>Ga0210239_100064_pt1 | contig 72519 bp, 43 predicted proteins | sample ChrtobMetP5a_0mM_FD_155451 | JGI IMG/M metagenome (GOLD analysis project Ga0210239, IMG submission 155451) | Chrysochromulina tobin associated microbial communities from unialgal haptophyte culture, Seattle, Washington, United States - P5a_0mM | ecosystem: Host-associated > Algae > Haptophytes >... | reverse complement strand
CACATTCGAATCGCGGGGCTCCGGTGCGTCGAGCTCAGCAAGAAGCACGCACCGCCGGGCTGCGCTGTGAGTGCAACGCTCGACACGAAGCGCGTTCGCGATTGGCGAGGGCCGCCGGGAAATCGACTCAATCGGACTGCTTTCAGCAGACCAGTGCTGGGACCAGGAGATGCAGAAGGAATCCGAATAGGCAATCACACAGATGCCGGTTCACACTCGAGAACTTCCTCAAAGACCATCCCACAAGGTGGATGGCAGCGGTCGACTGGCCGCTATATTAAACAGCCCCGTCGAACAGCCCCGCGTGGCAAAACCATAGTCCATACTCCCGCGTCCACGAGGTTGGCAACGTAATAGTCAACGTTACCCGCCTCCCAATATATACCTTAGGAATAGCTATTCAGACAGTCTAACGCTCACCGTATACCCCGGGCTCCCTAGCATGTGATATAACTTGAACTGACCACTTATTAAAACACCGAAACATGCTGATGAGATATAACCGTTGACAATGCCTTCTTCTCCGCTCTCCCCCGGTCCGCCCACTGCTACCTCCGCCCATCTGAAGATGCTCACACATCCGCGATCGCCGATCCGGGTGCGTCCCGGAAAGCAGAAGCAGAATGAAGGCAAACACGGACATTCAAACCTCCATCTCACTCATCCTGCCCACCTGCCCTGCGCCGATGTCGTCCTCTGCCCAGCGCACGCATACGCACATGCGGCCCACCTCGTCGCACGCCTCCGCCTCGAGCCAGTGGAGACGGCGCTGCATCGGGCGCTGCTGGTGTGCCGGCCCGCCGCTACCGCCCGCGCTCGCGCCCGTGGGCTGGCGCTGTGTTGGGCGCGCCCTTTTGAGTGCCCCGCCCGACACTGCACTGGCGCCGCTCCCAAGGGTCTGCTTGAGCGACGATGGCTGGGATGACAGCCGATCCGACGATGATGGCGGGAAGTCATGCAGGTGGAGGCCGAGAGCCCGTACATCGGCGGCGCGCAGTGAGAAGCCAGAGAGAATCGGAGGGTTTCGAAACTTGCCCTGCACCTTGCCCTGCTCGCACATGTAACTTACATGCCCCTTGACACTCACGTCGATCCAGAAGCCGTCGACTCCTTTGTGCGCGCCGCGAGCCCTTCACTTGTGTACGGCAACCTGTTCCACAATGTCAGCGGCCGCGGCAACCCGAAACCATGGTGCCATTCAACGCACGGCAGTGCGTTCCGGCTCCAATTCAGCTGGTTTACGGGCGGCAGCGGCTTGCTCATCCCGGGCTCCGTGGTCAACATGTTGACAGCCAACGTGAGCAATGCCATCACGTGGGCGTGGGCGAGTGGCAGCTGCAAGTGTTTTGACGTGCCACTTGCGTGTGCGCTGACCGACCTTGGGGTCGGCTTCAGCCACCAGCCGACGCTCTTCCTCGATTCGTGCCTCTCGTGTGCCGATTGGCTGCCCACCGCTGAGCGGCGCATCCTCGCGTGCCACGCCGTCTCCGCCTTCCGTTCGTACAATGTACACGCAAAGCGCAAGGCGCGACGCGATCGCGAGTACGTCAGGGACCATTTCGCCATACGCAGTCCGCGTGGGTACCATTGGCCGTCGAATCTGAGCCATGTCGAGCCGATCGACCGCATGGACGAGCTGCGCTCCAACCTGTGCGCACCGCGACCTCCAACGCATGCGAACACCGCCATCATTGCCAAAACGAGCACCCTTGGCCGCAGGCTCCACGCGCAGCATACCAGCCGCGTGCAGGCGACAGCTCGCCTAGTCCAGTCCTTGGGCACGCTGCACGCGACGACGCTCAACCCGGACATTCAAGCCGCCTTGGGCGGGCGCTGTGGGCTCACGACCTGGAGCAGGGACGGCTTTGGGCACCAGCTCGCTGCAGCGCTCAGCTGCGAGGCGTGGGCGATGGCGAATGCAAGCTACATCTACGTGCGCAGCAACCACACCGCCCTCGAGCACCGCCCCAGCAACGCGAGCACCTTGCTCGGCTGGCTCAATCGGCACACAGGCAGCGCTGCGGAACAGCACCAGCCTCTCAGCGTACCAGAAGCCAAGTACCACAGCAACTGCCCCAAGAAGGTGAGCCCGTCCGGGGACTTGGTCCTCCCAGCCTGCTCACCTGGCATCATCACAGTCTGCGATAATTGCTTTGGCTTCGTCGCGCCGGAACGGGCGGAGCAGTTGCAGATACGCAAGAGGCTCGCAGCCAAGCTGCAGCAGAGTGTCGCCGCGTCCTTTGATCACGGCGAGGCCTGCCAATCGCGACGTTCGCATGTGTGCATCCACCTTCGCGGCCAGGGCGACCCCGGGCCGCGGACGACGAAGGACGTCACCTCCATGTTTGCCGAGCGAGATGCGGCCCGACAGCGTCAGAAGCGATTCCCCGCTGCCTGGTGGCATCGTGCGCTCACAGCGGCTGCAGGTGCTCTAGGAAGCGCTGCACCTCGCTCCCCGGAAGCGCTTCTCGTCTCAGTCCACACGAACTCCAAGGCGCTGGCATCCACCATCTTTGGCAATTTAAGCAGGCTCGCCGACGGCACGCCAATCCAACTGCGAACCTTCGACGAGAGCTTCCCGCTGCTGCAGCTGCTGCACGAGCTCCTCTTCTGTTGCGACGCACTTGTGACCAGCGACTCGTCTCTCTCTTGGGTGGCCTCGCTCGGCACACGTGCCGTGGTGGTCGCATCGACGCCGAGCGAGAGCCACATTGGGTTCCACCACCAAGGGATCGTAGTGCCTAGAAGCTAGATCTTCCACGATGGATTTTGTGTCGCGTCGTAGACGAGACTCTTTAGGTTTAGTATTCTTTTCGCCACTCTCCTCTGTCCTCTCTAGCTTTACACTCTTGGCCGCCCTTGCAAGGAGGGCCCTGTACCTTACCTCTTCTTCCCACGCACCTTCTTGTCCTTCTTGTCCTTGGTGCCGGCGTCGCCTCGTCCCTCTGGAGCGTCCTCGCCAGCGGCAGCAGCCTGGGCCCGCAGCGCATTGTTCGTCAAGCGCGTCGGCACGGCGGACGCGGGGTCCTCTGGCCATGGATGCTTCTTGTACTTATCACGCAGCTCGGCCCGCGCCTGCAGGTAGCCGTTGGACCAGAACGAGGGCAGATCGGACGTCACAGCGAGCGGCCGGCCTGCGGGGGATAGAAGTTGGAGCTGCACAGGCAGCCGCCTCCCGCGGCTCGACCCAACTGTGGGCGTCTCCGTCGCTCCAAACCACTCTTGCAACTTGCAGGCCAGAACGGGTGCAAGGCGTTCTAGCGCCTTGTCATCCCACTCCTCGCCAGCCCCGCCGCCCACCTTGGCGACAGATTCGGACTCGGCTACGCTGTCCGCGACGCCGCGGCCATCCTCGCCGCCGCCGTCCTCGCCGCCGCCGTCGCCGTCGTTGAGCACATCATCGCCGTCACGCACGTAGAGCAGCTGGACGCGCGAGCCAGAAGGCGCCTCAAGGCTGACCGGTGCGCCCTCATCCAACGCACGCTGAAGCTCGTACGGGAGTGAGCGGAGGAGGAGGGCCGCCGTGTCGGTACGCGCCAGCTGCTTGAGGCTGTCTGCGACTTGAAGCGCCGGCGCGAGCCAGCCGTTGGCCGCCGTCTTGAGCAAGGAGCGCTCCGTCCAAAGGGGCCAGCCATGACTCGGGTCGAGTGCCCTCATCAGCCGCACGCGTGCGAGTACCTCGAGGGCCGGATGGTGGCGCGCCGCAGCCCCGTCACCGCCAAAGAGGGCGCGTCGCAGCCCACGCTCTCGCAGCGCCTGCAGCAGCAGCTCCTGCATCTGCGCGCTGCCCGCGGTTGGTCGCGCGAGCGGCGTGGAGCCCACCTCGAGCGCCCCCACACGCGTGACGCGCCGCGCACGCACAGAGCCATCCGAGGGCACCACGTACGCCTCGTCACGCGTGCGCACGTACGCCGGTGGCACTGCGCGTAGCAGCTGCTCGAGCGTGAGTGGCAGGGCTAGCTGCAGCCGCGCGTTGCGCTTGTCCGAGCCATCAATCGCGAGGGCGACCAAGTAGTCGGCTTGGGCGAGCGGCTCGTCCGACGAGGCGAAGGACGCCTGTCGCCCGTTGGCGAGCAAAAAGGTGTTCTCCTTGCCAGGCTGCCGCTGGGCGCACCGCTCGAAGAAGCACGCCGCGCTCAGCTCGGCGCTCAGCTCGTCGAGGCTCGGCGGGGACTTGGAGGTGACTCGTGACGCCTGCAGAGCCGTAGCGAGGCTGGTGGCCGACACAGCCGCCGGGACGACGTCGGCGGCCTCGGTCCTGCTGGTGTCAGCGCTCGTCACCTCTGCCGCGCCCTCCCTCCATGCTGCCACCTCCTCGTCGGACGCCGCTTCTTCCGCTTCCACTCCCTCCACCGCCACCTCATCTTCATCCACCACTACGGCGCTCACAACCGCCCCGGCTGCCCGTCGCACGCGCTGGCACAGCTCGGCGCACGTCGCCCGCGCCCGCTTCCATGCCCCCATGTTAACTCCCTGCATCCCATCCCACTTCAAAGGATCCGATGTCTTCCCGCTCGAAAGGATCGCACGGAGCCGGGGCCGTGCGTCGCAGCCGTGGGTACGCGCTCCCCCCTCGAGCACGTCCCTCTCCTCGATGAGGGCCACGAGAGCGCACGCCACCTCCACGGGCGAGGTGGCGGCGTACTTTTCAGCGACGGCGACGTACTGGCTACGCTGCTCGAGCGCGAAAGCGGTGAGCAGCGCGTGCGCGAGGCGCGGGTGCGCTGGCAGCGCGGCAAGGGCGCGCCCCCTCGTCGTGAGGCGCCACTGCAAAGGTGTACCCGCGCCCTCTCGAGCGCCTTCGCCCTCACTGGCGCTCAAGGCGCCGAGTATGACGAGCAGATCGCGCGCGCGCTCGACGGAATGCGCTGGCGGCGGATCGAGCCACGGGAGCGCCACGAGCTCTGCATCACTGACGCAGCCCCAGCGCGCCAGAGAGAGCACCATGGGGGCGAGGTCAGCCTCGACCATCTCGGGCGGCGCTTGCTCGACTAAGCGCAGCTGCTCGCTCTCACTCCACAGCCGGTACGCAGTGCCCGGCGCCACGCGCCCAGCGCGCCCAGCACGCTGCGTGGCAGAGCTCTTCGAGATCGGCCGCGTCACGAGCGCCGCCATGCCCGTGTTCGCATCGTAACACGAACGCCGCTGGAGCCCGCAGTCAATGACGATGCGCACGCCGCGGATGGTGATGCTCGACTCGGCGATCGAGGTGGCGAGCACCACGCGACGCCTGCCGTCGGGGTCCTCGTCGATCGCCTCCTTTTGGCGCTCAAACGGCAGCGCGCCGTACAGCGGCAACACGCGCAGCTTCGCGGCGAGCACCGCGGGAAGGCTCTCGCCCAGACGGCGCTCGAGACGGCGCTCGACCCCCCGAATTTCTCTCTCCCCCGGCAGGAAGACGAGGAGATCGCCCGACGGCGCGGAGCGCAGCGCAGTGAGCACGGCTTCGCACACCTCCTCCTCGAGCTCCCAGGGAGGCGCGGCGGCCGCGAGGAGCAGCGGGCGTGAGCTCAGCTGCACGACGTTCACGGGAAAGGCGCGACCTTCCGACGTGAGCACCGGGCAGCCCCCGAGGAGTTTGCTCACGCGAGGCGCGAGGTCGCCACCCAGGGTAGCCGAGGTGACGACGAGGCGGAGGCTCGGGCGCAGCGCGAGCTGCACCTCACGGCACAGCGCGAGCAGCGTGTCGGCCTCGACACTGCGTTCGTGGAACTCGTCGAAGATGATCGCCGCTACCGACTCGAGGGACGGGTCGTCTTGGATGCGCCGCAGCAAGATTCCCTCAGTCACGACGAGCAAGCGCGTCTGTCGGCCAGCGACTCGCTCACCTCGCACACTGTACCCCACGCGTCCGCCCACGCGCTCGCCAAGCAGGCTCGCCATCCTCAAGGCCGCACCACGCGCAGCCACGCGCCGTGGTTCGAGCACAAGTATGACGCCGTCCTCGCGCCAAGATGCGTCGCGAAGCAAGGCGAGCGGCATCGCCGTTGTCTTTCCGGCACCAGGAGGCGCTTGCAAAACGAGATTGGGCACGTCACGCAGCGACTCAACGATTGACGGCAGTAGTGGTGTGATGGGGAGGTCCTCGTCGGCCAAAGCGCCAGCCATGATTTGTGGGCAGGCCCGGTTAACATGTTGCAACGAGCGCAGATAGCGTGGTGCTAGGAGCGCGGCCGATATGCTTACAGCGTGTATGAGAAGCACGATCAGCATCGCCGCACCAACCCTTCCAGGATGTGAGCCGATCTCGTCGCGCGTGAATTAACACATCCGCGTCATTCACAACACACTTCACAGACGCGACTTGTGTGGTAAGAGCTTTCTTGTTCAATCTGTGTCGGTCAGTTTCGTCGCGGTCCTCCCGCGCTCACCACACAGTCTCAAGGGACACTTGAGACCGCTTACAATGTACTCGGAAATCTATGGTAGGGCACGCAGGATTAAAAGGTCTTTTGGTGTTGAGGAGCGGCGTGGGCTTACATCATCAGAAGACACCGGGTAGCCGGGAAACACATATGTCGATGCGATACCGATCGGACGATCAAGAATACGGGGTTACGGGCGTTTCACCCCCATAATCAGTGAAAGGTTCATGTGAGTTTGCCCTGCAGCGACCTGATGGAGGCCCGGGGTATCGACGGCTTGGATAGAGGTAAGAGTTTGCTGGGAACCACGTAAGGATCCTGAGTACGAACTCCGGCACATGCCGGTGCGAATCACCGAATCTTTGCCGTGGTATAGATGCTCGGAGTAACTGATGATTGACCGTGCCTGCAGCACCCAAGGCGCATTGACCCAAGGGCAGCACCTGCGCACCTCCACATGAGTAATATACGCGGTGGATATGTAGGAAGGACCAGTGTGACAAATAACTCATGCCTGGATCTCTGTCGTGTGACGTCGGAGCTCGGGACGAGCATCTCTCTCGACCCCGACGCGCCCGACCAGTCCCCGCGATTTCTAATGATTTCAGCGCGCGTGCACCATATTTTGGATAAGCCCCAGGATTTTAACTACACTACACATAGACGATGCTGACGGATCATGTGACGGATTCGGATGGTTTTGGATCGAGGCGAGGGGGCATTTGGCATTTCTGATTTCATTTTCAAGAGTGAAGAGATCTGTTGGCAGAAGTCGGTCGGTAACTGTACGCACTGTGTGCGGATCCCTGGTCGGCGACTAGGTAACGCTGAAACCTGAATTTGGAGGTAAACACACACGACCGCGTCGGCCAGGGACACGCTTCATGGGCGGCCCAGCAGGGCGGAAGCCCAGAGCCAGACTCAGACCACGCTCCAGACCCTTTCTCGCTGGTCGCTGCCAGCGTCTACCTGCCGGCCCACAGCCGCGATGTTATCGCACGCGCCGTGCCATGCCCTGCATGCCTGGCAGCAATATTTCGAGAAGAAAGCGTTACCTATTGCGCGCCGCGTCCACGGCCGGCACCGCGGAGCAACTCAAGCAGCCGCTGCACTGCCGTCCGCCCGGTGCCGCGGTTTTTCTCGTCACCAGGCGGCCCGTCCTTAGAGTCGGAGTGTCCCAGCGATTTGGTCGGCGCGAGGATATCGCGCACGCGCTGCTTGAGTTCTTTGCTCTCTGGGAATCTGTCCTCCTCCGTCCGTGACCAAATCATGTAGTCATCCCCGTCCGCAGCGTTGAGTACACACTCAAACGTCCCGGTGCCCTCGTGATTGGGTACGAGCGCCACCTCGGCAATGGTGCCGTTAAAGGTTGTCAGGATCTCCTGCGCCATCCACGCACTCCGCAGCATCCAATTGCATCGCGTGCAGTACTCTATGGAAAGCCGAGGCGTGCGCACCTCTACAGCGTCCATGCTGGGTGTGTGAGTGCGAACCAGCCCCGCCGACGGCAGTAGTGGCGCGCTTGGCATCATGAACGCCAACAACGGAATCACGAACGTCGGAAACACCATGGCGGTGGTAGCACCGATTTTGCGACGCTCCACACACCCCTCCGCGAAGCGCCCCGCGGCAAAGGTACCGGTAGAGCGCCATTTTGAGCGTTCGCGCCAGTTGATTCCAAACTCAGAAGCTCGCTGTACATGCACATGCGCAAATGCTAGGCCACAGGCAGTCACGCGGCCTGGGACTACGTAAAGCAGCACTGTACTATGTACGGTACAATGTACAGTAGGATAAGTTGTGCGTAGACACCACTGCCGCGCTCAGGGAGACTGCAAAGGCCTCGCAGGTTAATCTTCGTATTCCGGCTGAACGTACGTCTTCGTGTTCAGTACGTACCAGAACCACGCGCCCACAAAGATGCCCACGCTTTTGCGCACGTTGCGAAAATATTGCGAGCCGAAAAAGTCGAGGACCTTGCTGATGGGGCTGCGGCCAAGAAGGTCGGCCTCCTCGCTTTGCTTTCGGCGCTTAAGGTGCGCGTGCATATCTTTGACGATGCCCTCGTTGGCTGCCTGCCAATCCGCGGACGGAGCTGGCCGCTCATCCATGGCATCAAACACCCCGCTGCTGCGACGACTCGGTCGGCTTGAGTCATCCACGCCACGCACCGCTGTCTGCGAGCCGCTGCCGCCACCATCGTCGTCAGCCGACGACTGCGACGAAGTGAATGGCCGCTTGAGCGCCGCGGTGCAGCCGAGCATCGCCGCCAGCAACAGCACCACAGGGAAGGTTGCGCGTCGTCGCATAGCAATTGCGAAGATAGGGTGCGCCGCTCTAGCCCATCACACCTCGTGGAGTTTCCCGTGAAGGAGATGCGATGAGATTTTTGGGGATGGCCACGACACTTTATGGCGCACATTCCCCCTCCAAGAATTCGCCCCATGACCTATGGATATGGCACAGGCCAAACTAGGCCACAGCCTTGTGGAAATATGAAATGGTGAACCAAGAAATCAAAATATGTGCATGATGACCAAATTTGATACCGTACCTGGTCGGCATTTTGAGAATTTTCAACACGTAAGGGACAGACAGCAGTGGAGCCCGGCGGCCACGCACGCACGGCCAACACATCATAATACACAGGTGCGCCCGGTCCCCACCCCGGGGGGTCCGGACACCATCACATGCCCATGCCCATGCCCACGTCATGGTTCTGGACAGCTGCCTCGTCACACGTCGTGGTCGACGTCGTGGTCGCCAATGGACCTTCCAATCGTCTCGAAAACCTCCTCCTCCCCTTCCTCGACAAAGTCGGCCTGTGCCATCGCCATCGCCGCGGCGGCCGCGGCTGCGGCGGCCGCGGCCGCGGCTGCGGCCGCCGCGGCCGCGACCTCCTTTTCGTGTTGGGCCTTGGCCTTGGCCTTGACCGCTTCCGCTTCCGACGTCGCCGACGCTGCGGCGACCGTACCAGGCGACAACGGCGGAGCCTGACCGTTGAGATCCTGCAGCTCCTTGTCCGTGAGCTGCCTAGTGAGCGTGGACGCAGCCGGCGAGGCAGTCGGCGCGTCGGCCGCCCCGTCCGTGGCCGCTGCGGCGCTACCGAGGTCCCCAGCCGCCACCACCTGGCTGGCTACCACCTGGATGGCTTGAAGAGCCTGCAGCTCGCGCTTGAGGCGCGCATTCTCCTCGGAGAGCTTATGCACCCGAACCTCTAGCAGCGACTGCGGATCCTCGAGCATGATCTCGGCGCCGCGCGTGTAGTAGGCCGTCCAAGGCTTGAGCGCCGAGGCGGAGAGGTTAGGCATGAGGATGGCAGCGTCGGGCACGTACTCTTGGTTGAGGAACTCGGGCCCGTCAAGCTCGGCCCAGAGCGAGGTGGCGCACGTGGGCAGACCCAACTCCACCCGCTGCCGCTCGCAGTCGCACAGGAAGGTGCCATGCTCGCAGCTCGTCACGTGATAGAGGAGCGTGGCGAGGTAGCGAGAGTTGAACTCGAAGGCTTTGGGCAGCTGCTGCGAGATCTGCCAGACACACTCGATGTACTGCACGAAGACGGGCGACATCTCCTCATCTGAGGGCGTGTAGTGGCCGTGCTCGAGAGGCGCGAGCGTGGCGCAGCGCAGCGCGAACTGGTGGCCGAAGGAGAGCCACTCCTTGACGAGCAGCTGCTGGAAGCCAGCGATGGTGCGGTAGTGAGGGTCGAGCATCAGCTGCGCGAGCGCGGTCACCTGCGGCGTGCGATCCCAGCCGTCCGAGCAGTGCACGAGCACCGAGGCGCGGTCGACCGAGATCATCTTGACCACCGTCGCCGTGGTGCGAATGATCTTCAGGATGTGGCCCATCCAACCGCTCTTGTCGAGGTCGCTCAAGAAGGAATCCTCCTCCTTGTACAGCTCGCCCGTCTTGGATGCGTTGAGCGTCTTCGGCTCCAGCAGCTTAAGGAAGGTTTTGAGCGACGCGCGCATCACGTGAATGTTCTCGATGCTCATAAACGAGAGCTTCGTGTTGATGTACTGCGCCTGATGCTCGTACCCCTTGCCCTTCGCGGCGTTGAGCTCCGCGTTCACACGTGGCCGGCAATCGATGATCTGCAGCCGCTCGTTGAACGGGTTCGTGTCGGCGATGGCCTGGAGCAGCGCCTCGTCCTGCGGCGAGCGCATCTTGGACACGCCCACGCACGGCTGCGACGAGCGGCTGATGGACGCGACGCCAAACGGGTCCTTCCAGCACAGCACGGGCACGCGTCGTCCAGAGCGGAATTGAGCGGCCTTGTGTAGATCATCGTCCTTGACCGAGCGGGGAACGACCAGCTTGGCTGGGTAGGTGCCGCACAGCTGATAGTCCGCGTTCTGCTCCGAGACGCGCCAGTGCGAGAGCGGGTTCAGGAGCCCCATCCGCTGGTAGTCCGCGCTCGCATCGTACGTGGAGGTCCACCCCTTGAACGCATTCGAGTGCGCCTCACGCTGGACCGTAGGGGCGAGCTGGCTGCCGTGCAGCACGGCGTACGAGCGCTGCACATTGGCACGCACTTCCATGGGGTTCGCGGGCGGCTTCAGGTGGAGGGTCAGAGATGCAGAGATGCGCGAGCAGTCGCTCTCGCTGAGCCCGACCCGCAGCGCCGGGCGGCTATTGTACTTTTGAAGCAATTCGAAGATGACGCCCGCCTGCGAGCGATATATTTTTTTGCTCACGATCGAGTAGAGCGGCACCGAGAGCAGTCGCGGCGTCTCGAGACCGAGCACCGCCGGCAGGCCCGCGTATGCCTCGTTGGCGCCTTTGGCGTCGTTAGGAGCCTGCAGCGGCTCCCAGATCATGCGCAGATTTGTCAGGTAGAGCGTGCCCGCGCTTTTTTCGTGCAACCCCGTGAGAACGCACTGCGCGGCAGCCGGCCGGTCGAGCTGCGCCTCGCCCACGTGCAGCGGCACCCGTGGCGATTGCCAGCTCGGCGGGTCGCCTGGCGGCGGCGGTGGAATGCCGCTAAAGGTCGGCGGCGGTGCAATTGTGGCCTTTAGCAGCATTCCGCCGCCAGGCGATCCGGCGGACGACGAGAGCGACTCCGAGGAGGATCCTCGTGGCGGCATCGACAGTGGGTTCTCTATGGGCCGTACCGAGTCTACGGCCTCACTCTTGAACAGCTCCTCAGCCTTTCGGGCTGCCGCCGCCGCCTTGGCGGCGGCAGCGGCCGCAGCCGCCGCCGTCTCCGTCGCAGCGCTCATCATCGAGAGCGGGTCGTCATCGACGACGCTCGCCTGGACGAGCGGGTCCGGGGCGGCCACGGCCGGCGGCGGCGGCTTGAAGGCTTGCGGTGGCTTGAAGGGCGACGCCGGCATCGGCTGCGAGGCCTTTGAGGGAGCTGGCGCGAGAGGGTCACCACCAAAGAGAGGGTCGTCCGCCCTTTCTTTGTTGGACGTAAAAAGCGTGGCGCCCGACTCCGTAGGGCTCTTTGCGGGGGCGACTCCGAGCGCGGCGAACAGGGAGTCCTGCGAAGCCTTCTTCTGCATCGATGCACAGGCCGAAGAGAGGGCTATTGCGGCGTCACCGACCTTCTGAAGCGATGAGGAGGCTCAGGAGGGACCAGAGTTTGGGCTGTGAACAACTTCGAGGGGAGAGTGTGTGCACAGTACTAGTATGTGGGTGATACATGTAGTGAGTGCAGTCGGGGTGAGATTATCGCGACGGCGTTTTGCTTCACACATATTGCGTTCCCCAGAATCGCCCAAGACCACAGGTCAGCAATGCTCTTCGGCCACGTCGTCAGCTCTTACGACGCTAGCGACGCCGCCCTCAGCCACGCTGCCTGGCTCCAAGACGGCGGCTGGTTCCAATGGGCCTCTCCGGCAGCACAGCGCGCCCATGCAATCGCAACTGCACACTTGGCCTGTGGCTCGGGCGCCATCGCCACAAGCTCTCTGAGCCTGCTCTTCGTGTCCCTGCGCGCAGGGTCTTCTAGTCGCCAGCCATGGCGCCGAAAAAGGCGGAACCGAAGATGAACGAGAAGTCCAGCAGCGGCAAGGGCAAGAAGAAGGTGCGTGCCACCCCCCTCCCCTTGAAGTTGCCCAGATCGTCATGCTGCTGCTCCGGCGCGACCTTTGTCATGAGCCAATGTGCCGTGGGCTTATCATCGCGACCGTGCCAAGGCCTGCGCCCGCCGACGCCGCGATGCTGCTATGGCCGCGACAGCCCATAAAACTTGCGATGGCGCCCGGCTGTATAACGCTGGCTCTGCGTGTACGCGTTTCGCCCATCATGGGGTCGACCTTTCCGACCGCCGCTTGCTCGCCTGCTCTTACTGCTCGCAGAAGTGGAGCAAGGGCAAAGTCAAGGAGAAGCTCGCGAACTTGGTGCTCTTCGACAAGATTACGTACGAAAAGCTCTTCTCCGACGTGCCCAAGCAGCGCCTCATCACGCCCTCCATCATCTCCGAGAAGCTCAAGGTGAACGGCTCGCTCGCGCGCAAGGCGATCAGGGAGCTCTTCGCCAAGGGCCTGATCAAGGACATCCTTATTCATAAGCAGCAGTCCATCTACACGCGGGCGACCAACGTTTGAGCTCCATGTTTCCATTTTACTCCCCGAGCGTCTATGTATGTCACTGGTACCACTTTCCTGTCTTTAGTCAGCAGTGTGCGTGCTTAAGAGAAGGACACTGTTTCAAAGCACGCTGCGTAAATTATTTGTGGGTTTCAGCCTGACGCGTGCGATTTAACATGAACCTATCAACCAGGCCCAGCCGAGCGGCAAAATCGCACAAAGAACACAGTGATGCCGCCACTGCCCGCCGGGGACGCCATACACCACAGTTCTCCAGGCAGCGACGTAATGACCCCTCTACCCACGAGCGTAGCTCGCGGTAGGTCCCGCACCACCTTCGGGCATTGCGAAGCGCGCTGCCGCCAGGACTGCGCAGGCAGTCCCTGCCGACTCCAAATAACGGATTGCCCTGTCCCGACTCTCCCAGTCGACTGCTGCTTATTGGTTGGTGATGGGGTCCTGGTTCTGCGCCGCACGGTACTTGGCCGTCGCCGCCGCCCACGCCGGCGTCAGCGTACGCGGCTTACGGCCTGAGATCCAGGTGAACCATGCGCCGCCGATCGTGAAGCCAGCAACGCAGATGCCCAGGGTGCCCATGATGACCTGGTTGCTGTCGTTCTTGAGGATGCCTATGGGCGGGGCACCGGTGGTGGGGTGAGGAGAGAGAACGCGCGAAATCGCCCGAGCTCCGGCTGCGCAGCTGGCAGAGCGCATCAAGGGCGGCGGCGAGGTTCAATTTTCAGAATGGCCGCGTACGATTGCACATGCGGCCCGCGCCCATGCCAAGGCCCATTGCTTCTGCGAGTCTGCGAGGGGGTAGCAGGCACGAGACGCTGTGGTCAGTACGGCCGTGCGAATGGCAGGGGCTTAGGCCTGAGCAAGAAAACAGAGACAGACATAAGCAGCTCGTTGCCCAGCACGGCGTTTTTTCTCAGTCGGAGGCGCCGTCACACATGCGACACTGTGGACCCGCCTCAAACTTCTGAGTCAAAACCTGTCGGGGGACTCCAGGGCTGCCTGCTCGGCTTCCTCTCGTTAGGGCACCCAAAAATTTCTGTGCAGCTCATCATGGATGTCCTCGGGCCGCGCCTCAACGCGCTGGCGTCGGCCGTCGTCTTTCAAAATCGGGGCAATGCGTTCGCGAAGAAGCCGCCCAACTCCCCCAACTCACACATGAGCCCCTCCAAGGCGCCCAAGGCATCGCCCAAGGGTAGCTCTCCCAAGAGCACGCCCAAGGGAAGCGCAGACAACGGCAGCAACGCAGAGGTGCTGGAGAGCAACCGGACCAAGCGCCGCGCGGCTGCACAGGGGAAGGCAGCCTCAGCGGCCAAGGAGTTCGCCGAGAAGGTCAAGGCCGCGGAGGAGGCGCTCGAGAAGAAGCGGCGCGAGGCGGAAGAGGTCAAGGCAGCCGTGATCAGGAGTATGAAGGAGATGGAGAAGGTGCACAAAGAAGCGGCCTACAAGAAAGCTGCAAGGACGCGTGAGGAGGCCGCACAGCAGGAGCGTGAGTACGCGGCGGCAGCCAAGGCCGATGTGCAACTCAGCCGCGCGGCGGAAGAGGCAGCCAACAGGATTCGGATCGACGAGCAGCGCGCGCAGCGCAAGCTCGACGAGGAGCGGAGCCGTCGAGCCCAGGAGGAGTTGGCGGAGAAGGCGGAGGCGGCGAAGGCGGAGCGCGAGCGGCACGAGAAAGAGCTGGCGACCGAGCTGCTTCGGCGAGCCGAGGCCGCCGCCGCACACCGCGCTGAGCGCTTTGCCCAGATCCGTGAAGCCGAGTTTGAGCGCGCGAAGCAGGTGATGAAAGAGGCGATGACGAAGAATAGCCGTTATGCAGAGGAGGTGCAGGAGCAGGCGCGCCGGCGGGAGGCGGAGATGTTTGAGGCGGCGCGATTGAGGGCGGCGCGTCAAGCGGCCGCTGAGGCGCCTCCGCTGTGGCAAAAGAAGTTTGAGCGGAAGGCCGATCGCGCGCCGGTGGCGTCTACCCCTTCAGCTTCGTCCTCGTCGGCGAGTTGCGAGGCGCCGCCACAAGCGTCGTCTAATTCCTCGGACTGGAGCCAGGACGAGGCGGTCGACGTGAGCGGTGATGACGGTGATGAGATCCCGCCTGTGGAGGCGCCTGTCTTGGAGCCAGCAGTACCGATGCCGCCACATCCGCCACCGCCGCCGCCGCAGAGTGGGTGGCGATGGCCTTGGGATGATACTGCAAGAAGTGATGCCACACATTCCGCCTCATCGTCCGCCGAGGCCTATACTGCGAGGGCAAGCCGTGGCACCGCCGAGTACCCGCAGGCCTTCGTTGAGAGCGATGCGGGCGAGGAGGCAGCGGCTGAGTTGCTCGCGCGAGCGCGGCTCACTTGCAAGGAGGAGGGTGGTTCGAACGATCGCGATGAGATGGCTGTTGAGCGCGACCTCGCCGTCCAGCGCGTGATGTCCAAGAATAGCAAGACGCTCAGGGACGCGCTCGGCCTCAAGCCGCTCGCGACCGACCAGCAGGTGAGCAAAAGGTTGCGGCAGCTCCTTCGGCTGCTCCACCCAGATGCGAGCATCAACCAGCCGTTGAAGGGTACCAAGCATCTCGCGCGTATTGAGGGGGCCTTCAAGAAGCTCTCGGCGTTGAAGATGGACGCGAAATTGTGATGCTGGCTCATCATGTGTTCCCTATTTCAGAGGTTGCAGGGTGTGCACGTCAGAGTTCGTCAGAGGACAGAGCGGCCGGCGGCAACGCCGCTCCGCGGTCGACTATAGATCCAAGCGATCGGATCGTGCGCGTTTCGGAGAGGCAGAGCTCCGCGGATGGCGTTTGTTATTGCGAGGCATGTTGTTGCATGCACGTGTGTGTTAATGTTGGTCCGCTTCCCGCGGTGCGGCGAGATGTGGTTGATGATGATGTGGTCCGGTCGTGTCGCGCACGGCATCGCCGCGCGCCGGCGCTCAGAGTACGCGAAACCGAACTTTTCGTATATTACGCTAATACCGCGGTCCCAGATGAGTGTCAGTGTGGAGTACCCGGAGCGCGACCGCGAGGATTCAGGAGTCCCAGCGCCAGCCGAGCGCCTCCGCCCATTTCAGAAGCCCAGCACACCCCGTAACCACAAGCCGGCGTTCTGACACGCCGAGAAAAGGTCACCCTTTGCCACACACAGTGATATCAAAGTGCGAGTCGCCCCGAGCTCCCCTTGTGCAGATGCTCGAGTTAACCAGCGTTCCGCTTCTGCTGCTGCTTGGTAGTCATGAGCCTGGCTCAGCTTTCGCAGCGCCTCCATTTCATCATAAGCTATGCGACCGAGCATGCATTGTGCTCGCGCGTGGCCTGCCTCAGCGGCCTGTCTCAGGAAACGTTTTCCCACGGCCGTGTCTTGTGATGCCCCGTTTGTACCAAAGTAGTAGGAGGTGCCCATGTCGAACATGGCATCCGGATGTTGTCGTCGCTCAGTTATATCGAGCGACGCGACTCTCTGCTGATTAGCGACTGTCTTAAAGTGTCGCAGCGGCCAGAAGCGGAGAGCCACGACTCGCGGCATTGAAAATGCAACAAAAAGTCTACTCGAAATGCTGTGAAAAACGCGAAGAGCGGTGACGCCAGGTGACGCCCCAGGCGGACACATCGTTTGGCTTGAGCGCCGTGTTGTGCGCTTTTTCCAAAGTGTTGTTTGGGCTCAAAGCCAAAGCCAGAACGCACCTTCTGCTCGAGGGCGTTGGTTCAAGAGCGCGCGGGCTGTGCGAATGGGGCGCTGGCGGTATGCCTGCCCACTGTTGCTCACGCTGCACCCACCGAGCTGCAGCGGGCAAACATTAGTGTACCCGCGACCACCGCCTCCACCTTCGCCGCCATCGCCTCCGAAGCCACCATCACTACCACCGTGTCCGCCTCCGCCACCACCTAATCCGCCGCCACCTAAGCAACCGATTGGCTGCATGTGCAGGGAGACATGCAATTTTTCGCGGGACAACACATGCGACGACGGTGGGTTGGGCAACGAGTACTCCTCGTATTGCGAGTTGGGCACCGACTGCACCGACTGTGGGCCGCGCTGCAAATCACCCTCACCACCGCCACCCATGTTCCCGTCACCGCACCATCCTCCGCCGCCGAGCCCTCCCAGCCCGCCACCACCGCCCAAGCCGCCTCCCAAGCCTCCCAGCCCGCCACCGCCTCCCAAGCCGCCACCGCCACCCAGGAAGCCTCCCTCGCCGCCGCACTACCCGCCCGCTCCTCCCTCAGATCCGCCGCCGACGGTGTGGATGGGAATCTACCTCTCAAGCGCGATGATCCTAGTGACGGTCCTCGTCGAGCTGCGCGTCTTCATCGTGTGCGCCGGCGAGGGCGAGATCCAAACGTTTTTCCTCAACCTGCTGGTAGTGCTTGACCACGCGACTGACGTACTTGCCATGCTGAGCATGACCGCGCGCGGCTGCGGCGAGTTTGCCTTCTACTCGTTGATCATCATTGCGATCTCGGCGGCCATGGGCGTGCTGGTCACCGCTGGCGAGCTGCTCGACGACGAGCTCGAGGCCAAGCTCGCCGAGATCATCATCTCCTTCTTCAAGTTCGAATGCTGCCAAACCGACTTTTGGAAGAGGGTTATGGAGCAGCTGGTGGAAAACACCGAGATGGTGGCGATGCCCTTCGTCAGCTTGAGCGGGCTGATCCCGATGCTCTCGACGGCCGCCTCGTGGGTAGAGCACGACGCCGCCGCGAGTGCCGACGACAGCGAAACCGCGGCGACGCATTTGGGGCGTGCTCAACAAAAAAAGCTGCTGGCTGCGCAGGTCCGTATGACACGTGGCCTCGTGGGCTCGGCACCGCAGTGCATCCTCACGTTCGCGTACCTGCTGACCCAGAACAACTGGAACGACTTCATCGCGGTCCTCTCCGTCACTGCCTCGATGCTTGTAGCCGTGTACGCCGTCGCCGCCGAGGCTGAGCGCCCCGAGCTGGGCAACTTCGTCCTTGGTGGCAACTTCGTCAAGGGTGAGGAGGCCAAGGTGAAGGCCAAGGTGGCGCCGGCCACGCCGCTCCCGCGCGGGAAGGGCATTCAGCATCGGCCCACCTTCGCCCATCCATCTCCAGAGAGAATGAGCGCGTGGATCAAGGAGCGCGAGATTGAGATCCACGCAGATTGGCGCGACCAGCAGAAAGGACGGATTCTAATGGGGTACTACTTCCTCGATCTGGTGCTGCGTGCGCTTGCAGCTGCCGCATGCATAGCAAGCTGGAGCCAGTATGGCATGCTGCCCTTTGACAGCCTGACCACCGTACTCTTGGCCCTCTCCTACCTCATCGGGAGCGTCATGCTCTTCCCTGCCAAGAAGGATAGTGTGGGCTACAACGCACTCTCGACCAACCCATTCTGCGGCGCGCTGCTGCTGCTCTACGCGACGATCGCCACGCCCGCGAGTGCGCTGATCCTGTGCTTCCCCGCCTATTTTGTCTGCGAGTGCATGGCCTCCACGGCGCTGAGCGTGGGCATCACGCTCATCCATCTGCCGGGCCTCCTCAATCTCTTCCGACCACCCGACCTGCCGTGGCAAGAGGACACGTACGGCTTCGGCGACGCGGCCGGCGACGTCATCTCGATCATGGCGATCATTGCCGGGTGCGCGCTGGGCAAGCTCGCCATCGCATACTTCTTCATCTGGCCGCCCTTTGCGGCGGGAAAGCACACGAATTACCTCGAGTCCGTCGGGCCGCTCGAGTGGTCGGCTTATGTCGGCGGCGCGCCGCCCTCGCCGCCATTGCCCTCGCGCATCAGGGTGCGCTCGCCAGGCTTCGGCCGCTCGCCGACCTCCTCGCCCCCGGTGGCCACGCCGCCCGCGAAAGGCTTCTTTGGTCCGAAGGGTAGCTCATACACCGTCGGCGGCTACGCGCGCCAGATCGACGAGGAAGAAGACCGGCCGTCCCCACGGCCCGCGCCTGCGCCCGCGCCCGCGCCCGCGCCCGCGCCCGCGCCCGCGCCCGCGCCCGCGCCCGCGCCTGCCCCACGCAGCACTCCGTTCGGGCAGGCGGCGGCCTTTGCTATGCCGATGGCTGGGTTGGCAGCAGCGGGAGGCGTCGCAGCTGCCACTCGAGGTGGCGCGCCGCCGCCCCCGGTAGCGGTAGCAGCTGATGATGATGGAGATGATGACGACGACTACGACGATGATATTGTCGACGACGATGGCATCGTCGACGACGACCTCGTCGACGATGCGGAAGGGGAGCAGGCCGACAACGGCGGACACTTGGCCTACGCCATCGACGGCGACAATGCGCCCTTGCAGAGGGTTAAGACTTTCCAAGGCGGCTTGCCTTTGCCGTATGCTGATGATGATGACTTTGACAACGGCGAGGAGGAAGAGCAGGAGGGCGAAGATTACTACTACGACGACGAGGATGATGACGACGGGACGGGCTACAAAGCATGAGATGTGGGTCGAGATCAAGGGCGGGCTGACGGAAGGCTTGAGTCGGCGTGTAGCTGCTCGCTCATGAGCTTGAGGCATGGCCATGGGTTTCACCCCGCGCCCGGCGTCCGGCCACACGCGCCCACATGACGCAACAATCATGTACCATCAGAACATACAGTGTAAAAGTCGGGGTAACGGGAACCGGCGCGGACGCGACGTTCGTAATGAAAATTCGGATAAAAAAAATTATCGCCCTCGCCCGCCCGCAGGCGCCCTGGCGCAGCGCGCAGCCGCGGCGGCACCGGCGGCACGTCGCCCCGCAAGAACCCAAGAACCATCATGCCAAGAACGCGCATGTCCGCATCGACTCTCATCCGCTCACCGCCCGTGCATCTTGTGGTTTCTATTGACCGAGATAACAGCAATTTAAGAGGTACAGCAATTTCAAGGACTGTCGAGGCTCATACGCGCATCAGGCGCACCACGCGCGCACACCACGCAGTCACCACATTTACCCAGACCGCAGACGCCTCACCAGACGCCACGCCCAGCGCCGCCATGAGCACTCTGCTCGGCCATGTGCCTGCTGCTGCTGCGCGCGGGCCCACACGCTCTCTGTGTTCCCAATCTCTACGGCAGCGTCGCCTTGAGCGTCTTTTTCTGCTCGACCGTGAGTGTGGAGGGGAAGGTGACCTCGAAGCAGATGATGAGGTCGGCTCCGCAGATGCCCTCGCCCGGCACGGTCAGCGAATCGCCGGGCGCGACGATCTGCGTGGCAGGCACGGCGAGCTCGCGCCCGTCAAACGTGGGCACCGGAACGACCTTGCCGCACAGCGCCTCCTTCAAGCTCATCGTATGCTTGTACAGAAGGTTGTCGCCCTCGCGCGACCACAGCGGATCTGGCAACACCACGAGCATGATCTCGACGTCGCCGGGCAGGACGTGCACGCCCTGGTCGCCCTGGCCCTCAAGCGTCGCGATGAGGCCCTCCTCCGAGCCAGGCTTCACGTACAGCTCCGTCTCCACCGCCTCGTCCATCGTCGTGCCGTCCTCCTTGAGCAACTTCCGCGTGTAGCCCACCGTCTTGACCGCGCCGTTGTATACCTCCGCGAGCGTCACCTCGAGCGGCGCGACGACCACCGGCGCCTTGCTCTTCGTGAACGGCAGCTGCATGCCCGTGAGCTGGCCGTAAAAGGCGGGCGGCTCCTCGCCGGTGGTGCCGAGGATATCGGCAAACGGGCTGCTGGTACCAAAGAAGGCCTGGAAGATATCGAGCGCATTGTTGTGGTAGCGGTATTTGCCGCCCTTGACGCCGCCCACGCCGTCTGGGATGCCCTCCTTGAGCCCTCGCTCGCCATACTGATCGTAGATTGCGCGGCGCGCCGGGTTGGAGAGCACATCATACGCCTCCGAGATCGAGGTGAAGGTGATCTCCGCCTCATCGGGCGGAATGGTCGCGCGCTGGGGGTGGAATTTGAGGGCGAGCTTCCTGTACGCCTTGTTGAGCTCCGCCGGCGTGCACGTGCGCGTCACGCCCAGCGAGTCATAGTAGCTTGTCAGCTTGCTCGCCGGCATCCCTGCTGAAAAACAGCGCCCTCAACGACGGCGCGCCGTCGTGAGCGAGCGATTTCCCATGCATTCGAAAAGTGCACCACTCTCGCCTTGAGCTACCGCAGGACGGCGTCCACATGCGCCGGTCGTCATTTTTGCGCCGCCTCTCGGATTCGGACACGCTCCGTGACGAGATTTTCAACCTGCAGGCACGCAACGCGTCGCTTACCGAGCGCCTCTCGAGTCTCGTCGGCGGCGACCTCGACCTCCACGAGGAGGTGACGCAGTGCCGCGCGCTGCTCGCCAGAAAGGACGCGGAGCTCAACGAGCTCAACGAGCTCTTTTGTAGCATCGAAGACGAAGTGGCGCGAGCGCGGACCGAGCGTGACGATGCGCAGGCCCACGCCGCTCGCGCAGAGGATGCGGCGGCGGCGGCGGCTGGGGAAAAGGCGGAAGCGGCGGGGCGCGCGGAGGCCACCGAGGCCATCGCAGCGCTCGAGGCGCGCGGCCGGGAGATGGCGCTCGCGCGGCTCGCCGCGGAGCAGGTGGGATCGCGCCTCCTTCTCGAGGCACTGATCAAGGCCGACGGAGAGCTGCACACGCTCGGTTGCGCGCACCGGCAGGCGCTCGAGCGCTCGACGTCGCTCGAGGCTGCCAAGACGGCAGCGCTTGCGCGCGACGCGCACGGGCGCTCGGCGGTGCAGGAGTCGCTCGTGCATGCGCAGCAAGAGAATGCGCGTCACACTGGCACGATCCACGCGCTCGAGGCTCAGCTGGCCGCGCTCATGGCAGAGCTCGCGTCCGCGACTCAGCGGGCCGACCGTGCCGACGAGCGGTGTCTTGCGAGCGAGGGGCGTGTAGGCGTTCTCCATGTAGAGCTGCATGCAATGCGCGAGGCGTGCGCCCGCGCGACCGGCGACGCTGCGAGCGCGCGTGCCGCCGCCGACGAGGCGCGCACCGAGTGCCTCACGCGCGCGACAGCGCAGGCGGCGGCGACGGCTGAGCTCGCTGCGGTCCAGGCAGCGCTCAAGGCGACGCGTGTAGCGGCAGCCAAGGCGGCGGCGGCGAGCGAGGCGGCGCAAGCCGAGCTCAACGAACGCATGAGCGCTGTGAGTGCGCTCGCTGCCGAGAACGCCCGCGCGCTCGAGGCAGCACGCACGGGCGAGCTTGATGCGCGGGCAGAGACCGAGGAGATTCGACGCAAGGCGAGCGCGCTGCAGGCGGCGCTGTCGGCAGCGCAGCTGCAGGCACGCATGGACGCGCAGATGCAGGCGGCTGAGGCCACCAAGGCCGCCGAGGCGCAGCGCGCATCACTCGAGGAGGCGAGAGAGGCGTTGCAAGCGCGGCTTGAGAAGGCCGTGAGCGCGCGCGCAGCTCTAGAACGGCGAGCAAGCGACGCCGAGGCGGAGGCGCGCCGGCTGCAAAAGTGCGAGAAGCAGGCAGCGGCGCTCGATACACAGTGCAAGGCCTTGCAGACGGAGCTCGCCAAAAAGGCTGACGCCCTCGAGAGGGTACTCAAGCGACGTGGCTCCGCGCTGGTGCCGCCACCGGCGCCGCCGCCGCCGCTTCCGCTGGCGCCGCCGTCGCTGCCGCTGGCGCCGCCGGCGTCGCTGCCGCTGGCGCCGCCCGCTGCTGAGCTGCTTGCGCCGGCCGCGCCTTGCGCGAGTGAGGCCGCCGAGGGCGCGAGTGAGGCCGCCGAGGGCGCGAGTGAGGCCGCCGAGGGCGCGAGTGAGGCCGCCGAGGCGAAGCCCGAAATTCCAAGCGCTATGCCGACGCCGACCCAGACGGCGCCGCCGCTGCCGCCGCTGCCGCCGCTGCCGCCGCTGCCGGTCAAGGCGTCGCACGGGATGCGCCTAACCTCGCACATCGCAGCAGCGTCCTATGGGCCAGTGCTGGCCTTCGAGGACAAGCCCGCTGGAGCGCCGACGGCGCGGCCGACGGCTCGCGGCAAGGGCGAAGGCGGCGGCCTGGCGCTGGCGTCCTCCTCCAAGGAGAATGCCCCCAATGTGCGTGCTCCGTCACCCGGGCCCGGTCCGACCACGGTGAAGAAGGGAGGAGTCGTGTACAAGGAGGTCAGCTCACGCTACTCCTCGTCGCCAGCAAAAAATCACGGACGTGCCCTGTGAATCGATGTAACGTACATCGTAGCCAAAAGAGCCCGGCAAGGGGTTAAGCAAGCTAAGTTGCTTGTGAACATGTTCTAACGAGACGATGCCAAATTTGGAGACGAAGGTATACGAAACGAAACCGTGCAAAAGTCGCCTCCAAACAAGTATAGAGTTGAGCCCGCAAGATCATGGCGCGCTTCACCAGGAACGTCGTGGCCCTGGCTGAGTGTGAGGCACCGCAAATCAAGAAAACTCTACGTGCTTGCCTAATTGATCCTCGGTTGATCCTCGAAGCCAAGACAAAACAGGACCTCATCGACCTTGCTGAGCAGAATGGTATCTTCTCCACACTCGACGAATGGACCATTGAGATTATGAGGGCTGCCAAGGAAGCGGGGAAGAGTCCGCTCGACGCTATGCTACAGGCAACCCGCGAGACGCGGGGCCCATCCAAAAAGGCAGCACATAAGAGCCCAATGGCTGCGGCGCAAGCGGAGCTGGCGTCTCTTAGGAAGGATATCTCGAGAAAGGCCGACGAGCTGGGGCTGGACGTGCCGGGGGACAGGCTAGCGTTTGCGGCAGACTGGTCGCGCGGGCCGGCGGGCAAGTATCAGACCATGGAGATTCCAGCGTACCAGCCAGCGGCCGGCCAGCGCAAGCATACGATGCAGGATGAGGATCTGCTCGTACAGGATGAGTACACATCTATCGTGGACAAGAGCTACCGCCCCGCTACCGCGCACGCTGCTCTTGGGCATGGCTATGAGGGCAGCACCTACGTCAGCCCGATGGTGCAAGCACACATCAGCGCCCGCCTGAGTGCAAAGGAGTCGGCCCGCCTCAGCGCACAGGAGTCGTTGCCGAGCTTTAGAGGCTCAGCCGAGAAGACTAAGGAGTCCAAGAAGTCGGGCGGGAAAAAGGGCAAAGCGGCTGCTACGACGCGTGAGGCGACGCGTGAGGCTCAAGGCGGGCAGAGCAAAACTGGCAATGCCCCAGCTTCGAAACGCGGGTCAAAGGGAGGGAAGCGCCACACTCCCCCTCAGTCTACTGCTGCCTCCGCGCGCCCCACCACTGCCTCAGCGGCCTCCCTCTCAGCTGCCCTAGCCCCGGCCGTGGTGGCGGCCGCCGCCCCCGCGGTGATGGCGGCAGCAGCGGCGCACCTTGGATCTAAATCCGGTGCCGCTCGCCCGGCTGCAAGCATGAATGAATTCTTTGAGGCGGCAAAGGCGGACGCTGCCAAGGCTGGGCCGCGAGGGGCTCGGGGGTATACACCGCTCACCTCGATAGGCTCACGAGGAGGTGACCTCTCAGCTGCCCTAACCCCAGCCGTGGTGGCGGCGGCCGCACCCGCAGTGATGGCGGCAGCAGCGGCGCACCTTGGATCTCATGCTGAGCAGGCTATGCCTCTTGATCGCACGCGGCGCCAGCCGCCAGCCTTGCAAGCAGCCAGTGTGGTGCGTCAGCAGAGCACCGACTCGCTGAACATCTCAATGTCATCTTCGGCCGAGTGGGACGACGTCTTGTTTCGCGGACAAGTTCCATCATTTGTGGAGCGGAGCGCCCGATCCTACCCTGTGCCCAAGTCTTCAATCCTCGCGGACGACGACAGTAGAGGCATGCCAGAAGAGGTCTTCGGACGCGTGGTCGATCAGCACGGAGTGCGATCCAAGCCCAAGCCCAAACCGTTGCCATCGCCCACGAAGGCTCCAGTCACTGATCGTGAGATGTACGGTGAGACGATGCGCGAATACGGCCTTGATATCGAAGACCTCAAGACGGCGCGCAAGGCGGCGGCCAAGGCGGCACAAGAGGCGCGTGAGACTGCTAACCTCAACCGGGGATCGTCCACCGACGACCGCGGCGGCAAAGGAGAGCGCATTGCAGTGGCAGCAGCGATGGCGGACCTCGGCCTCTCACTCGACGAGATCCGGAATGCGATGAGGCATCGAGGGACGTCGACGCTTGAGGATGAGCCCGAAGATCTCCTGCGCAAAGCCGTCACTTGGGACGAGGAAGTAGCCCGAGCGAAGAAGTGGGCACTGCGCGGAGCCCAGACGAACTGGGCAAGGTTTGACTGAAATCGAGACGATTGAAATCGGTAAGGTTATAATTACACTCAATGGTTGTTACAATGGTGTGGTCGAATTGTGGAATCGGAATTCACTCATCCCTGCGGGCGCCAGACCGAGGACCGCGCGGCGCGAGCCGCGACCGCGCGGCGCGCGGGACCCGGGTCCCGGCGGGCCCGGGATCGTATATCGGAATATGATCCCGCCCCGTCGCGCCCGGCCGGGGGCCGGCGCGTCGCGTTCATCCAAAGCGGGACAGGCGATTCAATGATTACCGAGCGGGCATCCCCTGCCTGCGCACATTTAAAGAACACTGATCCGAGCACCTGCGCCTTCTCGAGAGCCAGGGCCGCGCCAAGCATCCGGGTCGTACAGCTACAGGAACACCCCTGCTCCCATCCGATTACCAGCATCCTCGGCATGAGTACTTTCTCCCCGACCCACCACGCTGGCACTGATGCACTCTCATCGCACAAGCATGGGCGAGTCTGATCGGCTAATGAAGCTGCTACGCCGCCAGCCAAAGCGCTCGATGCGCACCTCCTTGTAGCTCACGTCTGCGGCCTGCTTCTCCTCAGCAGCAGCGAATGAGCTGCGCCTTGTGAGGACGCCAGAGGACTGCCGGTCGAAGAGTGTCGCGCCTGCCCTGCCGAAGAGCGTGGGCGATTGGCACGCTTTGGACTTCTCCTCAAACGAGGCCTCGTCGGCGGCTGCCACATCGCGGCTGCTCACATGAAAGAAGGGCAAGGCCGCGGATGGCGCCTTTGGCTCGGAAGCGATTGGACCGTTTGCCGCTGATACGTCTTGGGTACTCGGCGCGCGGCGCGGCTTGCTCGCCGTCTGTGGGCCCCCGCCCTGCTTCTGGCCACTCTCGATGTTCTGACTGTTGATGGAGCGCATGGCCATTGGCTGGCGCGCCGGTGGCGAGTTGTCGGGGGGAGCGGGCGGAGGCGCCATTTCGGACGGAGGCGCCATCGGCGCAGGTGCCTTGGGCGGCCTCTTTGCGGGCGTCGGGCTCGCGTTACGACTCTCACTCGAGCTCGGGTTCGAACGCTGGCTACCGGCCGAGCGATTGCTGCTGCCGGCGGGCGGCGCGAGCGACGCGAGTGATGAAGGCCCCACAGGGCTTCCTCCACTGCTGCGCCGCTGCTGCCCAGGCTTGCAGAGCACAGTGGGGGGACGCATGCCAGCCGACGCCTGGACGCGTTGGCCTGGAATGGGAGAGGCATTGCGGCTGCTGGGATGGCTCGAGCCGGTATTCGTGCGGTTGGACGTTGGTGACGGGTTGCTGACTGCGCCTGCTCTGCCGCCGGTGGTCGCCGGCGAGACGGACCGCGAGGCGTTTGAGGAGCGCCGCGCGGCGGGCGGCTTGGGTGCCGCCGCGGGCCTCGCCGGAGAGGGGATCGGCGAGTCGCCCGAGGCCGAGCCGCTCGATGAGGCACCACTCATGCTACGCTTCGGAGGTGCCGGTTTTGCCGGCCCGTACCCCGACGATTTCACAGGTTTCTTGGCGCTCGCGTCGTCGACCACCACGTCGCCGATTGCCTGCACAGGCTTGCGCCCGGGAGGAGGTTTCACCGGCGGTGACGCATCCCAGCCTTTGGTCGCGACCGGCGCGCCCACGGCAGCGGGCGCAGCGGCGGGCGCGACCGAGGGCCGCTTGGGTTGAGCCCCTGTGGACGGCCGGAACTTGTTGTGCTTCCCAAATTTGGCATCGCCCAGTGCATGCAACTGATCGAGCTCATTGGGCGGGGGCGGCGACGGTACGGGCGGGGCACCGTTGAGGACGGACGGTGCATTGTCCTCCTCCACCTCACTCGCAGCACTCTCGGCGGCGGGTGCGGGCTTGTGCGAGCCGCCTAGCTTACTGAAGTCGAGCGATGGGACGGGAGACTCCCGCCCCGCTAGGCGCTCAAAGGGCGACACACGACCAGCCATGCGCTCCGCCAGACGCGCTGCGCCCGCTTCCACCGCTGGTGGATCGGCGCTCGGTGCCGAGCCGGCTGACGCATCGGCCGCTGGCTTCACGCCGACCTTGACCACCGGCTTGCTTCCCGCCTTGGCCACGGGCGCGGCCTCAGCCGCCTTCTCAGCCGCCTTCTTCGCCTCGAGGATCTGACGAGGATTGAGCTGCGGCTCCTTTGCCTTGCCCTTGGGTGCAGTGGCGGGCGCGGTACCCTTGGCAACGGGTGGCGCGGCCGCTGCCGGCGCCTCCTCGCGTGGGCTTGGCCCCTGCTTCGGCAACGAGCGCTTGATCGTCTGTGGTTTCGCTCGAATGTCCTTACACTTGGCGATGTGGCGCTCCGCTGGGAGCGCCGCGAACTTGCGCCCGCAATGAGGGCACGGCACGCGGTCATCATCATCTGCCTCCGCGAGCATCGGCGCAGTCGCTCCGCCGTCTTTGGCCGCAGCCGCCGCGCGTCTTATCTGCAGGCTCTGCTTCTGCCACTTTTTCCGCTTCGCCTCTCGCTGCGAGGCCTGTGCCTCTGGGTCGGGCTTGTCGAGCAGGCCGCGCTTGACCGCGTTCTGAACAGCCTGCTCGGCATCGGCATCGCCCTGCCAACGCTGTGCACGCGGGTCGAAAGCCTTGCGCTTCTTCTGCCTTTCCGCTGCACGGCGGCACGCCTCCTCGTGCCGCGGCAGCCGATCGAGCCTAAAGCGTCTGTTGCAACAGGCGCATTCAGCCATGTCGGGCAGCGGCGCGGCCTCATCCGGTTGCCGCGCATCGTAAATCGCGGCCGCATCGCTCTGCGGCTCCTCGTTGTCAGCGTCTACATCCTGATCGGCCTTGGGAACGGCCTTGCCGGCCACGCGCGGCGTCGGGTCAGACCGATCGGAGAAGAGCTCGTTGGCGGTGCGGTAGCTCTCTTCTGAGAGGTCCGCCGCAGCGCGAGGCGTCGGATCCGATCGGTCCGTGTACTCGTGCTCAGTGAAGATCTCCTCCTCCTCTGGGTCATCTGCGTAGCCCTCATCCTCGTACACATCATTATCATCGCACGGCACGCACGGCGCCGGCGCAAGGTTGTCGTCTTCGTACGCCGAGTCGTATTCTTGTTCCGGATCGTCAACCTCGTACGGATCCGCGATGATTGCGTAGCGGGGAGGAGGTGTCGCCATTTGTCGGGCCGAGAGTCCCAAAACCGAGGCCGAGCGCTCGATACTATTGTATTGGCTTAAGATGAGGTCGCAATCAAACGTGTCTGATCCTTTAAGGACTCCTCGACTTACAGTTCTTGACTTGACTTATGCTGTTTTTTTGCTCGAAGGCGCCGTTCTGAGCGCTTCTCGCGTCACCTCCGACGCGTATTTCAGCTTACAGACCGGCGGCGGTCACTACCTGTTTGATAATGAGGTGCTCGTCGGTCCTCGCCGTCTTGTTGCTCTCATCGTCGGTCGACGGCCTGAGGATGCCGCTCGCCGCCTGCAGCAATGGCCTTAACAGCAACAGCTGCCGACGCAGCGTGCTCGCGGGTGCCGCTGCGTTTCTGACACTCGGACCGCTCGCTCCGGCGATGGCGAACACGGCACCGATGCTTGACAAGCCCATGGAAGGGTTTGGGACGGACGAATCGAAGCGCTCTGCCTTCAAGGAGAAGCAAAAGAAGTACAAGAAGGCGTGGCGCAAGTCGCTCTCAGACCTTGAATTTGCTACCACCGACGCAGAGGCGATCACTGCCGTCGACAACCTCTATGCCCTGATCAAAGAGAACAACTTCGAGGTGCCGGAGGGCGTGCGGAAAATGGATCTGGACCAGGTTTACAAAACGGTGCAGCCTAAGATTGGCAAAAATGCGCGAATGAACTTTCAGAAGGTGAGCCGCGCATGATCGAACATGCTCGTCATACGCCAAAATCGTATCCTCTGCACACCTGCGTCATGACGACACTTCTGACGCATGCTTGGTCGTGTATGCCTTTCCTCAGCTCGACCTGATTGTGCGAGACATTACGAGCGTCAAGGGGATGCCGAAGGATGATCTCGGCTACTGAGAGTGCCCCCAAGGGCTGCGCCAGGCGAGCGGCAGCAGTTTCTGGTTTCCTGGCGGTGGCGCGCATGTATGTTCCGCATCGCATGTGTTGCGAGTCGCGCCGCACTCAGCAAGTCCCCGCAAGCTGTCGCACTCCGCTGAAACGGCAGAGCTCGGCCCACAAACTGAAAGGCGACACTGTTATTTCACACTTTTACATTTACTGGATTACTGCCCGCACTATAGTAACTAACTTAGTAACTTTGACCCAAGAAGGGGGTTCCCGTCACGCGATTCGTGAGCGCGGGGGCCGGTCGAGATTCAATGATTGGCGGGTACCTACCGTATAATTATGTATATAGCGCACGCATGTTCCTGTCTGGATTCACACACTATCCCCACCACCTGATTTGAACTCAGTGATTGACCCAAAGGCGAAAGGGGTACGGTAGTCGGTAGAGGGGGAGGTTTTCCTTCTGGCATTCACACAATATCCCGTGTGACCACCTGATTTTTAACTCAGAGAACCGAATGCATCGTAACGCGGCCTAACGTCCCGCTAAACCCGCGCCGATCGTTCGACGTTCTGCGCCCCGGGTCACCTATTTGTGCGGATCGGATGGTATCGTGCGCGGATGGTATCGTCCACCTGTGAGCCGCTGCAAGTGGGGTGGCGTAAATCCGTGCGCATGCACTGCCTTGCAGCGGTAGCGCCCACGCTCTACGTGCAGCGTGCCCTTCCACGACGTGTGCCACTCGGCACGCGTGGCGTTTTCCTGGACGTATTGCAAGCCGGGGCAGTAGTACTCCTCGGGCAGCATCAGAATTCGCAATGACTGATGCCCGCTCATCCATTCTAAGCGGATCATCTCCTGATCGCCTTGTCGGACACCACGATGTGCCTTTCCTATGAGACGGGAGGCTGCACCGAAGAAGAGCTCGTGAACCGCGATGGCATTACTGTACGCAATGAAGCAGCCGCAGATTGGTGGAATCGGCGAGGTCGAATATGGCGGAAAGAAGCGGCCCACATCGAGTGGCGACGCTAAGTCCGCGATGTTGAGGGTTTCGGTGAGGAGCCCGTGCGCGAGCGGTGGCCACACCACGAGCACGTCCTGGTCTAGGTACAGCGTACGCCTGAAGGGTGACTGCAAGAACGAAGCGAGCTTCCACAGATGGACATTATTCGTGCAGCCCGTATCTCCTGCTGCAGCGCACGTGGCCCAGCTCGAAGGCAGGCTCAAGAGGCTGCTACTCAAATTGCTGCCTGCGGTGGCGTGTTGCTTGCGCCATCTTGTTCTCAGCCACGGCTCAAATTCGGCACATAAGGCCAGTGTGCGCGATGCGTCCCACCTTCCGGTTACTGGGAAGCCAGCGGCACTCAGTGCTTCAAGTGCAAACGGATTGGCGGCGAGCATCGTTGGAAATGTCGGTCGCATGACGTCATGCAGGACATCAGCCGCCGTGACAAGTTCAGAGGTAGCTCGCCGTGCGTCGGCCACCGTGCGCCGCGGCTTCAGGAGATAGAAGAAGTTGAGCACACCATACGAAAGCCGATCCTTGAGCGCTCCGAGCTGATGCCACCTCACTTCATGGGTTGTCGAGCAGCTAGAGGGAAGCGTTATCCTCGTGCCTGCTCTGTCGTCACGCGGCATTCGAGCGCGACCGCGACCGACGAAACCCTCGTGGTCATGCCAAATCCAAACGCCGCGAATAGCGCATACCCAATACCCTCGCAAATGCTCTCGCCTATTCACGCCCTCTGTGGACGCACGAAACTTCACCGTTCACAGCATGGTCCGTGTAAATCCGCGTCGCGAAAAGCTCTGGCTCATCTCCGCCATGTTGGCATGTTCGGTGTTGCGATCGCGGTTTCTAGCCCTCTTCGCCGGCATCCTTCGCGCGTGCGCCAACCACGGCGAGAAGGTCACCGGCACTGGTGCGTGGAAGATCCCCGCGGGTTTCCGCTACAACCTCGATAGTTCGTTCGCCGATGGCATCGCGGCCGTCGCAGGCTTGAACGCTTCGCTGCTTGATGTAGGAGCCGGAAAAGGCCTATACGTGCGATACCTGCGCGCGCACGGCCTGCGCGCCAATGGCGTGGAGGGCGTTGAAAACATCGCGGCGCTGACCGGTGGCCTCGTGCGGCAGCAGGACCTGACCAAACCAATGGCATGCGAGCCAAACGACTTGGTCATGTGCCTCGAGGTCGGCGAGCACATCCCGTGGCCGTTTCAGTACGTGTTCTTGCGCAACCTCAACTGCTCGACGCATCCCACGACAGGTCGACTCGTGCTCACCTGGGCGCCGCCGGGCCAGTACGGCTCCGGGCACGTGAACAATCGGCCAGCGAGCGCGATTCGCAATTGGCTCACGAGCAACCACTCGTGCCAGAACCAGAGTGGATGGTCTGGCCAGGAGGTGGTCGGTTGCGATTGGCAGCAGCAGCTGCCGGGCTTTGGGTTCGAGTTTGACGCCCCCACGACCCAGTACCTGCGCGAGCTGATCGGGCTCGGGTACTTCCGTGCGAACGCGCTTCAAGTCTTCCGGCGGCCTAGTGCGCCACCCGCCAAGCTGCTGCCGATCCCGACCCCGCGGCGCGCGAGCAACATGACGACTGTCGCAGTGCGCTACTTGCGGCGCAGCCATGCCGTCGCCAGCGCGATGGCCGCCGAGGCGATGGGCTTGATGCCACCAAAGGAGCACTATGACAAGACTGGACGCGTCGGCATCGGGGCGGTCAGCCGAGAGCTCCGAAATATAGAGAGCCATCTGGCTTTGCTCTCCAGCTTGGAGCGCCGAGAGATGGAGGCCGGTTGATTTCGCAATAGAGTTCACATCTCGCAATAGAGTTCACGTCTCGCAAAAATCTCGCAATAGAAACTTCACATCTCGGAGATCATCCGATCTCGCTCCAGTCGTTTGCGCAGCGGCACAGGCGTGCCCGCAGGCGGCTGCTTCCGCTTGCGGCACTCAATTGGAAGGGCCGCCGGCGGCACGAGGTCAACGTGGTGACGTCCGCGGCTTGCGCCGGCGCCCGCGTTGCATGCTGCGCAACATCCCCCTGCTCGGTCGCAAGCAGCGGGAATGGGCACGAACTACTCTTCACAGCCAATGTTTAGAATTCGACACCCAAGTCTTCACAATGTACAGAAACGTTTTCACAGCCAATGTTTGTAATTCGACACCCCCATGAATTTGATTACGCCGCGTGGGCTGCTTCTCATCGCGGTCGCGGCGGCGGCGCTGCTTGTTACCTTCACGGGCTCGCTGGACGTGACATCAGTGTCCCGACCGATGACGTCACGCTCCGTCGAGCTGGTGAACGCCGATCCGCAACGACCTGTGCAGATTGGAGGCACAGTCACGGCGGCGCCACAGGATGACTCCGGCTGGCTGCCTCCACCACCACCACGTGTAGCTGCAGCGGCAGTGGCGTCCACGCGCCGTGGGACGACGACATTGCAGTGCCCAGCCTACGCCGGCCCAATGTTCTTCCCCTACTATCCGGGTGCAAAGAGTGTGCCGCGGCACGCAGTACAGTCCGTGGCACTGCCGGGTCCTCTGGAGGAGCAGCCGCTCGCCTCGCCAGCGCAGCGCGTGCGGCTGAAGCCGTTTGCGCTGCCGGACGTGCGCCTCGAGCCGAGCTCGCGTTTTGGCGTCTCGCAGCGAACGAACGCCGCCTTTCTGCACAAGCTCGACATCGACAGGCTCCTCTACTTCTTCCGCAGGCTCGCTGGGCTGCCGCAGCCGCGCGCGGACATCAGCCCGTACGGAGGGTGGGAGTCACAAGGGAGCGGGCTGCGCGGAGAATTTGCCGGCCACTACTTGCATGCCGCCGCCGCCGCTGCCGCAGCCACCTCGGATGCGATCCTGCATGCACGATGCGAGCAGATGGTCACCGTGCTCGAGGAATGCCAGCAAGCCCTCGGCCAGAGCGGCTACGTGAGCGCCTTTCCGTCGTCCGAGTTCCAAACCGTCGAGGATTTCAGCTCGCGCTCGCCATGGGTGCCATATTATGTGATGCACAAGCTCCTCGCTGGGCTCATCAGCACGCACGAGTTGCTGGGATCGAAGACGGCGCTGCGCGTCGCGCTTCGGCTCGGTGCGCACCTACGCACGCGCGTCGAGCGGCTCCTTGCCAGGGGCCTTTCCGTTTGGCACGACTTTATCAACCAAGAGGTGGGCGGCATGTCGGAGGCGCTCGCCGACCTCGCGCGCGTCACCCGCAACTCGAGCTGGCTGCAACTCGCCGCGCTCTTTGAACGGCCGTGCTTCGTGGGCCCCCTCGCCCTCGGCGATGGAGCAGGCGCCATTGAGCGCGTCCATGCCAACACGCACCTGCCGCAGCTGCTGGGTGCGATGGCACGCTATGAGGCCACGGGCGACGACGCGCTCCGGATGGCGGCAGAGGTCTTCTGGGACGAGCTGAGCAAGCATCACCTCTTCGCCACCGGCGGCTCGACCACTGGGGAGGTGTGGCTGCGGGCGGGCTTGCAAGGCGACGCCGTCGCGCATCAGCGCAAGGACAACTACTGGGCGCACGACCAGGCGGAGACGTGCGTGGCTCACAACTCGATGCGGGTCTCGCGCCGGCTGCTGCAATGGAGCCCGTGGCCTACCGGCGCGGACGCGTCGCCCGCCGAGGCGACGGCGCGCGTCCTGAGGCATGCATCCTACCTCGAGCGGACGCTGTACAATGCGGTGCTTGGTACCCAGCGCGGAACGCTGCCCGGCCAAATGCTCTACATGTTCCCGCTCGGCTCGGGCGTGAGCAAGGCTGGTATCCCCGACGCCCCCCAGGGCCATCACTGGAGTGACGAGGAACATCACTTCTGGTGCTGCCAGGGCAGCGGCATAGAGGCTTTCGCGCGCCTTGCGGACACGATCTTCTGGCGACGCGACGGAGGCAGCCCGCCGCTCCTCTTCGTGTTGCAGCTGCTGCCGAGCTCGCTCATCTGGCGGGAAGCTGCGATCCGCGTGGCCGTCGGTGGCGACTACCCAGGCTCCAGCGGCGCGGGCGTGCCACTTCGTGTGCACGTGAGCTTTGAGAGGTTGGTGAGCGATGGAGTCAGCGGTGGAGCGAGCGGCGGCGAGGCCAACAGGGCCGGGGCACGCGGCGGCGGGGTGAGCGGCGGCGGGGTGAGCGGCGGCGGGACGGCGCCCGCGCCCCTTGACATCCTCCTGCGGCTGCCGCAATGGGCGAGCCATTTGCGGCTCGTCTCCACGGGAGCGCTGAGCACCCCGGGCAACTCACTTGAGATGGCCACAGCTGGCTCGCTGCTACCCTTACGCCTAGCGCCAAACGCCAACGGCTCGCTCAGCGTCGAGATGATGCCCACCATCAGCTGGGAGAAGATCAAGGACAGCCGACCCATTTTTGCGTCGCTCCACGCGGTGCTCTACGGACCCCTCGTCCTCGGTGGTTTCACCTATGCCGAGCGCTCGCTCCCGCTCGGCGCCGCACTCATGCCAGTGCCGCCCGCCGTGCGCTCGCAGCTCGGCTCGGTGCGCGTGCATGTGCCCTCATCTGTGGCGGGCATGGGCATCGTCGATGGATGCCTCGTGAGCAAGTGGAAGAATGTGTGGGTGGTTCACAAGGACCGGACGCGCTCGTTCATGCCGCAGGGCCAAGTGCCGGCCGAGTGCCTCACGCGGGCTACACCCATTGAGGATCAGCTCGCCGATTTCCCACAGGCGCATGGTGGTGGTAAGGGGTATACTCTCGAGGCGGCGCAAATAGCACACGCGTGCGCGCGGCTCGACGGGTGCATCCTGCCCGAAGGCACGAGCGCCTTCGCTTCCGGAAAGCTGTTCCTGATGCACCTAGGGGTGGGCAGCCCGGCGGTGCTCGCCGCGCCACCGCCGACAGTGCCCGGCACGCGGCGCGGCGGTACGGACGCGGCGAATGCTGCGACCTGGAGGCTGACCGACTCACCCGTCGGACTGGACGCACCCCTCGCATCCGGCCTCTACCTTGAGAGTTTCGAGCTGCCTGGACACGTGCTCACCTGCACGAACCTTCCCGCGAGCAGCGGCACCGGGGCTTTCCGGCTGGAGCTCCAGCGCGCGCGCCGCAACGACAAGGCGCAGCTATGGCTGCAGACGCCTGCCGCTGCCGGCAGCAGTGGCGGTAGCAGCAGTCCTAGCGTCGACGCAGCCAAGCTAACGTCGATGCTTCTCGAGAGCGTCGGCAGACCGGGCCATGTGCTTGCCGTCGAGCCCCGGAAGGAGCCTGCGGGCGGCGGTGGCAAGAGCGCCCCCGGCGCGCCGCCGGCGGGCCTTGTCGTGCCGCACCGAGGTGCCGCCGTCTCTCGCGAATGGGAGCCTGTGCTCTCGCCGAACCGCGATGAGGCCGCCGTCGTCGATATCGAGGCATCATTTGCCGAGTACGCGCCCACCTCGTTCTGGCTGGCGCGGCCATCGCATGCTGCGGAGGCCGAGCCGCCTGGCTCACGCCCCTTTCTATTGATGCCGCTCAATGAGTTCCAGGACGAGCACTATAATGTGTATTGGTGCAAACCCGCAACGGTAGGGGAAGCGGCAAAGCCTCCGAGGCATTGCGTGTGAGCCCTGAGCCGTGCTCCATCGAGGTATAGCGCCGTGCAGAGCACCTGCAAAATAGTCAAATCAAGTCACTTCGAGCACAACAGACTGCTTGACTTGTCTTGTCTTCAAGTTCAAGTTCGAGTTCAAGTTGACTTAACCCGAAATTTTCAATCTGGGTGAATCACAACTTCTTTTTTCGCGACTTTATTCGTTGCAGGGTTTGTGTCATTTTTGGTCTTGCCCGAATACACCAAGCGTTTGGGCTGCAGGCCTAACAAATGCCGCCCAAGAGGGGCTCTCCCGCGAAGGACTACAACAACTCCGGCGGCTCCCCCCCGAAATCGTTCATGCAGGACGCTTCGCCGCTGCTAAGCAAGAACGCGCCCAGGAGCGACGCCCTTGCACGTGCCGGGTCCCCAGCCGCCGCTGCAGCCAAGAGGGAGCCGATTGGATCCAACATGGAGATTCAGGATGACAGCAGCGCCCCCAGCAGCTTCGTGAAGTACGTGACGCCTGCGTGCTGCGCCCTCGCGGTCCTCGCCTTTATGGCGGTTGCCTACGCGGCGACCTACCTAACACGCGACGATGAGGATACTCCTGAGTTCACCGCTGTCGAGAAGAGCCTCGGCATCTATGCTGCCGTCGAGAGCTTTGTGCCCTGGTGGTTCGGCAGCGATTCTGAGCCGGAGACATGCAAAGACGGCCTGCTGATCACGGGACCCGTGCAGACGCCCGCGAACGCCGCGCTCTTCCTGACGATTCTGCTCTGGATGTTCCTCGCAGTCGCAATCGTGGCCGACCTCTTCATGGAGGCGATCGAGGCCATCACCTCGCAGGAGACTACGACGCGCACGACGCTGCCAAACGGCCGTACGAAGTCCGTGACGTCGCGCGTGTGGAATCCGACCGTCGCCAATCTCACGCTGATGGCCCTCGGCTCCTCCTCGCCCGAGATCCTGCTCTCGATCATCGAGATCGTGAGCTCGGGCTTTTACGCGGGCGAGCTCGGCCCGTCGACGATCGTGGGCTCGGCCGCGTTCAACCTGATGGTCATCTCGGCGGTGTGCGTGATGGCGATCCCGAATGGCGAGGGGCGGTACATCAAGGACACAAACGTCTTCTACATGACCGCCACGTGGTCTATCCTGGCGTACATTTGGTTGTACGTGATCCTTGTCATCGCCACGCCCGACATCGTCACGATGTTCGAGGGTGTCTTCACCTTCGTCCTCTTCTTCATTTTCGTCCAGCTCTCCTATATGACCGACATCGGCGCCTTCAATAACTTGTCTTTCACCGCCCTCTCCAGGCGTTGCTGCCGAGGCAAGAAAGTCTCGGAGACTTCCTGGAAACGTATGCGTCGCGTGGAGACTTCCTCGAAAGCCACTGCCGCCACTAAGAAGTCGTATGCCGCGTACCGCATCGGCGCGACGCGCGAAGCGACGGGTGCGGCGACGCGCGAGGACATTGCCAAGGAGTTTGGACTGTCTCTGCCCCACGAGAACCTGAACCAAAAGAGTCTCGAGAACAAGGGCGTCTTCGAGTTTGCCCACTCGAAGGTGATGTGCAACGCCGCGTCCACCGCATTCGAGCCTTGGGTCGACGTGCACGTGGTGCGCCACGGCAGCGTGCTGGCGCCCGCGTCAGTCTCGTACACGTGCACGGAGGGGGGCGGAACAGTCGCCAAGGGAACCGTCGAATTTGGGCCGGGCCAGCTGCTTGCCAATCTGCGGTTCGAGATTTCGGAGGAGGACAAGGCGAAGCCGAGCAGCAGCGTGATCTTCACGGTGGAGCTCTCGGCGCCGTCCGCGGGCAACATGCTCGGCGCGGTCACCATGTGCGCGGCGCGCATCAAGGACGGGAACGCGCCCGGTGTCTTCATTCTCAACAAGGACTTAATCGAGGTCCCGGAGCACAAAGGCAGTTATTCCATCAAGGTGCGGCGCATCGACGGGAGCAGGGGCACAGTGAGCTGCCTTGTCTCGACGCAGGACGGCACGGCAATCGCACCGAACGACTACGAGCCCATCGTGGACCAGCTGCTTGAGTTTGGCGACGGTGTGACCGAGCGCTCCGTCACCGTGAACATCGTCAACGATAGCTCCTTTGAGGGCGATGAGGACTTCAAGCTGATCTTCTCAGGCGCCCAGGGTGGCGCTCGTTTCTCGGAAGAGTGCAACGGCGGGCCCGAGCGCGCGCTCGCGACGGTCAACATCAAATGCGACGATCATGAGGTCGGTTGCGAGGGCCTCCTGGTGCGCCTCGGTATCAACGCCGATGAGATGCAGGTTGTCGGCTTCTCGTGGAGAGCTCAATTCGATGACGTGATCCGCTACGACGGTGAGAGCCCAATCGAGGCGCTGCTGTACGTGCTCGCGATGCCCTGGCGCTTTATCTGCGCCTTTGCGCCGCCGCCGCGGCTGCACGGTGGCTGGACGTGCTTCTGGGTCGTCCTGTCCATCATTGGCATCCTGACCGCCGTCATCGGCGACGTTGCGGCGCATCTGGGCTGCTGCATGGGCATCAAGGCCTCGACGACCGCGATCACTCTCGTCGCGATGGGCACCTCTCTGCCCGACACGTTTGCGAGCAAGACCGCCGCCGCGAATGAGGAGTATGCCGACGCGTCGATTGGCAACATCACCGGCTCCAATAGCGTCAACGTCTTCCTCGGCCTCGGGCTGCCCTGGGCCATGGCCGCCGTCTACTGGGGAGTCCTGTTCAGCCCCGACAAAGAGGCCAGCTGGCGCGCGCGCTACTCTGAGGAGCCGTGGTACTCGCCTGGCATGCCCGTTGCGTTCGCAGTGCCCGCAGGCGATCTGGGCTATTCGGTGGGCGTCTTTCTGATCTGCGGCACCACGACCCTCGCAGTGCTGCTGCTGCGCCGCGCCGTGTTGGGCTTCGAGATCGGCGGCCCTCCCCACCTGGCCATGCTCACCGCGGGGTTCCTTGTCTTGCTCTGGTTCCTTTACATTGCACTCTGCGTCACCAAGTAGAGCGACTCCATGGGCACGATGAAGAGGTCGGACGTCCAGATGACCGTGGAGACGCGAGCGATGGACGCGCGCGCCGCGGTTGTACACAAGAAACTATTTGCCTTCTTCCATCCCTATTGCTCTCCTCGTATTGTGCCAATTTCCTGTTGCATATGCTCCCAAGGCCCATATGCCTGCACAATCGAATGATGAGCCTTCTGAACGGATGAGTGACGTTGCCTGTCGTCCGTCGCCGTGCTGAATTGCGGCGAGAGGGGCGGCGTGTCATGGACAGCACAACTCGGTGTAACGGAGTCTGTGGGTGTGGTATTCTTGATACAATCGGTGTACTAAGCGTGTTTGTGTTAGTGATAGTGCGATACCGCATGCAGTGTCGTATAATAATGGTGTGTCGCAACCGAATCGCAATCGATCATGAAATCTCAAGCTCCGTGTCCAGTCCGTCCGGGGTCCTGACCTCCGGTCGGATCCTGCAGGATGGTCCGGTCTAATAAGCAAAAGCATCCCCATCGAAACGCATCATGCCGTCAGGCAGCGGAGGCGATGCAGCGGGGGGCACCGCCTCTGCACCCCACGTGGGTGCCTCCATCTGAGCTTTCCGCTCGGCAATAGCCGAGGGCTTGCTACTTGCTGGTGGATCGCCCTCGACCGCCACGCCCTCTGTGACATTGTGCGCGATGCCAGCGGTCGATGGCATGTCCCTGAGCACATACCCCCGCCACAAACGCCTCGCGTACTCTTCGCGCTGACCATCGAGGCGAGTCGGTGCAAAGATACCCTCGAGCCGCAGGGTCTGGGTCGCTACGTAGGTGCGATAGTATTTGAGTCGACGCTTGAGCGGCCGTGGCATACGCTCGAGCGCCCGCTCGAGGTCCTGGCTCGAAGTTTTTGAATCGTGGCCATGCATCCGCACGACTGGTATCGTCGGCAGGTGCCAAATCCGCGAGAGCGCATAGCGCACCCATTCTAGCCCCCACCAAATCGCCGATGGCACGAAAAGTGCCGGTCGCTCACCAGTGGAGCCGCCAGCCGGATCGTTCCCACCACTACCTTTGTGGCTGTCGCCGACGGCGTCGCTTGTGCTGCTCCTTCCCTCACCGAGCCGCCCGATGCCATAGCCAGGCCATCGCTTCGCACGCGAGCCGAAGTCATACACGCGTACTGTGTAGCCGAGGGCCAGAAGGAGAAGCATCTCAGCGTCGATCGACTCGAGCACTCCATAGTAGTCGCGCGCTTCGCAGTGGGAGCTTTGGATGCGGCAGAACCGGAGCGCCTCGAAAGGGATGCCGACTGCGCTCACGAGAGAGGTTAGCCCGGGGAGCGCTTCGATGCCGTTGGTCAAGTTGAGGAAATGCAAGGGCGCTGAGCGCGCCGCGCAAGCACCGGCCGCCAGCCGAAGTGACGAATCCTGTGACGAATCCCGTGACGAATCTTTGTCGTCCTCCTCCTCATCGCCAGCCAAAGTCGCCGGCGGAGCTGTGTCCATTGACGAAGTTGACGAAGTCGCCGGCGGAGCTGCGTCCATATTTGTCGTAACCGTCGGGAGCGCGCCAGCAGCGGGAGGTGCGCGGAGATTCCCATCGCTCGCTTGGGCTGTCTCCGCTGCGATCGCCGCTGCCCTGTCTCGCCTGCCTCCCCCTTTCCTCTTGCTCCTAGTGTCATCCGATTGCCTCCCTTTGGCCTCATTCTCCTGCTGACAATCGCCGCACACTGCCTGCATCGCCGCATCTGGCGAAGCGCCGTCTCGAGCGCCGCGACGCCTTTCCGCGTCAGCCTGTGCCATCTGCCCAAAGAGGGCTTCCAAGGCGGCCAGCCGTTCTTGCGTGGAGGCGAACTTATCGTTCGCATGGCCGACGGCGAAGGCCAGAAACTCGTCACTGACGAGGCGGGTCAGGTCGCAAGCTGCAGAGGGATCGACCCCTGTGATAGTGCCTGCGCCATCGTTGCTTGTGAGAGCTAGCGGCATCTCAAGGCCGTACGAAGTGGTTCGAATGGCAAGCATGACCTTGCCCGACTCGGAGAGCACGATCCCGCTCTCGTGGTAGTTTGCCCGCTTCGCCACCTGCAGTAGCCGCTTCGCCGCATCTGTGTCCCGGCACTGCACGTGCAAGATGGCTGGCTCTACTTTGAGCGAGACGACGCCCTTCAAGGCGGATGGCGGCGCATCCGTCGCGCTAATCGCATTTTTGGATGCGGTAGAGCCGCCATTGAGCTTTGCAGGCGAGCTGGCAATGCCACTGCCCATCGCGCCATTGCCGCTTGGCTCTGGCGTGCCACCGTGGGCGACTGCTCCACCGCCGGATTCGGGGCTGTCAAACGAAGGAGAACCACGGAGGGCCGACTCAACTGCCGCGACATCGACGGGACCGTGACGCACGAGCAGCCAACGGCCACCACGCGTGCCGTTGGCTGCAAAGAGCACAATGCGCCCTGAGCAGCACGACGTGGTCACAAAATCGGGATGAGCGTTCAACCCGTAGACGAGTGCAGCAATTGGCACGTCGAGCGAGCCCTTGGGTGACTTGTCCAGCTTGTGGAGCGCATTGCGCTTCGACACGTCGAAGAAGTTGGACGGCTTGGACATTTTCGCCACGAGGCGTCCTCGAAAATGTCCAAGGAGCTCGCTCACACCACGACATTTTCGCCGCGACGAGGACGCCACACACCCCCCTCCGACCTGGTTGTAGAAAATGTGTCGGCCACGCCTCCGTCCATTGCGATAGCGGCCCCCGTGCTTGGGGGTCCGGAGAGCGCGCGCGTTGTGTGTTTCACAGCAGCAGCACCGCGACGAAACTGACTGACATGCTCTCGGCTTCGCTACAGCTCCTGTGCTTGCAGGCTGCCAGCGCTCTCGTCGTGGGCTCACGCGCCCACCGCATCGCTATGGCTGCACCCAGCACCTCCAGGCCATTTAGCTCGCCCGAGGTCGCGCCGCGACCGGGCTACTCCAAGGCCGACCAAGTCGCAAGGTACGCCGCTGCCCAGAAGGAGAACAATGCGCGGTACCTCGATATCGAGACAGTGTACGACGGCAGCTACCTCAAGGGCAAGCGTGTTTTGATCACGGGCGGCAACCAGGGCCTCGGCCTCGCGCTCGTCAAGGAGCTGCACGCGCAGGGTGCCGAGGTGATCGTTGTCGGCCGCCGCTCGAGCCCAGAACTCGATGCGCTCGTGGGCGTGCAGGTCATCACCGGCGTCGATGTGACCGACACGGCGGCGGTGTCTGGCAAGATGATCGACGAGCTGAAGGGCGAGCCCGTCGACTACATCATCAACAACGCCGGCTACTTTTGGGAACCTCACGAGACGCTCGAGAACATGAACTTCGAGGAGCAGATGAAGCAGATCGACATCTGCGGCCTCGGGCCGCTGCGCGTGAGCTGGGCGATGATCAACAAGGGCCTCGTCAAGGGCTCCATCATCATCGTCACCTCGCAGGCCGGCTCGGCCGAGTGGCGCTTCACGCAGAATCCTGAGGGCGGCGACTACGGCCACCACATGAGCAGGGCCGCATGTAACATGGGTGGCGTGCTGCTCGCGCAAGAGATCAAGGGCAAGGGCATCCCGGTACTGCTCATCCATCCTGGCTTCAATCGCACGGGTATGACCTCCAAGTTCAAGCACATCTGGGACATCGAGGGCGCCGTCGAAGCAAGTGTGGGCGCCAAGCGCGTGCTCCACGAGGTCAAGGGCGCCACGCTGGAGCGCACAGGCATGTTCGTCAACGCTGAAGACGGCCTGCAGATCCCATTCTAAACCTGCAGTTCCCGCTCGTTAGTGTGTATGGGAAGTTCAGGCGTGCTGGTCGTAGTATCAGAAAGCTGTGGACGAGACACACAGTGCCCCACAGCGCATTCGAGATTCGTGATTCGACCGGTCCACAGGACCAGCAACGCGGACACGTGGCCGCACGCACGCCACACCCCGGCCCGCGCCCAAGCGAAGCCGGGGCGGGCGGCCCGCCCAGCCCGCGGGGGCGGGCACGGCCGGCCGGGACGGCGAGTCAAAGACACAGTCAGATGTCAGACGACAAAAGAAAGTCCCAACGCAAGTCAAGCGCTGACGAGTCCCTCTCATACAATGAACCCCGCGAGCGCGACGAGCTGCCTCGATATGTCTCGAACTCTCGATTCACAGGCTCGTGTTACATTTGCAGTTCACACTGAATCTTGCACACTGTCCGCACAGCGGGGGTGCCCGGGTCAACCGGTATTTGAAGTCCCACCGTTGGCACGCGTACCGGTGCACGGCGCTCGCCGCGCACGCTCGCCACATCCAAACTTCGAGTGCTGGTGGGCACGCCAGGATATTCTTCGACGTGCCACTGCTGCCGCTGCAGCCCACAACATCGCACGCCTCGTAGTACGCGTCGTACAGCCCGAGCAGCGTGTCGGCCATGCGCCTCGACGTCACAAAGTGGTGGTCGATGTGACCGCGACCAAGCACATCGTTCGCGGGACCTGCAGCGAGGAGTTGCCACGAGCTATGACGGATTCTCGCTTCCTCCATTTGGCAGATGGTCGGATGCGGCGCCTCCCAGCGCAGATCCGGGCGCGTCCTGATCACGTGCGTGTACTTGACGCCGCGCGTCGCCTCAACCATCTCGATGGCGCGGTGGCACTGCGCCCACGACGCTACTTGACTTAGTGCGGCACTCATACCCTGGTCCGCGAGAAAGCCGCCTGGCGCGAGCCGCACGTCGCACGTCGCATTGCTCATTGCACGATCGACACCATCGGCCCACATCGCGACGACCCGCGGCCGAAGTGCTGCCAACGCGGCATGCGCCGCCTCGGCCGTCGTGTGCATCCGCTCTTGCCGCTGCACCCAACTGCTATTGCAGCCTTGACGTTTGTGAGCACTCCGCTGTCGAGAAGGCTGATCACCGCAAAGAGATCGGCGCATCGCAAAGGATGAAGTAGATTTGCAGCGATCGACGAGTAAACTGGCCGCTCCGTGAAGCTGCGCAGCGCTCCTGTCATGCAGACGGCAACGCGTGAATCCCTTGTCCCGTTCTGGCACTCGCACGCGCTGCTGCTGCTGCTGCTGCTTTCCGCAGGCGGCGGCGACGGCAGATTCATGCATGGTGCGGTACCAGACACACGCGTGCAGCCCTTTTCATCGTAGACGCAGACTGACGAGAGGTTGGAAGCGAAGCCAAGGGTCTTCATGTGTGCAGGGCACCCAGGGTCTTTCTTCTAGTCAAGTCAAGTCAAGTCAAGTCTTTCTTTTTTTGGAAGGTGTGGAAATTGGTGTGAGGCCAGTTCGCGCAGCCCCCGCAGTATCCCTGTTTTCACACACACGTGCGACTCAAAAAAACTTTGCATGCGCTGGAACTTGTCTGAATATTACCGTTCGACCGATGAGGTGCACGATGAGGAATTTTTTTCTCATGCGGCTGTCAAGCTGTGCGACACCTCTCCGCCTATTCGACACCTACAGCGCTGTCGCGTCGTGAATGAATAATTTTCACGTGACTTCATCGGATGATGTTCGCCTCGGTGGCAGCAGCAGCAGCAGTGACAATGGTGGCAGCACGTGCACCTGCTGCTGCGCTCTTATCAGGCGAGCCATGGCGGTCGCGGTCGCGCTGGCATGCCTCGGCTCAATTGCAGTCAATGCGGAGGTGCTCAGCCCGCCTAACCGCTTTGAGTTTGGCCACTGCCAAAATGACTCGCCCATCCTGATTGGCACCCACCACAAGACGGGCACAGTGCTAATGCGACATATCCTACGCGAGGTCTGCCCAATGCTGCAATGGCGGTGCAGCGTGGACGACGTGCCCACAACGTGCCGAACGCCCGAGCAGGCGCAGACGGCCGGATTGCAGCTGTGCTTCCAGCAGCATGCGATCCGTCTCAAGGTTCAAGGTAGCCAGACGCCGTACCGCTTCGTGCACGTGATCCGCGACCCGCTCGAGGTGGTGCTCTCAGGCTACGAGTACCACCTCAAAACGACCGAGCGCTGGGCGCTGCGGCCCGATAAGCGTTTCAAGAACAAGTCGTACCGCAGCTACCTCAACTCGCTCTCGCTCGCCGAAGGGCTCGCGGCAGAGCTCAAGCATTCTCTGCACGATAACCTGAAGACGATGCCACGCGTGCTGAATCGGACCGGAGGCCGGCCATGCACGCTCACGCTGCGGCTCGAGGACTTTGAGCGCGATTGGCGCGGCACGACGGCGCGGCTGTGGGACCTCTTCGGCGTCGAAGGCGCTGGCGTGTCGGCCAGGCTCGATAGAGAGATCGCCAAGCATAATGTGTACCAATCCAACCGGCCAAGGCTGACCAATGCGCACGTGGGCAACGTGACGAGCCGCGGTGCAATGCGAGCTGTGGTGCGCAGCCTGCCCGCGGTCTATCAAAAGATCCAGCACGTCCGCAAGCAGATCGGCTTCCCGGATGTCGGCAAGGAAGGCTTGCCGTGAGAGGCGAGCGACTAGCCCGCCGTACCGTACACGTAGTCGGACCAAAACGACGTCAAAAGGTAAAGCACCTACTGATTAGTTTGCAAAGGATGGTAAGCTGCATACGGCATGGATAACGGCATGGATATCTGATACTGTCAGTCACACGTAGGACACACTCGAGTCACGACCGGACCACAAAGATCGAACCGACGCCGGGACGCGCGTGCACTGCTTGACTCGCGCGCGCCAGCGCTCGCCCCGCCGCTCGCCGCTCGGCTCTCGCGCGGCACGCCAATCCAGCGTGCACCGTGGACCGTGCTTGACGCTGTGCTCGGCCGCGCGCCGTCGCGCGGTGCACACCGACACGAAACCGCGCTCCAAACCGAGAGACAGCGGACCGCGCGCGATCACCAATCATGCGTGATCAGCACCGTGGCCCCTGCACATTGAGGGCACACACCGGTTCCGCGCGAAAGGGCAAACTTCACATCATGCCTACGGACCGCATGTTCTCCTCTCTCCTGCAGCGAATCTTCCTTTCCCCACGCCTCATCTTCCGACACTCCCATGCCGTGCCTTCGCGCCGATCGTGCGGAGTGTAGGACCGTATCAGTCATAGATGGGGCAGAAGACGCCCATTCCCTCGCAAAAGATCCCTGGATCGTTAAAGCGTCGCCCCTGGTCTAGGCTCGCCATCGCCGCCATCTGGGCATCGCTGAGCACAAAGCCGTCCAGATCGAGATTCTCGACGAGGCGATCGGGTTTGGATGACTTGGGTACAATCGACAGACCGCGCTGCAACGCCCACCGTAGCACCACCTGTGCTGGGCTCACACGGATCTCCGACGCCAACCCGACCACCGTCGGGTGCTGGAGTGCCGAGTCGCCGGCCGTCGCACCGCCCAGCTCGATGTACGATCCAGCGCCCAGAGGTGAGAAGCCCGTGACAGCGAGGCCGTTCTCGGCCGCATAGCGCAGGAGCTTAGGCTGTTGGAGGTACGGGTGCAGCTCCACCTGCAGCACCTCGGGAGCGATGGTTGCGTACGAGAGCAGATCCCGCAAGCCGGCCGTATTGAAATTGCAGACGCCAATATGCTTGGCTAGTCCTTTAGGGATGAGGCCCTCCATTGCCCGCCACGTCTCCGAGAGGGGCACGGGCTCGAGCTCCATCGTTGGCTTGGCGGCGCCGGGATCGAAGATCCATTCAGGTGGGTAGCGCGTCTCGAACGGCACGAACTTGAGCGAGATGGGGAAGTGGATGCTGCGAAGGTGTGAGTCGATCGCAAGGACCATCACGGAGCAAGCCACGCGCCAGGGTGTGGCATCTGCATGCATATGAAAGCGCACGGCCCCCCTCACAGGTAAAGGTCGACGTAGTCAAGTCCAAGGTCAGCGAGTGTTTTGCGGCAGGCAGCCTCGACGTGCTCGACGGCATGGTACGTGTTCCACAGCTTAGATGTCACCCACAGCTCGTCGCGCGTCACCAGCCCCTCGGCCATAGCCCGCCTGATCCCCTCTCCCACCTGAACCTCGTTGCCGTAGTCGCAAGCCGAGTCAAGGTGACGATAGCCCGCGCGGATCGCACATACGACAGTATCGGCGCACACGTCCTTGGGCACCTTCCATAGGCCGAGGCCGATGGCAGGCATCTTGGCACCACTTCGCAGCGTCAGGCTGCGTATGGTTGGGGACAGCGCTCGTGTCAGCCCCGCGTGACCGCTTTCATCGGACGCGGTCCACGGCGGCAGGGCCGCTAATGGTAGGTCCTTGCCAGGCGGCGGTGCCCAGAGCGACGCGAGCACGCGACGAGGCCCCTCGTAAGATTGTCGTGAGTGGAGGGCCTTTCGGTTGTCGAGGAGTAGGACATCACCGGCCTGCCAAGGAAACGCGACGCAATGGTCGCGCAGGTACGCGCCAACGCTCTCGAGTGCCGCCCGTGCCTCCGCATCCAGCGCCGTCCCGTCACCGTACACCACCGCCTTGGCCGGGTCGTTACGGACGTCGATCCAGCCTTGCGTCGCGGCGACGACCGCGTTGAAGAACATCTCGCGGCCGGTGGCGTCGTGGTGCACGAGAGCGGGCATCCGTGGAGTCACAGTTCGCACGTCGCCGCCGTCGAGCCACGTGTACTCGATCCCCGCCGCCTCCATCGCCGCCTCCGCCTCCTCGCGACTATTCGCCATATACGATGCCCGCCAACCCTTGCCGAGGGGCGAGCTCGGGTCATTATGCTCGGGAAGCGTGCGCACATAGCGCACGCCGAGGCGGCGCAGGCGGTCAGCGACGGCCGAGTGGTGGGCTTGCAGGTGTTCCGCAACGGCGAAAGACGGGATGATCGGTGTCGCGCCGCCCGAGGCTGCCGGCCGCTCGCAGAAGAAGAACACGTACGCCGGCGGCTCTATGCACTGTGCCATCTCGTGGTGGAAAGGGATGGGCTCCGAGGGCGGCGCCTCGTTGGCGGTGAAAACGCCCGGAGCGACATTCGTGCGCGGCGCCGCGCTGCATCCCATCGCAAACGGCCCGAGCTCGAGGTTCGATGCAAAGCGCGAAAAATCCATCGCTGTCGCAGAACCCCCGAAACCTCGCAGCAGCACCGCATCGTACTTCTCGATGAGGGCCAGGAGCGCGCCACGATGAGCAGCACTCCATTCGGCGAGCGAAGCTGTCATCGCCTCGGCTGGAGCGATGGTCAACGGGAATGTTCGACCCTCAAAGCTGCGCTGCTCGGCGATGCTCACAGCTTTGCAGCCCACCGTAGCGGCTGCTCCATCGTCGTCCGCGTGCCCGGACGTAATGTGCTCGACGCGTCGAGCCCCTGCTGCAATCTCGTAAGCGTTCCGTGTGCGCGGCTTTACAGGTGCTGGCATATTTGGCGGAGGGGTCCGCATGGCTCAAAATTTCGAGCCAGGCACGAGGACGTCTGACTGATTGGTTCTGGCGACCGGGTCGGGTCCTGGATTGCGCGAGAGGTAGCGATCGCTTTTAGGACGAGTTTTTGACGAAGCGCATAAATTGACGAAACACAAGGGCGCTGCGCGAGTTCGTCAGCTCTTTTTGGTTGACACCTGAGAGAGCCTCTAACCCTCTCGCACTGCCTTGCATGCACCACGAATATATGAAGTTTTCGTCGTTGCGCCCGTAAAGAAGAGCGACCTTCCCGAAGGCACGGCGGGCGGCTAAGGGCGGCGGTCGACCCTTCGAACGTGAACGTGGACGTTGTGGTCCGGTGTGGCGTTGGGGAGCGTGTGAATGGTATTCGTTTCTCGGCGCGAACAGCGCACATCCCCAACGGCGCGCTGGGCGAAGCTGAGGACCTATGCGAAATCGCTCGCGGCGGTGTGCATCACCTTGGCCGATTGTCCCAGCCTGAAGCCGCCAGAGCCGCCTCGCCGGGGCGGCAGCGTACAACAGCACTCTGGGTATATTGACAAGCTGCGCACTGGTGTCAAGGGCATGGGAGCTCTTGTTGCATTCGACATCAAGGCAAGCACACGGACAGCAGCAGTAGAGGCCGAGCAGTTGTTGGATGCGGGAGGCGTTGTGACCTCCGTTGACGATGCTGCTGACCTCGAAAAGACGGAGTACTGGCAGCAGGGCGATGCGAGCCTCGCGACCAAGGAGAAGATGGAAGCGCGGCAAGCGCTTCGGTATAACAAGCACGTGCTGGCAGCGCTGCAGCTGTACTGGGAAGCAGCACAGCGCAGCTTGCACTCGGGGGGTGACCCTTCCGCGAACGAGCTGCATCAGGAGGGCCATGCCCTTATGCTGCGGCGCATCTACCGCGTGATGATCAAGGACTTCGACCCTGCAGATTGTGAGCGCTGCATCGCCGAGGACTGGGCTCGCGACGCCAAGGGAAAGGATCTGCTGACTCGTAAAGCATTCTGCGACGCGTTCTTCGAGCTGGCGGATACGTGGACGGCTGGCATCGACGCTCGTGAGTATGCGGCATTCTTGCGGACTCTCTTCGACTCTGTCACCATCCAACGACAGGTCCGCGGACCCGACGGGCAGGTGATGATGGTCGCCTTTGTCTGGAAGGACGAGGTCGAGTGTGTGTTTGACGAAACGTACGCAGAGGAGGAGGAGGAGCAGGTCGAGGAGAGGAAGCCAGTGAAGATCGACGAGGGGCAGGTCGCCGTGATCCAGGAGAGCGGAGAAGTCGTCGAAGCCTCTTGTGCACCAAGCTCAACAAAGCAGGCTCCCGTCGCGATGAAGCCACCTCGGGTTGCCAAGGACGAGAGCGCCCCAGAGCCAAAAGTCGAACAGACTACAGGCGAAGCTGAACCCACCGAAGCTCCCGTCGCGAAGAAAAGGTCGCCGCGGAAGGCCAAGGAGAGCGCTCCGGACGCACCAGATGGCAACGTACAGCCAACCGATAAGCCCGTGAAAGACTATCGCGCGAAGGCCAAAAAGAAGGGAAGCAAGAAGAAGAAGGACGAGGAGGAGACGAGCACTCAGAGTAAGGCAGTCATAGTTGTGCAGTCGATGCAACGTAAGAACAAGGCCGTGAAGAAGAAGAAGGAGCGCGAGAAGGCAGTCGTCACCATCACGAAGCATGCTGCCGCGAAGGCGGAGAATGTCAAGAAGAAGCGTTCAACCCAGCCGGAAGGGCCGGTCTTGTCCGAGAGTCGGAACCGCGAAATGAACGGCGAAGGGAGTGGTGTCGCTGGTACGCGCGGGCAGTTGCAGTACTGGGCGCTCCGCAAGGGGCTACCGCCTCGGCTACAGGAAGTCTTTGATGAGCTCCCTACTCAGGATCAATTAGCGGTGGCCAAACTCTCACAAGAAAAGCGACTCAAGTTCCTCCGCATCCAAGCCATCAATGTGGAGAGTTTCAACTTCACAACTGAGCAACGGGCTCAGCACGTCGAGGCGCGCAGAGGGCTTGATCCTCGTCTGCGAGCGGTGTTTGACGACCTGATGAGGGCCGATCAGCTCGTCGTCGCATTCATGACGCTTGAGAGGCGTGTACTCTTCCTCCAGCGGCGAGCAGACTTGATCGACCGCGGCTTCGGATGGGGGCTCAGAACACAAAGGCCGCTCCGTGAGCGCATGTTGCAGCGCGCTGTTCTCTGGGCGCAGGCCGAAGGCGGCGCGGTTCAGCACGCGATCAGCGCCGCTCTCTATCGAGCCTTCTCCCTAGGTCTTGGAACCGGTAAGGATGCTGCCAGCAAGGACGGTACGATCGAGTCACCCTCGATTGGCGTCCAGATGGCGGGAACGGGGGCGCTCGAGCACGCCAAGTTGAGCCCACGCGGCTTTGCTTCTTACGCGGTTGGCGTCGGGTTCACTCGAGCCATCAAACGTGGTAGTGTCAAGGGGGGTGCAAGCAAAGGAGCCGGCGTGGACGCTGCTATCGCATCCTGGATGGGCGTCCCGGTAGCGCTTGAAGACGCTAAGTTCAGCCCACTCGCCTTCGCGTCTGCGCTGCGGCCCAACCGCGCAGCAGCAGCGCTGGGGCCGTTGGCAGTTGCTGCAGCGGCGCAGCAGAAGGCAGCTAGTTCCACGAGAGCTCCGGCACCGCCGGACGAGTTCCCTTGTACCTCGGTCACCAAGGAGATGCTTGACGGGGCGAGCCTACGCCGATTACTCTTCCAGACGGACCATGCGCCGTCACCCCCGCAGCTCCCACGACAAGAGCGCCCCCGGAGCTCGAGGCTGGCCCGGGGTCACGACGGTCCTCTTCCATCGCCACTCCACGCCTTCACGGCCTTCAGCAGTCTCAACTTCAGCAGTGGTGCTCGTCGGCATACAGGCATTGGGCCGGAAGGCAAGGTGATGATGACGTGCTCTCAAGCCGGCACTTTGCTTGAGCTGGATCGGCGTGCTCGATCCTCAAGCGTCCACTCGAAACTTTCGTTCCCACGGCCCACCATTGTCGACATAGACATCGACTCACCTCGGCCCATTGACGAAGTTGACGAAGCTCGCCGCCTCAGTACACCCTCTCCCAGGATCACCACCACTGCACCACCCACCGACGAGGACGTCGACGAGTTGGTTGACCTGCAGCACGAGGCCCCGATGGGCCATGCCTTGGTTAGCGAAGATGGGCTCCTGCCTTTCATCCAAGCACTTGGACCTAGCCCTGGCACCTCGGTGCGCCGCCCTTCCGCCCTGCTCCCTACCATCCTTCCACGTTCAGCGCGCCCTACTACGGTACATCTAAGGACGAATAGCGGATGTGCCGTCCAAAGCGGTGCATACCGACGGACGTGCGCCTATTCGACAAATACGTCGCTCTCCGTGTCTCCGCACTCCGCGCGCTTCCTGGCCCAGGGTGGACCCGCAGCGGTGGGCCGGAGTGGTGGGCAGACGGCTAAGAGCCGCATGGAACCACGAGTAGACGCTAGCGACGCGTCGGCCCTTTCCATCTCTCCAGGCCGACCCCCAGGTCGGCCTGAGTCGGCCATCAGGTACGCAGCCTTGAGCGGAATTAGCAGCCGTCGGGAGCTGCTCGCAGAGAGGAGGGGCGCGGAGGCACACGAAGGGGATGTGATTCTGAGTCGCCCTACCTCCCCACAAGCGCGGCCTATGGATCCAGCACTCATGTTTTACTGGAACCGGCCGGGAAGCCCCGTGGGTGGGTTGCTTCCGGAACGCCGAGCAAAGTCCCCCCGGGCGCCGAATGAGGAGCCCTCGGCGGCGGATGCTGGAGCGTTGTTGCTGCGTGTGGCTCACTACGCACACGGCGTGAAGATGAGCGTACCACCTGCGCCACCAGAGACGTTGTACAGCGTGGATCTGGAGATGCAAAGCCCTCTCCACACATGCACAACATTCTTGGACGAGTGGCGTTTTGCGCGAGACGAGCTGCACTCGCCGCTCTATCCTCAGCCAACGTCGTTCACCGAGCCTGCTCCAGCGGCCTCTCTCACATCCGAATCAGTGGTGAGCTTCTTCGAGACCTCCGAGAAGCGGCAACGAGAAGCCATGCTCAAGACAACCGCAGCAGAGATCGCCGCAGAGATCGCAGCAGCGGCGATAGAAGAGGATTCGTGCGTGCAGATGGATGTCGAGCCGCTGTGGCAGCGACATCTCAGAAATCATGCACTACGGCAGGGCCTCCCTGATCATGACCTTGATGCTCGTCATCAGCTCTTGCTCGGCAAACTAGCTGCGTGGAAGCCAGACTGAAATACATGCACTGATTCTGGTATCACGCGTCTGTAGAGGGGTATTCTTTGCGACTGTGAATCGGGTTCAATTGTACAATGTAATGTCCCAATCTCGCCGAGTCTCGCCGAACGGAATGCATGCTTCCGAAATTTGTGGAAACTGGCTGTGCAGAAACTGGCGACGCGTGGAAGAGATAGTCTCGCAGCACGCACACACGCTGCACAAGCAGCCAGTCACGTTCCAAGTAATGCCGCCAAGCTTGAGTGTAGGCGACACCGAAGAGCTGAAGCGGAAATCTGCCCATCAGCTCATGCAACTGAGCCAGCTGCTGATGGCGCGCGATCGAGAGCTCGAGGAACTCAACGAAATGGTGTCCCTTCTCAAGTCCCAATTGGGCATCTCAGGTGCCGAGGATGCAAAGGAGGTGCTGAAGGCCATCGAGGCCCATGTTCGAGCAACCGAGGGCAAGCTGCAGCAAGCGGTACGGGAGACTGAAGTGCTCAAGCAAGGGGAGGAGGCGGCGGAACAGTCCGTGGCCGAGGCTATGGCAGCCGTTGAGAAGGTGGTTGCGACGGCAGAGGCGGCCGCAGCAAAGGCGATCGCTGCGGCGGAGAAACGGGCTACGGATGCGGCGGCTGATGCGGCCGCTGCGGTCGCCGCGGCGGAGGAGGGCGCAGCAAAGGCGATCGCTGCGGCGGAGGTTTGGGCAGATGAAGAGATCCAAGAGGCCAAGGAGAAGGCCGAGGAGCTCGTACGCCAGGCCCAGGCCGAGGCAGCCGCACGCCGGGGCGATCTCGAGAAGGTCCAGAGCAGTGCCCAGAGCGCGCTGGAGCAGCAGAATAAGTTCCTCAAGCAGTCTGAGGATGCGCTCACACGGACGCAGCAAAAGCTCAAGAGAGCCGACGGCACCCGCTCGTTGCTGAAGAAGCGCGACGAGCTCATGCGGATTCAGGAGGCCATCCATCGGCTTCAGGCGATGGATATGGTGCCCCGGCTGGAGCCCGCGCCGGTCCCCGATGAGCCCGAGGAGAAGGAGGAGTACGAGGACGACGAGGACGAAGACGACGAGGACGACGAGGACGACGAGGACGACGACGAGGAGGACGACGACGACGAGGAGGAGGAGGAGGAGGAGAACAGCGACAATCCGGTGAGGCCCCGACCCCTGCCGCGCTTGGCCCCACAACTTGGCTTGCGCCACTGGCGCCTTGGTACTCTCCCCCATCGTACCCCTCGTACCCTCCCCCCTCGTACCTACCTCGTACCATCGCACTGAGCGTGTGAGGTGCGCTCCCGCCTTGTTTGCAGGCGGACGACCTTCTGGCGACGCTGATGGCGAAGCAGCAGGAGCTCCTGCGCATGCGCCAGGCCATCTCCGAGCTGCGCCAGCTGCACGATGGCGAGCCCGCGCCTGCGCCCGCGGCCGCGGCGGCGGAGGAGGAGGAAGAGGAGGTAGAGGAAGGCGCGGAGGATGAGGCGGCGCTGCTGCAGGAGCTGCTGCAGAAGCGCGCGGAGCTGCAACGCATGCAGGCGGCCATCCAGCAGCAGGTGGAGATGCGAGCGACCAAGCTGGAAGAGGCCAAGGAGGAGTACAAGCGCAAGGGGCAGGAGACCCGCGAGGCGATCGAAGGGCAGAAGAATCAGATTAAGGAGCTTCAGCAGAGGGTGAAGAGCGAGGTAGCCAAGACCGCGGCAGCCCGTGCCGAGGAAAGAGAGGCTGCAGCGAAGGCGGTGGCGGCGGCGGAGGCGGCCGCAGTGCTGAAGGTTGCGACGGCAGAGGCGGCCGCAGCAAAGGCGATCGCTGCGGCGGAGAAACGGGCTACGGATGCGGCGGCCGATGCGGCCGCTGCGGTCGCCGCGGCGGAGGAGGGCGCAGCAAAGGCGATCGCTGCGGCGGAGGTTTGGGCAGATGAAGAGGTCCAGGAGGCCAAGGAGAAGGCCGAGGAGCTCGTACGCCAGGCCCAGGCCGAGGCAGCCGCACGCCGGGGCGATCTCGAGAAGGTCCAAAGCAGTGCCCAGTGCGCGCTGGAGCAGCAGAATAAGTTCCTCAAGCAGTCGGCGGAGCGCGAGAAGCACGCGCAGGAGCGCGTGCGACAGGAGCAGGAGCGCGTCGCGCAGATGGAGAGACGTGCCGAGGTGTGGAGAGATGCTGAGAAGGACGCGATGGCTCTTGCCAATCGCAATGCGGAGGTGGCGCAGAACGCGCTCGCCGCGCAAAAGGTTGCGGAGGATGCGCTCACACGGACGCAGCAAAAGCTCAAGAGAGCCGACGGCACCCGCTCGTTGCTGAAGAAGCGCGACGAGCTCATGCGGATTCAGGAGGCCATCCATCGGCTTCAGGCGATGGATATGGTGCCCCGGCTGGAGCCCGCGCCGGTCCCCGATGAGCCCGAGGAGAAGGAGGAGTACGAGGACGACGAGGACGAAGACGACGAGGACGACGAGGACGACGAGGACGACGACGAGGAGGACGACGACGACGAGGAGGAGGAGGAGGAGGAGAACAGCGACAATCCGGTGAGGCCCCGACCCCTGCCGCGCTTGGCCCCACAACTTGGCTTGCGCCACTGGCGCCTTGGTACTCTCCCCCATCGTACCCCTCGTACCCTCCCCCCTCGTACCTACCTCGTACCCTCCCCCATCTCACTGAGCGTGTGAGGTGCGCTCCCGCCTTGTTTGCAGGCGGACGACCTTCTGGCGACGCTGATGGCGAAGCAGCAGGAGCTCCTGCGCATGCGCCAAGCCATCTCCGAGCTGCGCCAGCTGCATGATGGCGAGCCCGCGCCTGCGCCCGCGGCCGCGGCGGCGGAGGAGGAGGAAGAGGAGGCAGAGGAAGGCGCGGAGGATGAGGCGGCGCTGCTGCAGGAGCTGCTGCAGAAGCGCGCGGAGCTGCAACGCATGCAGGCGGCCATCCAGCAGCAGGTGGAGATGCGAGCGACCACGCTGGAAGAGGCCAAGGAGGAGTACAAGCGCAAGGGGCAGGAGACCCGCGAGGCGATCGAAGGGCAGAAGAATCAGATTAAGGAGCTTCAGCAGAGGGTGAAGAGCGAGGTAGCCAAGACCGCGGCAGCCCGTGCCGAGGAAAGAGAGGCTGCAGCGAAGGCGGTGGCGGCGGCGGAGGCGGCCGCAGTGCTGAAGGTTGCTGCGGCGGCGGAGGCTGCAGCGAAGGCAGTTGCCATAAATGAGGCCGCCGGATCGCACTACTTCGCTGCAGCTGAGGCAGCCGCAGCGAAGAAAATTGCCGCAGCTGAGGCGGCGGCAGCTGAGGCGGTGGCGGTGGCGGAGGCGGGGGCAACGCAGGCAGCGGCCAATGCGGCGCAGGCGGTGGCTGCTGCGGAGGCAGCCGCAGCGCAGGCACTGGCGCAGGCGGCACAGAGCGTGCGGGGTCAGCTGGAGGAGAAACTAGAGGTGACCCTTTCGGCCAAGAACGCGCAGATCGACGCTCTGCGATTGGAGCTGAACCAAGCGACCAGGAGCGCGCAGGCCGAGACGCTGCGGCTAGAGCTGAGCCAGACCACACAGATCGACGCGCTGCGATTGGAGCTGGCCCAAGCGGAGGCGCGGCATGCATCGGCTAGCCGGCTGCTCGAGGCGCGGGTGGTCCAGGTGATGGAGGATGCGGCGTATGAGGTGGCCAGCATGCGCGCGCTCGTGGACGCGGCGCACAGCGATGCGCGCGAGTCCGTCAAGCTTGGCTTGCTCGAGGCTCAGGAGGCAGCGCTGCGCCTCGCACGCCAGCTCGACGTAGCTCTGGGAAGGGCACCTTTGGCGGAGGCGGAGTTGATCACGCAGTTTGAGCGGGCGAATGCTGCGCTGCTGATGCCTGCTGGGAGCGGGCACGCGTTCCTCGCGCACCAAAGTCACCCGGCGCTCGTGCACAAGATCGGCAAGGAGAACGACGAGGGCGATGGGCTGCCCGATACGCTTGTCTTTCAGAGCATGAAGGCGACACGTCTCACCCAGAGGCGTGCTTCGCTCGACTTCGAGGCCGAAGGGGTGCCGAACGAATCTGTCGTTGCGACGGCTATTTCGAATACAGCCGCTGCGTCGGCTGATACCGATCCGGCCTCGGCAGGCCCATCTCCTGCTTGGTCCGCGGCTGCGGCCGACCGCCTCCGGTCCGAGACGGTTGATGCTCAGCCATCGGGTCTGAATCTGCCCAGCGCGAGGGCCATCGACTGGGGGGAGCCTTCGGACGACGACGAGGTCGGGGACGAGGCGCACTCTCATGCGACACAGAAGAAGAACGCCACGCGTCTTGGCGATTTGGAGGCGGCGCAAATTGAACTCGCACAGAGGAACGCAACGCGCCTGGCCGATGCACAGGCGGCTCGAATTGAAGCCACGTGGACCGCACAGAGAAATGCAGAGCGCATCACCATCGCCGCACAGAGGAATGCAGCGCGCATGTCCGAGTTGCGGGCGGCGCTTGCGCAAGCGGTCGAGGCCGAGGACTACGACAGGGCAGCCGAGCTGCAGCCTCAGATTCATGAGCTGCGTTTGGCGACAATCGACCTTGCTACAAGAGAGGGTGCAGCTGTCGCGGCAACTGCACCACCCGCAGCGGCGTCGAGCGCCGCGGGCGTAAATGTCGCCACGGTGGCTGATGGAAACGTTGTCTCCAAGCCCAAGCCACTCGACAAGCCGCCCGTACAAATGTGCTCGACGTTTGACCATGGTCCGCAGCAGCGTCAAGGAGCAGGACTCGCGCTACAGAGCATGGACTGAGATGTGATACTCCGGAGTAAATGTAAGTTGTGAGTCGAGTGGGAGTACTGAGGACTGTGAGGGGTTGTCGGGGGGCACGAAGACGCGAGAGGCGAGCGCAACGGAGTTAGGGCGGCAACGTGAGTTGTACAGAGAAAGGGTTACTCTTCGAGTTACGACGTTATAACGACACTTACAGTACTTACAGTCTCCGACCGTCATGCTCGACCCACGACCGTACTCGTCGTACCAGCTCGGCTTCGTGATGTACATCCTGGGTTGCCTGGAACGGCACGGATCGCGGAGTGAACGCGAAGATGTGTTGAAAGAGCAGGGAGCCGCTTGACGCCCATGCTACGCACACGAGAGCCGGGCTCTCCGCCCTGCTCACGGCGTCCTGTTCACTCGACCACGCAGGTTGCCTTGGCGGGGGCCTCGACCACGGGCTCCTTGGGCTCGGCCTCGACGCCCTCCTTGGCCTCGTTGACGTCGGCATCCTTGGCGGTGGCCTGCTCTACCACGGGCTCCTTGGGCTCGGCCTCGACACCTTCCTTCGCCTCGTTGATGTCGGCGTCCTTGGCGGGGGCCTGCTCGACCACGGGCTCCTTGGGCTCGGCCTCGGCCTCGACACCCTCCTTCGCCTCGTTGATGTCGGCGTCCTTGAGGTCGGTGTCGGTGGACACGGGAGCCTCCGTCTCTTGCTTCTCCTGGTCCTCCTTCGCCTCCTTCGCCTTCTTCTCTGGCGACTCTTTCTTCTCCTTGCCCTCGTCGGGAGCGTCACGCTTCTTGGGCTCCGCATCCTTGCCAGGCGACGGCGCGTTGGTGTCGTTGATGTTCTTGAGCGCGTCAGTGGGAATCTGGACCATGGTCGCCATGATTACTGCGCGCGATGACAAGGGCCGCGCGGAGGTAAGCAAAGGTGTGCGTGCGTGTGAGCCGGGCGGTGCGCGCGCGTGTGAGACGGGCGGGACGGATGCGTGCGGAAGCAGGAGATTCGTCCGAGCGTGCGGGTACGGCGTTCTTGGGAGGTGGAGGCGGGCGGTGGCGGGTGCGCGCAGGTGCAAGTGCCGGCCCATGAGTGCCGCGCGCCTTTTGCGTTGTGCGTGTGCGGTCTGGATTTCTTGGGTCGTTCGGCGCGAAAGCGCCGGTGTGCTGGAACTACGATCCTTGATCACGCAACGGCGAAGTGTGCATGCGGGAGATAAACTAGAACAATTTCAAATGTAAGAAAGAAATGCATGCTGTGTAGAAACTAACCTCCATCTCATAACCTCCATACTCGCGGGTGACATGAAAGCACGGCAACTTCGCCCTGGCCCAACGCCCACGTGGATTGGTACAACTTCTATGCAGACCGTGCAGCGTATGGTGGCGAGCCCTGCCAATGCCGAGGTGCAGCATGACGGCTGCTTTGCGCTCCTGAAGATAGCCAATGGCAGTGCCACGCGCAAGAAGGCCGTGATCGTCGCTGGTGGGCCGGCGGCGATAGTGGCGGCGATGCAGCAGCACGCTGCGGACGCGAACGTGCAGCGTGGAGGCTGCTTCGCGCTCATGGCCATAGCCTCCGGCGATGCCACGTGCAACCAGGCAGTGATGCACACGGGTGCGCTGGCAGCAATCGTGGCAGCGATGAAGCTGCACGCTGCGGACGCGAACGTGCAGCGTGGAGGCTGCTTCGCGCTGCGTGCTCTAGCTAACGGCGGGGATGACAAGGGCAAGCGGGCTGTGATGGACGCGGGTGGTCCGGCGGCGATTGTGGCGGCGATGAAGCAGCACGTTGCAAGCGCGGAGGTGCAGTGCGGAGGCTGCGATGCGCTGGGTGCCGTGGCCTACGGCGATGCCACGTGCGACCAGGCGTTGGTGCATGTACTGCAGGCGCAGCTGGCGGCAGCCCAGGATGCCAACGCGCGCTTGCTGGCAGATTGCGAGAGAGCACGAAGGGCCACCCTCGCGCGATTCATTGAGACGAACGACGTCGCCACGCCCGCGGGGGTGATGTCCATAGCAGCCGGCCCGTTCACGCACTACAGCAATGCCTACCAGAACGCACTCCAGAGCTGCTTCACTACCGTAGAGATTTGGAACGCCGAGCAGCCGCACGTGACGGCGCCATTCCATGTGGAGGTCGGCATGCTTCGCCAGCTGTGGGCAGAGGGTGGCCGCGGCCGCCACGCAGGGCCATCGCAGGGCACACTCCTGAGGGGCTTCTCTCTGACACGCATCGAGGCAATCGAAGTGCCCGCGAGAGATCGCGAAGCTTTCTACACTCGAATCGACCAAACGGGAACTCGGCGCGACGTTCTACGATGCGGTGAAGTAGATTATGGAAGCGCCGCCACAAACGGCGATCGCATCGGCGAGAAAGCTGCTGTGCTCGCTCGCCTCAAGGCGCGCTTCCTGCCCCATGACAAGAACCGGCAAGACCTCGTGCTCGCGCTCCACGGTTGCTCTCACGAGGCCGCCGACTGCATCTGCAAGGCTGGGTTTACCGTCGTCCCCTTGCAGGACCGTCTTGGGCGCGGGTTTTACTTGACCACACATTCCGAATACGCATGCCTTAAGGCGTGCCGGAATCCACCAAACGCTGCGGGCGAACACGTCCTCATCGCAGCTTTTGCTGCACCTGGGTTGACATATCCGGTGAACCGGACGGTCGACTATAGCCGCCCGAGCCAGATGCACAGCGACTCGCGGCTCAGGGGGCAACCGCTGCAACCGCAGTTCAATTCGCACTATGCTTTCGTCTCGGCGGAGCACAACTTTGAATGCATGGATGGCGCGCGCAAGGGTTATGACATGGACTATGACGAGCTCGTGTGCGAAGTGGCTGCTCAGGTGCTGCCCGCGTACCGACTCTACTTTCGGGCGTGGTGACGCACATACAGCCGTATAGGCTGAAGCTGGCTAGAACTCGCGCGACAACACCACACTGTCCGGTTTCGTGGTGTTTGTAACGCGCCCGAATCACGCGCGAAAGAACGACGGGCGGACGGATACCGTACCGTCTTGGTAGTCATCAAAGGTGAGAGGTTTCGTCCGTCCTCTCTCTATTAGCATGTGTTCGAGGACCCATAGACCACGTCCTCTGGGGGCCTCGGTGGATCCTCTCTTCACACACTTCACCTCTGACTCCCTCTGCGAGACGCTCGCACTGATTTACTGTACACTGTTCCTCTCCGCACTCACACACACTCAAAAAAGACGACCCATCCGATCGGCACTGGCAGTTCAGTCGCAAACGCTGACCGTGGCGTCTCTCCTCTCGTATCATCTTCTCTCGCTTTCGCATCCGCAGTCCCCGAGTTCATGCATTTTCGGGATTATGCTCCGCGGCAACCGACAGAAAGATCTCCTCCAGCCGTGGCTGCGAGCACGCATAGTCCTGAATACCGAGGGCCGCCTTGTTCTTCTCGAGGGCCTCGAAGACCTCAGGGAAGCCGTGGCGGTCCGATGGGATTCGGAACTTGATGACTTGCCGATGGTAGTCGGCTACCTTCGCGCCAGGGAAGAGGCTCATGATCTTGGTCTTGGTGGCCTCGACGTGGGAGGCGCGCTCGAGCGAAGGAGGATTGGCGACCGTGCCGTTGGCTGCGCCCGTGCCGTTGTCCTCCCCCCCTTCCTCGGCGACGCGAACTTCGAGGCTAAGCTCGTTGCCGAAGCGCGACTTAAGGTGCTGCTGGCCGCCGATGCAGCGCATGTGGCCGAGGCTCATGATACCGATGCGCGTGCAGAGGGCCTCGCACTCCTCCATCGAATGACTCGTGAGGATGATGGCACGGTGCTGCCGCTCGCGCGTCAGCACGTCCCACATACGGCGGCGCGCCACCGGGTCCATTCCACTCGAAGGTTCGTCAAGGAAGACCACCGGCGGCGCGCCGATCAGCGCGACGGCGAGCGAGAGCTTGCGCTTGTTGCCGCCCGAGTAGGCGCCCGAGGGCTTATCCGCATGGGGCGTGAGCGAGACTTGCTGGAGCAATTGGGTGATGAGAGGGCCCGCCTCATGGGCTGGGATGCGCTTGAGCCTCGCGAACATCCACAGGGTCTCCCGACCAGTCATGAGCTCGAGCAGCGGGTCGAATTGGGGACAGTAGCCGATCCGTTGGCGCACCTGCTCGAGCTCCCGCACCACGTTGTAGCCGCAGATGCGCGCCTCGCCGCTGCTCGGGAGGATGTCGCCGGTCAGCATGGCCATCGTCGAAGTCTTTCCCGCGCCGTTGGCACCCAGTAGACCGAAGCACTCATGGTGGCCGACGGCGAAGGAGAGGTCGGCAACGGCCACTTTGGGTGGCGCGCCGCCGCGTGCTGCGTAGGCCTTGCGAAGGTGATGGATGAGCAATGCGGGAACCTCGGCATCGGCCCCGTCGGCTTCCTCTGTGTCTGCCGTGCTGGTCCGGCTCGCCCGGGACATAGAGCGCTGGTACGCGTCTTCGGCCGACTCACTGCGTGCTGCCGCGATGGCCGCTACGATGGCCTCGACCCGAGCGCACTCCGCCACGACGTCAGGGTCGTCAGGCGTAAGCCCTGCTCCGGTCGCACGCGACAAGTCTGAATTGGCGCCCCGCCAGCGGAGGAATCGCTCGTACACGATGGCGAGGACGAGGGCGATGGGCAACAGCGCGAGGGCGGAGAGCATGTCCAGAGGTGCGCCCACCACGAGGCAGACCGTAACGATCAAGACGGCGGCGGTGAGCATTTTTGAGGGGCCGCTGCTGAAGCCAGCTCCACCGATGCCATTGGCGCTGCCGCCGCCGAGGACGCAGCCCGCCACGAGACCGACAATGCGGCGGATGCGTGGCGTCTCGAGGCGGCCGGCGATGGCTCGCTGGTGCTCGAGGAGGAGGAGCAGGGACCAATAGCCAAGGGCATGGAGGGGGAAGAACCGGAGGGCGCGGCCCGCCGCATCGTCGTCCCAGACACTCAGACATCCGCCCAAACACCCGCCCAGCGCATTCGTGTACCATGTGCGTGTGAGACCGAGAAGGGCCTCGCCAACTACGTAGGTCGGAAACATGCGGTACACTAGGAGCAGTCGCTGGTCAATATCTTGGGCTTTGTCAATCCGGGACATGATGAAGTGCGCAATCACCGCAGCGAATCCCGTGGCCAAATTGAGCATGAGCGTGGCAATCTGCGCCGTCGAGTGCGACTCAAAGAGAAAGGAGAAGCAGTAGATCATCGGGAGCACGGACGCGCCGTAGCCGAGGAGCACAAGGTACGTGGCGAGCGCCTGGTCCGAGTTGCCGACGTAGCCGGGCTCGCCATAACAGAAGAATACGAGCATGCAGCAGCTCGCTGTGAAGGTGAACAGCGTCAAATCCCACAGGTACGATGCGAGCCAATACACCGCCGGGCCTGCTCCCGAGACGAGCTGTAGATGCTTTGCCTTGACGGCGCGCTCCTTGACCACGAAGACAGCGGCGGAGGCGGGGATGTAGCAAAAGGGGATGAGCACAAAAAGCGCCGCTAGGGTTGCGAGGATGAGCTTGATTGTGAGCTCCTGGGTACCCGTCAGCGGGAGTGGGTGGTTGTACACCGCATAGCTCTCCTCCGCGGGCGACGAGCCCGCTGTCGGCGGGGGCGGCGCGCCGTGAATCTGCCGCCAACGCGCCGCGGTCACCTCTGCGAGATACGAGGGGAGCGCGTGCCACGACGACGTGTTGTGAAGGATGGTTAACGGCCAGCTCATGGAGACGTTGTGGGGTCGCTCCGCGGGGATCGCGGTGTCATCCGAGATGGTGTACTCGTAATTGCCTCTCCCGGTGTGCACATCTCCCACTGCGATCTCGACACCAGAAAAGGACATGGTGCTCCTGCTCATAAAAAAGGACGAGATGTTCGCGGTGACGGGCAGCGAAGAGACGTTAGAGGTGTTACCGATCTGTGCCAAGGCCGTGAAACGTATGCCATTGATGGTCGTCGAATTCTGCCTGACGTAGATCTCCTGCATCTGGATCGTCGGCGAGGCGAGAAACAAGTTGGGACCCGCTGCCGTGGCGAAGCCAGTGTCGATTGAGTTCGGCGCACCACCTATCTGCCAGACCGTTCCCTCAAGCTCCGTGAGCCGCACCGTCTGCCCATTTTCGATAGCGAGCAGCCGCGGATCTGCAAAGGCGATTGCAACCACGAAGGCGGGCACTCCTGAGATATTGGCTAAGGTATTCACCCTTTCCCTTGTAATGGGGAAGATTTGGAAACCGTCGGGAGCAATCGAGCTGAAGACAACCTCCGCAACGAGCTCAATAAGCACCGAGGCCAGGGGCTGGTCGTCCACACGAATATTGCCAACGACATCGCTCTCCAAGCTGACATCGTCTGTTCCTGCGTCGGCGATGCCGATCGCCCGACCGCTGGCCTCACAGAGCGCTGTGAGCCACGGGCTGGTACTAGCTCCATCCCCGCTGCTCGCGCCGAGTGCGTTGTTGAACGCTTGGCTCGCGTCGGCTGCAGCCTGTAGAGACGCCTGAGCTTGAGCGGCGATCTGCGGCTGGACGACATTCCATAGCAACAGCCACGGGGCAATCGGATAGTCCGGAGGAAGAGGCAGGGGTATGCCAGCTTGCAACATTCTGCGCGATCCGGCGCCCGTGGGCGTCGCGTTCGCGCTACGTTCGGCCGAGCGCAAAGTCGCAGTGGCCAATCCATTGAGCGCGCAGAAGAACACCACGGCACTCGCACCCTGAGCCACCAGCGGCTTGAAAAGGTAAGGGAGCGTGCCGCCGCTCAGCACGCGCGCACGCAGCTCGTCGTCCACGGCGAGGGCTCCCATGCGAGGGACCTTGCCGTGCCCCAGTAACGTGTGCTTCAGGTACTCGGAGAGGCCATCGCTGTCGGCCACGTCCATGCATTTGGGGGAGAGCACCTGGCTGCTCATCTGACGGGTGAGCGGCGAGGCTGCGGGCAGGTTGGTCACGAGCTCCGAGATCGCACCTCCACCAAGCAGCGCCGCGTTCATTTGGATTCGAGGACCCGCCAGCGGCACGTTGATCACAAGCACGAGCAGCCCGAGGCACACGAGGCCAATGGGCATCAGCTGCTGCGTGGCGAGTGTCTTAAGGTCGCGGCGTGTGCAGCACATCCGTTTCCACAGCATCAGGCGCAACGTCTTCAGCCATGCCACGACATCGGCAACGAGGACAGCGAACTTGCCTGAACCGGAAGCCCCCTTACCCCCCCTACGCCATTCCGCCCACTTGTGTTGACGATTGGTGGACGGAGATTGTGACCCTGGGCTGCCAAACTTCGCGGTCCTCTTCCTCACCGCGCCTTCATTCTTCTCCATCTTCGCCGCCGCTCCATTTTTCTCGGGCGGTGACATCACGGGGTCGTCGTCGATTGCAACCTCAACCATGGAAACGCCGCTCAATTTGTCGGGGCTGCTCGGGCCGGTAGGCGTGACCGCCTGCATCTCGACGCCCTCCGACGGACCACCGCCGCCACCCTTCTCGCCGCTGCTCGTTGACGTGGCTTCCTCGTCGATCAGCGCCCTGAAGCGGCCGGTTCGAAAGAGCCGCCTACGTGCATATCGGGCTTTAAGGGCTACATCGCGCCCAAAGGCGGCCTCGATCGCCGCCTCCATCCCGCCAAGGTGCCGATCCGGCCCACCGCCTTGCACCGAGGCCTCCTCTCGTTTGGCTAGCTCAATGAACACCTCCTCGAGCGACGAGATGGACATACCGTGCCCTCGAAGCCCTAGCTCCTCGGCGGCAGCGTCCAGGTACCGAAGGAGAGCCGCAAACTGGGGGGCCGCATCGAGCGGCAAGCGGAAACTCAGTTCATCGCCCGCCTCGGAGAGCAGCTCAATGCGCGAGACGAAACTCTGCAGCTTCCGCGCGACTTCTTGCGCGTACACCTTTGTGTTTGCCTTGATCATCGTGAGAGTGTACCCGAGCCCGAAACGGCTCTTCAGAAAGAGAGCCGAGCCGCAGCAACGCACCTTTCCGGCGCTCATGATCGCGATGCGATCGGCGAGCATGTCGGCCTCATCCATGTAGTGCGTCGTGAGCACGAGTGCGCGCCCCTTCTTATTACGCTGCAGCAGCTCCCACATGCTGCGGCGTGCGCCGGGGTCCATCCCCGACGATGGCTCATCGAGCAGCACTGCCGTCGAGCCGCCAATCAGCGCACAACCGACGGAGAGCTTGCGCTTCATGCCGCCGCTGAGCGCGCGCGAGCGTGCGTGTACCTTCGCGCCCAACCCTACGTCATCGGCCACCTCGAGGGCTGCCTTGCGTGCCTCGGCTGGCTTCAGGCCCTTGAGCTCAGCGTACAGGTGTAGGTGCTCAAGCACTGTGAGCTCGGGCCAAATCACATCGTGCTGTGGACAGACGCCAAGGCACTGGTAGACTTGCCGACGCGAAGTGGAGATCGAGTGCCCGAAGACGATGCAGTCGCCCGATGAAGCCGGGTAAAGGCCGCAGAGCACGGAGAGCGTCGACGTCTTGCCCGCGCCGTTGTGGCCGAGCACGCACGTGATTTGTTCCGACGCCATGGAGAGGCTGAGGTCATCGACGGCGAGCTTGCTGTAAGGCCCGCTGCCGTACCGTTTCGTCAAGTGCACGATCTCGATGCTCGGCAGTTTGCGCACCTCGTCCGCCATCGGCTCGAAGGCGATGCACTGGCTGGCATCGCGGCTGTCGGCGCTCGCGCCCTCTGTGGGGACTCCAACGGTAACCATCTGGGTGTGGCTCGAGCCGGTGCGCCACCACCGTGGGAGTAGGCAGAAGCAAGGATGCTCACTCGCACCGAATTTGGAAGGCAGCGCGCGCTCGAAGTAGAGGAAGAGGAGGAAGTAGAGCAAACAGTCGAGCGCCATCATTCCCAGGCAGGTGCCAAACGTATACGAATCGCGCGTAGACGGCTCGATCGTGACGCTCCGTTCGGCGTGTTCATACTCGGCCAGGATGTCGGCTCCAAATGCGAAGGCGGAGGGCAGCAGTAGCGAGGTCAGAACCTTGGCCGAGCTTTGCTCGAACGAGTTCGAGCCGAAGAAAATGTACTTGGGGAGGACCGTGCCAATGAAGACGACAGGCGCAGCGACGGCGGCGAGCTTGCCGTTCGAGAAGAAGGTCGAGAGCAGAAGTGAGAGGGCAAAGGAGCCAAGGGAGAAGAGGCCGACGTACGCGACGAGGAGCCCTAAGTTGGCATGGACGATGAATTGGCGCAGCATGAGCGTCAGCGAGATGGTGATCAGCGTGGCATCCAAGAGGCCGAGCAGACACCAGCTAGTCACAAAGCTCGATTCGCGAAGCCCCATCATTCGCATCGTCTGCTTCAGTCGCAGCTCCTTCTCCTCTACGATCGCCTTGGTGAATTGCGCCACTGGCAAGAGGAAACACATTGTGAGCACCAGCCCGAGTAAGAAGCCGATCGCAAGGTAGAAGTCGTTCTGTGCGTACGCAAGCGTTGGGAATGGCACAGCGACTGCGCGCGAGGCGGGAGAGCCCGCGAGCACTGCGGGCGGCGGAATGGTGGCGCCTGCCGAGGTGGCGCCCGATGCGTTGAAGGCGTATTCGTCCACAAGGGCTTGCAGCGTCAGGAAGCCGGACATGTAGTATGTCTGGTACGTGGCATCGAGCCCTTGGCCGATGCTATTTTCGAGCCAGTTGGTGTTCGGCACGGTCGAATAGTTCATCCGAATGGCGTAGCGAAGCGATGGTGCAGGCCGGGCTGTCGACGATTGAGGCAGCTCCGCAGCCTCGGGCAGCGAGTAGAAGACGAGCACGGCCCACGCGCGCTCGACCGCCTCGTGGTCCAGCACGTAGCTCACCGCGGCCTGCTCGCTTGGGTGTACCTTGATGGTGAAATTGCGGAGCAGCGCGTGGCGATTCCTGGCGAATCGCAGGAAGTCATCGACGGCCGGCGAGGCAGGTGTGACATGTAGCGTGCCAAGCGTCAGCACGTTGCCAAACTGGCGTCCCAAGTTGTTGAAGCTGATCAGGTTGGCGTAGGCGGCCGGGCTCAGATTCGCACGGAGGTTCAAGCCCACCGCCATGAAGGAATCCACAGACGGGATCGGCAGAGGTCCTTCCAGCAGAGGCGACAGACTCTCACGGATCGAAAACAAGGAGTCCTGGCTGATGACCGATGGCCGCGCCAAGGGTGCGCCAGTGCAATTGAAGGTGTAGACGCCTACGCGCCATGGGCCGCCGCACCCACCGGGGCCGCCTGAGCAGGCGTCTTTCCTGCAGTCGGCATCAGGCGCACGCTGAGCGTCGATGCGCAGCTGGTTGCCGCAGAAGCACTGATGGCCGTTCTCGACACCGGCGAGTCCAAAGCCTCTCTCGTGGCAATAAGAAGCGCACCTGATGCACACAAAGGGATCGCGGGTCAGTGCATGCACACAAAGGGAGCGCGGGTCAGTGCACCAGCGCCAGGCCGACGAGGACGAGAAAGGGCGCGCCCATCACGGCGCCTACCATTCTCGAGACAGAGTGCAATTGGAGGTCATCAGAGGTCATCAGAGGTCATCCCATCGCCCACCATTCTCGAGACAAAGTGCCATCCTGTGCATGCGCAGCATTCAGTACTCGACGACTGTCGTCAATGTAGCACTGCATGCCGGCAATCGCGCAGCCCGGTGGCGATGGCGGCCGTCTGATTCGAGGGCCACAGTCGGTGCAGTCAGTGCCGAGGCTGCAATCCGAAAACTCGGATCCGGGTCCGCCATCGTTGCAAACACCATTGGAGGCGACGGTGCACGTCTCCGCGCACGTCCGCCCGTTGTTGACTTCCGTATTTTGCCGCGCCGCTCGGCAAGGCTTGTACGCCCCGGATGGATCATTGCGTTCACCGGCAGTGCGAGTTTGCATCCACCCAAAGCGCACAGCGCCCTCTCCGGAGAGCACCCTGGGCGTTTCGCCATTCGGCGCGAGGCAAGAGATGCCTAGGTCCTCAGAGTGATCCTCCTGGCAGTCTGGCGCACCCCAAACCAGCCCACCTCTACTTCCGGAGAAAGGATCTCCTTGGGTGGAGCCACACTCGGACAACATATCCTCATCGCCGTAGCATTTCATATGGGAGAGCCAAATCTTGCCTGAGCCACGGCGTTCTGCTTTCAGCCCGAACCGGCAATCACTGCGATCAACGACGTAAGGCTCCAAGCCCATCTGCCCGCAGGCCACCCACGCGTCATTGAGCCCAAAGCTGCGGGTACAGAACGTCCCCCATTCACCCGCGTGGAAGATCTCCAATCGCCCGTCGTACACAAGGCTTTCGGGCCTGCAGGCGAGCGAATCCCATTGAGTTCGGATGGTCGGCTGGGCCCCAAAGTCGAGACCCCGCATGGTCGGCTGGGGAGACCTAAAATCGAGACCCATGTCGAGCGCGGCCGCGAGCATTGGTCCGGCCCTCAGGTGCAGCACTGCGTATGTGGCTGCACCAAATTCCTGCTTGCTGGAGTAGCTGAAGGCAAGGACGAGGATGCTCGCCAAGAGCGGAGGGCTGAAGATTTGACACAAGGTCGTCCTAGGAGAGCGCCTCTTCAGGAGGAAATCCTTGCGCAGGACGGCGCGGAGACCGCCCATGCAACCCCTCAGCAATCCGTTGCGGGCGGCGGAGCGCGGAGGATTCGGAGCGCACGGGCGCGCGCCCGCGCGTCCTGTCTGGGTCGGAGTGCCCGATGCGTCCGATGCAAAAAGTTGCAGCAAAAAGTCTCGTCACGCGATGAGCCTCATCAACCATGTGTCGTCAACTATTTTTGGGTGAGGGAAATTGGCGGGATGGCTCGCCGCCGCCGCCTGCCGCCACTACGTGGCGCCGTTGGTTTCCTTATCACGAGCCTGCCGCCCGGTGCCCTGGTGTCTCATGCGAAAAGGTTTAGTAGAACCGATGAGCTCAGCAGCTCGTGTGCCCGTGTTGTGGGACCGGGGTTTCTGACTGACAAAAATTTATGTCTGGTCGAAAGCGAAAAATGTGTAAAATTTGGAATTTCGCGCGGTTTGTACTCTCCCAAGTTCGATGTCCTCACCCATCGCCATGGCCTTCACCATTGCTGGAATGATCGACGAAGCGACAATGTCGATTCCTTCCACCCCTTCGGCTTCGGCCGACCTGTACGACGACTCCTCCGACGATTTCGCGTCGCTGCTCGAGCCCATCGACGGTAGTGGCGGTAGCCTGCAGGCGCTGTATCCGCAGGCCGACCGCGAGCTCGTCCGGCTGGAGTCGGAACACGCCATCTCGATGATGGAGCTCCGACACGAGCAGGAAATCACGGCGCTGCGGCAGGACGCTCGTGAGCAGCTGCGCCGGCTGCGGGCCGAGGTGCGCCGGCGCGACAAGGCCCTCACGGCGCTCACCGACGAGCGCGACACGCTGGCCGCGCAGCTCGCCTCCACAAGCGCAGAGCTCGCGCCGTACCCGGCGCAGCTCGCGGCCGCGCGGCGCAGCGACGCGAAGCACAAGCAGCAGCTCGCGACGACTCGCCTGCAGGCGGAGCACGAGCGCGCAAGCCTCGAGCAGAGCATGCAGGCGCTGCGCGAGCGTCTCGAACTCGCCGCCGCAACCGAGCGCGCGAACCTCGAGCAGAGCATGCAGGTGCTGCGCGAGCGTCTCGAACTCGCCGCCGCAACCGAGCGCGCGAGCCTCGAGCAGAGCATGCAGGCGCAGCGCGAGCGTCTCGAACTCGCCGCCGCAACCGAGCGCGCGAGCCTCGAGCAGAGGCTCGAGGCGCTGCGCGAGCGTCTGGAGCCCCAGCTCGCCGCTGCGACCGCGCGCGCGACCGAGTCCGAGCGCACGGCGGCCGAGCTCCGCAAGGAGCTTGAGGCCGCGCACCTTGCGCATGCCGACGCGCAGCGGAGCGCGGCCGAGGCTCGCGAGAAGCTTCAGGGCGCGTGGCTGGAGGCGAGCCGCGCGACGGCGGCGTCCGAACTGCTGGCCGAGCGCGTGGCGATGCTGCAGCGCGAGAGCGAGCGGCTCGGGGAACAGCTCGGGCTCGCGCATCAGGCTGAGCAGCAGCGCTCCGAGGAGTTGCGCGAGACTTGCGCCGCCCTGGCCGGGGTTCGCGAGCAGCGCAACCAGCTCGCTCGCGAAGCCGAGGCCAGCAGGCTGGCCGAGGTCGAGGCAAGGGATGAACTCGCAGCGGGTTTGGAGCTCGCGGGCGCGGGCGAGGCGCGCGTCGGCGCGGCCGAGCGGCGCACCTTAGAGGAGCATGAGGCGCGAGTGCAGGCCGAGGGTCGACTCATGCAACACGTCGAGGAGCAGCGCGCCACTCGTAGCCTGCAGCAGCGGCGCATGCTCGCACTGCTCCTGCGTGCAAGCAGGGTGCAGATGGCGCTCGGGCTCACCAAGTGGAAGGCGGGCGTGGCCGCCGTCGACGCGCTCGACGCGCGCCGCGCGTCACGCGAGGCGGCGGAGCTCACGGCTGCCGTACGGCAGGAGCTGCAAGAGCAGCGGCGCGCGGTCGACATGCGGGACTTCATTTCCAGTCGCGGGCGGGCGCTCAACGGCGCCATCCGGAGCGCGCTCGACGGAGCGTACGCTCGGCACAGCGCGACAGCGGCCTTTGGGCGATGGGCGCTCGCCACGAGCGTGCAAGCTCGCTGTGCCGAGCGATGGGCGTCGCTGAGTCAGCGGGCCGAGCGCGCGGGGGCCGAGCGCGCGCCCTGGAGACTGTTGCTCTCGCAGCGCCGGCGTCTGTTGAAGCTGCAGACGCGCCGCTGTCAGACGGACCATGCGCAACAGCACGACGATGCGCGCCTCTCCCGCGCCGTCTTCGTGGTGTGGCGCCTGTCGACCCAGGTGGGCGTGCTACGCGAGCTGATCGCCGCGGAGGAGGGCCGGTATGCGCCGGTGCACGTAGGGCCGGATCCGTGGTGGGAGGCCAAGTAGGTTGTATAGAGCTCTACGTCGAAAACGTCCAGAATTAACAAGTAAGTAGTGTACGGTACTTCCGGCCGTGTAAAGTTTATAGTTAGTTAAACTTTGTTAGGGATCGAAGCGGCCGGAGCGCGCGGAGCGAGGCCGCTGAGCGTGACGCGACGCCCCGCTTGTTTTCGCCACCGCAGAGCGGGGGTCGCGCCGGGCGCAGGCCGATACCTAGTACACACGCACCGGGGGGGGCTAGCCACATGTATACAGTCACGGGCACACAGTCGCGCACTCATTTGGCCATGAAAGCCTCGTAGCTGCCGCCACACAGTAGCTGCACGTCGCGCCTGATGTCGGCTTCGCTCACTGGCCAGCCTGCGTCGACGATCTTCCGGTACTGCGTGACCAGGACTGGGACGAGTGACTCGCGCGAATGCTTCCACTTATAGAGCAGCTGGTCGACCACGCGGCAATCCGTGTGGTTGAAGGTGAAGGCGGTGCCCATCATCTCCAGGCGCATCTTCGTGATCGACTCGATCATCGATGGGTTGTTGCAGAACCACCAGCAGCCATACAAATGCAGGTTGCCAAACTTTCGGGCCAGCACGCACAGCTCGTGCTGGTTCTCCGCCGAGAGTACCGTGACGAGGAGCTTGACATGCGGGTACGCGAGGCACACCTCGCGCAGCCAGCTCAGGTCGGCCACCTCGACCGCGTCGCCGCCCGCTCGGAGTGCCGGGTTGACCCCACGCACCGCTCCTGCGAGGCGAGATTGGAGGCGAGATTAGGCCGAGATTGGAGGCGAGATTAGACCGAGATTGGAGGCGAGATTGGAGGCGAGATTGGAGGCGAGATTGGGCCGAGATTGGAGGCGAGTGGCGCACCGATCTTGATCGCGATCGGTAGCCCCGCCTCAACCGCAATCTCAAGCAGCACCTTCTCAAACAGATCGCTGCCCGTCGGCGTGCCGCCCGCAGCGGATGAGGGCGGTTCAGCGTGCTCGTCGCCCACGCGCTGCTTCTTGCCCACACGTCCGACGCCGCGGCGCGTCAGCGTGCACTTGAAGCCAGCGGGGGTGGATGCCATCAAATAGACTGGCTTCAATATGCCGATCCACTCGCGTAGGTACGCCTTGCACCCCTCGAGCGTCTCCGGATGCGCGGGCTCATTGCGCCGGAGCGCGGCGGCGACCGTTGTCCAGTCGCCCGCAAGGATCGGGTCGACGCGCAAAGCAGTCTTGAGGCGCGGGCTCACGATGGGCGCAGTCTTGAGCTTCCAGTGCACCGCCTCCTCAGGCACGAACGGGATGTTTGTCATCACGACGTACTTAACCTTGGCGAGCTGGCACACGCGCTCGAGGTACTCCGCCGGCTCCTGCTGGGCGAACCAGCCGCGCAGCGCGTCAAGGCGCGGCTTTGCCGGCTTCGTTGCCGCCTCTCTTAGCAGCTGAGTGAGCCCCAGTTCAGAGAGCACATTGATGAAGCCCCGGCACGCCTCGCTCATCGGCGTGCGCTTGACAAAGAGCTCCTCGAAGACAAGCTCCGCCTGTCGCGCGAGCGGCCACGCGAAGAACTCGTCTTTCGAGGGCGGCGCATCAGGGACCGTTGAGGTCGAGTCCGCTTCCGAGTCGAGAGGCATCACCATCCACGTCTCGGCCACCAGGTAGTGATATGTGAGCAGCGCGTCGACGCCGTAGAGCATCAGCTGGCCATGTGTCGGTGGCAAGAGGTGCGTGTGCACGTCGATTACCTCGACGGCCGACACCTCGCGGGCCACAACCGCGTTCAGGTCGAACATGCGAGGAGGTGAACCTGGCTGTTAATGCCGCTTGACCCCAACAGTTAAGCGGCCGTGAACTCAACGTGTGATGAGACTGTTGGCAGAGCTACCACAGGGGCCCAACCAGGGGGAAGGGGTATTGGGCATATGGGGGCCGTGCGGACGCATAC
>Ga0210239_100063_pt1 | contig 73017 bp, 43 predicted proteins | sample ChrtobMetP5a_0mM_FD_155451 | JGI IMG/M metagenome (GOLD analysis project Ga0210239, IMG submission 155451) | Chrysochromulina tobin associated microbial communities from unialgal haptophyte culture, Seattle, Washington, United States - P5a_0mM | ecosystem: Host-associated > Algae > Haptophytes >... | reverse complement strand
TCGATTGGTACCCTTGCATTATGTGCATTATTTGACTGCCTAGGTGCTGCCTAGTTCGTAATCAAGTTGCCCCACGAGGGAACGCGCCCCCCCGTCGGTCCGCGACTAGTGGTGCCTACCCATTGGTCTGCTCTGCAGACTCGAGACTGCACCCGTTGGTGTTTGACTGTCCGAGTTGAGGGATCGTGTGCCCCCGGGGCGGTCGGGAGGCACCTGCTCCACCTCCGACCTGTTCTTTGGTCATAATACATTTAAAATTGCGACTCTCCGCGTCGGTCCACTCGGGCGTTGAAATACCTACGCTACGGCCCTACGCTACGCGACTGAGGACTTCTATCATGATCGCGCCCTTGAGCTTGTTGTTGTACGCACCCTTGTTGCCTATATATTTAGGGGCGCCTTTAAAGGCCGCCTCGTCGTTTGTCGTCGACCTGCTCGATTTGGAGCGAGCTGGGCCACCTGCCTTGAAGGATGCATGTCTCTTGAAAGAATCCTCCTTGCTTGCCTTGCGGCGCTCGCGTAGTTCTAGGTCTCGCCGCACAGCATTGAATGCATCCTTCTGAGAACCTGCTTTCTCGATGCGCTCTGCGTTCTGCCGGGTCGTGGAGCGGTCCACGCTCGCGCCGAGGGGCGCTGCCTTCACGGCCGCAGCGCGGGCGGCATCTTTGACCCGGTGGACATCTTGGACCAAGATGCCGCGGGTGCGACTCGTCGCCGAGGTCGATTGACCTCGAATCTCAGCAAATCGCGCCTCCACCTCTTTTCGCGCTCCCGCCTCTCTTCGCGCCTCCGCCTTTTTGCGCGCCTCAATGGCTCTTCGCACATCAATGTCCCGCGCCTCCAAGATGCTGTTGGTACCCATACTGTTGGTATGGCTTTCGTCCCCCTCCCTGGCGAATGTACCCACGGCCCAAGAAGTATCGTTCGCAACCGCGAGCATGCCTTGGAGTGTATCGAATGATGGTTTCCGCGGTCGAAGATAGCTGGACGTCGCGTTGCTCATCATAGTCAATCCATTTGTTGAAGATGCCCGCGTAGCTGGCTGCTCACCTCGGCGCAGCCGAGCATCGCGTTCCTCGGCGGACCGTAAGCGCTCCAGGAAGTCTGGGTCCGTGATGTGCGGGGCGAGTAAGCGGTCTAGCGTGCGAACCATGCAGCGCTCGAACCGCAAGGCACGCGAGCCGCTACACGCGGCAAATCTGTTGAAAAATCGAGCGGCCCCAAACATGACCAACAAAAGGAAATGAATGTGAATTCACACCCCATCCGGAGTTCGGTGGAGAAGTCTTCTAACGGCCTATCAGCGGTCCTAAGACTGTCCTAAGAGCGCCAAAGCCGCGGACGGGCGTGGCCCGAGAAGGCCCTGAACCACGAGGTTCCTCCTGATCCCGCGGCTCATCAGTGGCTACGTCGCGATGGCTGCGTCGGCGTCAAAGTACGCGCGCGCCTTCGGGCAGCCTCCGTGCAAGTACGGAAACGCGTGTTATCAGCAGAGCAGATCGCACTGGGAAGCCTTCGATCATCCAGCAACGCACCCGCGGTTCCAGGGCCTGGCTTCCATGTCATCGCCAGCAGACGATGGCGAGTCCAGAAAGCGCAAGGAACCACCCGCGTCCGAGCCCGACGACGCTGCGCCACTCGCGGCAGCACCATCAGTCGAGATGGCCGCTTCCGCACCGGTCCACCAGTTGCCTGTGCCGTTTACGGCGCCACCGTCCGTGCCACCAGCCGCTGCGCCGGCGACTGCGATGCCCTCTAGCCTGGAGCGATCGCTCCGTGGCGTACCGGTGCCCGACGGCTGGGGCGTTCATGGCGGATCGCTCCTGGTCTGGCGCCACATGAGTCCCGTTGCGTCGCCCAAGGTGGGTGCGTTTGACTTTGATGGGTGAGCGCCTCGCACGCACGCGCGCGCGCTCGCGTACCAAGGGTCTCACCGACGCACACTCACGCGCAGTGGCTGCGATGTCCTCCTCACGCCGCCGAGCAGGTGCCTGGCGAGGACGCCTCTAGGAGGCAACGACCCCAACGCATGGAGCATGCAATTCACACACGTGCCAGCTGTGCTCGCGTCGCTCGCCGCCTCGGGCCACACGCTCGTCATCGTGACCAACGAGTCGATGGATCGCTTCAAGAAGCCCGAGGCCATCGCCGCTGCGATCCGCAAAAAGTGTGGACGGCTCGAGGGCTTCGCGAGGGCAGTAGGAGTGCCACTGCTTGTCCTCTGCGCGACGGCTAAGGACGACTTCCGCAAGCCTGGGGCCGGATGCTGGGACTACGTGGCGCGACACGCCTACCCCGACACGCCGGTGGACAAGGCCGGCTCCTTCTTCGTCGGCGACGCGGCCGGTCGTCTGGGCGATCACGGAGATGGCGACCGCGAGTTTGCGCGCGCCGTGGGCATCGCATTCTTCGACGAGAAGGCTTTCTTCCTCGAACGCCACCCGGCGGGCGCGTGACGCAGGGACTTCATAGAGAGTACCGTGCGCGAAATCGCGAACATTGGAGAACGCAATTTCCGGCACATAATTTAGAAATTTGCACCGTTTAGAAGGACCGCTTCTCCTAGATGCCCCTTACGTATGCCCCTAGCTTGTCATGGCCCGGCGACTCCTGTCCCCTTCACGAGATCTGAACTGCTGCTCCCTGAGTCAGACCCCTCAGACAACGCAAGCGATCCGCCACTCAAAGTCCAGGCCGCCACTGCAGCACGCTTCTGGTTGACGATCCTGTTGGCCGCGGCCAGCTTGAGAGGGAAGGAGAAGGGCGCAAGAATCTTGTTGATCAATAGCCACTCGCCAAACGTGCGGCCGTTGGGCGAGGCGAACCCGCGCTCACTCGCTTTTGCGATGCTCTCATACCGCGACGGCCACATGCGCTGCAGCCACTCGCCAGCACGATGCACGGCTGCTCGCCCCGCCCCTGTGCGCATGATGGCAATTGTTGGCTGAAAACGGTAACAAATCGCATACACGCCCACCCACCACGCCGTCTCGATGGCAAAGTAGGTGCGGAGTTTCTCTCCCATCGTATCGCCGGAGAAACCCGCTGAGAAGCTGGCTACCATGGCCGGGGCGGCAGGGGGTGCGCCTTTTCTTCTCGAACTTTCTCGTCACATTCGAATTTCGTCACGACTGGCCAAGTATAAAGTTGAACACGCGGGGGGATGTCGCACCGTGATAACCGCGCCCGGCCGGTTTTGGGTTTTTTTCGTTGTAGTTTTGACGAGACTGAAGCAGAGCAGCCGAGGGGCGCCGAGTTCCTTGTCATGGGCTTGTGATCGGAGACAACGCGCCGGGAGGCCAAGCGGCGTGCAACGACATGAAGGAGAGCAGCAGCAGCGAGACCGTGGCAGTGCCCACATCGGCCAGCGCAGAGGGAGTCACTCCGGAAAAGGAGGCACCACCAGCGCAAGCGCCGATTGAGCTGCGCAAGATCTTCGTCGGCGGTCTCTCGTTCCAGACGACCGAAGCCGAGCTTAGCGTACGCTCCCCTGCTTGCAGCCAGCCCTCGAGTTGCGCACACGCAGCATGGCACCACCACCACCATGCTGAGACGCCGCTGCCTCGCTCAACTCCTCTCGCAGGCGTACTTTGGGCAGTTCGGCGAGATGGAGGATGTGGTCGCGATCACCGAGGGCATCTCACGCCGGCCGCGCGGCTTCGGCTTCATCACGTATGTTGACGTTGCCGCTGCCGACGCGGTCCTGCAAACGCGCTTTCACGTGGTCGCCAACCGGTACATCGAGGTGAAGCAAGCAGTGCCCCGTGCCGTGACCGAGGTCGTGCACCCCCATGGTACAGCTGGTGAGACGAGCAAGGCGGCGCCAATCGCCAAGAGCGCCAGGGCGCTGCCGTCAACCGCTGCACCCTCCGCGCCGTCGCACACGGGCGCACTGCGCAGGCCCTCGTTTGCTCCTATGGGCGTGGGCTCGTCTATGATGGCGGGAGCGGTGCCACCAGGGACCAGCCCTCCCGTGCCGCCGTGGATGAGGAATCTGCCTGAGATGCGTCCGCCGATGCTCGCACCCAACGCCATGCCACAGACGCTCCCCCCGGGTGCCGTGCCGGAACTCATGGGCCCAGACGGCGTTTGGATGGGGGAGCCTCCGTGGATGCCGCCCCTCGGCACGCAGCTACAACCACAGCAGATGTTCGGCGGCGCCGGCGCGTTCGGCGGCGCCCGCATGCCCGCGATGCCCGCGGCTTCAGGAGCTGCGTTTGAGCTTTGGTTGCAGGGGCAGCAGCTGCTGCAGCAGCAGCAGCAGCAATTTCAGCAGCAGTGGGCGCTGCAGCAGTGGCAGCTGCAGCAGTGGCAGCAGTGGCAGCAGCGGCAGCAGCAGCAGCAGGTGCTGATGCAGTATCAGCTCCAACAAGCGGGGATCCCCTCTGCACGGATAGGACGCGCCCCATCCTCGCCGCCAGCCGATACACTCTCGGTGCCGCCGAGCGCTCTACCGGGCACCACCGCACAGCAGCACGGCGAAGGAGCGCTCGCTGCGTGGCGGGGACCGCCTGCATCGACGGCGGCGCCAGTCTTCCCTCCACTGCCCGTGACGGCGCCGGTGGCGGCCGTGCAACGGTACCAGTCGGCGTGCGCCCGCGCGCCATCGTCAACACGCGCCGAGTCGAGCGCTCCGTCGTCGGTGATCTCATTGAACTCGAACTCGAACTCGTCCTTGAATTCCTCGACGGATGAGCTTCAGAGTGCAGCGTCGACCTGTAACTCGTCGGCCTGCAATTCAGACCTGCGCGGAATCGCGGAAGCAATTGAGTCTCTCTCTGTGGGCGACGAGAGCTCGTCGGGGGAGCGCTCGACGAGCTGACGCTAATCTGCAGGCCAAAGCCACAGCCACCGAACAAACGCTTGCACTAGTTCCTAATGGGCGTGGCTCGGCCGCGCGCTGGCGAAGACCCAGCAAGAAAGCATGGCTGAAGGCGAGGTACATGAGTATGGCTGTTAGGTTAGGTTAGGTTATTGGTACATGTGTGCGCCGTCGTCGTCCGGCGGTGGGATGTGGCATGAATGTGGCAAAGGATGGCTGAGGCTGAGGCGTGACGTTTAGGTTCGGTAGGTTAGGTACACGATGATGCACCGCACCGTGTCCGGTCGTTGTGCTACCGTGGTACCCAGTCGGCCGCGGTCTCGGCGGGTGGCGGCGTTGGCGCGGAACCGAACGCTTCGCGCGGACGCGCGCGGCGCGGCGCCCGGCCGCGCACACGTGCCGACTGCCGTGCCGCGTGCCCCCCGTTACGAATTAACGTGTCCGGTGTCCCTCTGCATGTGCGTCGCGCTGTCCGCGGTCTCGGGAGACACCTCGTCCGCTGCAACGCCCTCAGGCTCGCCGTTCCCGGCGCTCGCTTGCTCCCCTCGTGGCGCTACTGGTACTGCCACGCCGGATGCGACAGATACGAGCGCCTCATTCAACGCCGCGGTAGCGAGCTCTTCGACCACAGCCTTGAGCACGCTGCTCAAGGCCCTGCTCAGTATTTTCCACAGCAGCGGCGGCGGGCCGCTGCCATCAGCACCGGCGACGCTGAGCGCGATCGCACCATTCACCGAAACGTTGACTTCCTGTAGGGCGACGTCACCAGTCCGCAGTGCCGCAGCCGCCCTCGCAATTCCGTACGGCAGCCCATCGGATGCAGCCATGCCTTGCAGCGCCTCTTGAGCTTGCGAAGCAAGTGTCGCCACCCTCCACGTGATCGTGGCGCGCACGTCGGACAAGTTGGCGTGGCAGACGAAGCCCGCACGCTGATTGAAGCCAAAGGGGCCTTGCATGCTCGCCTGAACCCCGATCGCCGTTTCCAGCCGGCCGAAGGACGCAGCAGCTGCGAGACGGCTGCTACCCACGGGTGTGAGCTCAAAGGGTGCAATGGAGCCAAGATTGCGGATGGCGATGCTAGTGACATTTGCGATGGCTTTCAGACCAGCCATGCTCGCGTTGCACACGTGCTCGCCTGGCGGCAGCGATGTCTCCATGGCACCGATCGCGGCGACGGCCATGGCGATCGGGCGAAGCAACGTTTCCACAAGTGAGAGCGTGGCCCGGCCAACAATCCCGTCCCAGCTCAGCCTCTCGTTTGCGCTGTTGATGGCCCACTGACGCGCGAAAGCAACACCTGCGTGCAGCAGGGTTGTGCCCGCCACGGTTGCAATCGGGTCGCATGTGTCAACTCCGGCAGGGGCAGCAGGTGCCGCTTCCGGCAGCAGCAGCAGCAGCAGAGGCGGCAAGACGACCCGCGTGAACATGACGTTGTGAAAAAACTCTCTGGGTCTTCCCTGTCATTGGACAGCACGACCGGCTGGCAGGACGTGGTTTTCCGGTTCATGTTGTTCACGTTCACGCTGAAAAGGACGCGCGATCTCGAACTGCGCTCGACATGTCGGCGCTTGAGCTTCTCGGTGCCGATCGGCGCCAATGACGTCGCTCTGGTTCAACGGCTGCACCAATCTGCTCTGCCTGCCGCCGATCCTTGTCGACCACTTCTACTTTGCCATCATGCTCATCGCCAACGTGCTGAATTGCCTCGTCGCGCTCGCCTCAATCTACCGCGTCATCCGCCGGCAGTCCTTCTGCCGGCCGCACGGCGAGAACGACGACAAGCTTCCCAGCGATGGGACCGCGCCAGCCGTCACGGTCGTCGTCGCTTGCTACTTACCAAACGAACAGGTCATCATCGAGTCGACGATCGAGCACATACTGCTCCAGCTGGACTGGCCGAGTGATCTAACGCTGCACATCGTGTACAACACGCCGTCGGCGCTGCCCTTTGAGGAGACGCTGCGCCGACTCGAGGGATGCCACTACGCGCCGCGCCGCAAGCTTCGCATCACTAAGGTCGACGCCAGCACCTCCAAGGCGGAGAACCTCAACCACATCTTGCCCACGATCACCGACGAGTTCGTCGTGCTCTACGACGCGGACCACCACCCGGATACCAACTCGCTGGTGCGGCTCGCGTCGGCGCTGCTGCGCAGCGAATACGTCGCCATGCAAGGCTCCACGTACATCCGGAATAAGCAGGCCTCACTGCTCGCGCGTGCCGTGGACGCGGAGTTCTTCGTGACGCACTTCATCTACTTCCCGGCGATGGAGATCCTCGGTGGGACGGGCTACTTTGGCGGTTCGAACGCGCTCTGGCGCACGCGCGTGCTGCAGCAGTACCCCTTCGACCGCGCCCGGCTCACCGAAGACGTCGACGTCTCCGCGCGCGCCCTGCTTGATGGGCACCGCATCGGCTTTTGCCCGAAGGCGCGCTCGGGAGAGCTCGCTCCGGCAGGTCCCCGCGCTCTGATCAGTCAGCGACTTCGCTGGTTCATGGGGTGGGAGCAGGTGACGCACGCGTACTACTGGAAGGTCTTCGTGAGCGGCCTCTCGCTGCGCGCCAAGGCTGGCTTCTGCTACCTCTTCCACCTGCGCTGGCTGTTGCTCTTTGCAGCGGCGCTCGCGGCGGTGATCAACCCGGTCATCACCTCGCCGTTCGTCTACCCGCTCATGTCCTGGACCATGGAGTTCCAGGTGTGCGTGATGACCGCAGTCGTGCTGTACGGCTTCGTGGCGCTGCTCGCCCTCCACCACTCGAACGTCTATGAGGAGCGCCGCCGGCAGCCGATGGCGATGTTCTCGATCCTCATCTTCTTCATCATCGGCTGGCTGTACGTGATCATTCACATCACGCTACAGACGATCGCCTTCGTCAAGGTCGCGCTGGGCCGCGAGGGCCGCTGGGAGGTGACTGCGCGCCTCTACAGTGGCACCTCGCCCGCCGTCCGGCTCGGCGCCGTCGCGGGCACGCTCGCCGAGCCTTTGCTGCCAGCCGCGCAGGCACCGAGTGGTCGAGCGCGGACGACCGTTGTACCAGAAACAGTATGATGGCAACCGCCTCGCAGCTTGGCTCCGAGCTCGCTCTACGAACGGGTCCTCGACACACAGATGCCCTGCTCATAAACTTAGATAGAGTGTCACATCGGCGTTTCACAAACGGCATTTCACAGTACGGTACGGGGCACCTGTTCACGACGCCTGACTTCTCCTCCCTCCGGGAGAATGTCGAACTGGTTCATGATGTTTGTGTCCTCTGCTCATGTCGCCGCGGCCATGGCGTCGTCCGTGCCGTATGCGAGACACCTGTCGCCCGCGGCCGTGAGTCGGCTCGGAAAAGTGCGACACAGGCTCTCAGAGCATCGCGGGGTGCTCCTCGTTGACGGAAACAACGTGCGTGCCGCGTCTGGCTTTCGCTATGATGCTCGAGAGATGCAGACCAGCCTTGATGCGTGGGCTGCCGCGGCGAATTACTCCCATCGAATGTGCGTGGTATGGGATCACGGCGAGCCAACCAGCTTTGTTACGCCCTCAAGCTACGTCTTGCTCAGCGGAAACGAGCAAACTGCGGATGACGTGATCGTGCAAGCGACCGCCTTCCTCTCGTGCGATGCAAATGAACTCCTCGTCGTCACTTCGGACAAGTCTCTGCGAGGTCGGTGCCACACCCAGCATCTCGAAAGGTCAGCCGACGGTTCTGTGAGCGACGCGCGCATGGATACGATGCATGCGGTCGATCTGAGCTGGCTCCTCGAGATTGATGAAGAGGGTGGATGGCGTACGACGGATGCACTGAGAGAGCGGTATAGCCAGCCGCATCGGTGCCGCACTGAGCGGACGCAGGATCGCGCGGAGCAAGCCACGGCGCTCATGCAGACGCTGCAGCGTAGCGGCTCAGCCGAGCGTCTCGAGCGCAGCCAGAGCCGCTCCATATTAGGCAACTCCTCTCCGCTGGGACAACTCGCGTCGTGGTATGCTGACGGTACTCAAGGGCTCCGAGTCGCGCGAGAGAGCCGGCGAGGCAATCCGGTGTACGCGTTGCGCACGCCCCCGGGCGCGCGCTTAGGCCCAGGACCGTCGATGCGGGCGAGCGACCCGTCGCTCCCAAAGCTGACGAAGCTGACGAAGCTGACGAAGCTGTCGATGCGGGCGAGCGACCCGCCGCCACCCGAGCTCGACGAGCGCCAGGCGGACTTCATGAGGCGACGGGGCTTTGAATGGAGCGCAAAGCGGCGCGCCTGGGTCACGGGGGACCCGTCGCGTGCTGAGCGCCACGCAGAGCGCCTCGAGTGCCGCTCGGCGGCGCGGGTGCTTCGATGGGAGGGCGATCCGGAAGCGCTCGCGCCTCCGGTGCTCTCCGCCGTACGGGCGGCCACTCGTCGTTTGGAGCAGCGGCTTCGTGAGGCACGAGAGCGCGCGCTCGAGGAGAAAGAGGTTGATCGCAGGGTGGCGCTGCGCATCAAGGATCATCTCATGAAGCCCTACGCGCCCGCCCTGTGGCTGCTCGTCCAGTTGAGCGTCTTAGCGGCCCTCGTCGACGCGGGATGTGCCCACGGCAGCGCGTTGGGAGCGGCTGGGGCTGGCACCGGCAGCGGCGCCGTAGCGGGCGGACCGGGCACGGAGATCGCGATCTCGGGCACGGAGATCGCGGTCGGGCTCGCTTTCGCGCCGCTCCTCGCCGCGCTCCGCCGCGAGCGCTGGGTGCGCCAGCCGGGCGTTGAGGATGGGGACGGTGCACTCGAGCGTGTGCTCGTAGACGCCGTCCTGGGCTCCCACGCGTTGCCCGCGCCGTGGGAGTGGCGCTGTGTCGAGCGTGCGTGGGGTCGCGCCGTATTGGCGAGCGAGAGCCTCACTGCGCTCAACACAGCGCTCTTCTGGCATGGCGGCGTGCAGGCGGCGGTGCTAGCGGCGTGCACGCCGGCCATGGGCGAGCTGGGTGCCGCCTGCCTAGGCGTCCTGGCCATCGCCGCGGCCGCCGCGGCCCGAGCCGTTTACTTCGAAGACCCGATTGTGGACGGCATTCCCGCTGAGGTGGGCGAGGCGAAGCTGCTTGCCAGTCGCGCGGAGACTTACTATGGCATGACCGCAAGCAGCGCCGCGGAGGCGGCCGCCTCGGTCGCCGCACTGCATGCATGCACGGACGGTTGGGTTGCCAAGTTTGGACGCGCATGCGAAGCGCGAACGACTCTCCTCCTTCTGTGCGTCGCATCGGCGGTGGGTGGTGCACTGGCATACGAGCTCGCAGGCCACTCAGCCCTGGCGCCGGCGTTTGCCTTGTGCTTCTCGGCCGTCGACACGTATGTGCTACGGCCGCAGCCCGAGCTAACGCGAGTGACGCTCGCCCTCAGCGACTTGGAGACACGCTTGGAGACCGCTTCAAGCGAGAGATCTGAACGGTCGCTCGGTCCAGCAGCACTGTGATGTGTGAATTGTGGAGTCTTTTTCTCGTCATATTTAACGGCTCTTTCTGCGCCTTCTACCGTACCTTCCGTACCGTACGGCGTACGCGCAGCGGTAACGCACTCCCACTCGATCGCACTCCACGTGACGGGCGTGAGGCGTGAGCATCGCATGGCACTCCCTCCTCCCTCCGAGTCGCGATCCAAGCCCAATACGCCTGCGCCGCGGAGCTCAGAAATTTTAGCGGACCCGGGCCATCTGTTCCTTCGCATCGTCGCTGTCCTTGTACCCGAGCTGCACGAAGAGCTTGCCAATTTCGTATTGGTCTACGTAGCGCTTGAGACCAGTCGCGCGATCGGGGAAGGCATCCGTCCGCCTCCACCACGATTTATCCGGCATGGCATTGCCCTGCTCGTGCCACAGGATCTCTGCGCCCGACCCGAAGCACGCGGCGAGCTCCTCGCCCGTCGCCGCCAATGTGCCGGTGTTGCTCAAGGTGTGAAGAGTCGGAATCGACACCTCGGCAGAGCGGAGCCGTTGCAGCAATTCAGTGTAGGGCTTGGCGGTGGGCATCGAGGCGCCGCAAATTATGGCAAAGGCCAGCGGCCTTGGGCCCTCTCCCAACGCCGCGCGAGCTGCGACCACGGCGGCCACTGTCCCGCCCTGCTCGTGGCCCACAATGCCCGCAACCTCGGGCCTCGAGGCAAGCACCGCCTCCACTGTGGCGACCGCCTTGTCGAGCCCCTTGAATCCGTCGCCGAACCAAGTCCCATCATCCGTCCTAGCGTCCAGTGCCGCATACTGCCAGTTGGCGGGCACGAGTCCAGTGCTATGATCTGCTCGCAAGGGAACACCGTTCAGGAAGTTCCTTGCGCCTCGCTCGGTGGGCGAGCTGAGGAATGCTGCACCGCTCATTCCGCTGCCATGAATCATCAGGAAATGACGATTGTTGTTGTACTGCAGCGATTCAGCGTGCGCCACGGTTACCGCGAAGAGGATGGCCCGCATCTTCACAGCGCGGGAGATGCGAGCGAGACGATCTTGGCTTCGACACCTTCACGGCGGGAAACCCGGGGATGGAAAGACCCCCCCCTAGTGTCCGCGAGCCACCGCACATCTCACATGAGTGTGGGGGGTATTTGAACTGGGCAACGTAAATTTTGCGAAGCGCCGCCACCGGCGGAGCGGATTCGTGGTCTACAAGCAAGCAAGCAACAAAGAAGCAAAATACGTGTGAGGAGTGAGCCCCACTCACCAATGGGTTCCATTCACTCTGACTTGTCCGGATAATGAAAAGTTCGCAGGTTGTACAGGGAGGAGCGCGGATCCAGAAGGCAAGCGTCATTCTCGGTGGTGAGCCAGAGCGTGAACGTGTGGCGGTGGTGCGCGTCGCTGTCGTTGCTGCCATCAATCGACCACTGCTGCGGGCTTGGCGCGGGGCCTGAGGTCATCGGCAGCACCTCGTGCACAATCAGGTCGGACCAGAAAAGCAATAACCGATCGAGGCCACCCTCACCGGCTGGCGCGACGTCGGTGTAGACGGGGTGCGTGAGCGAGTCGTACAGGCGGATGGCGCCGCCCTGCTTCGCGACGTCCCACCCCGCGTTCGCGTAGTACACGGCTGTGAGCTTTCGCTTGTCGTTTGCGCCTGTTACATTGTCGAGATGCTTCGGATAGCGCGCACCAGCTGCCGTCGAGACGGCAAGCTTGTGCCCAAAAACTCGAGATGAGAGCTGAGGGTGCGCATGGCCGTCCAGCGCATGTCCGCCAAACCCGGTGTTCACCACTTCCGGCAGCGCACCCATCAGCTCGCTGAGCAGCACCACTACAGATGGCGCACGTCGCCAGCTCTCAGCGTCGAGCTCCATCATGTGCACATTGGGCCTCCAGAGCTTCTCGCCGGTCTCGGCAACGCTCGAATAAGAAGGTGAATAGGCACCATCGCGGAAAAGCTGTGCAAGCTCACGGCGCACGTGCAGGCCCGCCTCATCATCAAGGATGCCGTCGAGTGCACACCAACCGCGCTCTGCTAGCGCGTCGACAATAGAGGCCTTCATGGCGTGCAGCTTGGCCGATGCGCCGACCCCACGCTGCAGGAGCTGGCCGAAAGCATCCATCGATGCGCATAATCGTCGCTGCCCCAGCTTATGCGACACCGCGTAAATGTCGCGCCGCAACATCGGCAACATGTGCAACCACGAAACTTCCTCTTTTCTCCTAAGGACACTCCGATTAAATCTTGAAACGTAACTCTCGTTTCGCACGTATTTTTTCTTTCAAGTACTGGTTTCGTTTCAAAACATGCCCTCTCACGATAAGCGAGCGCGTATGCGATCGCCGCCATTGCTCAACCTTTTCTGAACGCCCTGTAAAGATGGACCGATGGAGGACGTGGAACGCCCAGAAGCTCCCCGGCCGTGCTGTCAACCGCTACGTGCGCGGCTGGGTTCGCCGCGAGGCCGAACGCAACGGCTTGTGCAGCATTGAGGTGCATCGAACAGCGTGCATCGTGACTCACCCGCCAGGCGGAGAGCGAGCCAACATGGCGCTCGTCGTCCCAGCAAATGAGCAGCTTCACGGGACTCGCTTCACCCCCGAGCAGTGTTGGAAATACCTTCATGGCGATCCCGTCAAGGGACGCTGGGACAAGGACTTTGTTGTGTACCCAACGCAGAGCATCGATGGCTTGGTGACCGAGTTTGGAGGCGAGGAGCTCCGCATGACGTTGGAGGCTGTGCCGGCAGACGCTCACGGTCGCCGGGCTCCGGTCGGCACCGCGGTCGTTACTCCAGCGTCCCACGAGCTGCGGGAGCTCTACACGTATCTCATTCACACATGCGCGCCCATGCATCGCCTGCTGGAGCCCTCCGAGTGGCAGTTCCAGATTCGCTCTGCCTATTTTGCTGCTTTCGACGCAGCCCATCAAGGCACATTCGATACCATCGCCATGCCGCTCCTCGGCGCTGGCGCGCGCGGAGCTCCGATGGGGGATGCAATGCGTGTCGCCGCCGGAGCTGCCGTAAGCTGGCGTGCCAAGGAAAATGGGCCGTCGCTGACTTGCCGATTCGGCGTGCAAGACAGTACGGGCGCACACGCGCTAGTCGAAGCGTTCGAGGACGCGATGCGGGCAGAGAATGGCAAGGGTACGACATTTGATCTAAAGCTGCCGCCGCCGGCCGAAAGGTGGACCTGATCGGGCGATGCACCTTCCGCAACGAGATCGGAGTTGGAGCTTGGACTCCTCCACGTGTGCCGTGTGTAGGCGGTCAAGTCACGTACGAAGTACTAGGAACTAACCGTGTCCGGTGAACGCGGATCGGGGAAACCGCTCGGATACCTCGATTTCTGTTTGGGGATATGAATCCGCCGGGTCTCCGGGCCCCGGGGACGCCCGGGCCGGGCGTCGTGCGCGGGGTGCGGAAAGTCGCGGGGGCAGGGCGCCACCGCGCACCGGCACCGCACGCCCGACGACGCGAGGGAAGCCGTTTACGTGGTTTAATGCGCCGCGCCCCGGACCGCGGCGGTCGGACTGCGGTAAGTCAGTAGACAGTAGACACGCTATTTGTAGACGCCGCCAGTCGACTGAGAACGATCTGAGAGACGTACAAACCGACGTGGGCATCAAAACGCTGCGCGGGGCGGCCGAGCATCAAGCAAGTGCGCGGCAATTCGCGGCACATCGACATGCGCGACAAAGTCGACGCGGCCGCTGTTTCCGCACGAGAATAGAAGACACACGTTGTCACGTTCGAAGAATGCTTTTGGCATTCGATCGATGCTGCTCTCGCACAAGACGGGCGGCGGCACTTGCTCAGCCGAGGTTGCGCAGGATGGCCTGCGTCTTCGGATCGTCAGGCCCAACCGCAGCGAGCATGAGTTTATGCGCGCGCTCGAAGAGGCCCGTGGCAATGTCGGGGCGCCCGAGCGCGCGGTATGCGATGCCCAGGTTGGACAGATCCATCGCCACCTCGGGGTGGTCGTGCCCGAGCGCCTTCTCGTCGATCGCGAGTGCGCGCAGGTACACGGGCACAGCTTCGATGTGCTTCTGCTGGTCGCAGAAAGCGTTGCCCAGATTGACCAGATTGGAGGCGACCTGAGGGTGCTCAGGGCCGAGCGTCTTTTCAAAGATGGCGAGCGCGGACACGTACAGGGGCACCGCCATCGCGGGCGAGCCGTGCTGCCGGTAGTTGCGCGCGAGGTTCTCGAGATCAGATGCCACGTCAAGCAGCGTGTTCTCCATCTCCTCTTTCTCCACAGCCGTGCGCCGCGCGAACTCGCGCGCGCGATCAAAGCGGGCCTCAGTCTCTTCGGCCTGACGCTTGGCGCGCTGCACGTCCGACCAGGCGCTCTCGACAGCCGCCTCGTACCTCTTCACCTGCTCGTCGAGGTCGTGCTTCATGCCGTCACCTTCGCCTCCCTTGCCACCATTCTCTTGAGTCTGGAGCGCCGTCATGATCGCGACAGCCTCCGTACGCTCGGCCGCCAGCTGCGTGGCCATCTCCTCCTCCTCCGCCTCCCACGCCGCCAGAGTCGCATCCATCTCCGAGGAGGCGCCGCTCGCCCCCTCGGCCGTGCCAGCCTCACTCGTGCTCGCGCCCGCCGCGGCGCGCGCCGACTCGATCTTCGCCTCGAGATCGTTCAGCTCCCGCTTGGCCAGCTCCAGCTGCTTCTCCACCTGAGGCAAGAATCAGAAGTACTCAGAGGTGCTCAGAGGTGCTCAGAGGCGAGCATCAGGCACGCATCAGGCACTCATCAGGCACTCATCAGGCACTCATCAGGCACTCATCAGGCACGCATCAGGCACTCATCAGGCACGCATCAGGCGCCTTCGAAGGGGGCCTACCGCGGCCGTGTCGCCCATGATCGCCCTGAGCGACGACACCACCTGCTCGGCCGAGGGCGGCGGTTTCGGCTCGGCGAGCCGACCCTGCAGAAGCTCGATGACGGCGCCGGAGCGGTCCGAATCGCTCTGCTTCTTCGACTTGGCTGCCTTGGCCGCCGCCTGCGCCGAACGCAGCATGTCGACGATGGTGGGCGACGCCGACGGCGGCACGTGCAGCACCAGCCTCGCTGAGGCGCCCGCGTCGAAGAACGAAGGCGCGAGCAGGCGTGGGAGCAGTGCCGTGTCGGCGACGGTCGGGCGCGCCGACGGCTTCGCGAGGCACTTGAGGAGCATCGCGTGCGAGTGGTGGCACAGCGTTGAGCTGAGCAGCGAGGAGGACGCCTCGGCAAACGACACGTCGGACGCGTCGACGAGCAGCAGCTTGCCCTCGCCGAGCGTGAGCTGCACGGCGAGGTGACCGCCGCCCGCCGCGCCCATCGCGGCCGCCTCGGCCGCCGCCGCCGCCTCCTCAATGTCGCGCAGCGCGGCCGTCGCCGCCGCCGCCGAGGTCAGCGGCCGCTGCACCGCGCCGAAGAGCATCGAGGCCGATTGCGCGGTGCCGTCGCCGCCGGCGCCGGTGGCGGTGGTGCCTGGCTCGATTGCCGCGCCGTCGAGCAGATCAGTCAGCCGCTCCCACAGCACGTGCACCGCCGCGATGCTCAGCTCGAGCCCCTTCTCGTCCGCTGCCTGCAGGAGCTTGGCCAGCGCGAGCTCACAAGCGGCGCCGAGGAGCGCGCCGCGCTTGCCCGCGCCCGAGCCGACGCAGAGGACGCACCCTACCTTATCGGCGGTGACCGCCTCCACTGCCTTGGCGAACCCCTCGTCGTAGAGCGCCTGGGCGGCGCCCTCGGCCGTGCTGCCGTCGACCACGCCGTCGAACGTGGACGAGAAGGCGATCTTGCGCCCGCCGGCACCCTTTCCATTCTCGACCCAGACGCGGCGCTCCGACGGCGTGCACTTGAGCGTCAGGCCACTCACGTCCGACTGCGAGCCCTCGGAGGCGCAGTAGACGATGACCTTCATCGAGCACACGAGAGAGCCGCGAGAGTTCGGAGCAGCCCGTGCAGTCTCATTTTCACCTGCTCTCGAGCCTGGTGTGCGCGAAATGGCTTCACAGTTCAATACAACGCGAAATCTGCTCACGTTTGTTTGAATCTCGGCCAGACGCACAACCTCCGGTCCGACTGCATGCAAACTGTTTGCACTCCACGCTGCCGACGAGAAACCCGTGTATCGTCGGCCCAGAACTCGCACATATGCGACAACAAGAGGCCAAAAGAGCTAAGACCTATAAAGAGGCGCGCAGCGCGCGCGCGCAGGCGCCTGCCCAGTCCACAGAGGAAAACAAATCCACGCTACACATGTTCCACGCGCTCTCGTGACGCGTCTCGGGCAAAGGATTACGTAGATGTGATCGTAGATATTATACCTCATGGGCGAAGACGTCCTTGAGGTAAACTTGTCGGCTCTTATTCACAGCGATATTTCTCAGCGATTTGGTACGGGCGACACAGGACGTCATCTCGGAAATGTTCAGGGCCCGCCGCCGCCAAACCACCGCGGCACCCACGTCGCTCCCTCCTGCAACCGAGCCTTTTCCTGCCGACAAGAAGACGGTCAGTCGATCGCCCTCTGGAAACTGGCCCAACAAGACCCGGCAGGCCTTTGCACTTTTTCGCCTTCTTCAGGCCCTGCCCGGGCCCATGTTCTTATTGTTCACCGGCACTCAATACTCACGACGTGATCAATTTTCAGGTTGGACCGGGTCCTTTACAGAGCTCGGCGCAGGGGATACCCTTGCATTCCAAGTCTGGTTCGTTTCAACTCCTCCTCTCGTGTTATCGCTCCTCCTCGCCCAGATCGATTATACTGGCGATGACCTTACCACGCGCGTCTGGACATGGCTCTCGGCGTTGGAGGTTGCGTTGTATCTCATCTCCATCTCTGCCTACTTCGCGCTTTACTTTCTCAAGCGGTTGGATGTGTACTCGTACGGCTTGTTTATTGCCTATTTCTCGTTCGGTGTTTTCCTCTATTTTGCTACACTTTTCCTGCGTGACGTCAAGGAATACCAAAAACGCAAAAAGTACAAGTCATTCGTCCTCTCGCAAGCAGCGCGGGCCGGCATCATCACCATGATAATGGCGTGCGTGACCACCTTTGCTCTGTCGGCGATGCTGCGGGTGCCAATTGAAGGGACTTTGCTGAATGTATTCGTTGAGTTGTCACTCAACAGCATCGCCTGTGCGGACCAAGCTGCGTTTGTATCGGCGTTCGATGCATCTGCCGCCAATGCTAGCTGCCCTGCCCTGCCCAATTGCGGCTACGCGACTTACGAGGACCTGTGCCAGGCCGTGCAGTACGCGCCGATGGTGCAAGCCCTGACTTACGACTTGTTTCACGTGCACCTCTTCATTTTAGCATCCTGGCTTATCATCTCAATTCTCATTTTCGGCACTGGCCGTGCACTCGCAGAAGATGGCTACTCGCACTTGCTCTCTCGACACATGCTCGTTGCCATTCTGCTGGGCCTCGCATCACTGATACTGACACTCTTCTCATTCGTGCGCCTCCTCATCCTTGTGCTACGACTTTCTTCACCGCGCCCGGCCGCTTACTTTGACCGAACGGACCTGATGAACAAGTACGAGTTGCCCTTGACCTGCTATGGCAACTGTAATTCTATCTGTTTTCACGCCCAATTGGCTCTGTACTTTCTTATACTCTTCGCACTCAACTTCGACTTCATCCTCAAAAAGATTGTGGACCAACTGCGTGCCAATCTTAACCCGAAACCTGACCCCGACGGGGCCCAAAAGGAGCTTGTGGACCAGGCCATCAAAGAGCTCAGACGCAAAGAGTGGGACGACGACGCACCCTCTTTCTACTTCATCCGCGCCGACTGGGTGCGCGTCTCGTGCAGCCACAAGTCGTTGCCACGCATGCAGACGCTGCTCAAGGACGGCCACCTAACGAAGAAAAAAATACCCCTCGCCTCCGCTTTCCGCGAACCCGCGTTTTGTGGCGGTAGCATCATGGCGAGCATCCTCTTCGTAAGCCATCGGTGGGAAGAACAAAGCCAGCCTGATGTCGACGGCGAGCAACTCAAGGCCATCAAGGCGTATCTGGAAAAGCACCCAGACATCAAGTGGGTCTGGTTTGATTACTCGTCGATGCCCCAAGGGGACGATCGGACTCCCGAGGAGAAGGCCGAGTTCCAGCTGATGCTCGCCGCCATTGCCGACCTTTACCTGACTGCGCACGTCCTCATTCTCCTCGATGGGTCGTACGCGTCGAGGTTCTGGACGCTGATGGAGGCATGGTGCTCGATGCAGATGGTCACGTCCGATGGGCTCCGCCCCGCAACGGAGGCTGAGTGTCGCTACACGATTGAATGTATCCACAACGCTGACGACAAGCATGATGGCGAGGGCCTCGTCGACAAGGTGTCCACGAAGACGCCCGAGGAAATGTATCGTATCCTCAAGAAGCCGGACGTCAACGTCACCAATAAAAATGACAAGGTGGCCATGCTTCCCGTCATCCAGAAGACCAACGAGCACGTCATTGAGACGTTTCAGAAGCAAGTGATATTACCGGAGCCCAAACCTGCGGTCGCAACGGCGGCCCCCAACCCCGTGCCCAACCCCGTGCCCGCCCTTGAGAAGCGCTACGCCATCGGCAGCTGCGTGTTCGTGAAGCGCAGCAACGGAGAGGAGACTCTCGCCTATGTGAACGCGTACGATGCAGAGGAGGCGCTCTACACGGTGGAGATCGGAACGCTTGGCTCGGGGCAGACAGAGAAGTGCCACGACAAAGATCTGCAAGCGGCCAGCGTAGGAACAAAAACGACGAGGTGGCCAAATATATTTTCTTAATGGGAACCCGACCAAACAGCGCTCGGGCAATCGAATCCACGCGAGCACGCCCGACGGGTCGCGCGATCGCCAATCCTGTTCGTGGTCTCCCGTGATTGCTACTGTGATCGCCTCTCAACGTGAAATAATTTTGCTGTCTTTCCCGCTCCAGCTGACCTTGTTGTATGGTATTGTAGAGGTATTGAGTCGGTTTGCCTTATATCTTCCCCAACCCCTGAAGCTCAAGCTGAACAGAGTACAGACCGGCTGACCGGGCATTCCCGACGAAAGCCGACGGTCTGCCCTGGTTAGGGGACCACTTTGAACTTTCGCTTCCATTAACCATACCATACAAATATTTACCATTATTTACCCGTACAGGCTCATTTGATTCACACCCGTTCTCGAGCCTGGTGTGGGGGTAATCGACTGGTGTGCGCGAAATGGCTTCACAGTTCAATGCGCGAAAGCCTGTGCGCATCTCGGCAAGACAGCACAACCTCCGGTCCGACTGCATGTGAACTGTATGTACTCCACGCTGCCGACGAGGAACTCGTGTATCGCCGGCCCAGGACACGCAAGCGATAAGGCGCCTGCCCAGCATGTGGCCTACCCCAATGCGAAGCGAGCTGCCGAGCTCCACGCTATACATGTACCACGCTCTCGTGTCGCGTCCCGGGCAAAGGATTACGTAGATGTGATCGAAGATATGATGCCTCATCGGCACGACGTCGATGAACTTGCGTCGGCTCTGGGGAAGGGCGTTGACGCGACGGTGGAAGTGCGGCCGCGCCGGCCGGCAGACCCCTTATTCATTGCGATTCACACGGGATTTGGTACGGGCTGTCAGGACGTCGTCTCTCTAGCATGTCGAACAGCTCCGTCTGGCAGTACCTGAACGTTCACGTCCACAGGTGTCGCCGCCCGCAGTGCATCGAGTCTCTGGCCAAACAGCTGCAGCTGTGCATCCATCCTGGTCTGAGCGGCCTGCATGCCACGCAGCACGTCAACGAGCTGACTGGTCGTCTCTTCCAGCCTCCCATGAGCCGTGCGGGGGGTGAAAGCACCATCGAGCACGATTCCGTCCAAACTCTCGGCATCGCGCGGTCCGTGGGGGGCACCCCCACCCCACTCACCGTCCACACTCTCGTCCTCGCGCCGAGAGTTACGGGAACTTCGTCCTCCGCGCGCTCCGTCCCTTACTCCGTCCCGGTCCTCTGAAGGTCCTCGCGAGAGCTTTGGTGAGAGTCTATTGCTTCGAGATAGGTGGGGGCTTGAGCGGGGTCTGGTCGGGCTGTATCCACTCTCGTCAGGCTCGGTTCTCCACGACTCAAGGTAAGTGAACCCCTCGGCGTCCTCGCGCCGTATGAAGGAGCGGCTCGCATAGGTGCCGTTGCTCACTCGCGCGAGGGAGAGGATCAGGTAGCGCTGCAAGACGATTTGACGCATACGCTTCCGAATCTTTGCCATCTCGTCAGGGAAAGCATTCCCCACCCGAACAAAGTCGTGCCGGCGCAGCACCATACACTCGCAGAAGGTCAGCGCCACCGCCTGTGAGTGGTCGACGATCGCAAAGTTTACGTGCGGGAGGAGTGCATCTTCGCCCCACACGCGACCCTTGCCCAGAAAGCGATAGAGCTTCACCACCATGCCCCGCTTGAGCACGTACAGCTGGCCGATGGGCATCCGCTCGTTCACGATGAATGCAGCGAGCTGGAGCTGCATCGCAAGCGCTGCGACAAAGTCCCTCTCGAGCCGCGTCAGGCCGAGCCCGTTGAGGAACCAGATCTGCGTGAGCCAGATGCTGTTGGCCGCGATCGCGACCGTTCCTTTGAGCAGCGGGGACATCATGGCGAGTAGATCTTCATCGTTGTTACCCTCGAGCACGTTGCGCGCGTTCTGGAAGTACTCGCGCAGCATGAGACGCATATCCTTGGGCAGATGGCGCTCGCGCATAAAGTAGTTGAGGGTGTCCATCGTGTTGCGGTGCTGAACAAGGGTCGGGTTGAGGGTGGAGTAGACGCCCGCGATCGTGCCAATGACAGATGCCCACGCGGACGCAGTCACAAGCATGAGGACGACCGCCACGGCCTGCTCGGGAGTGTTCTGCGGAGAGATGTCGCCATAACCGATGCCCGTGAGCGTCATGGTCGCCCAGTACAGCGCAGCTACGTACATCTCAAACGGGCTGTCGAAGTCCTCCCCCTTGTCCTCTCGCATCGCTCGCTTCCACGTAGGTGACTCCGAGAGGTCATCAACGAAGAGGCTTGGCACGAAGTTCCACGTGCATGCTGACAGGTGGGCGATGGAAATGATCATGATGATGAGCTTTGCGACCTCTGTGACAGCGTACGTGATCTCAAAGTACTTGACCAGCAGGTCGGTGATCAGGGAGGTGAAGAGGCGCGCCGCCTTGAGCACTCGCGCCAGCTTTACGAGGCGCAGCAATCGAATCGTGCGTACACTCAGTGCGGCCTGCCTTTCCTGCCTCGCAGTGCGTGGACTCGAGCCACCCAACGCACCACTCCCTAGTTCTGGTGGTATGAGATCGTGCACAAAGGGGTAGCACGTCGCGTTTGCATCGAGGAACAGGAGCACGTAGATGGGCACGATCGAGATGAGGTCAAAGAAAAACCAGGTCTTCAAGTACTGCCATGCGATCTTCCTTCTACTCGTGACCCAAAGCCCCGTCGTGTCATCCAAGTACTGCAGATGAAAGAGGATCACGATGTCAATCAGAAAGAGCAGATCGATGATGCGATTGAACAGGAACAGTCCGTCCACGCACTGCGCATCTTCGACGAAGCTGACCTCGAAGGGCGTCACGATTGCGGTCATTATCGTTGCAAAGAACGTGACAACGTCCCAAATGGGTATGAACATTGAAGATCGCCGTGGGTTGATAGTGTTTTGATCTCCCAGGTACAATTTGATGAGCTTCAAGCGCCATAACCTATGCCCTTTGCTCTCGGTGCGAGGATTCGGAATCCTCGACGTGCTCTTCGGGCCGACAGAATTCAGCTTCCACAAATCTTGTACGGTGATCATGGGGAAGTGTGCGGCGCGTCCATTCAATTTTTGTGGTTCAATCTTGCGCTCGTCCGGGAACCTGTCCAAGCTGGCTGTATCTGCTGGAGTCACGTTCATTGTGCACAGCACCTCGGAGTTGGGGAAGGAGCGAGAAAGAAGTGGCTCTCGAAGGGTCAGCGCTTCCTTCGACCGAGGACGCGTCCAGGTCTATGGGAAAAACACATCCATCAACCGTCCGACCGACACACCGACGAATAGTATAGTAGTAGGCAGCAAGGATGCTTTTTTAATTATCTTCATGAAAAAAGCGATCTTTGAACGGCGCTGAATTGCATGCACACGCAAACTTCGAAGCACAAGCTCCAGCGCGCGCGCGCGCGACTCGAGCCCCGGACGCGTTGGGCTCGAGGAAGGAGGAACTGCTCGTGGCCTGGAGACATTATACGACTTCAATTCACACGCTCTCCCGACGACTACCTCAACGAACCCATCTATCCCACAGGAGGCCCACGCCCCTCCTCAACACCTAATCCTGCGATAGTTCTTGATTGGCGGCCGTGTATATTAACAGCCAGTTCACACTTCAGCGAAACTCGATTTTAAAATGGCCCTATTGGACGTCGTCGTGCCGCCCGGAGTCGGATCCGGCGAGACAATCGAAATCACCGACGAGGGCGGTCGCCAGCACCACGCGACCGTCCCGGAGGGACTTCGTGAAGGAGACACGTTCCGTGTGGAGCTTGAAGCGGAGTGTGGGACACTCATGGATGCATTTGAGACCTGGTTCGAGCGCGAGAAGATCGACGATCAGATCGAGGAGTTCATCATTCGCAACGCACAGCACTTGGATGTCACCAATGCGGAGCTTGAAGGTGGCACCGACGGTGAGCAGAGTCACAATTGGTGGCCGATCTATGAAATTTACCAGGAAACCTTTGAGGCCTTGCTTCAGCAGTTTCTCGATTCGGCTGGCTGCTCGGCGGAGGAGTTTTTGGCGGCCGCCAAGGACGCCTCTGGCATCGCAGAGATGTATACGAAATGGTTCCTCTCCTTGTCAAGCTATGAAATGTTCGTCGAGTGCATGATGGACGAAGAGAAGAGGCAGCGAGGTATGGTCGATGGCTCCTAAGGCCGCCGTGAAGGCTCCCTCAAATAAGCCACGCACTCACCTCTCACAAGCCCGTTTCCGTCGGCACATGGATTCAGCGTCGAATAAGATATTCAAGTTCAGATCGCGCGAACTGTTGAGCCAACCGAGTGTGCACTGGGCTGCGCGGCGTACAGCCTTGTATTAGAGAGGGCTCCTGGCGCGATCGCGCCCCGCGAACCGTAGATATTATTAGCGTAGTGCGACGAGACACGACCTAGGAATGCTGAGTACTCTGCTGTCCAGCATAAGCATCGAATGATGCATAGGCTTCTTTGGCCGCGAATTAAAACGGTGCAATCCCTCAGTAAGGTCGCACCTTGAAGAACGCTAAGACGCGTCCCCTCATTCGTGCACCGCCACAACGCACAAGACGAACTCATACAACACGACACTCGTCCGGGTCCTCGGGCTTTCGAACTCGACTCGACTTCGCAAGGCGACGTCTGGGCGTCCGTGTGTCGCCCGCTGTGTTGGCGCCGCGAAACCCGATCAGCATGGAACACCGAGACTGCTGCGCCCATCAGCATCACGCAGTATGCCTCTACAGTCTACAGGATCACCAGCTCCCGCAAGCCAAGGCAACCGATCGATCGCGATAGCTCCCGCACACACCCTGCTCGCGCACCCTGCTTCCGTGAGCGTTCCGTTTACAACTGGATGGCAAAAGGCTGCATGCAGTTCGTGCACTTGATCGAGAGCTTCGAGGTCATCTCGTCGTTGGCCACACTAAAGCGGAGCGACGCTGAGCAGCGCGGGCAGCTGGCCTGGAAGACCTTCTCACCCGCCGCAGCTGCGCCGCCCGCTCTGCTACCGGTACCCGCACCGCCACCTGCGCCGCTCCCGGTGGGGGGAGGTCCACTCGGCGGCGGCGGCGGGTCCACTTTGAATTTGGCGGAGCACGCGGGGCACGCAAAGGCGGTCGGCACTGTCGGCACCACCACCCGCAGCTGGTTGGTGCACGAGGGGCACTGGACGAGGCATGTGGGCGGCGGCGGCATGGCCGGCGGCGCGGGGGGCAGCGCCGAGCCGCGCGGCGCAGGGAACTTGGCCTCGAGCTCGTCGAGCGACTTACCTGATGAGGGAGGCAATCAGACGTCATCGGAGGCCATCCGAGGTCATTCGAAAGTCATCAGAGGTCATTATAGGTCATCAGAGGCAATCAGAGGTCATTAGAGGTCATCAGAGGTCATTCGAAAGTCATCAAGCGGCCTCGAGCTCGTCGAGCGACTTACTCACGCGCCGAAACTCTTCAAGGCGCTCCGAGTGCGCGCTGGCCTCGGACTCCGTCGGGCTGGCCATGTAGCGCTGGATCGTCGTCTGCAGCGACAGCTTGCGAGCAAGCAGCGACTGGCGCTCCGATGCGAACGGATCAGCGGGCGCGGACGCCGATGAGGAGTCACTGCCCTCGTCGTCGTCGGCCGGCGGCGGCACGCCCTCGGGTGCCGCCGCCGATGACGCAGGCCCCGCGAGGAGGATCTGCAGTGCGGCACGCGGGTCACCGCCCGCGTCTCGGAGTGCCGCCGACGCCTGGAATCGAGGGAATCCCATCTCGACGAGGCGAATGACGGACTTTTCGAAGCTCGCCGTCGGCAGTGCGATCGGCTTCTCGACGGGCGCGGCACCGCCGGGCGCCGTCCCGGGCGATCCACTGGCGGGCGCCGTCACGGGCTTCTCCACCGGCGACGGTTGTGCCGTGCCACCAGTATTGACGGGCGCGATGCGGCTGCGCGCGCCGCCTAGCCGAACTGATGCGCGTGAGGCAAAGAGGGAAGGCCGGGAGCTTAAGAGACTCTTCTTGATCGCGGGCTTCGCTCCCGGCTCCTCGATCACGCTCGGCTCGCGGTCCGAGTTGTCTCGCCACACGCCCTCGCTCGGAGGGGCTGCGAATTCGTCCGAAGACGAGCCGCCGCCGGCCGTGGCGCCGCCCGCGCGAGCGCCCGGGAGGGCGCTTTGGGGGAGGGCGCCCAGTACAGCGCGTTCGGGGATGGGGAGCTGCGCGACGATGCCCATCGCGGCCACAAAGTGCGTGATGAACATGTCCTCGTAGTCCTCACGGACCGCAAAGTTGACCATGGAGCAGAGTGACGAAACCAGCCGTTGGGGCGTCGCGTGGAGAAGGGCGCAGGCCATGCCCGGTAAGAAGTCGTCGGCCGAGGGGGAGTCAGCGGCGAGGCCGAGCACCCCGAGCACGCATTCCCATGCGCGCAGCATGCAGCGCAGCTTCGCCTGAGGCCCGCGCGCGCTAGGCAGCGCGCGCAGCTGCGCCGCGGCCGTGTCGAAGGCGCGCGGCGAGAGGCGCGCGCAGATGTCGGGGGGAAGGCCCACCGTCGCTGCCGGCGTGTTGCGCAGGGCGAGGGTATGATTGTGCAGCAGCTCGTCGGCTGAGCCCACGCTCGGCAGCACGAAGACATCGGGTAGCGCGAGCGGCGCTGGAGGAGGCGTCGAGGTGGAGGCATCGTCATCGTCGTCCATGTCGTCTATGAGGATCCTCGGGGGGGCTCCACCAGGCGATGCGGGCAGGCTAGCTCCGCGCGAGGGCAGCGATGTGGGCGCGCTTGCAGGGGCGGCGGTATTGAAGGCGGCGGCGGCCGCGACGGAGGCGGCCCACGACGCGGCACTGGGACTCTTGTCGCGCATCGCTCGCTCGAGCAGGATAGAATGGACGGCCATCCGCTGCAGCCGCTCCTGCAGCACCTGAGGATTGTCGCGGCCCACCGCGCACGCTGCGCTCGTGGCCAAGACTGCGACCTCGCGGAGCGACTGCAGGCTCTGAGATCGCCTTAAGGGGGGGGCGCCGCCTTCGGCATCGGCGACGTCGAGCCGACGGGCCACGTCTTCCGTGGCGTTCTCGAGCCTGAGCTTGACGGCGCTACACTCTCGGCAGATCATCATCGCGGGCGGGTAGCAGAAGCAGGTCGGGCTCGTGCCGTCGGGTCGGCAGGTCGGTGGGAGCTCCTTTGCCAGCGTCGCCGCAGAGGGAGAGGGGGAGGGCGGAACTTCGCCGCCGGCAGGCCCGCCCTCCCCCTCGGCGCTGAACAGAGCGTGCGCCACCAGAGCGTGCACTTGGCGCAAGAGCACCTTGGCGCGTGCATCGAGCGCGCGCGCGGCACTCTCGGCCTCTCCGAGCTGGACCATGACGCCGTAACGCACGCGCCGACGCCAGGCGAGCTCGGCAGCCCAGCGTGCCCGCTGCGATCGGAGGAGGTCCAATAGTAGAGGTACGTGCCCCAATGCCGCGCCCGTCTCGGCGCTCCGATTGCGACGGGCGCTGGGAAATCCGTTTGGAGATCCGTTGGGAGATCCGTTGGGAGATCCGTTGGGAGATCCGTTGGGAGATCCGCAGGGAGATCCGTTGGGAGATCCGTTGGGAGATCCGTTGGGAGATCCGCTGGGAGATTCGCGCAGCGTGAGCCCCTCAAAGCCCTCGACCGCGCCAGAGCCGCCTGCGGTCGAGCCAGCCGCCGCCGCCGGCTCGGTGCCCGCGAGGGCTTGAACCGCGAGCAGCAGCGAGCTCATCTCAGCCGCCTCCGACCAGATGCCGAGTGAAAGGGCCGAGGCCACCCGCACCGCTACGGCGCCGTCGATCGAGAGGGAAGCAAGCTCTAACGGCCAGCCCCACCGAAGGCTGCGCCGCAGGAGGCGGCCGAGGAGCGCGCCCGCGTGCTCGCGCGCCGCCTGCTTGGCATCTGAGGCCGCCCCAGTCGTGCCATCCGAGGTCGCCACATGCTCCTCCTCAGCCAGCTCGACAGAAAGTCGGTCTGGGCCCGGGCTGGCCGGGCTGGCCGAGGGCGAGGCTTCCCCTCCCATCGGCCGAGCCTCCTCGGCGGGCGGCTCGAGCAGCAGAAAGGTCCACAGCTGCAGCGGCGGCACCGACGAGGAGCCGTCAGGGTGCACGATGGAGGCTCCCTTCTCGAAGAACGATCGAAGCGGGCCCACGGTTCCAAAGCCATGCCCGCGCAGCAGGGCTGCCGTCGCGCGACGCTTGCGCAGAAGCACGACGGGGGACCAGCCCGCGGCCTCCGAGATGATCTTGGAGGCCCCCTTGTGGTCGTAGAGCCGTTGGCCGTTGAAGAAGAAGATGTGGTCGCCGACGCGCAATTGACCGGAGCGGTCTGCCGCGCCTCCGGGCACGATGTGCGTCAGTATTGGCGGGAAGTGGGCCGGCGAGTTCGGATGGCTGTCGACGTTCTCGACCGTTATCCCGAGGGGGCCTTCCTTGAGCAGCGCCGTCTCGAGCACCTGCATGCGAGGAGGGAGGGCATCAGTGGCAATCAGTGGCAATCAGTGGCAATCAGAGGCAATCAGAGGCAATCAGAGGCAATCAGAGGCAATCATCGGAGGTCCTCCGGTGAGGAGCGCCGTCCCAAGCACCTGGTACGCCTCCGCCTCGGCGCCGAGCGCGGCGAGCACCCTCTCGCGCATCGTGAGCTGTATGAGGTACTTGCGGACCGTTTGGCGCTCGGCGCCGTCCATTCGGATCACATAAAAAGGCGGGTCGTCGCCATAGTCGACCGAGAGGACAGTCGCCAACTTGCGCTCGCCATTGCGCTCGTACCAGCACTCTGTGCCCTTCGAAAGGACGTCCATGCCGCTGCTCACGGCCGCGATGGCGGCGGCCGCGGCCGCGCCGCCTGTGGCGGCAGACTCTTGCAACGCCTCGTCCAGGCCATCAGGCAGCATGGCAACGAGGGAGCGTGGCAGGGGCAGCTGCTCGTGCAAGTGGAGCCGTACGAAGCACAGGAGGGTCACCAGGCAGCTCGTGGTGAGCACCACCGCACCGCCGGGCAACCCAAGGGGCACTGGCTCATCCTCATTGGCACGCACGATCATGCCGCCACCAGCTGCCGCGATCGTCCGTGTGCCGCGAGGCATCCTCAACGCCGCCCCCGCCCCTGCCGCCGCCTCGGCGGGCACACGTTCTCGGAGGCCCCCAGCTTCGTCAGCTTCGTCAGCTTCGTCAGCTTCGTCAGCTTCGTCAGCGTCGGCCGAGTACGGAACCGGCTCGTCCATCGTCGCCATGATGGGCGGAGCAAACGGCGCCTCGACCAGCGCCGACGCACTCGCGGCCGCGGTGGCCGGCCCGGCAGTGAGCAGGCGCCGAGAAAAGTACCTCTTGGCTCCCTCGGGCGCGGAGCCCTGCGCGAGCGACTCTTCGCCCACGAGGCTCACGAGCTGCTCGAGCGCCGTGGCGAGCGCCGACAGGTTCTGACGCACGCGCATGCTCACCAAGCCCTCGCCGCCGTCGAGCCGCAAACCGTACAACTCGGGCGTCGTGAGTGCAGGCAGGACGAAGGTGTTGTACAGGAGCGCGACGAGCGCGCTCGTCGCGCCCGAGGGCAACGCGAAGCTCAGGGTGCGCGCGAGCATCCGCAAACCACGCGGTGCGCTCGATGCCGAGGAGAGCACCGCGTGAAGCAGCACCTCGCACTCGGCGCACAGCGCCGCGCTGCGCGCCGAGAGCACCTCCACCACTAAGACGTGTACGTCCATGGCCACCACCTCCCCTTTCTCGACATCGCGATCCACCTCGGCGCGCTCGGTGGGCGAGAGAGACAGGTACGCGTCCATCGGCTCGACGAGCAACCGGAGCCCACGCTCGCTCTCGTCGGCGATGTGTGCCAGCAGTGGGCCCAGCGCCGCTTGCAGCCACGCGCCGCCGCCCGGCAGCATGCGCAAGTACGCCGCCACAAGCTTCGAAAAGAAGCTCCGGCTGCTTCGGAGCTCGGCATCGATCGGAACCAAGGGCTCGCCGCCCTCCGCCTCCTCGCCCTCCGCCTCCTCTCTCACCTCCTTCCCTGCGCCCTCCACCGCCGGCGCGCCCTGCGCCACCAGCGCGCCGATGAGCTCCATCAGCGCGGCCTCGTCGGACACGTGAGTGCGGTTGCCGTAGAGCGACATGAGCAGCATCTGGACGGCTGCCTCTTGCTCAGCCACTGGGCAGCGCGCGCGCATCAGCCCTGAGCGGCGCAACGCGCCCGCGAGAGCGCGGGGCTGCCGGCGCAGCGCGTCGAGCAGAGCAGCCACGTCATCGTGATGCTCGTGCCGCTCCGCGTGCTTCTGCTCATCAAAGCCCATCACGTCGTCGCTCAGGCTGACAAGGCTGTTGGCGCCGCTGCTACTTGTGGTCAGACCGATCGTGAGGCAGCGAAGTGTCTCGGACTGCACCCAGCAGGCGAGCTGCTGCGCATGCAGCTTGACGAAAGCCGCGCGCAGCCGCGTGAGGGCGCCAGCGTGCGCGCTGGCCTCCGCGTGCAGCACGCACACGTCGCGCTGCGCGCGCACCAGGCAGAGCCGCCAGCGCCGCTCCAGGCGCGTCGCCAACCGCCATGGCCATGGGTGCACCGGCAGCGGCGCGGCCTCGAGCGACGAGCTCTTCTTCTTGACGACACTCTTCTTCTTGACGAGTCTGGGGGTGTCGCCTCCGTCCTCGTCCTCGTCCTCGTCCTCGTCCTCGTCCTCGTCCTCGTCCTCGTCCTCGTCCTCGACCCCCATCATCAGCTGGCCGAGCAGCGACTGCACCTTGAGCGGTTCGATCGCGCGAAGCAGTCGACGTGCGGCCGTCATCGTGAGTGCGACCGCCTGACCAGCATCGACCGTCGTGTCGTCCGTTGGGCTACCCATCTCTTCGAGCCCACGCACCACGTCATCGAAAAACGGAACCATGTACAGGATGGCGGCGGCGACGGCGTCCGCGTCCAATCCGACTTCGTCCGCCGACGGGTCGGCGCGCGCGCGCCGACGCTGGTCAATGTCTTGGCAGTAAAGAAGCAGCCAGGCCCACGATGCACTCTCATCGACGGCCACCGCCTTGGCCGCATCCGCAGGCGTTGGCGGCATCGGCGAGGCGAGCGGATCGAGCGCGCCTGGCCTCTCGCCGCTCGTGTACACCGCGGGCGCCTCGGTCAGCAGACGCCACAGCTCCCCGAGAAGTCCACACGCATCCCGCGGAATGGCGCTCGCATTTGCCTGACGAAGTAGCTCGCGCGCCGCGGGCGCACACGCCCAGAGCCACTCACGTCGCTGCACGGGCACACCCAGCCGTTCCATGCCACCGTCGGCCTCGGCCAGCATCATCGAACACGCCTGGTGGATGGGCGTCGTGTTGGGCGTCGCTGCGAGGGTGCTCGGGTTCTCGTACGGCCGCCAGTGGGCAGCGATGGCACACATCGTGAGAGACTGTTCTCGCGCGGAGAGCTCCGTCCACCAAGCCTCCTTGCTGACGGCTCGCACAATCTCGAGTACCGCCGTCGCGAGGCCCGCGCCCGTGGGGTCGACAGGGGCGCTGGGCACGACGGGCGCGTCCAACATGCCTGGCCGACCCACCGACGCGTCAAACTCTTCGAGCACTCGTACGAGCATAGCGCGCGCATGGGCGAGACGCACACGACTGGTGATGCGCTCTAGGCGCGCCGAGTCCGAGAGCGCGCTGGCGCAGCAGCGCGCCATGCCAAGCCACTCGGCGCGCGCGCTTGCGAGCTTTCCAGTCAGCTTGGCTACCTCCGCCGTCACGGCGTCACGCACGCTCGTCACCCACGCCGCCGGGGCAGTCCCACCCGCGCCAGCCGCCTCGCCTGCGCCGCCCTGGGCGAGGGATGCGATCGTGTCAAGCTCGCCCAGGCATTCAAGAACCTGGGTGTGCTGCGAATCGTTCCCGGCCGCGATCGCCTCCTCCGCCTCGCGTGACAGCATGCTCCGCAGCCTCGCCCAAGTCGCCTCCGCACGGCTCGCGCCCACCACCCCCCGCCCCCCGCCCCCCGCCCCCGCGCCGTCCGCCCCCTCGTTCGCCGCGAAACTCGCAGGCGTGTCTGTGAGAAGGTACCCGTCAGTCATGGGCGGTGTTTCGTCAGGAGTTTCGTCACGGAGGCTCGCGAGCGGAAGACGAAAGAAGAGAGCCGTCAACTTATGGCGCAGCCGCATCAGCGCCGCCTCTGCCAGCCCGAGATCAGTCGACATCGCGGCCTTCTTCTTCTCGGGCGTGATCGCGCTGTCGGACGAGCTGCCGCGCTCCCTGCGTTCGGCCGCGTCCTTGCGGCCGAACCCCGCTAGGGAGGGCTCTCCCACCTCGAACGACAGGCACATCCCGTCCTCGTCATCCCAGATGATGCCGAGCTCGGCGAGCACCGGGGTAGCCCCTTGCAGCGCCTCGAGCAACGGTATGAGCAGCGGCTCGCGCGCGCCGCATGCATCCAGCAGACAAGCCTTCTTACCCTCAACCATGGTGTGAAGCAAGCGGAGTTTCGTCAGCTCGATCTCGACGTCCAAGGGCGGCGGTGTGAATAGCGCGACCTCGGCCTCGATGGCTGCCTCGGCCGCCAGCGCCACCGGCGCGCGGTCCGCACCCAGCGTCGCGTCCGCCTCGGCCGTCAGATCGTCCGCGAGCTCGAGGATCGTGCTCTGCTCGCCGCCGTCGCTGCCCTCGCGCCCGCGTACCATCGCGGCGGTGCACCTCATCCCAAGCTCACGGAATCGATCCACCTGAAGCCAATAACCTTCGAGGTTCCAGGACTCGGCGGCGCGAGCCTCCGCGCTCGCCCCGCCGCCGCCCGGCGCGCCGCCCGGCGTGCCGCCTTCCACGCCGTACGGCTGGAGCACGGCAGCGCGTGTGAGAGCCGTCGCGAGAGCGACCAGGTTGCTACGTGCCTCACGGCTCACCGGAGCGGGGAGCACTACTCCGTAGGCCTCGGGGCAGGCGACCGCAGGCGCCACAAGGAGGGCGAGGAGCAGCTCGCGCGCGAGCGCACCGCCGCCGTCGCCGCCCTCCAGTCCGTCCGTCGCCGCCTCGGCAGGCGAGGGGGCGAAGCCCGTAAGGCCATCGGAAGGCCGGCGGCAGCGACGCTGAAGAAGCTGGCAGAGCAGTCGCAAGCCGCGCGGCGCGGCGGGCGTGGACGCGAGGAGCGCCTGCAGCAACGCCTCGCACTTGGCATTCAGCGCCGTGCTCCGCGCCGAGAGCACCTCCATCACCTTCATGTGCTCGCCCACAGACGTTGCAGAGACCTCGCGGTTCACCTCCGCACGATCCTCGGCCGAGAGCGACTGGTACGCGTCCACCGGGTCGATGAGAAGCTTGAGCCCGTACTTGCTCTCTTCGATGATGCGCGCGAGCTGCGCGCCCAGCGCCGCCTGCAGCCACGCGCCGCCGCCCGGCAGCATACGAAGGTAGGTGCAGCACAGGCGCTCGCCCAGCGAGCCTGCCTCGAGCGCGCGGCGCACGCCCACCTCGGCGGCGCGTAGGGCGACGGCATGCGCGGCCGCAAGCACGAGGCAGCGCTCCTCGTCCCACCGCCATAGGTGGCCCCACACGGAGCAGAGCAGGATTGGCAGCGCCACCGCAGCGGCCATCCCGCTCCGATGCACAATCTCGATGAGCACCGCGGGCTGCCGGCGCAGGATGGTGAACAGCGCGCCGTACGCGATGAGGAAGGGCCGCATCTGCTTGGGCGGCTGTGAGGGTTCCGGGCTGCTGATGAGCGCGTCCGGAAGGCGCACTCGTGCCACGAAGCTGCTGTCCTTGAGCGTATCAGCTATACCACGAAGAGCCCCTGCCGTCGTGTGCAGCAGCATGCGCAGCTGCCGCGAGACGGCCTTCAGCCGATCCGAGGTCTCCTCGAGCTGGCCGCGAGACACGTTGCACAGCTGCGTCTCCGAACTGGCGAGCGCCCGCGCGAGCTTGACCTGCAGCTGCGCTTGCGCGGTCGATTTATCCATCATCATGATGATGCTCAGAGAGATTCAGGTTCCCTCGTGTCCGATCCCTCCGAGCTAGCGAATGATCCACAAGTGTGCTCCGCGTGGCGCCATTGCCCATGTATTTTCACATCTATGAGGCCACGTGAGCTGCTGACTTCCGCAGCGAAACCGCCAGCAGGAACACGGAACTTCGACGCGAGGTTGCCCCGCGCAGGGACGTGCGATAATGGAGACTAAGCCGCTGCCGCCGTCGCCGGCTGCGAAGCCGATGCCGCCGTCTCCGGCTGAGAGCCAGCGTTCGTCGACCAATTCGATCGAGCCAGCCTCCCCGATGGTTTCGGGCAGCCGCTCAGTCTCCGGCGGGAGTGTCGCGGGCGACACTCCGAATAGCCGCGCAAAGCCTGAGGCGTTGCTGCCCTCGCCGCCGCCGTCCGATGGAACGGTCCAGTCGTCCATTGTGGAGGCACTGCGCGTGCAGGTCGCCCAGCTGCAGAGCCGCCTGCGCGCGTCGGAAGCCAGAGTGGCGATGTGGGAGGAGTGTATGCAGCACATGTGCCAAAGCGTCATGTTCAGCCCAGACATGAACGAAACGTACAAGGACACCTGTGTATCTCTGCTGCGCGATGTGAGCCCGCCCCCACACCCCATCCAGCTGGCGCGTGCACCGCGCCCACCCGCCGCCCCGAGCCGCGCTCGCTCACGGGTCCTCGGGGCAACTCGTGCCCTCTCTCTCTCGCGTGTGCAGGCGCTCTCTACCGTCGATCAGGTGACTGCGGTGCGCTTCGTGGACTGCTCCTTCCCGTCGGTGCCCTCGGAGGCGCCGCACATCCAGCTCGAGCGATGGGAGTCGATGCAAGACTCCGAGTGGACCCTCCGCTGGGCTCCGTCGTGGAGCGTGCAGGTTGCCTTCGAGGGCTCACACTACATCACCTTCTCGATGATCATGCGGCTCTTCGACTTCCGCATGTCGGGGCGCATGAAGGTGCGCATGGCCAACGACATCAGCAGCGTCTCCATCTCCTTCGTCCAGCCGCCCAAGCTGCGCCTCAAGACGGAGTGCTCGGTGTCGTGGGGCTCTGTGCCTCTGCCGCTGCAAACGTACATCGAGACTGTCGTACAGGTGAGATAGCTCGACCGCCCTCCGCGCCCCTTGACCCTCTTGTCCCCCCGCCCCCCCCGCCGCCCAACACCTGCGCCCCTCCCACCCATCCTCTGATATGGGCCATCATCTCCCACTGACCTCGGTCGCTCTCGCAATCTCGTCTTAATCTCGTAGGACGAGATGCACCGATGGATTCGTCAGAACGCGGTGGCGCCACACGAGATGCAGATCCGCCCATCGGCCTTCCAGCCCAAGAAAGGCCTGACCGACGCGGACGTTGAGAGAGCGCGCAAAGCCGTCGAGCTTGCAAGGTCGCTCTCTGGTATGAGCACCAGCTGAGAGTTTGGGGCTACACACCACCGAGGCAGCGCCAGCGGCGGCGGAGAGCAGACGCCGGCGGAGCGCGCGCTGCTGCGCTGCGCTCCGCCACTGCTTCGGGGCGCACGAGCGCCCTGGCTGGCCGGGAGGCGGCGAGATCCTCGTGCGGGCAGAGCTGAGAGTGCGCGGAACGCCGCGCCCAGATCGCCGGAGAGTTCTGCACGCGTGGCGGCGCTGCCCGACGCTTATTCGGAAAACAGGGGCGACGGCCACGGTGCCCAGCCTAGTTCTGCATGCACGGCAGGTTCTGCAGGTTCGACGTGCGAGTGAGTCGTGTGAGTGCGGTTGGTCGTCACGGGCGCGTGGCGGACCGATACAATTGGCGTTTTTGCGCTGCCACGTGTGGCCGCTAGAGTGTCTCTTTGTCAAATAGTTTCATTGTTGTTTGCATGTGATACATGTGCTGGGCGGCGTGCGGACGCACCCGGGTACGATCCACGAACACAGTTCCACAAGAAAAACACAACTCACGGGGGTCGGAAGCGAATCAGAAATTTCCCCGGCCGTAGCCAAAGTCAAAGGCGCCGAAGGCGTACGCGAGGAAGAAGAGCAAGAAGGGCACGGCGGCGAGGTAGTACACGCCTGTGAGAGGATGGGACAGTTGATGGGACAGTTGGCAAGCTGTTTGAGGAGAGAGCCGGCAAGCCTAACCCCCAAAGCATGCGGGCAGTGAGGGGGGAAAAGATCGCACACCTCCAACGTTGGCGAGGTCAACCTCACCATTTTCGGCGATATTGTCATTCGCATCGAACCGCCACGCTGGCTTGCTGACGGTGTCTATCTCATCATCGTAGAACCCACCAGATTTGCCGCCCGCCTTACCCTTAGCGCCGGCCTTGGGCGGAGCATCCTTCTTCTTCCCAAACTGCATGCTCGGTGTGATTGAGCGGGATGCAGCCGGAAGGCGAACGTGCCCAGCCGAGAAGGCGGACGCAGACGCAGTGAGCATCGTCACGAGAAGGGTCTGCATCGGACGAGTGAGTGAGATCGGCGGAGGAGAAAGTTGAGAAAGGGTCAGTTGAATCGACACACAAGGTACCGACCAGCCACTACCACACGAAACACAGGACAGACGGGCGCTGTCACCGCGGTCGCGTCGCTCGGTGGACTAACACACCGGCGAGGATTTTCAAGGATCCGGCCCCCACCCCCCGTCCCAGCCACACTACATCTATCGGCCCCCGTGCCGGTAGTTCGTATAACTGGCCTCCCCGTGCCCCCGAGCAAGTACGACCTGTCCCCCGTGCCCGGCCCTTGGAGAACATGAAGAGCACACTGATCGTCGTCTGAAAGGGGTGTGCCGTGTGCTATAGCACCCCTATAGTTGCGCGCAAGCCATTGAGGCTGGTTGAAGTCATGAGCAGAGGAGCCTGCCCAGAGGCGTCGCATAACTGTCAGTCGGATAGGAGTTGCAGTCTTGTGCGCAGAGGTATCGAGAGGCTTCACGAGCGTGTGTCAGAGGCGTCGCAGGGAAATCGCAGAGGCGGCGCAAAGGCCAGAGCAGTCGTAGAGGCGTCGTCGGCAAAAGCGATCGTGGCGCCGTTGCGGGGCGTCGCGTGGACAGGCGTCGCAGTCAAGTCGATTCGAGGCGTCACAAAGGCGTCGCAGAGGCGTCACGAGAGAGCGCTGCTGCAGAGGCGTATCAGAGCATTCTTGTGATGGCGATATGTGACGCCCTGAGCTCTAGGGCGAGAGCAGCGGCAATGATTGGTGAGTAGCAGTGGCAGCGGCGGCAGCAGCATCGCAGAGCTGAGTCAGTCGGATAGGATATCAGTTGCAGTCTTGTGCGCAGGGGTATCACAGAGGCTGCGCGGACGTGTGTCAGAGGCGTCGCAGGGAAATCGCAGAGGCGGCGCAAAGGCCAGAGCAGTCGTAGAGGCGTCGTCGGCAAAAGCGATCGTGGCGCCGTTGCGGGGGCGTCGCGTGGACAGGCGTCGCAGTCAAGTCGAGTCGAGGCGTCACAAAGGCGTCGCAGAGGCGTCACGAGAGAGCGCTGCTGCATGAGCAGAGTCAAGAGCAGTTGACGATTGTCCACCTAGCATCCACGTGGGCTGCGAGTGAGTCTGCGGTCATCGTGCGAGTGCACGGGTTGGGTTTCGATGAGATGCATCGTGGCGATCTGCTCTAGGCAGACCGCTCTCCGAGTTACGTGCGCTAACGCGCGGTGGTTCGGTGGCTCACTGATGCAATGGGGGCGGCCTAGGCCGTCTCTCCGCATTGTCACGTGGCTCTTGGAGAAAGTTACCCGAACTTGCCCCGCATATTTATGAAAGTGAGCGGGAATTTGAAACGCGGGGACGCACGACTTGACGGGGGAGCGGATTTGCGTGGTGCGCTGCAGGGGAGAGGTGGAGAGCGGCCATCGCCATCGGTGATCGGAGCATCGGAGCGGGCCCTCCCCCCGCTTCCCCCGCGCCCCAATTGCCCCGCCCGCCGCAATCGCGCAATGCCCCCCCCGAGGTGACGCGTGATCTGGGACGGGGCGGCCCTCGCACTCGTGCGATGTGCTAAGGAATATAAATTATTCGCATTTGCTAGTCATTTGCACTATCAATGCGCGCGTCTGCGCCGAGAGCACGCTGGCAAGGCGCCAGCGTCCTCAGAGACCTCTCACGGAGTATGCTCTCGCGCATGTCACGCTCACACTTATCATGTGATGTGGCCTGGCCCTACAGTCGACTGTAGCGCCCGAGACTTATGCCCGTGGCCCTAGCAAGCACGTGCCGCGCAGCCGAGGTAAGGGAAGCAGTGTTGGACTCAGCAGCCGTCGCGGCCATTCCAACAACAGATCTCAGCTTACTTCATCGTGTTGAGGTACGCAATCACCTGTGAGGCGGAGAGCAGATGTGAGTATTGCGCGAGAGCGTGCTGCTCGGTCGGTGTGCTCGAGAACGATGCTCTTTCGCCTCTTGCTGGGAGAAGACTGTGCGGCATCGCAGGTCCTGACGCGCGCAGCTCGTCGCCGCTGCCGCCGCCGTTGCCGCACGCGGTTGCGGAAGGTGGGGCGCGCGTACATCGGCGCGGTCCTGCTCCTTCTTGAAACCCGGGAACGCCATGTTGGTGCCCTTGATGTATTTCTTCGGGTTCTCAAGGTAATCGAACATCGTCTGATTGCTCCAGGTGATGCCCGAGCTTTTGTTGGCGTCGGTGTACTTGAAGCCGGAGACCTGGCCCGACTGACGGCCGATCACGCCGAACAGGTTGGGGCCCTGCTTGTTGGGGCCACCCTCGTTGCACGTGTGGCAGGTCGCACACTTGGCCTTGAAGATCTTCGCGCCGGACTCAGCCTTGCCAGAATCGCACATGGTTCTGTGGGCGCACACACGAGGCGACCATGCTCAGCGCAGGCCACACGCGCGGACTGCGCACGAAGGCGCGCGCAGGACTGGGTCTCAATGGAGAAAGGTAGGCATGCTTCTTGTGATCGTCGATGCAAACTCGGCGAAACCATATGAATATGAGGGAGGCGACTGAGAGGGAGGCCCAAAAAATTTCCGAGATCGAGAAGAGTTCCCGATGAAACAAGGCAGCTTCGAATTGCGCAACCACAACTGCATCAACGGGCGCCGTGTTGAACTACCTCGTGTCACTCATCCAACATGTCCGACAAGAAGGAGAAGAAGGAGAAGAAGGAGAAGCGCAAGCGTGAGGAGGACGAGGGCGACAGCGACGACGACGGCCCCAAGAAGATTCGGCTAGTGTCGCCGATTGCCAATCCGCTCGCCGATAAGAAGCTGCTCAAGAAGGTGCTCAAGTGCGTCAAGGCAGCGGCCAAGGAGAAGGCCATCCGGCGCGGCGTCAAGGAGGTGGTCAAGGCGCTCAAGAAGGGCGAGTCAGGCCTGTCGATCATCGCCGGCGACATATCGCCCATTGAGGTGATTGCGCACGTCCCCATCCTGTGCGAGGAGAAGAACATCGCCTACGTCTACGTGCCCTCCAAGGAGGATCTCGGAGCTGCGTCGCTCACCAAGAGGCCGACGAGCATCGTTATGATCACCAGCAAACCAGCCTATGCGGACGCGTACGCCGAATGCGAAAAGGCGATGCGAGCAGTATTGCCTAGCTTTGGATAAAAACGTGCTGGTGCTCGCGGCTGGGACCGTTTCGTCCCGGCGAGCACTGCTGTGTACTGAATCTTATCGAAGGGCAACTCGTGTATAAATCCAGGGAGAGTAACCATGATGAGCATGCATAGAGACTAATACAGATCATGATGAGAAAAGCGCTAACGTAACGGAAGTCTCTTCCGCCTCAAGCCGTTCTCTTAAGGTCATTTTGCTGGTCCTGAGCAGGGGCCACTCTATCGGCCGTCATCTCGACGTCTCTCTCGCTCGCTATCAGAGCAACGCGCGCCGGCCTCCGGGTCGCCGCCCCAGCTGTGCGCCTTTCCTTCGCACCACCATCGGCTCATGCGAGGTCGGTGGGCCCCGCCATGCCCTCCTCCTCCTCGCCCTCCTCCGCATCACCATCCACCTCAGTGTTCTGTGCGTCGAGTGCCGACATCAGGTTGGCGAGCAGCTTGTCGTCGCGCTCATCGACGGCGCGCGGCGCGGCCTTCACCTGCAGCTCACCCTTGAACTTGCGGATCTCCTCGCGGATGGCGTCGATCGCCTGTCCGAGGACCTCGATGCCCTTGTTCTTGTCGAGCGCCGAGCAGAGCATCACGTAGAGCGGCGGAGCGACTAGCTTGATCTTCAGCGGCATGTCGTCCGTGCCGAGGCTGATGCCCTTCATCAGCGCCCCCTTGATCGCGTTGATCCCCTCGTAGTTGAAGCATGTCACCTCGATGTCCGCGCGGCACTTGATCGCCGTCGGCGTCATGCGCTTCGCGATATTCTCAAGAAGCAAGCCGCGCAGCTCATCGGTCAATTCGGGCGTGTTGGAGGCGTTGAAGATCGAGTCCGGGTCCGAAATGCAGGCGCAAAAGGCGGTGTATGCGTGCCCGAACTTGGCGTACAGCGGCCACGCCGACACCTTGTACAACGCCTCCATGTCCATGTGCGTCACCTCGGACACGTGCCGGATGATAGAGTGCACCGACCTGGAGCGCTGGAAGCGCTCCTCGCATTTAGCGACGTCCTCGGGCGACACGCGGCGCTTGGACAGGTCGATGTAGCCCTTTTCCTGATCCACGCGCAGCACCATGCACACCTCCTGCCTGCCCACCCGGATCAGCTTATTGATCGAGCGGATGCGCCGGCGTGACACCTCCGAGAGCAGGATCATGCCCTCGCTGTTATTGTACTCGAGCAGGCGCACGTACGCGCCCATCTCAGCGATGGAGGTCACCTGCACCATCACGACGTCATCGATCTCCGGGAAAGCGTTCTCGTACATCCGGCAGCTCATGTAATACGCGTGTCCGCTGCCGCCTGCAGCACCAGTGTCGGCGCCCTCCTCGCCCTGATCCTTCTCGTCGCCCTCCTCGCCCTCCTCGTCATCATCGTCCATGTTCTCACGAGGCATCGTCCGCAAGCGGTTGCGCGCGCGCTCGCAGGATAGAGCCGCTCAGGCACTCGACACCGCGCCAGAAGCCCTTCGGACTCGGCGGAGGACCGACGCGACTCGAGAGAATGCAACTAAACGCGTGTGAACAGACCTCTTTCCGCGCGCGCGCCTTTCGCATCGATGACGCTGATTCGCGAAACTACGTCTCTTCATAGTTCCTACGCGCAAGATGGAAACCCAGGAGACGAGCCGGAGCGAGGGCTGCGAGCCGCCCGTCTTCAAGAAGCCGAAGCAGCGCAATAAGCACGTCCGCGCGCGACCATCGGATGATGCCAACGCCGAGGCCGACGACGCTGACGCTGACGGTGCGAGCGGCGGCAGCAGCGTCGTGCGCTCCGCAAAGACGGCGAAGCCAAACCCACTGGTGCAGTCGACTGGCGGCAGCAGCAGCGGTGGATCGCTGCAAAAGGAGCTCGCGTACGGATCGGACGTGCGGCTCACATCGTACGATAACAAGGCGACCGCGAGCAGCGAGCAGGACGTCGAGCATGGCCGCGATGCACAGGCCCAGTATGAGGAGGCCAAGACGATGTGGGATGATGGTGGCGACGTGGCCGCCGACGGCTCCAAGATCTACCGCGGCGCCAAGGCGTACCGGCAATACACGGGCAAGGCCGAATCGTACGACCGCATGGTCAACAGCGGCGCCGGCCCCGCACGCGCGCCCGTGCACTACCGCGCGACATCGCGATTCGACTACCAACCCGACATTTGCAAGGACTACAAGGACACGGGCTTCTGCGGCTACGGCGACGCGTGCAAGTTCCTGCACGACCGCTCCGACTACAAGACCGGCTGGCAGCTCGAACGGCAGTGGGACGCTGAGCAGAAGGCCAAAGCGCATGCACTCGCGCTCGCTGCATTCGAAGAGTCTGAAGGCGGTAGCAAGGCCGGCAGCAGCGGTAGCGCCGCCGCCGCCAAGGACGATGGGCTGCCGTTTGCGTGCCTCATCTGCCGCGAGCCCTGGCATGCCAAGTCCAGCCCGGTCGTTACCAAATGCGAGCACTACTTTTGCGAGCGGTGCGCACTGCAGCATGCGGCCAAGACGAAGCGCTGCCACGTGTGCGCGGAGAACACGCACGGCATCTTCAACAAGGCAACGGCAATCCAGGAGAAGATCGACGCGATGGCGAGTGCCCTGGCGGTCGAGGCGAGCGGCGGCCTCACCGATGAGCAGATCTTGGCTGAGTACGAGGCGGAGAAGAAGAAGGGCAAGGACCGAGGAGGGCACGCAGGCTGGGCTATTGTGTGAAAGTATCGAGAAATGATCCAGTGACGTCGGGGTTTAGACAAAGCTTATGACTACCTACGGGCTTTCGTTACGATTATACTCTCTTACTCCACAGAGGCTTTATTGTGCCAAGTCTAGTTATGATAAAAAGGCGAACGTCAGCGATGTGGCTTCCGCCACGCAGTGCCGAAAAGCAGACGGCCTCACCAACGGCGAGTAGACCGACGAGCGAGCACACAAAGATGACCAGGCTAGTCGTGAAATCGTCGTGGTCATCCTCGTAGTAACCGTCCCCTGCGTCATCATCATCGTCGCCATCGTCCGGTGCGCCCGCCGGCAGGTAGCCTGCCCACGCAGGCACATCGATGTTGTCGCGTGATCCGCAATGGTCCTCAATGTGAATGTCGACGCCCTGCAAGGCGGCCGCCGTATCTTCGCCGCCCTCGTTAGATGCAGAGGCTGGCGTGATGCTCATTCGGTGCAGGCTGAGGACCCGACCGAAAAGAAGCCCCTCCTCAGTTCCCTCCTCACGCGGCGGGTCGTCGTATTCATACTTGTAAGATCTTCGGTTCTTCGTGATGTACCGACAAGTCAAGTCGACACGCCCGAGCATCCCTGTCATGATCTTGGGGCTTCAACTCCTAATAGTAATAAAGATATTTACGGGTGGGTCGACTGTGATGCGGCGGGTACCTACTGGAGTCCCTGGTTTGGATCACGGCGTCGAGCATGCACGGCACACTCTCGGTAGTCCTCCAGCACATTGATGGCGTCAGTGACGAGGACGTCAAAGGCGGCCCAGTCTATTGCTGCGTGCGGCTCAAGCAGCCACATCGCTTCCTCTTCTTGCGCTCGGACCCAGCCGACCTCTCCAGCGGAGCAGCTACTCTCGACCAGGAGCTTCTCTTCGATGGAGTCATTCTGTCACCAAACGCCGAGGGCACTCTCATCGTCGACGTGTGCACCGATGACGAGATGTGTAAATCCAGGCTCATCGGAAAGATCCGCTTGCTGCTCGAGGAGCTGCCGAGCGCTTCGCAGGCGTTTACACTCCTTTCAGGCCAGCTGACGCTCAAGTGCGAGCTCGCGGCTGCGCCCGAGCCCGAGACCTACGAGAACACAGAGCCGACCGGGGTGGCAATCGCAGGCAAGAAGCTACCGCTGCCTCCTTCATCAACCAGCGGCAAGCCGCCCCTGCCGCCGCCGTCTGCGGCCGCCAAGCCGGCGCTTCCGGCGCTCGTGCCGTCGGCAGCGTTTGGGGGGGACAAACTGACTCCAAAGACCAAAGTGGCCACGTCAGACATTGAAGATCGCCTGCGGCGCGCTCGCGGCATGACGGAGGCGCTGCAGACGAAGCTGGCCCTGCCGCCTAACAACGCCGCACCGGCGTCGGTGCCGCCCGCGCCCGCTGCGCCGGGGCCACCTCCCAAGACGGCGCCCGATGCGTCAGGGCTACCGCCCAAGACGGGCGACAAGCCGGATGCGGACGAGATGGACTCATTCCACTTCTGCGGGCAGCGCGCACGCCCGCGCAAGAAGATCGAGTACGCGCCGAAGGTGCACGAGACGTATCTCAAGCCGCCGCACTCGCTGCTGTCACGCTGGGGCGCGGGCGTCAACGTCGAAGCAGAGTGCTGCGAGCAGAGCGCTCTGTATGTGCTCGATGCGACTGAGCAGACGCAGATCTCCGAGTGCAAGGGCTGCCGCATCGTGATCGCGCCGGTCAACGGCTCTGCCTTCCTTATCGAGTGCGTCGACTGCATCATCTCGGTCGCCGCGCGCCAGATCCGGCTGCGCGACTGCGTCAACTGCGAGCTGCGTGTGTGGGCGCCATCCGACACAGCGCTCATCATCGAGACTTGCGATCACCTGTCGCTCGGGGAATGGGAACTCGAGTACGATGGCCTCGAGGAGCAGTTTGGGCTCGCGCGCATCGACGCGACGAAGCCCAATTATTGGGACAAGGTATACGACTTCTCGCCCAGCGCAAATAGGAGCGAGAAGCACTACACGCTGCTGCCCAAGCGCACCGGCGCGCCGGTGCGGCTCGATGTGACGCCGGAGGGGCTTCACGGCGGGCGCGTGGTCGAGAGGGGAGCGGACGCAAAGACGGTCGCGCTGCTAGCGGCCGTCAACGGGGCGGCGCTGGTGGAGGACGAGGAGGCGGCGTCGGACGTGACGCCCGTCGCGCTGCAGCCCTCGGAGCCGGTGCCGCCCATCCCGCCGCCGCCACCGCCGCCGCCGCCACCGCCCGTCGCCACGCCGCCGCCCATCGCCGCGTCCACGTCGGAGCAGGAAGCTTACCTTGACGACTACGATGACGACCAGGAGGAGAGCGCCGGCGCGGCCCTCGTGCAACCCTCTCCGACGAGTTCAAAGGGCTCGCCGACACGGCGCCCTTCCGCCTGGTCGGCGGCGATGGCGACCTCACCCGGGGGTCGCTCATTCACACTGCCGGACTATGACGATGCTGAGGATATCGAGGAGGTCGAGGACGCCATCGAGGCGTTCGTCGAAGACGACGACGAGGCCACCGCACCCGCGGCTTCGAGCAAAGGCTTCGTGGTCGGCTCCGTGAGCGGCGCGGTGGGCGGCGGCAGCGGCAGCGGCGGCGGCAGCGGCAGCGGCAGCGGCAGCGGCAGCGGCAGCGGCAGCGGCAGCGGCAGCGGCGGCAGCACTGCTGCGGCCGACAGCGGCAACGGCGCTCGCGGCAGCACCAGCAGTAGCCCGGGTAGCCATGCGAACGCCACGAGCCCCAGCAGCACGAGTGGCCGTCATTTGCGCGGTCCGCAGCTGCCGCCACTCAGACAATCGCCAGCGTCCAAGCTGCCCTTACCTGCCGCGACGCTCTCGCCGCCTGGTGCGGCAGCCCCTCTGTCGCCTCTCAGTCCTCTGAGATCGTCACCCCAAACGGCTTCTGTGACGACGCGCGACGACCTTCGCGAAGACGCCCGGCAGCGCGCGGCCGCGGCCACGGGTGCGCCGGTCCCGTCGGCGGTGGCGATGCGCACGCTCGGCGCGAGCGCAGACGATGCAGAGGAGGTAGAGGATCTCGACGTCGAGATCTACGAGGAGGAGTTCGAGGATCTCGACGTCGAGGAGGATGAGGGCGACGATGAGGCCGGCGCGGCCGGTGGAGGTACCGGGACCGACACAGGTCCCGGCACCGGTCCCGGCACCAAGATCGGTAGCCTTGTGGAGCGCGCGGCGGCCGCGGCGGCGAAGGATACGGAATGGGCTCGACGAGTAGACGGCTTCGTCCAGACCCGTGTGCTCGGCTATGAGTCGCTCTCCAAAGGGGCACAAGCGAAGCTGCACGGGACCTTCCAGGAAGTGGTGGACGAGGTCCTCGAGGCACTCCTCGAGGCCACGGGCATCGAAGGCGAGGCGCTGCTGCACGAGGTGATGCAATTGACCCCCGAGTCGCTCCGACTACCGAGCACACACCGCGCACGGGCGCTCCAGATGCTCGCCCTCGACAACGCGAAGGCTCTGCATACGCTCATGATGAGCGAGCACAGCGCCGCGCTGGCTGACCCAGTGCGCCGCGCCGCGCTCGTCGCCGGCGCGAACGCGACGTGGCAGAGCCAGGTGCGCATCTTCCACAGCCCTCGCCCCCCTTCCACAGCCCTCCTTCCCACAGACATCCCTTCCACAGCCCTCGCCCCCCTTCCCCAGCCCTCCTTCCCACCGACATCCCTTTTCCACAGCCCGATGACCTCCTCCCCTCCCTCCCCACAGGTGCGCACTTTCCACAGCCAGCACCGGCTCGCCTTCAAAAGTGGCGATGGCTCGAGCGTCCTCAGCTGGACGACGATACACGAGCAGTTCCAGGTGGCCTGCGAGGAGGTGCTCGAGGCGGTCATGGAGCGCGCCAAGGCCGACCCGGAGCAGGTGCTCACCGCGCTCATGGCCAGTGTGCCGGACCTCGCCGCGAGCATCGCGCCACCCGGCCTCACGCCGCTGCCCACACACGCATGGCTGCCTTTGCGTGCCTTCGTCGAGTACCAGGCCTTCGAGGAGATGATGAAGGCCGATATGAGCGCATGGGAGCAGCCGTGAGCCTCCTTCCCCAAAACGAGAAGATGGCGTGCGCGAGTGGCGACCTGGCTCGTGGAGACGGCTCGCTGCATCAAGCGAATGGAAGACTTTCGTGAGTGACTGTGTCGTGCATGTATTCCGGGGCGCACTCGCTTTGCTTGCTGGCCGGTAGAAAGTGCTGAATCAACATGGCGGGATATCCATCCAAAATAGGAGGGATTCAATATTATGGCAGGTCCTGTCATGCGTGTGTTCCAGACCACGACTCACGCTTTCAACACATTAACCGAACCCAAAGCGCAAAGCGGGAGACGAGCGGGTCGTAGCTCGTACACAATGGGCTTCGCACAGCCGAGCTTTGGGGCACATATAACTGGATCGATACACACGTGAACAGGTGTCGCGACTCGCTGCCTCGACTCTCAGCAGGTGTCTCTCGACCGGGTCCGAAATCGAGACCCAGGCCGTAATGGATCGGAAACTACACAATGCATGCAAACAAGTTCCGTAAGAATGTTCAACTTTGACGACATGACGAGTGTCTCAGTTAGTGTCACCCGCTCCGTGTGCAAGCTCCACGAGGAAGTGAGGCGCGCCTTTATCGGCGAAGCCCTACGCGGCTAAAATTTCGCCCTCTAGATGATTAGCATCGTCCTCATCATTGCGGGTGGTCTCCTCTATCTATTGCGCGATGACGTCGCAGCATGGATACTGCGCAAAACCAACCTTCAGGCTGACGAATACGCCAGGGGCGCTGTTTTCCCGATGCGGCACGCGTTCGCATTCGTCGCTGCGGTCGTCGTAGTCCTCGGTAAGGGCCCTGTAGCGCTGTTAACGGACGATGGCAAGACGATCTTGAAGGTGACACGTGCTGACACTTCATCATTGTACGACGAGGCTCTCGACGCGCTCTACGCGGCAGCCGCGCGCAGCAACCGATGTGCAGTCCTCTGGCGCGAGCCAGGGCTGCAGCACGCTGATGATGAGCGCGGTCTATTGAGCGCCTTGCAGGACGCGGCGGCTCCCTATCGCGCCAGTGTCGAGGATGCAAGCGCAGCAGCGGAAGCAAAGCGCCTAGGCGCTGCCGCCGCCGCGTCGCGTCGTAGCGGGCGTAGCGCAGACACGTCCAGCATGGCCTTGCTGCTGCACAAGCTCGCGGATGCGCTCGAGAGAGACGCCGCTTTGAACGCACTGGCATCTACCGCCAGCCCACAGGATCTGCGGGTCAGGGTCATGGACAAAGGCGATGTCACCGATCGGTACTTTGAGCTGAGTCGGATCGAACCAGACGCAGGCTGGTCGGCGGCGCAGAGGAGCATTGCCGCCGAGGTCGTGCGCGTCGCCGTTGCTCGCTTCGCCATGCTCGCCGACGACCTTCATGACCGCTTCAGGGCACTGAGCGTGTGGCTAGCCGTTGACGGTGAGCACGGCAGTACTACGCGCAGCCACTTCTGTGGGGCAGGCACTGATCCGGAGCTCTCGATCATTGCACGTGTCCTTGCGGACGATCTCGTTCATCTCGAGCCGCGCATCCCCGCCTCGAGCCACTTTCCCATCTCTGCTCTCGAGGAGGCATCCACGATGGCCTCCGCCCTCGCTCGCGCCGCCGATCACCATCTCCGTGGCGCACAACACGATGCCTCACGACGGCGCTTCGAGGCCAACCGCCGGCGCACCACGGTGCTGCTCGCCGAGGATCTTGGTGGCCTGAGAACGCTCACCGACGAGGCGCAGTACCACCGGGCAGCGACGCTGCTCGCTCCGATTGAAGTGGCGATCCGTGCCGACCCAAATTGGGAAGCGAGTGTGGACGTGGTGACGCACGCCGGAGGCCCTGCTCTCAAGCTCACGTCGATCGTGCGCGTGCAGCTGCTGCTAGCGGTCGCCTACGAGCGCAGCGGGCGCCGCGACGAGGCTCAGGCGCTCCATCAGTTTGGGACCGCTCGTGCCACGCCACAGCAGTCTGGTGGTAGTAGCGGCTCGACAGGCGGCCTGCGCTCGCTTCATCATGGCGGCGTCGCCCCACTCAAGGGGACGAAGCTGCCGCTGCGTGCGCACGCCTTTTGGCGACGCGAAGAGCTCTCCGAGGAGGCCCAGGCCCTAGTAGAGGCGCTCGAGGCGCACTGGTCAGCCATCGCTCACGAAGCTATGGAGGCCATGAGCATAGGAGCCTTCTTGCTCACCAAGGAGAACCTCGCAGCCAGCGCACGCCAATGGCAAAGCCTCGACCTGCGCCGGCGCGCCGAGCCGGTCGCCGAGCATTGCCGACTCAGCCCTTCCACGTGCAGCCTACTCGCACAGCATGCGGCCACACTGTCACCCATGGGCCAGGCCAAATTCTCGGCCTTGATCGGTGGCTCGCACATCTTCCCACACGCGGGGCCTTCCAACGGTAGGCTTCGCGTACACCTCGGACTCTACGTGCCAGAGCACGGATACGTAATCTCCGTGGACGGTGTGAACGCCACTTGGGTACCTGGGCAGGCGCTCGTGCTGGATGACTCGCTCGTGCATGAGGTCTTTGCCCCGCCGGCGGCGCGCGCTCCGTCGATGCGCATGATCCTCATTGTCGACATCCATCATCCCGATCTGCAGCCAAGCGAGATGGAGCGGGTGCGTCCGTTTGGCCCTCCACACGCCAGCAGCAAGTGAGCGCGTGATGGAGACTCTGCTCACGAGCCATCACGCACAGCCTTCGGAAGCAAGAGCTTGGCCTTGCAAGCACGAGCATGGGCGATGTGTAAGCACGACATAACGGACGACTCCGAAGGATATACTGATCAGTCAGTCGGTTATCTCGAGGTCCCTCCCCGCGCTCAATCCAACGCCGGCTCGCAGTCCGGCTCCGCGCGCTCCTGGGGTCAGACGCAAGTACACTGACTTTCACTGAGCACTCGCTTCCGGGGGCCGATCTAAATTATTAGCTAGTGAGATCGTCCTCTCCCAGCGGGCAGGGTGCTCCCGGCCGCTCTTCGCCCCGCCCTGTGTATTGACTACACTCGGGGCGCCGGGATTGTCACTTTGGCACTCAGCTGGGGTGTGATACTGATAATGTAAGATTACTGTATCGGTGCGGGACGGTGTTTATTTCCGAAATCAAATCGCTGAAAAAACGAAAGCTAGAGGTCTAACGGTAGTCGAATCACCGCACCTCGTTCACAATCCTCAACGCCACGTCCGTCGGCACCGTCGGTTCCACGTCGTCCACGTCGGCAGCAGTAGCAGCAGCAGCACAGATCTCGTGCCCTTGGGTGCCGTCGAGTGCCCGCTCGCGCAGCGCCGCAAATTCGGTCGGACCGAGAGCCCTGGCGAGGCTGGCCAGCACGCCGTCTGGCTGGTCGAGCAGTTCGGCAGGTGGCCCATGCTCGAGCACCTTGCCGCCGCCCATGACGATGATCGAGGTGTAGTCGATCACCGTGCCGAGCCGATGCGCGATGGTGAGCAGCGTCGTCTTCTTGAACTCGGAGCGAAGGAGCGTTTGGATGGCCTCATCGGAGGCGCCGTCGAGATTCGACGTGGCCTCGTCCAGCACGAGTAGCCGACGCGGGTGCAGTAGCGCACGCGCAAAGCAGATGAGCTGCCGCTCGCCTGCGGATATGTTGGCGCCGCCATTTTGGACTTCGACGTCGAGCATGGAGCTCGGCAGGCGCGCACGCGTGACCACGTCACGATGACGCTCGGCTGTTGCGTCGCCAAAGGGGTCCAGATTATGCGCGACCGTCCCCTTGTACAGGATCGGATCTTGGGGGATGATCGTCGTCGCCTGGCGCGCCCGGGCAAGGCCGAGGTCGAGCAAGTTCACGCCGTCGATCGAGATCGAACCTCCCATCGGCTCCACTATCCGAAAGAGTGCGATCATGAGGGTGGACTTTCCCGCGCCAGTCCGGCCGACGATGCCCGCGCGCTCACGTGCAGCGAGGCAGAAGGAGACCCGGTCGAGCACCAGCGGGAGCCCTGGCCGATAGCGCACACACACGTCCCTGAACTCGACGCGGCCCGCCGCCGGCCAGATAGCGTCTCCCGCGGCCGGGTCGGTGGGCTTCGTGCGTGCCGCCTCTTGCGGCAGATGGAGGAACTCGAGAAGACGCTCAAGGGCCGTCAAGCTCGTGACGCACGCAATGTATAGCTGCGCCACGATGGAAATGTAGTACGGCACCACGTACGCGTATGTGATCGCAAGGGCGACCAGCGCAGGGCTGTGCTCGTCGCGCGTGGCGATCAGATAGAGTGCCACGCCCAGCGAGAGCAACGCCGAGTACGACGCTTGGACCAGACCCCACGAGTTGAGAGCCTTCTGATGGAATGAGAGGCCCGCCCATTCTTCGATGAGCGCCCGCTGCCGCGATCCAAAGTACTCTTCGAGCTGCATTGCCCGGATCATGGGTGCGCCGTTGCGCAGCTCGGTGAGCGCCGAGAGGATCGGCGAGACCGCATTATTGGCCATCCGCTTCACCTCTCGGGAGGAGCGACCGGTAGCATCCATCACGAAGCACAAGTAGCCAACCATCAGGACGGCGGGTAGCGCGAGCAAGCCGCCTTGAAACGCGACCGAAAGCACGATGCTCACCAGAGCGAAGCCGCCGAGCTGCAAGGTCGCATCGAGCTCGGCCCACATGGTCTGCTCAATGATCTGCAGATCGCCCGTGAATCGGCTCATTGTGCGTCCACTCGGGTTAGCATCGTACCACCACATGGGTGCATGGATGAGACGGCGCACCACCTGCCCGTGTAGGGTGCGTGATGCTTCGACCGAACCTGAGGCCCATGCGAGCGAGACGGCGAGCAGCAGGATCGCCTGCAGGAGCGAAAGGCCCGAATAGACAAGCATGTAGCGCAGGTTCACCTGATGAGGGTTGCAATCAGTGGCGATGAGCGATCAGAGTCGATCAGAGTCGATTAGAGTCGATTAGAGGCGATCGGAGGTGATCAGAGGCGATCAGAGGCGATCAGAGGCGATCAGAGGCGATCAGAGGAGTCGAAGAGCATTGAGTGTAGGGACACCTCGGTGCTAGCATCCACTCCAATGGCCTCGTCCGTCGAAAGCAAGTACAGGGTGTCGTTGGCCATGGCGGTGGTTCCGTTGGATGAGGCGTGGCTATCATGGGCCGAGGGGGGCGCCGAGTCCCTCTGCGCACGCGCCCAAATCGCAAGGGTCGCGTCTGCGGCCGCCACCACCGTATATGCGGAAACCAGTAGGGTCATGTACAGAAGGAGAGTCGGCGCGCCCATCGCTCGGTAGTAGCGAAGCACGAGGCTGCTCCCGAGGGCTCCGCTCGACTTCTTCTCAGCCATGACGACCGACACACGCGGCTCGGCGGTGGTGGACTGGTCTGCGGCGGGCGAGGTTGAAGTGTTGGCGACCGTGCTGGGCGGCTGAGCGGTGCCGGAGGAGTCTACCGGCGGTGGCAGGGCGGCCGGCGGGGCCGCTTGCACGAGCTCATCGACCCCGTCGCGCACACCCAACGAGCCGTCCTCGCCTTGGCTAGGTACGATGGACGTCTCTATGAGCTTGCCACCCTCGATGGTGACGCATCGATCAAAGCCCGCGCCGAGCAGGTGCGGCTGGTTGAGCGACACGAGGGCGGCGCGCTTGCCGCCGGAGGCGTGCACGTAGTGCTTGAGCGTGCCCATTAGCGCTGCGGCTGTGCGTACATCAACCGCGCTCAAAGGATCGTCCAGCAGCAGCAAAGTCGGCTCCGCGAGCAAGGCGCGCGCAAGGGCCAGCCGCTGCTGCTGCCCGCCTGAGAGAGTCACGCCGCGCTCACCTACAGTCGTCTCGAGCCTGTCAGGCAGCCGGGTCAAGTCCTGCTCGAGGCAGCACGCATCGACGAGGCGGGCGAGCGTTTCGTCATTCACGGCGCGACCCATCACGAGATTCTCCCGCAGCGTGCCTGCAATCGGGCACGCTCGCTCGGGTGAGATTTAGGGGTAGGGTATCACGGTTCGAGATCGGTTCGAGATCGAAAGTGATCTCTGGAAGCATGCCTGTGATCGTGAACGCGCGCTGCGGCACCATTCCGATGGATGCTGGGCCTCCTAATCGACCGGTAAGCGAGATGGCCTCACCCCAGGCGGAGGCAAGCAACGTCGTCTTACCGCTCCCGACCTGCCCCACCAGCGCCACAAGCTCCCCACCATGCACTCTGAGCTCGACGCCTTGAAGCACCGTCGCCGCGCGCGCCCCAATGGCAACGGTGGCGGCGGTGGAAGCGGCGGCGGCGGGGGTGGCGAAGGAGGCGGCGGCAGGGGTGGCAGCGGCGGCGGGGGGGGGGGGGGCGGCTGGTTCTGGATTGCTGCTTTGGGATTCGTCTGCACTACTGCTTTGGGATTCTGCGGTGCGGTGGGGGAGATTTGCCGGTGGCTTTGCCATTTGATTGGCGGCCTGTGGGGTTGACTTGGCGGCCTCAGGCCAGCCAACTGATGCGTTCTCAAAGCTCAGGAGCGCCGCCGGAGCACCGGAGCGGGCGTTCGCATCCGCCGGTGCAGCATCCAGTAGCATGCCGCGAGGTGGCTGCTCAGGCAGATCGAGAAAGGCGGAGACGCGCCTTATGGAGACGAAGACAGACACTAGGTTGTTGAATATGATGGGGAGCAGGATGAACGGCAGCCGAAGCGACTGAAAGACGGAGAGGGCGGGAAAGATGACGGCGGCCTCGAGCTCGTAGAGACGCGAATAGATGATGAAGGTGAGAGCGGCCGCAACCATGGGCGACGCACGCCCGAGCGCTGTTGACGTCACTGATAGCCGTCGGAAGCGCCGCTGGTGGTGCAGCTCGATCGTTCGTGCCTGCTGCAGACGCGCGAGGTACGCTTCTTCCCACACCTGCAGACGAGTGCCGATTGGTGCCAAATGAGTGCCGATTCGTGCCGGCCCATGGCAACGTGTGGCGATCATTGGCCATCACAGGCAGAGTCAGTGGCACTCAGTGGCCATCAGAGCGATCCGACCCACACCTGCATCTTGACGACCTTGGCTCCCTCCATAATCTCGCGCATGACGTTCACGCGCTGGTCAGCGGCCTTTAGCATGGCCATCTGGACGGCCTTGCCCTGCTGGGCAATGTGCCGCGTCAGCACGATGACGAGCGTCATCAAGCCGAGCCCGACTAGCCCCACAGGTCCCAGCGTGAGGAGGAGTGCAATCAGCCCTCCGACGAGCGATGTGAGCGATGCGCCCGCGGTCGGAAGAAGCTTGAGCAGCCCCTCCAAGCGCAGCAGGTCGTTACCCGCGAGCGAGGTCTCGAGCCCGTCGCGGCCCTCAGCTACGTGCAGTCGCATCAGCTTCGTCGCAATCAGCTGCAGCGCCGCTGCTGTGAAGCGGAGCGGCGCGACCTCGCCTGCGTAGAAGAGTCCGAGCCCGCGCGTGTAGTTCTCGAGCCAAACGACCACGGCAAGTGCCACAGCAAGCCCGTACGCCAAAGAGACGCTGTACGCGGGCGGCGAGCCATCGATGGGCGGCATCGCGCGCAGCAGCTCGCGCAGCAAGAGCGGCCTCACTAGTGTTACGAGGAATCCAGAGAGTCCGCACAAATACTGGCCGAGGAAGAAAGCGGAGCCCGCAATGGCCCGACCGGGGCCATAAGCAACGTTGGGCCCTCCTCGCCGCCCACGCGAGCGCTCCTCAGTCCAGTCCGCATGTGCATCCGCATACATGTCGCCCAGCGGAGTGCTTCGGAAGGCATCCGGCGTGGTGGGAATGTCCGAGCGATGCAGCGGCCGGCGCCATCCGCGTAGCGCGAGTGGACCACACCATAGGAAGAGCACCTTGCTGAATGAACCGGCTGTATCGTACGTTGACATTGCTGGGCTGGGCTCGTCGCGAGGCCGCACCGTCGGTCGGGAGAGCCGACGACATTATTAGGTCGCGTTCGGAATGATGAGTAACCGCTTCGAAGTTTCAGATCGTCTGGTAGTTTCCTGCTCACCAGTCCAGACGCTTCGTAAAGTATCGGGTGACAGACACCATGAAAACTGTGGGGTATTCGGTGTCGCGCTGTGAAAATGCGGTCCGCCTTGTACATGTCGCTGCTTCCGGTCACCGTGGCGTTCGTGCCCACAAAACCTGCCCTTACGGCACGCGGCTGCGCCAGGGCTCGCACAACGCTTGCGAAAGAGAATCCACTCTTTGGTTTCTTCAAGTCCTTTGAGCCGGTCGAGGTTGACAGGGATGGCAACGTGGTTGAGAAACCTCCGCCTTCACCTCCTTCGCCCGACACCCGCGACGTAGGCGAGAAGCTCTTCTCGATGTTCTTTGGCGATCCCCAGCAGGGGGACGTGGCCGGCCTCCGGCGCACCGCGGGTGCACCCGACACATATCCCGCAACCAAGACGGAATTCGCGCTGCCAGTGGAGGGAGACGATACCGAGATGGCGTTGATCCGACCGCTCCTAAAGAACACGAATCTCGAGCTCCTGCCCCTGCGCCTAGTGTATGACGCGAACAAAGACGGTTGGAACGCCGCGTCCTTCCATGGCGGCGTTGACGCCCAGGGCCCGTGTGTCGTCTTATGCAAGACCAAGGGTGGCTGCGTCTGCGGCGGCTACGCACCCAAAGGATTCGCGGGCTTCGGCGAATACCGCGGCAGCATCGCGGCGTTCTTGTTCACGTGGCCCGACGGCGACGTTCGCCAGCCCGCAGTCAAGCTGCAAAAACAGGGCGGTGGGAGCCTCGCTACTATTGATGAGCCTGAGACTGGGCCTCGCTTTGGCGCAGACGGCTTGACAGTCTTCATGAGGCCGGGCAGGGAGAGGCTGGCCACCTCCAAGCTGGGCCCTTACTACGAGGTCATGCCCGATGGGCGCCGCTCCGTCTTTGGCCCGGGAGACGGCATGACGTGCGAGCTGACTAGCGTGCGCGCATACGCTGGGTGCTGGCCAGAGGGCGAGCGGATCCCCTTCAATGGCGCGATTCCGTTCGCGCTCGAGTGAATCAAGGTATAATTTGAAAAGTGCGTCGAGCTCACCGCAACGCACAACACCCTTTACTCCGGGAAGGGCAGTGCCCGCGCGACAAGCACAGTCGCGAGTGCGTCTGGCTGAAGGACGTGCTTACGCCCCCACAGGAAGATATACGTCTTGCCGCCCAGATCGAGCGGCACGAAGCCCTGGGCTGGGTACGGCGAGATGCCTGTGGCAGCGATCGCGGCCGGGCTCCGGAAGGGTGTGAAGCCCTCGCGCGTCACAAGCTCCGCCACAAGGAAGTCGCGGTCGACCCGGCCGCCCCACATGGTCAGTGTCGAAACCCGCAGTGACGCGGGCCCGCTGCTGGTCTTGCGACGATAGCTGAGCTCACCCACAATGCGCTCGCAATACCAGGAAAGCGTGGTGCCAGCGCCGATGGTGCCAGTCACAACGGCCAACAGTGTAGCAGCCTCTGCAATACCGAGGGAGCCCAGGCCGCCACTCGAGACGACTGAATAGGTCGGAAGCAGCACGGCAACGCCAGCCGTCAGATGCAGGCCCTTGAGCCTGAGCAGAGCGCTCAACGCCTTGACGTGTGCGAAGCGGTACAGACGCGAGCTCTCTTGGCCCGCAGCGCTGCCTGCTGTCGCAGGAACGCCGGTGGCAGCTTCTGGCTTCGCTGCATCGCGGGGAGCGGCTTCAAGCTTTGTTGCGCCAGAACATAGTGCCCGCCGCGTGATTGTCGGTTCTGGCGCCGACCGAGCAAAGCACGCCGCGCGCGCGCCGCCGAGCACGCTACAACGCAACCTCATTCGCAGCATGGAATCGCGTCGTTCTAAGCGCCCGGTGTGACGCTGATAGCCTTTTCGCTAACACTTCAGGGGGATGTCATAGAAGTGATTTGGTTGGGGTTTCGTCTCACTCCACACTAACCGTTGGAGCCTCTGGCGACCGAGTGAGCGCCGCCCGCGCACGCACGCACGCCACTCCGGCCGTCCGGCGTCCGGGGCTGGGTCTACATGTAGTGGGTGTGTGTCTGGCCGTAGGAGAGGGCCCTGAAACGGAACGTGGAACGGGAACTCCTCTGGCGATCGCTCGGCTTTCGAACCGTCTCGCGTCTCGTCAACTACTTCTTGCACCGCAGCACAGGATGCAAACTTATGCAAACACGACGAATCAGTGACAATCTGACAAATATGAAATAAAATCGCACCGGATTCGAAGAAACTAAGAAGAAACGCGACGGCGAGCTCTCGAGGCTCGAAGCCTGCAGGGGGGTCGGCCGAGACGCACGCACAGAGACGGAGACCGACGGCGCCATGCGCGCGATGCGGATCTCAAAAATAATCGAATGCTGAACGTTCAACCGTGAACCGTGCTGAACGATCGAGATACGAGAACGAAATCGAATCGGTCGGGTATCAAAACAGCAGTAATACACGAATCTTGGTCGTTCTAATCTTGACTCGGGCGACATTTCCTGCACACTAGCGGGCGAGAGTCCACATTCGACGCCTTTCCTATCCTTCCTCGGTGTGACGGCACGACCTGACAGTGACGACCATCCGGGCCTCGTGCTCGTCACGTCGATCCCTCGGCAAGTGCACGCAGGCATGCCGCCGCGCGCCGCGTGCGTCACTCCTCGCCGCGAGCCTTCCTCTCATGCGCATCCTGCATCTCCTGGGCCACCTTTTGCCCCACTGCCTCGACGTGCTTGGCAAAGTCGATGGTCTTCAGCGCGTCGGCCGAGCCGTACATCTGAAAGACACGGCCCAGGACCACGAGCCCACGCGCACGGTTCTTTCGGCCTTCCTTATCTGTCGACTTGTCGGCAAGGACCTTGTTGCACACGTGGCGTAGGGTCGACTCGATGTCGAGCAGACTCACTCGCCACATGGACTCGAGCATCAGGAACATCGTGTCCTCCGATGGGTTGCCATCCGGGACCGACGCCTCACCCTCTCCCTCGCCGGCAGCCGACGCGCCGCCTTCGGCGCCGTTGGTGCCGCCGCTCGCGCCGCTGCCGCCGCCGCCGCCCTCGCTGCCGTTGATGGCGATGAGATTGGCCGGCTTCACCTTGATGCACTCACCGTCGCGGTCGATCGCGACCATGTAACGACCCACGCCCTCATCGAACGTCCCTGCGACGCCCTCGCACCCATTCAGGTCGGCTCGCGCCGTGAGGCCCTCGATGCGCACCCGCTTGCCGTAGAGGGCACCAGGAGGCAAATCGGCACCAGTCGGCGGCGCCTCGCTGCTGCTGCTGCTGGGGCTGGGGCTGGGGCTGGTGCTGCTGGTGCCCGGGGCGGGGCTCCCGGCGCTGCTCGTCGCGGGCTTCTTCTTCTCTTTGGGTTTCTCTCCCTTGATATCCTTACGGTAGGCACGGTACGTCTTGATGGCGGCGCCGGCGACGCGCATCTGCGAGGCAGCGGTGTGGATCGTCTGCTGAAAGCCCGAGCCGACCGCGTCGATCCCGCCGAGGGCCTGCAGTCCCTTGTGCTCGTAGATGTAACCACATGTCCAAATTAGGGCATCGCCTACCGGCGCGTTGATGAGCACCTTTGCATGCTGATGCATCTCGGCCTCGAACTCGGCCTCATCGCCGTAGCAGAACTGCTGGAGCAGCCCCTTGAGGTTGAGCGCGCACGTCACCTCGCGCCGCTTTTGCTTGTAGCTCATGTAGGCCTCGTCCATCTCACCGCCGTTGGCGAAGATGGTGGCGAGCTTCAGCTCACCGATCAGATACTCGAAGGGCTCGGAGCCGAAGAGCATGGCGAAAAAGTGGGTCGGATCGACCATGGTCGAGGTGTCAAGGGCGGCCTTGCCCGACGCGTCGTACTTGGCGCGCATCTCCTCGTTGGAGAGAATTTGGTACGCCTCGCCTACCTTTTGGAACTTGGCGTGCGCGTTCGGGTCGCTCGTGTTCTTGTCCGGATGCAGCTCCCTGGCCTTGACGAAGTACGCCTTGCGGATGACGGCGGCGCTCGCGCTGCTCTCGACGCCCAGGACGTCGTACAGCTCCGTCTCCTTGACCTGCCCGCCGCGGGCCGAGGACGACTCCTTGTCGCCCGCTCGCTTGATCCCGTTCCGCTTGCAGTACTCGTCCTCACTGAGCGCGAGGACCTCCCGGGCCTCCTCATTCAGGTCGAAGACGACCCACTTGCGCGTGTCCTCGTCCCAGACCTTGCCCGCGTTGCTCTCCGCGAGCGCCTCGGGCGTGTTCCACACTCCACGTCCGAGCTGCACCGCACCGACGACCACGCCGGCCACCGGCAGTGCGACCGCGCCTGCGACGCCGGCCGCGAGCCCGCCAAAGAAACCCTTGACACCGTTCTCGCGCGCGCCGATGATGGGCGCCGCGACTAGTCCGGTGACGCCCATGGCGGCACCTTTGAGTACGCTCTTTGCAGCGGACGCCGCCCCCGCCTGCACATTCCGCGGCCGGCGCGTCGAGAAGAGGGTCGGCATGTCATTTTCCGAGGGGCCGCCATCAGTGCCTTCACCCTGCACCACTAACGCCTGGGAGCCGCTCCAGGCGGCCTGGGCAGCTGGCGACGCCGGCGTAGGTTCGGCCATGAATCGATTTGCGTTCGGAATCCAGAAAAAAGGGTGTGTCTGTGAAGATACAAGCAAGCAGAGGAGGAAGTACGACTACGCTTGCTTGCTTGCTTGTGAAGATACGAAAGACATGATGAAAAGTTAGGAACGCGCACCGTCGTCACCTAGATTTCTTCGCAAGCGCGCCGAGGAGCAGCCCCGCGATGAAAGCCCCCGCCACCGCCAACTTCCATGCCAGTCCCAGTGCTGGACGTGCCGAGAGATAGATCATCGGTCGCCGATCACGCAGCTGCTCACCACCCTGTCCCGCCGCCCCGCCGCCCCGCCGCACGTCCTCGATCGCCTCGGCAAGGAAGAGGCCCCGATCGGAAGCCGCGAGGATGAGGAGAAGTTCGCCCACCGCTGATGCAACCACCGACTGGCCGTTGAAGTGCACGCCGTCCTCGTTCTTGTGTTCCGCCCAGTTGGCGTACACCACACAGAGGTGGTTTTCATAGGCGCGCACGCGGATAATGGGCTCGTTTGCAAACGAGTACGGGAAGAAGTTGGCGGTCGGCGTGATGACGAGCGATGCGCCGGCCAAAGCACACGAACGCACCGCCTCCGGAAATTCGACGTCATAGCAGACGAGCAGGCAGCACCTGACGCCGTTGCAGAGTGTGAAGACCTCGGCCAGACGACGGCCCGGCGTGAAGGCGGCCTGCTCGGCTGCGCCAAAGAGGTGTGTCTTACGGTAGATCGATTTCACTGTGCCGCACGAGTCGATGGCAAGCGCCGAGTTGTAGCAGTGGCCATCGTCGCCCTTCTCATAGAAGCCGAGGACGATCGCGAGAGCATTCTCGCGCGCAATGCGGCAGCACTCCGCAATCTCGGTCGCTTCCGGTCGCAGCGCGCACGTGCGTGCCATCTCCGAGAGCAGCCGGTAGCCACCGAGAAAGAGCTCGGGCAGGACGAGCAGATCAGCATTGCTATCTGCAGCAGTTCTGGCGGCCGTCTCGAGAGCGTCGAGCGCCCACGCAGCGCCTCGCACGCTGGCGGCGGGCGGGGGCACGTCTTGCCAGAGCGCGATGGAGAGGGTTGCACCCTCTTGGGTCACCCTCATGCGCTGCAAAACCGACCCCCCCGTCGGCGCCGACTGTGGGTGCAGCAGGCGCGGTGGCGGCAGCGGCGGCGTCGGCAACTGGCGTGGCGGGGGCGGTGCTGAAGATGTAAGGCGCGACGTCGACGACGTCCTTGTGCTCCACATCCTCGACATCTTCCGAGGGACCGAGCCCGGGACTATCGACGGTCTCTAATGTACAAACCGTGCTTTCCAAATTAGGAAACGACCGCTCGCGAGGGGAAACACGCCGCCATCTCCACCCGCACCTGACCTCGACGTTAGGCACGCCCATCCCCCGCCGCGTCCGCGTGCACGCCGTCCATTTCCATGTCGCAGGCACCCGGCGAGCAAGCACCGGAAGCAGCCGCGCCGGGCACCCGGGCTGGCCAAGGGGCTGGCATTGCGGGCAGGCGTGCCCGGCCGGGGCGTGCGCGGTGTCAAGTCAAGTCCACTGCTACATGTACCCTCGAGAGGCTTCCCTCGATAGGCTTCCCTTGAGGCTTCCTATAATAGGTTGGAGCTCGTTGTCTGTTGTTTATGAAGTGACTCTTGACTGACGTTTCGGATATTCGGAACACCGAACACGGCGAAACGGCGCCGCGCACCAAAAGCCACTTTTCTTATAGTGCCTGTGTGAAGAAACGCCGTGGCGGGCGGGCGTCGAGTCCCTGCGTCGAGTAAACACCTCTCCTCTCCATCATTGCTCTCCATATCAAGCGTGAAGAGAAGCAGCGCCAAACAGAGTTGCTGTGGGGAAGGAGAGATGTTTGCTTCCTTGGTTTGCTTATCAAGTCAATCATGACGGGGCAGTAACGAGGGTCATGTGTAATATGTGTTCAAGGTATGTGTTAACGTTCACGGGGAGAACATTGTGCGAGGGCATGTAAGGTGTGTGTATTCTGAGCGGGCAGTAACAGTGCCGTAGCAGTGCCGTACCGGTAGCACCGGTTGTCGCGTCGAACGTGTGACATGGTGTGAACGTTCACAAAGTCACGTGCCTCGGCAGACGCGAACACGCGATCAAGGATGAGCATGAAGCACGACGATGACAGCGACGCCGACGACGACAGTGCCTACGGCTTGTCGACATGTGAAATATCCTCCGTGCTGGTGAGGACGAAGTGGCTGGCTCACCGATTTTTCGATGCATGCGATTCCGACCGGGCGTTCAAGGCGAATGCACACGCACTGGCAATCGTTCCGCCATTGACAATGTCCGCCATTGGGACGTTCGACGTGGAGCTTCTGGGCACTCCTGGGCTACGCCTACTCATAGTAACGGCGGGCTTCTCTGAAGAGGACCTCTTCGACCCGGAAGCCCTCGTTGACCGTGCTTCCATGGCGATGGAGAACATGCATCTTCCTGGAAGCATAGACCACGACCGGCAGGCATGGGAGCTCAAGCGCGCCCTAAGTATGGTGGCGGTCGTGGCATCGGGGAGGAGACACGAGTTGCACGACGAGCTGCAGCCGACAAGCCAACATCTGGCGTGCGCCCGCAGCAGCCTCGGGCCCACGGAGCAAGGACGTGCTCGCATAACAGCTGGCCTGCGATTCTTGCGCTGTGCGTACACGTGGCTGAGAAGGGGGGGCATCGAGCCCGAGCCTGCGCCGGAGATCGGCTTCAACGAGACACACCTTGTTATGGAGCACGAGGTTCAGGATGCACACGATGTGGCTGTGACAAGCATGCTCCTTCGCACCTGTGACATGAGCAAGCTGCAAGATTTGATGTCCATGGCCGAGATGATGGCCGAGAGGTCAATGGCCGATAGGATATCCATACCCAAGAGCACCGCGTCCGCAGTTGCAAGTGAGGCCACACCCTGGCTCTACCTCGTCCAAGCCCTCCTCACGATCATTCAGCCTCCCCCAGCGTTCTACTTCAAATCCGGTTGGCAGCTTCCCGTTCTCTCAATAGACGATTTGTTCGATCTGGAGCTGCTCAAGGGCCGTGCGCGGGAGGCAGTCGCGAAGCGATGCGACGATGCGGCTCCCTTCCCGATGCGAAGCCTGGACGATCGAGCACCACTCATCAGCCTCCTCCACATCGAAACAATCGCGGCCGCAATTCTCGACCACGTTGACCCTCGCGAGCACTTTGCCTTCAAGATGACGTGCCGACGTTTCCGCGCCGCACAAATGAGCACCTGGACTCCGCCCGGGCGGGGCAGTAGCCCGCCTGAGCGGGGCAGTAACCTGACTACAAGGACCTCATTTGGCCTATTTGTCGAGCGCGACCGGCCGGAGCTGATGGAGTGGGCCATCTCTGTAGGCGCTCCCTGGCCTACTGGTGGAGTGCGCTTGAGGCTCAAACTCAATTACAAGAACGTGAGCACCGATCTGACCGAGCTGAACTCACCACGTTGGCATCTCTTCACAGAGCTGAAAATGGAGCGTGAGTTGACCACGCCAACGAATGCGTTGACTGGAATGAACTCTGCATGGACTGGGGCGAGGCGGCGGATCGTAAGTCTCTGCGCTGCGGCAGGTAGCCTTGCTATGCTTCGCTGGGCGCGGTCGCTGCCTGTGCCGTGCCCATGGGACGAGGAGGAATTTTCCTCATGGGACGAGGAGGGATTTCGCTCCTTGCCCTCGCGCCCCTGCGAGCTAGCGGCGGGCGGGGGACACCTTGCTACGCTCGAGTGGTTGAGAGAGCAGGTCCCGCCACTGCCTTGGGGTAACACTCTCGCAGCGGCTGCAAGTGGCGGGCACGAGCGTGTGTTTGAGTGGGCGCTTGCCGCCGGAGCAGGCAACATCCGCAACCAAAGTGTGGTACTTGCGGCCGCTCGAGGAGGCAGCTTCCCGATCCTACAACATGTGTGGGCAGCAGGTGGTCAAGAGATCGTCCTCGCGGATTTCCGACTTTTGGTCTCCATCGTGAAGTATCTGGACGCTTCCACTATCTCATGGCTTTTCGAGGAGGTGCTCCCTCCCCACAAGTGGCCAGCCGCTGAAAGGGACCACTTTGGTTGGGTCGCCTCGATCTGGTCGGGCGCGGCTGCGCGTGGTAGGCTCTCCGTGCTCCAGACACTCCACGAGATCGGATTCGTCAAGCCTTCAGAGGGCATGCACAGTCACATCCTCCTCCACGCCTCGAATGGCACGATCAACCATGTCCCTGAATATCTCAGGCCACACCTGCATAGCACGCTTTGCAGCCGCTTCGAGACGTCGCGGAAGTTTGGAACCACGCTGAATGGAAAGCGAGCTCGCCGCGAGGACGCGGCGGCGGCGGAGGCGCTTGAATGGCTCCATGCGCACTTGGGGCTCGCCCGCACCCCCGACACCCATTTGGCGGGGACCGAGGCCAGCCTCCTCGCTGCTGCCAAAGGGAGCCTGCGCTGCCTGCAATGGCTGCACGCGATGGGCTGGGTGGTCGACGCGCGTGTTGGATGTGTGGCGGCATCCCGCGGGAGAGTCGAAATGCTTGAGTGGCTTGATCATGTGGGCTGCCCTTTCGACGAGCGCACGTGGCACATCGCAAGCCAACGTGCGAGGAAGTGGCTGGAGGCGCACGGCTGCTGCTACGCCGCAGATGCGGACCGCGAGGGCATCGAGAAGAGCCTTGTCGACCATGCGCAGAACGACGATCTGAGGAACTATGTCCTTGAAGCCATCCCGCGGCTGGCGACGGCGCAGTTTGGTGACCAGGCGATGGCGCCGGGGGGTCGTATTGGATTGCTACGGTGGGCAAGGGATGAGCTGTGGTTCACGGTGACTGAGAAGTTGATGGATTTGACACGCCGCGACGGTGACCCCAGCATTGAGCGTATTAATTATGGCGGGAACCAGCCACCGTGGCCCTCCACACTCCCGCGGAGGTTGGCGCCTCTCGCTATGATTGACGAAGCAGTTTCGCACACCCTGGCCATGTGGGCATGCATTGGTGACGCCCTCGATAAGGCGACAAAAGCGGCGGGCGTCGAACTCGGTCCACATTTCGACGAGGTGCGTTCCATGTTGGCCCGGGTAGAGGGTGTGGGTTCCCGGAGTGGGGGGCACCTTGAAATGGGCAACCCGACAGAGTTTGCGGGCTCAATGAGGTTGAGGCGCGCAACTGTTGTCGCTCTGCAGTGGTGGGCACGCACAGCAGGTCAGGTACACATACGCAGTCCATGGTAAGACCGTTCGTATTTCGTATTGCTATGCGCCGACGCGCGACCGGACGGCCTATTTGGTTCATTGCAATCGGTCCAACATTGCCGTTCGGCATAATGGCCGTGCCCACCCTAACCTCCATGCCGATGATCCAACGCTCCGATCTCCCCGCAACCCGACCCCCCTAGGCCTTCGGCAGCGCGGTGCGCAGGCGACATCCGCCTCGCCCGCGGCTTCTTCCCCCGCGGATCGCCCTCGGCGGCTGGGACAGCTTCAAGTTTTGCGAAAAGGTCAGCTCTGAATACGGAAACGTAAACGACACGCAGTTGTCCAGTCCGGTCTGCGACGCAGACGCACGCCGCACCAGACGAGAGCGGCGCACGTAATTAAGAACGTAAGTTTTGCGAAAAGGTCAGCTATGAGAACGACACACGAACACACAGTTGGTCTTCGGTCTACGAACCATTCCTCGACGCCGCACCGCTGTCCCCGCACTGGAAAGGTGCGCTGGTCTGGCCGACATCGTCGATGATGGTGAACAGGGCGCTCGCCGTGCCCAAGACGGTGAAGACGGGGAGGACGATGAAGAGCGAGATGGAGCACAGGACGCGGTCGAGGCGCGAGACCGCGCGCCCACGCTGCCGTGCGGCGCCCAGATAGAAGAGCGCAGGCCATCCAAAGATGATCGGCGCCCCATTGAAGCCCCCGATGAGCTCCTGCAAGTCGCCAAAAAAGGGGACCGCATTCGAACAGAGCACGGACCATGCCAGGTAGCCGCTCGTGACCAGCAGCCAGCGCAGCCGCACCGCTGGCGTCGTCGGGTGCAACGGCGTCGCGCGGAAGGCCTTCGAGTACAGGAATGCGGTCAACGGCTGCGCGGTCACTACATACGCGACGAGAATGTGAAAGGCGAGGCAAGCGCCCACCACGCGCTTGAGTGCCCCGTCCGTGAGTGAATCGGGCAGAAAAGGCGCGACCGCATCGCCCTGCATCCCGTAGGCGACCGTGGTCGTGAGCGTGTATACCATCGTAATGAACGAGTACGCGACGCGGCACGCTGTGGGGAACCGTCGGCCGTCGATCATCTCAGATTGTACCTCGAGGAACATCGAATGGCCTTGGTATGCGAACACCTGCGAACAGGAGGATGACGGGGGGCGGGCCGCGGACCTCTGGGATGAGCAAGAGGCGGGCACAGGCTGCGGGCCATGCCATGCCATGCCAAATGGAAGCCGGGGGCTCAGCGCATCGTTGAGAGTCATCGAGGGCAGCTTACGAAGCTAGCGAGGCTGCCGTAAGCGTCGAGAAAGGTACCTCCCCGAGGCATGCCCGTGGTTGTTGTACCGACGCGTGCTGAGCTGTCGCTACTACTACTGCCGCCGCCAAAGCCGGCGATGATGAGCAGGATGGCGATCAGGATGGCCAAGGTCGAGGGCCAAGTGAGATACGATATGGAGGTCAGCGTCGTCAGCTGCAGCGGCAGCAGCAGCAGCAGTGCGACGATAGAGGTCCACTGCCACGTGCACAGCACTGCGTCGGCTTGGAACAGGACGCGAAGCGAGTCGGCCGTCCCAATCAGGTAATATGGAAGGAGCATCACCCACCCACTGACGACCATGCATCGCGTGAATAGCCCAAAGCGCCGGCCAGCTATTGCGTAGGCCAGCTCCGCGTACGAAGAGCACTTGGGGTGAAAGTCATTGCGCACTCGGGCAAGCAGCACTCCGGCATACGTGGATGCAAAGGCGAAGATGAGAAGCGCGAACGCGGACATCACCCATCCGAGTCCAGCTGCCGCGTAAGGCATTGAAAGCACGCCGGTGCCCACTACATTACCCACTATCAACGCGCTGGATTGCCACCAGTGCGCGCGCCGCTTGAAGTGGGTGGTAACTTCAACCAGCGCCCCGTCACGAGTCGACTCGACCGGTGCTAGCTGTGCGCCGAGCTCGGGAAAGGTCAGCACAGGAGCGGCGGCCACGGGCATTTTGAAGCTCGACGCGGCGGGGCGAGGGGTACAAGTGCATCTAGACGGGCTGTTTATTCCCTGCACTCTGTCTGTCCTGCGCTGCGGAATTTTGCAGCGGAATTTCGGAAACGCAAGTTTACCGGTAAGAAGACTTCGGGGTTCCCACACCGAGCGCAAACTTCCCGAGTGGCAACAGCTACCAGATATTTTACAGGAAATGTGTACGGTGCACGCGCGAGTCCGTAACAGAGTCGCCAGTCGGACGCTCTCGCCTCTCGGACTCGGACCCGGGTCGGCTGGCCCATGCTGGCCTTGTCGATCTCGTCCGTGTGTGTGAACTGTGTGTGTCCCGGCGCCCAATTGCCGGCTCCCCCTGTGTTTTCTAAGTTTGAGAACGTGTGTTGCCCTGTTGGTACCCTGTTGGATATTTGTTGTGGACACTGCTCCAAAAACCGTGCGCGCACATAAGCCTTAGAGTGTGTTGTGGTTATTAGATCATCTCTATTAGATTGGCTCAAGAAAGACACACAATATACAACACAAACCTAGCACTACGTACGACATCACGAATGTGCTACGAATGTGCGAGCGTATTCAGATTCGACCATCTCCCTACACGCTCGCTCGCCAGCGACAGAAACTTGGGCACCGCGTTGAGGAAGCCTTCAAAGTGCGGCGCACGCACGACGAGACACCTGGTGGGCTCGGTGCATGCAGCGGTGCATGGGCGCGGGCGTGCAATTGCCCCGAGGGCGTGGTTAGAGAGCGCTCCCTCGCCAAACCACGAGGTCTCATCTTGTGCCGCACGCTCCCCGATCGTCCGCCAAATGCCCAGCACTGGATCGCGCTTGCTCAGCCTCACGCGCCCCTCGAGCAGCAGGTACACACCCGTGAGCGCCGAGGGCCCCTCACTCTCGTGAAAGACGATCGCACCGCTTGCAAACTCGTGCACCTCCATCAGCGGCGCGAGCGCGCGCGCCGTATTGGGCAGTACGCTTCGGAGGAGCCTCATCCGCGGCATGAGCCAGGCCACCACCCGAGGGCGCACCTCGGAACGCAGCTCGATGGCGCTGAGCTGGGGTGAGCCACCTCCCTCGACGGCATGCATATCGGCTGCGCTTAGTATCAGTATGTAGCAGTCCGTCTCGGCCACAACTGACGCGTCGCGCCGGACCCGCGTCGTGATGAGAGCGTCTTCCCCGAACGAGGCGCCCGTCGTGAGCCGCGTGCTCGTGCCACGCTCCGCTGAATGCATGCGTACCGAGCCGCGGAGCAGGAGGAAGAAGCTGCTCCCCTCGCTCCCCTCGCGGAAGATGTTGCCATACCGTTGGAAGAGCTTGTGCCGCCCACGCCGGTAGAGTGCATGCAACTCGCCGTAGGGCAGCGAGCGGAACCAGTGCACATGGCGCATCTGCCCAATGATCTGCTCGTCGCTCAGGCCGCACTCTAGCTGGATCCGTTCGATTAGGTACCCTCTGATGGCCTCTGATGGCAACTCTTCAGATGTGATTGCCCTTGTCATCAGGCTCTCTCCGAGCTGAAGCCGCCCCGTCAGGTACCCCGCGCTAATGCTGCTGCCGCTGCTGCCACCAGCCTCGTCAGCCTGATGGCCATTCAACACTCGTGCCTGCGCCTTGCGGTGGGCGATTGCCTGGCTGATGGCCTTTCTGACCTCCTCGGCCTCGCGCGCCTGCTTCTCGTCATCGGGTAGTTCGCCAAAAATGGATGGGAAGCGTGACAAGGCCCGCTCCACATCTTCCTCGGCCGGCCGGCCGCTCGGCAGCGGCGGGAGCGGCCCACTTTTGATCATAGAGCCGCCCTCGAGATATAGAGCTGGCCGCTCTTGTCCTGATTGCTCTCGTGTGTGCAAATAAATGGTCGTGCTGTACTGCGAATGATACTTTCCGCTCACGGAGGCACGCGCCGCATGCAGAGCGCGAGTGGAGGACGGTCTGCGCGGTGATGTGAGTGGCATCGCGCCCAGCGTCACACGGGGCGAGGCCGGTGTTAGCGAGCCGGAAATGCGACCCATTTTTATCACCCAACGTGCAAACAAGACAAGGTACATATCGTATGCACATATCGTATGTCAAAAGTCAAATGCATGTTGTGTTCCCCGAACCCGCACTGCGTCATCCGCCATGGTGTTAAGGTCAATGTGTGTCTTTGTGACACCTGAAGTACGTCGTGACGATACAATTGTACGGGGTCTAGACAGTCGTGTTGCAGCTGAGCTCGAGCCGGTGAGGGCTGCTGGAGCTGGTCCGTTGAGGACGGGAGAGCTTTAGCCCGTTAACTTGCTGTTGGTGTTGCTCAGAACACATAATCATAAAAACAATATACAAAAACCGGAGTTGACGCCCAGACAAGACGAGAGCTGCGCGAGACGAGCCAACATCGATCATGGTTCATGCCCGGTGACACACCCACATGGTTAACATGGTAAGTCTCTGACTCCATTGTCACGCTGCACGCACTTCCGAGGTCCTTCTCTTTGCATGGTGTGCGCGCCAATGGCACTGAGGGCATAGGACATCTCACTCGCTCAGCTGGGCATCCACGCCAGCATGCGCACGGGTGGCAGCTCTTCACTCGCAACCGACCGGCCACTCACGAGGAGACTGTCCAATCTCGACCAATCTCCTTGAGTGCGGACTTGGTGATGCGCGTGGGCGTGGCTCCCGGGTGCGCGGCCAGGTACGCTTTTAGGTTCGCGAGCGCGTCACGCTCCGCCTGCAGCTCGGCCAGCAGCGTCGCGTGAAGCTGGCGCTCGGCCGCGGCGCGCTCGCGTGCGGCTTCGAGCTCAAGCTGCTGTGTATCAGCCGCGGCCGCTGCGTCACGCAGCTTGCGCCGCAGCTCACGGTTCGCCTGCTTGTAGTAAAAGTTGTCCTTCCCGAGCACCTCGAGCGTCTGCTGCGAGGGCGAACGCGCCACCGAGCTCGCGACACTGTCGGGGGTGCGCTCGTCAGCAGAACGCGACTCAGAGCGGCTAGGTGTGAGTGCCGACGTCACCACTTCGCCGTCACGGCCCGTGGCCTCGGCGGCGCTGCGATCGGCGTCGGCGCCGGTCGGCGCACCGGCCGGCGGTGGTGGCTGGTCGTGCTGCGACGCTCGTGATGGCGCTTTTGCATGCTGCAGCTGCGCCTGAAGAGTTTGCACCACGCGCTGCTGCTCGATGAGCTCGCGCACATGGCGCGCATGCGCGTGCTCGAGGCGGCGCTCGGCATCCGCGGCCGCCTGGCGCGCGGCCGCCTGAGCAGCGGCGACGGCGGCGTCCTTATCGCTCAGCGCGAGCTCGGCCGCCTCGAGCTGGCGTGCCTTGATCTTCTGGTCGTGGCGCAGCTCGAGCAGCCGGCTCAGGTTCGCCGAGAGCACACGGCGCGCGACCGGTAGGGACATGTGCGCGAGCTGCGCATCGAGCTGCTCCGTCGAGGGCATCCCGCCGCCCATCTGCCCTATCGACTCGCGCAGCTCGCCGATGGCCGAGTTGCGGAACTCGAGTGTCGCAGTGAGATCCTCGAGCTGCTCCTCGAGCGCACGGAGCTCGGACTGGGCAGCGGCGTCGAGCAGCTCGGCGCCGCCTGCCTCCCCGAGGGCCTCAAGCTCGGCGAGACGCTCCTGGGCCTCGCGCCGCTCGGTGAGCAATTGGGGCAGCTCCGCGCCGCCCTCGCCCTCGCCGCCCTCGCCGCCCTCGACGTCCTCGACGCCGCCGGCCTCTCGCTCGCGGGCCTCGGCGATGAGGGTGTCGAGCTGCGCGAGGTGCTGCGAGAGGTCGTCCATCGAGGTGCGCCGCGAGATTGCGGTGCGCATTTGACGCAGCTGGAGGGCCTCGCGGGACGCTAGCACGGCCTCCTGCTCCGCGAGCACGGCCTCGCGCCGGCCTAGCTCAACGGCCAGTGCGTCGGCTGCCTCCTTACGCTTGAGCAACGCCTCCTCCAAGGCCACCTGCTCCGCGGCTGCCTCCCGCGCTTCCCGCGCCTCCCGCGCGTCGCGCGCCTCGCGTGCCTCGGCATGCGCCGCATGTGCTGCGGGCGCGGCTTTGGACGGCGACGGGATGAGCGACGGGCGGCTGCAGCCTTCGGCGTCCGCAGCGGCCTTGCGCGCGGTCGCCGCAGGCTTGGAGGCGACAGCAGGCGTACCATTGGACGTCCGACCGTTGGGCGTCGCCGCCTCGGGCCGGGCCGACAACGGCAGACGGCTGGTCGCTCCCTGTGCCCCGCCTCCTCCACCGCCTGCGCCGACGCCTGCGCCTGCGACTGCGACTGCGCCGACGCCTGCGCCGACGCCTGCTCCTGCGCCGGTCCCGGTCCCGGTCCCGGTGCCGCTGCCGCTGCCGCTGCCACTGCCGCTGCGCCGGCGCTGGGGCACGGCACCATCCTGTGTCTGACGCTGCAGCAGCTGCAGCTGGCGCGCGTTCGTCTGCTCGAGCGTGCGGACCTTCTTGACATACTCCTCCGACTGCTTGCGCAGCATGAGCAGCTCACGCTCGCCCTCGAGCCGACGCTGCTCGTACCGCTCCTGCTTGGCGCGCAGCGCGTCGCGCAGCCCCGACTGCTGTGACTTCATTCGCGCCACCTCGGCATGCAGCTCGGCGAGCTTACGTTCGGCGTCCTCTCGTGACTTGAGCGCGCGCTCCTGCTCACGCTGCTTGCGGCGCATCTCGCCTAGCCGGCTCTCGGTCTCCTTAAGACGACGCTCGTACTCGAGGCGCAGCGAGCGCTTCTGCTCCTCGCTCTTGCCCGCCTGCCGCTCGGCGCTCTCCATCTCGAGCTTCGTCGAGTGCAGCTCCTCCTGCAACGTGACAATCTGGCGCGACATCTCGCCCAGTCGCTCCTGGTACGACTGCACCACCGACTTGCTCTCCTGGTCGGCTCGCATCAGATCGCGAATCAGCTCCTCCTTGAGCCGGATGTTGAGCGTCAGGTCGCGCACCGACGCGGTGATCTGCTGCTGCTGAGCCTCGTGATCGAGCGAGAGCGACTCCGACTCGGCCGCCGCGGCCGCCGCCTGAGAGCTAAGCTGGCGCTGGTCGTTTTGCAACTGCTCGCGCTCGCGGTCGAGCTCCCGAATGTCGCGCTCGAGCGCCGCGATTTCTTCGCTCGCAGGCAAGGATCGGCCGACGACGGCGGCGACCACCTCGCCTCCGGCACCCTCCGCGGCTGCCGCCGCCACCGCCGCCGCCGCCGTGCCGTCGTCATCGGTGGGCGCCTCGAGCATCTTCTCAGAGAGCTCCTCGTCGCCGCAGAGTACCTCGTCATCTGCCTCGAGGCGCTCCGCATACGCACGGCTGGGCGAGCAGGTGAGGTGTAGCGGCCCCTCGTCCGCCGCTTCGATGCCGCCGCCTGCGCCACCGCTGCGCTCGCTGCCGCCGCTTCTGACCGAGTCGAGGGTGGCACTGAGTGCAAGCGGGCTGAGGCCACTGGCACGGCTGCGGGTACTCGCCGCCGAGGGGGGGGTGTCGTAGGGCGCGCCTTCTTCGTCGAGCCGGCGCCGCGCGCTGCCGGCGCGGCTCCGGGCGCGGCTGCCAGCAGCAGCCGGCAGGCCGCCCGAGTCGAGGCTATTGGCGTGCGTGCCGTCGTCGGCTTCGTTGACGCCCTCGGTGTACAGCGACGCCTGCAGAGCGGCGTGCGCCTCCCGCAGCGAGCCGTACGCGCGGTGTAGCTCACGCAACTCCTTGAGCTTCTCCGCAAAGATCTGCTCGTCGCGCCCCAAGTCGGCCCTCGCTTCAGCCAACTCGGATGCGAGCGAAGCGGAATGAGCCCGACTCTCATGTAGGTCGGCTTCGCGCGCTGCGAGGGCGTTCCGAAGGCGCACCACCTCCTCGGCGGCGTGCGCGCGCGCTGCGGCGAGCGCACCGGGGGCACCCTCGCCCTCGCCGCCAGCGTGCAGTGCGCCGACGGGTTCGGTGGGCGAACGGCGCGGCGGCGCGGACCAGGGGCGACTTGCGCTCGGAGGGGTTGTGGGGGGTAGCGTCAGTTTGCCACGAGTCTGCGCGCCAGAGGTGCTTGCTGCGACGATGGCGTCGTGCGAGGCGGCGGCAGGCGCGAGCAAGCCCTCCTCCAGCTGCGCCAGCTGCTGCACCGCAAGCGACTGCAGCAGCTGGCCGCGCTCGGCCGCGCGCCGGAGCGCATCGACCACCGACGTCGCTGGGTCTCCGCTCGTCGCTAGATTGTCGTCGGGCTCCAGCAGCGTCACATTCGTCCCCAGCCGATGGGTGAGCTGTGCCCGCTGTGCTTCGGCGCGCCCCCACTGCTGGATCGTGTGCCGCAGTAGCTGCAACGGCGCCGAGGCGGCGGCCGAGGCGTCGGCCCAGGCGGCTGTGGAGGAGCGCCGCAGGGGCGAGGCACTCGGAGAGAGGTCAGGAGAGCCAAGGGGCGTGAGCCCCGCGTCGCGTCTCGCTTCCTCCCGACCACGTGCATGCTGCACGAGCGCGGCGAGCAGCTGCTGCATCTGTTCGGCGGGCAGCTCAGCGCGCATCACCGAGAGCACGTGCTGGCTCAGCGGCAGCGGCATTGACGAACCGCGCAGCTCGCCATCCTCGTCGCCATACAGCACCTCACCGCCCTGCTCGTCCACGCGTGCGAGGTTGCCGGCAGGCGGCGGCGGCGGCGGCGACGGCAGCTGGCCCTGCTGCTGCTGCTGTTGCCGCTGCAGCTGCGCCTGCAGTGCCGCGATCTCCTCGCGCAGATCCACCACGCTCGGCATCTCGCGATTCACAACCGGCTTGTTGGTAATGTTGCGCGCGCGGTTCGCGTACCGGAGCGTGTTGAGCGACTCGTCGAGGTTGCCGTCGGCGGGCGAGACGCACGCGACCATGAGGGTGCGCGTATTGCCGCCGAGAGAGTCCTGAAGCAGCCGCGTGAGCTTCGACTCGCGGTACGGCACGTGCTGCGCGAGCGAGCTCTTATGCCGGCCTTGCTGGTCGCAGAGGGCCGCGATCACGTTGCCGAGCGCCATCAGACCCTGGTTGATCGAGACACTCTCCTTGAAGCGCTGCCCGACGGCGCCCGTCTTCTTGGCACGCTCGGAGCCGGCCAGATCCACCAGGTGCAGCTTGGACACGATGCGCTCCGCCCCCGCTCCCTTGGGGCGCTGCTCGACGATCACCGAGAAGAGCGAGTGCGAGCGCGACGAGACGGCGTTCATCAGGGTGGATCCGGTGGCGCGCCAGGCGGAACCGGCCTCGAGGCACTCGAAGAGCTCCTCCTTGGCGCCCACGGCGCGCTCGTGCACGCCCGTCAAGAAGATGCCGCCAGACGCGTCCTCGCGGATCGAGATCGACTTGGCGGGCGTGCGAGGATTCAGAAGGTCCTTGACCTCTTCGTTGTAGATCTCGAGGTAGGTGGCGCGCACGAGGAACTCGGCCTCATCGGCGCGGGCGCGCAGTGCTTCGAAGAGGCCGTCCACCACGCGCGGCACCACGCCGCGCATCTCGGGCGCGACGCACGAGAGGCTGCCGCTGCCCATAGTGTACGTCTTCCCGGAGCCCGTTTGGCCGTAGGCGAAGACAGTCGCATTGTAGCCCTGCATGCACGCCTCGACGAGCGGCGCGCACGCCTCATCATAGACGCTCTGCTGCGAAGCGTCCTCGCCAAAGACAAAGTCGAAGGTGAACGCGCGGTCCTTGCCCACCACCAGCTGCCGCTCTGCCGGGTGCACCTTCAGGCACAAGCTCTGCTGCTCGAGCTTCTCCTTGGGGATCATGGGACGCACGCGCACGGCGACCTTGACGTGGTCGTCGGCGCGTTCATCCTCGGCTGGCATGGCCGCCGCACCAAGGCCTCAGGGAAGAGGACCCACACCTCTGCGAGCCCGAGCAGGGCCGCTTTCGCGCCTTTCGATGACTTTCCCCGGAGAGACGGGACGCGCAGCCGTTTTGCATTTTTGGAAATGTCGGTTACACTAGTGTGCAGCTTGAAGGTGGAGCAAAACGCCGTAGTGAGCGTCTGTTCGTACAGAGGAGAGCTTGGCTAGTTTCTTGGCTCGGCCGCTCGCCCCGCCCGCAGAGTCTCAAAAGCTTCATTGAGGACCTTTCGCTCACGATCCCGGATGACTACAAGCCCGTCCAGGGCTTCATGGACAATCTCAAGGACATGTACCAAAAGAACAAGGGGCAGATCTGCGATCAGCTCTCGCAAGACGCCGTCAAACGTATTTTCGCCAAGGTCGAACAGATGACGTTCACGGCGGATGACTCTGGGTTGTCGCAGGAGCAGGAGCAGGAGCAGGAGGAGGAGAAGGAGCAAGAGACAGTCCCTCGTGACGACGACCAGCCTGTCATCCTCTCCGACCTCGCGT
>Ga0210239_100061_pt1 | contig 73785 bp, 54 predicted proteins | sample ChrtobMetP5a_0mM_FD_155451 | JGI IMG/M metagenome (GOLD analysis project Ga0210239, IMG submission 155451) | Chrysochromulina tobin associated microbial communities from unialgal haptophyte culture, Seattle, Washington, United States - P5a_0mM | ecosystem: Host-associated > Algae > Haptophytes >... | reverse complement strand
CGGGGATCGGCAGGGCTCGGAGCGACGATCGGGGGCGATCGGGGGCGCTCGGGGATCGGCAGGGCTCGGAGCGACGATCGGGGGCGATCGGGGTGCTCAGGGATCGGCTGCCCTACGCGCGGCCGAAGGCGATGGGGTACGACGGTGGGGAGGAAGGCCTGCTGCAGGACGTCAGGCTGCTGAGAGAGAACTCGCGCGCATGTGTCATGCCGCCGAGGCCCCCCAGCATTCGTGGCGGGAGCCGTGCAGATTCAATGGTGGGTCTAACCGCGCTAATGAAAGGGGATGATTGTGATGGACTGATGCATGCCCTGTACATCCCAAGGGTACCACATGGTGATCCCTATGGCTCTGGAGAATCTGTAGGTATAACTTGTTCTTGCATGTCCGTGTCCAGGCGAGGGTGTCAGAAACAATAAATACCCATCGCAAGGAGCCTCGTCGCCTCGAAACCTGAGCAGCAGATCTCCCGATATGTATCCCCATGGTACCCCATATGCCCATATCCCAAACGGCCGGGGACCGCCCATCCCCCTCTGGCTCCGTCGGCTGTCTTTTTACGGAACTGGGCTCCGTCGGCTGTCTCTTCACACGGTGGTTCACGGCCACTGTTGACTCCGAAGGCCGCCTCCGGAGAGTGAAACCTGGCAGCCGTCGGCACCAAACCGTACAGGTAGGCACTCGGCGCTGCCGTCGTCGCCGCCAATAAAAATATCGATTACAATGTCCGCAACAACCAGAACCGCGACGGTCACCTTGTGCGACACCAATCGCACAAATAGCACAATGGGTGCTACACTCAACTTCAACGCCGCCTGCCCGTCAGAGGTGCCAAACCCCAATGGGCTGGCCATACAGTATATGACGGTCGCCTTTTGGGTTCTATTCCTCGTCCCCCTCCTCTTTTGGTGCGCCATGGTGATCGAGCAACGCCGGCGTGCTGCGAGGCAGCAGCGGCAGCTCATGAACAAGGAGGCAGAGCGCTTTCGCTCGATTGAGCTTGCAATCATGCGCCAGCTTCCCGCGTGCACCTATGCTCCTGGCCCCCAGAGTGCCCCGCCGCCTAGGCACGGGGGGGACCGTAGGCAAGCCGCAGCGACCGATAGCGCACCTCCGGAGGCTGCAGCCAGTGGTGAGAACGAGTGCCCGGTGTGCCTCTGCACCTTCGCAGCTGGCGACCAGTTGCGCGAGCTCCCATGCTCCCACAAGTTTCATGCCGCGTGCATCGACCGGTGGCTCATCGGCCGAGAGCGTCGGCAATCTGGCGCTCCGAGCTGTCCGCTCTGCAAGCAAGAAGTCCTGATCGCAGAGGACATGGCGGAGGAGCTGCCCGCCGCCGCTATGGCAGAGGTCGGCCAAGCGCCCGCGAGGCCTTGGCGGTGGGCTGTGTGGGCTGTGCCTCTCACGCGGGTTCCTCACGCCCCTCCACCTGCCTTTGTGAGTGCTGAGAGCCGTCTGTGACATGTTGCCTATCGGGCATCGCCTTCATCTCCAATCTTGCGAAGCGCACGGACAACTCCATCCCCCCAGCTCTCCTCTGCCAGGCATCATGGGTTACACCTCCTACGTCTCGCTCCTATGATACGGATGGCCTTAGGCTTCGCTGTGCGGCGCGGCCTAGCCGCCTCCATTCATGTGTGGCGTGCTCGCGCGTTTGACGTGAATTTGTTTGCACATCGCGGGCGCGGAACGTTCAACGTAGGCGCGGACTAGCGACGGTGCGTCTTGCGTACGGCGGCAAGCCGCTCGCCGCGCGCAGGCTCCGCTCCTCCGTACCCGCCGGGCTACGCCGTACGACGATCGTCCTTAAATTCGTACCCGCAACCCGGCGACCCGCAACCATTTTTTCACACGAGTCAGTCACCCGCGTTCTTTTGTATCATCGACAGTGGGTCAGGGCCCAAATTCCGCAACGAATCGGGCGCGAGTAGCAGCATAATGAGCGCCGGCTCGTCGTGCCCCACCTCGATGACGGCTTCCCTGGCGACTAGCCTCAGGCCTGCGCCATGGGCCGCGCCTCCATGGGCGCTGAACGCCATCTCAAACTGCTCGACTGATCTCTTCGCGGTCTCGGACCGATTCTGGTCGCGACCGAACGTGCAGAGCACCCGCGCGTCACGGTCGTCCTTGTCGACAAAACGCGAGACCGCCGCCAGTATCTCGATCCACGCGCCTTCCACATTCGAGTACAGCACGTCCGCGCAGATGACGACGCCGAAGCTCAGCGGCATCGCGGGTGGCGGCGTCGAATCGGACGCGGGCGCGATAAAGTCGAGTTCTGCGAACGCCACCGCCGCACTGCCCAATCCATTGTGCACGGCGTTTCGCTGGGCGAGCTCAAGGGCGTGCACATCAATGTCAGTGAGCCACGTCGAGCGTGCCCCAAGTAGCGCCGCGGCGAGCCCAGCCGCCCCTGAGCCACAGCCAAGCCTGCGCACGAGGGAGGAGGAGGCATGAGGGATGGGGTGGGGGATGGGGTGCGCAGGGGAGGGGTGGGGGAGGAGGGAGGAGGCAAGAGGGATGGGGTGCAGCTCGCAAGCGCGCGTCTTGGTCGCGCCGGGATCGCCACGCAAGGACCGAGCTACGCGGGTCTGGCTCGCATCCGCACGCACTCGAGGACATTCTGGCCTTTGACACTGAGCCCACCCCAACCCGCTGCGAGCGCCCCGATAGCCAGCCGCGCCGCTGGCCAGAGTCGCGTGCCAGTCTGCCGCCCATTAGGCTGGCACAGGAGAGACAGCGGAGGTAGCGACCCGACGCCAACACGCATCGTGTGCTCGCCGTGCGAGGCGAGCGAGGCTGTCAGCACCCCAGCCAGCTCCACGATGCGGTCCCGCAGCTCCGTGTCAGAGTCGGCGCTGCAGGCCCTCCGCAGCAGCGGCACGACGATGGTCGGAGTCAGACCGGCTTGTTCCGCCGCTTCGGCTGCCAAGTCTTGGTCAACCGCAGAGAGGGCGGCACAGGATGCCTGCAGCAGTGCAAGGAGCTCGGCCGTCAGCGGGAGCGCTAGGCTGCCGCGGAGGCTGTCGAGCACATCATGAAGGTGCTCCGTGTGCAACGGGTCTGCTCGTAGAAGAGGTGCGATCAGCGGGCTGCAGTCGTTGGCTGGCTGATGTAGAACAGGCAGCCAGTACATGCTGCCTGGGGCACAGGAATCACGCGCGCGACGAAGCACAACGGTCACAACGAGCTCGAATTCGAGCGAGCGTCGCCGCCACACGACGAGGCCGAAGGTCAACCCCTCGTGGCAGTCGACCCCATGGTGGAGAAAAGTGTGCCGGAGCGCTGCATTGAGCGCACTTCGTTCCAGAAATGCGTGTTCTGCGGTTTCCCTACAGTACTTTTCAAGAAGCACAACTTTCGCGAAACCGCCCCGCGTTGTTCGCGGCCCAATGCCGCCCAAAGCCAGGGTGGCGGCCAAGCCGTCCAGACCGGCTCCAGCGGCTGCGCCAACTCCAGCAACCAGAGCGGCTCCGGCGGCGACGTCGACTGCAGCTGCTACGCCAGCCAGGCCAGCCGCCGCTGAGGTCGCGGCTCCGGTGATGCACACCGCTTTGGATGGCAGGCTGAACGCCTTTGCCGCGCTACTACGCGATTCGGTGGCGCGCCAGGACGCCCAGCTCGCCGGCCGCTGCGAGGATCTCGACGAGCGCTTCCAGGCAGGAGTCGCTCGCTGCCGCGAGCACCAGCGTCTGCTCTCGGAGGCCGTGCGGCTCAACGAGCACGAGGCGGCGCGGGAGCTCAAGAGACTGCAGAGCGCAGCGCTCGAGGAGCTGGACGCGGTCGTACGGCACGTGCGCACGGGCGAACCAGAGCCATTGCTGCAGCCTCCGGCAATCCCGCATGCCGGCGGGAAGGGCAAGCCCGCGGCTGAGGGTGTCCGGGGCGGTCGCGGCGGCGGCAAACTGGATGCCAGGCAGGGCGGAAGGGCGGCGCCGGCGCCGGCAACTGCAGGTCGCGGGCGAGGCGGCAAGGCAGCGGCGTCGGCGCCCGCGGATCCTCCTGCCGCCGCGTCCCAAGGTGTGCTCGACGCCATCGCTCGCGTGCGGCGCAAGGCCGATGAGCGAGCGCAGGCGGCGACGTTGATCGCGGCGGCGGCGCGCGGCTGGCGAGCCCGGCAAGCCGTGCACCGAGTGCTGGCGGCGCGGCGGCGGGCGTGCGTCCTCATCTCTACCGTGGCACGGGGCCGCCTCGCCCGTCAGCTGGTAGACCGCCGTCGCCGGTCGGCAGCAGCGGCGGCGGCGGTGCTCATCACCTTCCTTCGGGCGACGGCGACGATGGCGAAGGGCTTGGCACGCCTAAAAGGCGCGGCGCACAAGGTGGGCGTGAGCGCCGTCACCATCCAGTCGGCGCACCGACGAGCCGTCGCGGTGCAGCTTGTCGACATCCGGCGAAGGGCGCGTGGCGTGCTGGTCCGATGGGCGGTGCGGCGTCGGAAGCGCACGCTGGCGACCTTGGCGCGTGCGCAGCGGATCGAGGCGCGATTTGCCGCCGATATCATCCGTCGCTTCTTCGAGAGCTTGGGCGAGATGGCCTTCATCCGCGCTCAGTTCAGCCGCATCGGCTGGCGCCTCGCGTACGCTACGAGCTACATTCAAGCGCGCTACCGCTCGTACCGCCAGCGGCAGGCGTTCAAGAGACGGCTTGCTGAGGAGCGGTCGCGCGTGCATGCGGCCGACACCTTGCGCGTGTCGCTGCGCGAGCTGCGCGAGCAGCGGCAGCTCCTCCGAATGCTCGTCTTGCGAGCGCGAGGGTACCGGGCAGCGGCTGTGGCGCTCCAGGCTGGTGCGCGCGGCATGGCGGGGCGGCGGCGGGCGCGTGCGCGCCGGGCGGCGCAAGCAGAGGCGCACCGTCGCACGCAGGAGGCAGCCATCGAGCTATACGCCGAGATCAGCGCCGAGATCATCGCCGAGATCGCCGCGGCGGTTTGGGACGCGCATGAGCGTCAAGGGCGCGCGGCCGTTGTGCTCCAAGCCGAGGGACGCGCCATGCTGGTGCGCCGGCGGATGGCGGCCGCGGCGGCCGCGGCAGTGACCGCGCCAGCCGTGGACGTCACCTTCCGGCTCCTGAGCGCTCCGATTGCTCGCAACGCTGCCGAGTTTGCCGTGCACCTCTCCCGCCTCCTTGCCGCACAATCGGTGCCGCCGGTGCGCTTGCGTCCGGCGCGGCTGCGTATCCGGCCGGCGGCCGTGAGTGTTGCTGCGACCACGCGTGGCGCCCGCGGCGGCGGCGGCGGCGGCGGCGGCGGCAGCGGCGGTAGGAGCATGGACGTAACGGTCGCCGACGGTGGCGGGGACGGTGGCGGGGACGGGATCGGCGAGGCGACGACTGTGGCCGATGCCATCGCGTTGATCGCACGCGTGCTGCCCGGCACGGCGCCCTCCGAGGTGAGCGCCGTGGACGCTGCGGCTGCGCTGCTCCGGCTCTCACCAGTCGAGATGGGCCTCTATCTGGGCGCGACGCTCCTCGCACCGCCTACCGCATCGATGATCGTGCCGACGGCTGCGCCCGAGACGGCGCGTGGCGTGGCGCGCGGCGTGGCCGCGATTTGGGACGCGCACCATGCAGCTGGCAGCGCGACGACGGACGAGGCGGCAGCACTGCGACGCGGCGACGTGAGCGTACCCACGGCTCCGATGGTCGCCGCCGAGCGCGTGCTCGCCTTTGGTGACGTGGCCAAGGCCGATTCGGAGGCACGACGCGCCCACGCGGCGCATACGCTCCTTCGGTACGTGCGCCGGCTCGAGAGCGCGCTACCATCCGAGGAGGGGCTCGGCGAGGACGAGGGCGACGAGGACGAGGATGAGGTTGATGGGACGATGATGAGGTTGATGGAAGGTGCCTCTCACAGCACGGCGCCAGTCGGGACGGCCGCGGTGGCCGCGCGGCGGCGGCGGCAGCGGCGGCAACGTCGTCAGGCGGCATGGAGCGAAGAGGAGGGGGCCATCACGAGCGCCGCGCTCCTCTCCTCCCTCTCCGTGCTCCTCCCCCTCACCCGCGAAGCCCTCCATGGCCTACGTTACTCTTCCAACGCCAGCCCCTCCTCCTCTCGGAGCCCCCGAACCGAGAGCGGATCAGATGCGCTGCCGTGGCCGCCGTATACGCTCGCCGGCGCCGAGGTGGCGCCTATACGAGGCTTCCTCTCTCTGCAGCGACCGTCTTCGTTTGAGGTGCGACAGAGCGCGCCGTCGCGCGCGGGCCGGCAGCTCCGTTGGATCTCGAGCCGCCTCGAGATTCGTGCGCCACCCGCCGCGCCTGCGACCGTTGAGCTTGATCGTATTCTCGAGGAGGGCGCGAGGGGCGCGGTGGCCAACTACGCGACGCTCGCGCAGCCGATGGTGCGAGCGGCGCTGCGGGGCGTGAGCGGCCACTTGATCGTCCTCGGCGACAGCACGGCGAGCGGCTCGGTGGCTCTCTTTGGCGAGCTCGCGTTCCCGAGCCGCTCAGAAGGGGCGCTCGCGTGGGCTGCGGGCGTGAGTTACGGCGTGGCGGGCGCGGCGCACAAGTGCGGGCTCGCCGGCTTGATCGCCGCGGAGCTCCTGAGCGAGGCGAGCCGGTGGCACTCGGGGCTGATGACGACGTCATCAGTGGGCGGCGCCCACGAGGGCGCCCACGAGGGTGAGGGCGGTAGTGGCGATGGCGACCGGGGCGAAGGCGAGGCCAGCCGGGGCGGCCATGCGGGACGTGGGACGTGGCGCCTCGAATGCAGTGCGTTCCAAGTCCTCGGCGCCGGCGTCGTCGATCTCCTCCAATCTCCTCCCGATCTCCTCCAATCTCCTCCCGATCTCCTCCGATCTCCTCCCGATCTCTCACCAGTCGACCACGGAGGCGGCGGCCGCTCGCGCATCCGCTCGCCGCCATCCTCACCGCCGCTCGCGCCGCCGCACACGAGCGGTGGCGGCGCCCGCGGCGGCGCGGGCGGCGCGGCGGCACCGTTCTTAGAGCTGCGAGAATGGAGCGCCGTGGCGGCGGGCGACACCATGTTCGCCTCGCCAGCCGGCACGAGCGGCGGCGGTGGCGCTGGCAGCGGGGCTGGCAGCGGCGCCATGTTTGCCTGGCCTGTCGGACTCGCACGGGTGGGCGTGCAGTCACCGTTTGAGGTCGCCGAGGTGCTCGCCATGGCGCTTGGCCGTCGCCGGCGGCTGCCTGCAGGTGCGCCATCCTCACCGTGTGGAAGTCCGTGTGGAAGCTCAAGCGGCGTGCCTGCACCTCCGCTCTGCGCGCCTGTGGCGCTCGTGTTCGATGTGACGAGCACCGCCCTCGATGGCGACACGACGACGGCGCAGCTCACGTTGTGGGATGTGCCCCGTCCGCTCCCGGCCACGTCGGCCACGTCAATCTCGTCAATCTCGTCAATCTCGTCAGCCTCGTCAGGCGCCACGTCGCCACTCAAGCCAACCGGCGCGTTACTACGACGCGCCGCACCGTGGGCCACGCCCATCACGGCGCCCATCTCGGCGCCCAACCAGCCCCCGAAGGCCTCCGCCCACCACGGCGCCCATCCCGGCGCCCATCACGGCGCCCAACCGCTCGCCCGGCTGCATCCGAGCACGACGCGCCAGGAGCTCGCCGAGGCGACCGCGCTCAGCACGGCGCTCGCGGCGCTCGGGGAGCTGCTGCGCGTCTCGCGACAGGCGGCGACGGGCGCCGTCGCGGGCGCCAAGGCCGAGCAGGCGGCGCGGGCGGCGCGCCAGGCCGCGCTCAGCACGACGCTCACCCGGCTGCTGTGGCGCGCCGTAGCGGGCGACTGCCTGACCACGTGCCTTGGGATCGGCTCGATCTCCGAAGGCGAGCTCGACGCGACGCTCGAGACGGCGCGACTGGTCGCGTCGGCGCGGCAGCTGCGCACGCGGCCACGCGCGCGGCGCGTGCGCGCGTCTCTCTCGATCGAGGAGCTCGCCTTGTTGCTCGAGAGCTCGCATGAGCTCGCCGCCGCCGCCGTGTCGGCCGAGGTGCGCGCGGCTGCCGAGCTGCAGCACCTGCTGCCGACGGGGGATGAGCTCACTTTACCGGTGGTCCGGCTTGGGTACGAGCCGTTGCTGCGGGAGCTCGAGGAGCTGTCGAGGCTGGGCGCGGGCGCGGAGCTCGAGGGGCGCGTCCTCCGACGACTGTGTGCCAAGCTGCTCGCGGACGTGACGAAGCTCATCAAGCTGCCCCCTGAGGCGCGCGTGCTGCCGCCCACGCCGTCCGACGACGTCTTGCCGACGAAGGCCGCCGCCGCCGCCGCCGCCGCCGCCGCCGCCGCCGGAGAGGACATCAGCGCCGGGGAGGTGCCAAAGGCGGCGGAGGGCGCGCTGCCAGCGGACGTGACGGCGCTCGTGACGGCGCTCAAGCAGCAGCTCGCGCGGGAGAGGGCACGTGCGAAGCTTGCCGAAGGCGAGCTCTGGACACAGCAGTCCGAGCTCCAGGCCGCCGTCGAGGCGTTAGAGGGGGCGAGGCGACGCGAGGCAGGTCTCGAGGAGCGCCAACGGCTGGTCGAAGCCGAGGCCGAGGCGGCGGAGGAGCGGGCGGCGCTCAGTACGGCGCTCGGGCGGCGGGAGGCGCACGATGAGGCCGAGCGAGCGCGGCGCTCAGCACGGCGCTCGAGCGGGTGGGGTGTGGCAGGGGACGAGGCGCGGCGGGAGGCCGCGGGTGCGCCGTCTTGGGCACCCGCGGGAGCGCCGTCTTGGGCACCCGCGGAGGCGAAGGAGCCGACCATGGAGGACGTACGGAGCCTCATCGATGGAGCGGAGCGGGAGGCGACTAGGATGAAGCACGAGGGCGAGCTTCGAGTCGCACGCGAGCTGCTCGACATGCGCACCCTCGATGAGTTCCTGTACACTCCCCTTGCCGTCGTCGGCTTCGGGTACGGTGGGCGTCATGGTGGGCGCGCCCAAGACGGCGCCGAGCACGGGCTTGAGAGCACCGAGGTGGCGACGGGCGCACCCACGGGCGCGCCGTCTTGGGCACCCACGGGCGCACCCACGGGCGAGGGGACCTCCTCAGCGCCGTCTTGGGCACCCACGGTCGCGCCGTCTTGGGCACCCACGGGCGCACCCACGGGTCAGGGGACCTCATCAGCGCCGTCTTGGGCACCCACGGGTGAGGGGACCTCCTCAGCGCCGTCTTGGGCACCCACGGGTCAGGGGACCTCCTCAGCGCCGTCTTGGGCACCCACGGGCGAGGGGCCCTACCCTGCGCGCCGCCCAGCGCCCAATACGGCGCCCTCGCCGCCCAAGCCCGCGGCGCCCGCGGCGGCGCCCAAGACGGCGCTCGCATCTCGAGGCTCGAGATGCGAGCGCATCGACGAGGCGAACGCCGAGGTCGAGGCGCTCAAGCGCCGTCGTGAGCACGCGGCGCGCCAGGATCAGCTCCTCGAGGCGCTCGTCATGAAGGCATCGGCGGACGCGTCGCTCGCGTCGTCTTGGGCAGACGCGTCGATCGCGTCGTCTTGGGCGGACGCGTCGCTCGCGTCGTCTTGGGCGGGCGCGTCGCTCGCGTCGTCGCCGACTGTCAAGGCTGCCTCATCGCCCGTAGGACCGCTGGAGCCAACGCGCTCGGCTCCCCGTCAGGCTGCGCGTCAGGCTCCCCGGTGCGTCGGGGTGCCAGTGGCGCATCCTCCAGGGGTGAGCGTCGCGTCCACCTCCCCACTGCGCCACCGCGCCACACCGCAGCCGATGTCGCCGCCTCATGTGAGTATGCCCACGCCCGCTGGTCACTCGCCGCTCGCGTACGCAGCGCCACTCGACGAGGAGCAGCGCCGCCTGCGCGGTCGACAGAGCTTCGCCGGATGGAACCGCTAATGCTTCGAAGCACGAGCACGAGCGCCCGCCGCGCGCGCCAACTTCGAAATTAGGCAGGTGCTCGCACTTTCTTGTGTGAACTCAAGCGTCGCGAGCATGTAGCAACATAGTTCGATAGCATAGTAATGACATGTGTAGTCCTGCGAGAGCACGGCACCCGATTCCTCGCGATAACGGATAAGTATCCGCGCTCGGGCGCGCCTTCGGCCTTGGGTCCTGCCAACGTGCCAAGTGCCAATGTGTACGGTACAGCTCTTGAAGCTTGGTCAGTTACAAATCTCTCCTCTCCGGCCCTTGGCACCGTGCCCTTGAGGGCCGTGTATGCACTTCTCGGCCTGGCTTCCGCTCCCCGGCCATGTGCATGTCCCCGGCCGAATTAAATAAAACTACACAAAACTAAACCGTGTTCAACCGCCCATGCATCCAAGTGTACATAACCAACCGCCACTCGTTGAGCGGCTGATGTGCCAGTGTGCTGCGATGACTGACGTACGGTGTGAGCGGCCCCGGGCGGTTAACGGCGGCTCACACTCAGCGAGCGCACAGTGTGCCAGCGTCAGTGAGGGGCCCCTCTGTGTGGCGGCCCCGTGGTCCTGACTGCTCTTACGCTCGATCGTCTCCCCACGTCTGGCTCTTCTTTGTCCCGACAGACACAGATCACAACGCGTCGATAGCGGCTTCTCCCACGATGAGCATGGGGAACCACTGCGGCCGGCCGAAAGCCATCGCGAATTCATGTGGGGAATTCATGGACCCGCCCACGGCGCCCACCATGGAGCCCATTCGGAGGCCATCGGAGGCCCGTTTTGTCACTCAGAGCACGACGCAGCAGCCCGCGTCCGGGGTCAATGGGTCGTCGGCGTGCTCGACGCGAATCACGATGCAGGTGGTGTCATCCTTTGGTATTTGATCCCCAGAGCTGCTGTACGCGTTACTCTGTGTCAGGGCTGAGGTGATGATCAGATTCGCGGTCGTTTCGGGCTGGCATTGTAGACATTGCCTCACGAGGCCGTCCACTGCCGGCGGCAAGAGAACATCCCACACGCCGTCGGAGCAGGCGACGATTGCGCACGACTCCTTTTCCGGCAGCTTGTACGAGCGAGCAAAGGGCATGGGCTCAATGAAGTGGCCAACGTCCTTGTCTCCAATCGCACGGGCCTGGGCCACGCCGCCCGGCCAAAGGCGCAAGGGGCCCGCCGGCCGGCCGTACTTGTCCTGGGCGTGCGCGAGCTGGCCGCCCAGACTGCGCACCCGCGTGCGCTCTGCTTCGGACGCTTCGAGTCGGTGCTCTTCGCAGAGAGCTACCCCGGGCGACTTACGCGGGACGAGTCGTGCCACACTGTCACCGTCGTGCAACATGGTGATCTCGGCACGATCAGAGTTCACCACGATCATGGTGAGCGTGGTGCCTGCCGTCGTGGCCATCTCATCCGAGTGCAACATCTTGTGCGCCTGGAGGAATGCCTGCCGCCCAGCTGCGCGGATGTGCTTCCCGTCCGGCAGCGCCCGCCCGTCGGGAGTTGCTGCCCCGCCCTCGACAGCCTGCCCCTCGCCGAGCGCCTTGAGGAAACCATCGATCACAGTTTTCGCGCAGTACTCCGCAGCGGCCTTACCGCCGTGCCCGTCGGCAACTAGCGCGATTGTCAGAGGCTCTCCTTGAATCGTGGCCATGCGCGTCGCCGATCGGTCCTCCCCCTTGAGTACGATTGTCGCTTCGCCGACGAGCACTTTGAACTGTTGTACGGGTGCGGCCTCCGCCATGCTCGGGAGAGGTTGGGTTGCGATGAGCCGGACGGCCGAACTTGTACCCCTGCAGGAGCGGGCGCACGCGTTGGCTGTGCTAACTTTTGTGCTGCTTCCGCTTCGATGCAATCGAGATTCGTTTCGAAATTCGGAAACCTTACCGGTACATGTTCTACTTTCGTAATCGCTTTTTGCGGATTTCCCACTCTTAAATAGATCAAACGTCCAGAGGACGTCGAGAATCCATGGATAAAATTGGCTCCTCGGGATGGGCAGGAGTTCGATCGATCCAGTGAATACGTTCACAATCCTGGCAGATGGGGGACCGAAACGAGCTGTTGCTAACTGCTGCGCCATTTCATAACCTCACACGTGTGAATGTCGGTGTATTTGTGAAAGGCCGATAGGCCGAGTGGTGTCTTTCATTACAACCTGTTTCGCCATTTCATAACCTCAAACTCGTGTGAATGTCGGTGTATTTGTGAAAGGCCGAGTGGTGTCTTTCTTTCTGGACTTGACTTGACTTGACTTCTTTACGACCTGAAGGACCTGTGAATGTCCAAGTCAGGTTACAATGTAGGTGATTCAACTGACCCTTTCTCAATGTAGGTGGTTGCGAGTGTGAAAGTTTACTGTACAGCTGCTAGCTAGTATGTGACCAAATTCCAGAGTGTTCGTGTCCTTACTCGATAAAAAAGGAAAAACCATTCGTTTACTCTGAGCTGGGCACTTCCGGGTCTCGCAGGTCTTTCGTTAGCGCACTCGCAGGCATTTTGCATGCGCTGCTGCTCCGTCCGCCTGCTCCTCGTCGCCATGCTCGCCACCCATCACACCGACTTCGAGTCGTATGTAGGTGGTTGCGAGTGTGAAAGTTTACTATGTGTGAAATGGTATGTGATGGTGAGCTGTGAATTATTCGCGAGTTGTGGACTGACCTTTTTCGTGAGGCGCCCATGAACGACGACGGCGAGTGGTCGAGCCCCGTGCAGGAGGAGCCTCAGCGACACTCGAGCTCAACCTCAGCCGGCGCGAATCGCATCTTCAATGAGGAGGCGAGCTCCTTTTTCGACGGTGCAGACGGCGGCTCTCACTACAGAGGCGCATATCGCTGTCTCGGCTCCGAGCTGCGGGGCGGCGTGCTACGCACCGTGCGCTGCTCGGAGGCCGTCAGTTGGCTTCAGCAGCAAGGTGCACTGCCACGGCGCTGCCACGTCGTCACGTCGCTGCCCGACATCGGCGAGCTTAAGCCGCGCCTTGCGCCGGCCGAGTACGAGGAGTGGTTTACAGAGGTCGTGCGTCTCCTGTTGAGCGCGCTCGATCCACACTCGGTGGCCATCTTCTACCAGACCGACGGGCGCAGCTCGGGCGTGGACGGCACGTACCTGGACAAGTCGTACCTCTGTCACCGTGGCGCGCAAGCCGCAGGCGCGGCCTGCCTCTTCCATCGCATCGTGTGCGCCGGTCCGCTCGGCCTTGCCCGCGGCGCCCACGTTCGCCCGTCGTACGCGCACCTGCAGTGCTTCTCGCGTGCGCTGCGCCCGCCACGCGGCGCGATGCAGTGGAGCGACGTCCTTCCCACACGTGGCCACATGAGCTACGCAGGCGCGATGGGCGAGGCGGCTTGCGCGGAGGCGCTCGCGTTTGTGGTCGGCGCGGAGCGGCTCCGGCCGCGCACGGCGCGCGCCGAGGTCAGCGCCGAGGTCAGCGCCGAGGTCAGCGCCGAGGTAAGCGCCGAGGTAAGCGCCGAGGAGGAAGGCTGCGCCGCCGCCACCACCACCTCCACTGCCGCCGTCGCTGAGGCCGAGGTCGGGCGTGAGGTCGGGACACGCTCAGAGGCCTCGGCGCTTGCAGCAGCAGCAGCGGCGGCGGCGGCGGCAGTAGGCACCTTGCTGCCAGAATGTGAGTCGGACGCGCCGGCGCTTGTACTCGATCCATTTGTCGGCCATGGTTCGGTGCTCGCTATGGCGAATGCATGGGGCCTGGACGCGCTCGGCATCGACATCAACCCCATGCGATGCGCCTCGTCGCTTTCTCATCGACTTCGGAGCGGCGCGACGGGCGGCGAGAGCATGGTCGAGGTACGGGGCACGGCGCCCGCAGAACCGCCGAGCCGGTCGTGCTCGTGCGACGGCGATCATCCGCACTGCCGGACCTCGTGAAGTTGCCATACATAGAGGTGCGCAGGGGCGGGCCCGCTCGCGTGACTCTGCTCCCCAGTTTGAAGGGACGTTGCTCCTCAGTTTGGGACGGTGCTCCCCAGGTTTGACAGCGATAAGTTTGGGACGGGAACCTCCGCGCGGTGTGGCACGCGACACGCACGGCTCATCGAGTATGCGCCCCTTCACATGCGCCCCTCGTCGGTAGATGACAGAAGCACAGAACACGGACTGGGTCCAGCGAGCTAGAGTTTACTGTACGAATCTCCTACGGCGCTACGTTTACTCTTTATACTGCGGTACGAATCCTATGCTCCGATGCACGCCGTACACCCGTACACATTTTATCGCGATGTCGAGCCAATCTTTCGCTGCGCCGACCCCCTGCGTGATGCCGCTTCGATGCTCGCGACGTACTCGCCACGGCGCCTATCTCGGGAAGAGGTGCTCGAGTCGAGGGTGCTCTCGCACATAGTGCTTGACATCGTCGAGCGGCGCAGTGAGACGCAGTGTGCCGATCGCCGCACTCCCCGCAGGCTCGAGCAGACGTGCCGCACACAGCCTTGCAATGGCCTCGTTCTGCTCGGGGATCTGGAGCACCGGGAAGTCCTCCGGGGCGTACAGCCGCTCGCAGAGGTCCCTGTGGCGGCCGCGCAGCGTGGTACGATCGACCTCCGAGCGGCCGGTGCGCTCGAGAAGGAGCACCATCGCCGCAAGCATCAGCTTGAGCTGCGGAGGGGCCCCCTGCACAGCCAGCAGCAGCGCCGAGCCTCGAAGTTGCTTGTGCGCCTCCTCGATGTGGGCGATCGTCACGTGCGTCGGCGCTTGGCGCGCTGCTCCCTTGCCACCTTCGCTCGCCCGCTCGCTGTGCGCGGCCGCCTCCTCCCTCTCGGCGATCTGTGTGGCGAGTCGGCAGACCTCTAGCGCGCGCCGCACGTCGCCAGTGACCGACGCGACCTTTCGCGCGCAGAGCTCGAGGCCACCGTCACCAGCAGCAAAGGCGTCAAGCGTCCCCAGCCGGTCGGTGATGATCGATTCCAAAGCCGAGCGATCGTACGGATGGAAGTTGACCCGTCGGATGTTGAGGCGGGACTCCACGCGAGGGAGCAGCCGCTCGGGCAGGTCCATCGTGTTCGAGATCCCCACCACCACCAGCGCCGCGTTCGCGCGCGTCGACCACTCAAACAGATTGTACAGCACCGACTGTCGCGAGGTGACGAGGTAGTCGAGCTCGTCCAGGATGAGAATCACCTTCTCACTCGCGCCCTTGCGCCGCTGCTGGACGGCTTTGCTGAAGGACAAGCGACTCGTCGTCGGCGCGGCGAAGCGCCTCTCGAGCAGCTCGAGGGCGCGGCTGGGCTTGACCGCCTGCCCCGTCAGCCCCTCCCACAGCAGCGCGTACACCTGGAAGGGCGTCGACATCTTCATGCCGTTGACAAAAATCGAGCGGAACTGGAGCGTTCGGTCTGCAGTGAGCTCACGCAGCGCCTGGTGCACGGTGGCGGTCTTTCCGGTGCCTGGGGTGCCCGAGATGTACAGGGAGCCGCCGAGCGCGCCCTCGAGCACGGCCGCACGCAGCGTCGCGATCACCTCGGCGCGCTCCTTCTCACGGCATGGCATGCGTTCGGGCACTGCCGACGGCGCCAGGCGCGCCGCTGCCTCCGAGAAGCGCCCGAGGCGACGCTTGCGCCCCGCGCCGAGGGTGGGCAGACCCGAGGAGCCGAGCTCGCCCCGAAAAGCCCTCGGGGCGTACTGCGGCGCCGCGCGCATCGCGTCCGCGGCCGGCGGCGCGCTGTGGAGCTGCAGCTGGCGACCCCCGATGCGCGCCGCCTCGGCGAGCGTACTCGCTCCGGTGAGTGGGACGAACTCGCCCGAGCCCGCGTGGTACATGGCACGGCACGCAAAGGTGGTCTCCTCCTCGTCGTCGTCCTCGGCCGGCTGGTCGAGCCAGCGCTGGTACGCGTCCCACTCCATGACCGTACAATGGCAATCGATCGTGTCGACGAGGTTCTCGTCGACGTGCACGGTCTCAAAGAGCTCGCGGGGATCGTGGCCCACGAGCCGGCCGCACGTCGTCTCCTCTGGCGTGTAGTACCAGCGCCCCTCCCACCATTTGGCACCGCGGACGTCCTCCCACAGCGCCTCAATGCGTGCCACCTGGTCGCTCCCAAACCCATCGACACGGACGATCACCGTGTCGTTGACGTGAAAGGTGTCCGTTCCAACGCGCACAGCACTGTACATCCTCTCGCCACCGGCGCCGATTGAAATGAGCGGCGGCACCCACTCGCTGCGCAGCTTCGTTGGCTCCTCCGCCTCATCCATGCTGGCCTGCAGCGCGTCCGCGACGAAAAGGGCGCGAAGGAGAGAGAGCACGAGCTCTATAGGTGTGAAACGGCTGTGAGCCGGAGCGTGCTCGCACAGTTGAAAAGGTCGTGCCTGGAGAGAGTGGGTGTTGGAGGTGTTGGTTCGGTCCTGCTGTTCGGTCTTGAACAATCTAAACTCAACACATCAAGACAATGTAAGCTCCAAGAAGCACAAGGATAGGAACAAGGACAAACAAGGACATGACAGGAGCCACCATGAGCCACTCTCACTATGGACGGAGGTGTGGCCGTAACAGCCCGTTTTAACACAGGCCGTTAGGGCGTTGGTGTCGCGCGAGTCGAGCGTCGGCGTCGTCCTGGGCATATGATAACAAGAATCTCAAGTTCCACTCACGGATAGAAACACATATCAAGCCGTTCAACGGATCAACTGACTGAATATTCGGGAACCACCCGCCCTGAAAGGGGATCCCGGGCCCCAGTCACCGGGTACCATGGTGTAGGGGCCCGCCGGCGGATTCGTAAGGTCAATCCTTTGTGGACCCGAGGCGTATACGCTCCCCCCATTCATTAATCCCAGGACGCGTGTTCCAGGATCCCCGCCACGCTCTTCAGATAGTCTGTACTCTGAGGTGGCAGCGTGGCGCCATCGCTGACGAACGGGGCCCACGTGCCATTGTGCCTGGAGGGGTAGGCCCTGGGGTGTGGAATGTTGAGCTGTGGGTCGCGGTACCCATTCGACGGCTGGGCAAACATTTCGAGCCGCGCACGCAGAGAGGTCACAATCTCGGGCCGCGAAGACGCCATGTTGACAGCCTCATTCGGGTCGCTCACGAGGTCGAAGAGCCAGATGCCGCCCCCGCTCAACGTTGGGTCCGGCAGGGCGGCCTGCGTGCTGTTGTTTTGCGCTATGTGCCTGTACGGATCGTTGGTCCACCAGCCATCGTACCCGCCCGCGCCGGTACACCACGTGGTGTTGGGACATTGCGGCGGTTGCCAATTCGCTTCGATGAGCTTCCAGAGCCCATCGGCATCTCGCGCAGAGATGAGGGCGTTGAATTTGGACTCCGTCGAGCATGGCGGTCCGCCACCCGCAGGGCCGACGCACGTGTCCACGTTGATGGGCGCCTCGAGCCGCGGCGAGGGCGCGCGGTTCGTAATGGTGGGCCACATGTCCAGAGCATCACACATGCCATCGTCGCACAGTAGCGTCCAATTCGCTTGGGCGAGCTTCGCCATCGTGAGGGGTACGTCGACGTGTTGCATGAGGCCCTCGACTGTCGTGCCACGCGCCGTGACGGGCACGAGGCCACCGCTCACAAACGAGACGCCGCGCACGCCTCCTTCGAAGAGGGTGGTCTTGCCTCCGCGTAACGGCCAATTGGACGAAACTCCGACAGCAACCGGCGGCAATCCGAGCGCCGCCGAGCCATAGGTCATGCCGCCGTTGTCGGTGGTGAGCCAGAAGAGGGTGTGGTTCCACATGCCCTTGGCCTCGAGCCGGCTCACAAAGTCGCCCAGAAAGGAGTCCACGTTGGCCGCCATCTCGCACAGCGTGTGTCGAAAGGCGGTGACCTTCGGCCCCAGAGGGGAGGGGAGCGGCGGCGCTCCGACGCATGCTGCGCGCGAGGGCGCGTCAGGCGTCTCCTCCAGCGGCGCATGGACTTCCTGCAGAGAGAGGTAGACGAACAGCGGCGTCGCCGGGTCGTGCGCGTCGAGGACGCGCGCCGCTTCGTCCATGAAGAATGGCGTCGTGTGTGTTCCGCGCACGTCCCATGCGACCGTCTGGTTGCGCCATAGGTCGAAGCCACTCTGGTTCAGAGGAGGAGGGATGGCGAGCTCGTGCGTGTAGTAATCCTGGCCGCCTTGGAGGAAGCCGGCGTACGAGTCGAAGCCGCGCCCGAGAGGTGTGTCCTTCCAGCTACTGTAGCCAAGGTGCCACTTGCCAATCGCCGAGGTGGCGTAGCCGCGCTTTTTGAGGACCTCGGCAATGGTGGCAGTGTCCGATGGGATGGCGCCAGTCGACCCGGGCACCAGCGTAGGGGCGTGCTGGAGGCCAGTTCGGAACGGGTAGCGCGCGGTCATCAATGCTGAGCGAGTCGGCGAGCATACTTGCTGCACGTAGTACCTTTCCAGTTTGACTCCTTCGCTCGCCAATCGGTTGATGTTAGGAGTCTGAAGATCAGGGTTGTGATACCCGACATCGCTCCACCCTAAATCGTCGATGACCGTCATAATGAGGTGCGGAGGCACTGACGCCATACTGGAGAGCATCGCCACGCTGGATAGCATTGCGCTGGCGGGTGTGCGGGCCCACGGCGGGGACGAGCTGCAGCCTGGTTGCAGCCCCCCCAGGACGCGCTTCGGAATCACTGAAAATCTGTGAACTGCGGCGTGAAATACCACCTTCTTTGGGGCACATAAATACACCTAAACACTGTGCTAATAGCAATACTACACGAGAGCAGTGCTGGACGATGCGGCGAACGGCGCGCTTCCGAGACCGGCCTCGAGGCCCGTCCTCTTGATGCCAAGGCCGGCCTCAAGCTCCATCCTCCTGATGAGCTCCTCGCGCTCCGTCAACGCGAGCTGCAGCTGCACGGCGTTGTACACAGCGAGCAACTTGTACACGAGGTTCAGCACGGAGAGCGTCACGGACATCTGGTCCTTTCGGGCGAGCTGTTGCAGCGTGTCCCACTCCATCGGGCGCAGCGGGCTGTAGGCGAGCAGCCAGAGCACGTCGACGAGCACCGTGACGAGCGTGAAGAACCAAAAGGAGCGAATCGCACCATAGGAGCGCGTGTGCGCACCGTAGAAGGCAAAGAGGCAGATCGCGAGCGTCGGGTCAGGCCGTAGGATGGTCAGGAAGATGGAGAGAACGAAGATCCCTGTGACGACCCACGTGAGGTTGTCGCACTGCTCGATGATCGTCGCCTCGAGCTGCGCGAGCTTGGACTGCTCCTCCATCCGGGCCCTCTGTGAGCAGAAGAGGCCGTGTGCGATCGTGGAGCGCGTGAAGAAGTTTCGTTTACCGGTAAAAAGACACCGGGGGGACGAACCGGTACCGGCACCGATGTCGCGAGTCAGTTAAAACTAACTGGCAGTACCCCACTTGAGGCCCGAGCCGGACGTTACGTGAGGCTTCACTGCACTGTGACTGTGTGTCTCGGGGCCCCCGGGGTCATGGGTCCGTGGCTCATGCTTGGTCGTCATCGTCGATCTCTCGAGCCGTTTGGCTACGAGAGAGCCTCTCGGGGCAGTACCGGTCGACCCATCCCTGGAGCAGCGCGAGGGCGCGCTCGGCAGCCTTTGCGTCCGTCGCGTCCTGCGGGCCCAGCACAAACGCGGCCGAGCGGCCTTCGAAACCGTTCACATAAAAGTCAGAGCGAAGGCGAGAGTTAAGGGAGAGGCTCTCGCGGAGCGTCGTCGCGTGCGCGATGCCGTCTGCGTCGCCCGCGCACAGCGCGAGGAGCGGCACTGGGAGCTCGCGCGCCGCGCGCGCGGCGCTCGCCGGGTCGCCGCTCGGGCACAGGGCGATGCATGCATGCGCGTCCAGTGCGCCCGCAGAGAGCAGCGCGAGCGTCGTGGATGCGGTCGCGCCGACAGCCACAATCGCGAGGGTCTCCGCTCCGAAGGCGCCGTTGAGGTACGACGTCGCGGCCCATGCCTCGCTCGCTAGCCGCTCCGCCGGCCACTGGGCCGCGCCGCCGCGCAGCAGTGGCACCAATGCGACGCACTCGCACGAGAGTGCCACCTTGCCGGCGAGTGCACAGAGAGCCTCCTCATCGGGCCGCGGCGCCGCGTCCAGGATGAGGATTGCTCGCGAGTGGTTACCGGCGCGCGTATTTATGCTGAACGATGCACAGTATCCGACACCGGCGCCGTGCAAGCCATCGGCATACCGTACATGCCCCGAGTCGAGCCAAAGCTCGTCGCGGTAGATGGGGTCATCAACCGGATCCACCGTCTTGGGCAGCTCTGGCGCCGATGCAGTGCGCCTCGGGATGAGCAACGAGAGCGGCGTGCTTCTGCGCGCGCTCGGAGGCGCGGCCGCGGCGAGGAGCAGCGCCGTACGACTGACGCTGATGACTGCCATTTTCAGATCAAGTTTCGATACGTGTCTTCACACTTCTCTCTTGATGAGCTGACCTATTCTCCTGTGGAAAGCCCAGCGAGACTCGAGCCGAGTGTCGAAACGGCGTCCCGTCGATTCAAATTCAATCTTCACACCTCTCAACCTAGCACGTCTTTTCCCATGTTGTCGGGAAAGAGCATCTCGTAAAGCCCTCTTCTGCGACATCGGCTTGTAAAAACCGGCCGCGCATGTATAACCCATCACCGGCGAAACTCAAGCAGCTCATCGTCCTGCTTTCCTCCTTCCTCGCATGTCTCTTTTTCGGCGTCCTCGGATATGATGTCTTCAAGGATGGCATTCCGCTGCTCAACAACGCGTCTCGCATCATTTCGTCGGTCAGTTCTCATAAGCATCGGTCGCCAAAGCTGGATCCACCGGCCCACCGCATGCCCCACATCGACCTCCCGCGCCGCCATAATTATACCACCGCGCATCGCCTCGTGCGCAGCACTCAGCTTAAAGCGAAGGAACCAGGCGATGTACGATGAAATGTTTCTCCAGACCATGCTTCGGAAGCCAGCACAACGTCTGTACTCTGAGTTCCACCACCTGGGCGGCCAAGTGCCGTGCCACGGAAGCGCTTGGAAGCATTACGCGCCAGGACATTGCAACGGCTCCGTCTTGATGCCGACCCAGCGCTGGATCGGTGAGCCGATGCCACTTGTGAGTTCACCGCGAAGTTCACCGCGAGCCACGTTTGAAGAGTGGCTCGCGGTGAACGCGAACTGTGCCCACAATCGCATGGTCAGGCAGCTGGCACCACGTGCATGCGACGGCTCGTTAGCGTCGTCTCCGGCCTACCCGGGGAATGAGAAGCAGTTGCTCGAGCTCGCCATGGAGACGCTATGAAAACGGACGCTTTTTGGGTTGACAGAGCGGTACGACGAGTCGATCCAGCTCATCAACGTGCAGCTCGGCACGCTGTTTCGTAACGGCCACCCTCTTCGGACGCTGAGCCTGCAGAGGCCTGATAGTACGAATGCCTCCTTGTCGACGTACCCCATCTCGGCGTCGCTGCAATGCGTCGCTGCTGCGCAGGCCTTGATCAGCGCACGCTCAGCGGAGGACATCGCACTGTATAAACTGTTAATAAACATTCGATTGAACCTTCTAGTATGGACTCATAGTCGCTAAAGTGAACAATGTCCGTCGCGACACACCGCGATTGTCGCTGGTGCGGGGGGGGTGTACGCGGCAATACTAGCTGTCCTCCTCATGCACCTCGCTGCTCCTCCCCTTTAGCATGGAGGTCTCGTGCCGTGCTTGGCCGTGCTTGGGTTAGCATGCCGTGCTTAGGTCCCGTACCCTTGCCAGGTGAGTCGATGCTGCACAGCGGCGTAATCGTAGAGACTTACTTACGCTGCTCCTCCTCGTGGAGCGCCATCAATCTGCTGCTCGAGCCACGCACTCTCCTCCTCATCGAGCTGCTGCTCCTCGTTGAGCGCCATCTGCTGCTCGAGCTGCTCATCGAGCTGCTCATCATCGTGGAGCGCCATCTGCTGCTGGATCTGATGCTCGAGCCACGCACTCTCCTCCTCATTGAGCTCGCCACCACCATATTCACCTCCCTGCCATGCATCCTCCGCTGTCGGCCCCGACCAATCCAACCACGGGCTCGTCACGTAGCCAAGGTACTCGCCATGGTAATGCACCCAGTCACTCGGATGCGCGAAGCCGCACTTCGCGTTGTGGCACGCGCCGCCATCGCGGCAGCGCCTGTCGCCAAACTTGCCACTCGGAATCCAGACGACGGCAGGCTCGGGGGCGACATCCTTCATGCCGCTCTCGTGCATCTCGAGCGCTGAGACTGCCTCCACGATCTTGGCGTTGAGCGCTTCGGGCGACACGAGCAGGTTGTGCAGCTCGCCGTTGTCCATTTCGAGGAGCATGCTCATGATCTTGCCGGCAAAGGCTGGCTGCACCTGGGAGATGAGCGGGAAGAGGCACTCGCCGAGGAGCTGCTTCTGCTGCTCGCCCTCGGCGGCGTGCATCTCGAGCGCTGAGACTGCCTCCGTGATCTTGGCGTTGAGCGCTTCGGGCGACTCGAGCAGGTTGAGCAGCTCGCCGTTGTCCATTTCGAGGAGCATGCCCGTGATCTTGCCGGCAAAGGCCGGCTGAACCTGGGAGATGAGCGGGAAGAGGCGCTCGCCGAGGAGCTGCTTCTGCTGCTCGGGCGCCGCCGCCGCGAGTGAGGCTTCCGTCATGTCCTGCTTGCCCTGGCCGGGCGCAGCCGATGGCTCGCGGTTCTTGACGGCATCGATGGCGTTCGGAGACCCGCCTTGCATGCCGACAGCTGCCGCTGCGCCTAATGCAGCTTCTGGCGACGGCGCGGACGCGGACGCGGGCGGCGCGGGCGCAGGCGCGGACGCGGACGCGGGCGTGGACGCGGGCGCCGGCGCGGACGCGGGCGCGGGCGCCGTCTTGAGCGCCGGCTGCCTTGGCAAGTCACTTAGCAAGTCACGGGCCCAGTTCGCATCGACGCGTGAGCCATAGTGTACTAGCACCACATCGAGCGGCCAGTCCTGGTACAGATTGAGCGCATGGAGGATTGCATCGCGGATCCATTCGTACCGGTTGCCGAAGACGCCGCCGCCGAGGGCTGTCAGGTAGCACTTGACGCGCGCGCCTCCAGCTTCCAAGGAGCGTACAGCTCCGACGGCGAGCGTGGCCTCGTACGCAGCGCGCAGCACGAGGCGCGCAAAGGGTTCCCAGTCTCTCTCTGGCGGCCCGCGCGCGTAGGCGCAGGGCAGCGCGGATGCGTACACTTGGCACACGCGGTGCTCGAGCGGCGGCGCCACCGAGGTCTCCCAGTGCACGCCGACGCGCAGCGCGGCCTCGGCCTGCTCGACCAGGTTGGGCTCCGTCCTGAGGCGTGCGGCGAGCTCGGTCAACGAGTCGCGCCCCACCGGCATCGCGTAGCCGTTCTGCATGGCCCAGTAGCGCCCGTCGTCGTTGCCGACGGCCACGCCCACCGCCTTCAGATTGTCAATCTGCACGGGGTGCTGCCCTGTGTTGCCCTCGTGCTGCACGAGGTAGTTGCGATACACGGTCGCGGCCGGGCACGCGAGCGCACACGCGGGGCCCTGCGTCGGGTCGTTGACGTAGATGCCAACGCCAGCAGCGGGCGACACGCTGGGGCTCATCATCTCGAGGCAGTTGAACTGACTGGCCGCCTGGAAGACTGCACCGGCATTACTCGGCTCGCGGTGTAGCGGTCCGACGCCCGCCGGCGCGGCAAGGTGCGCGAAACTAAGGCCGGCCGACGGCGCGCCCGCACCCTGTGCGGCGGCCAGCTTGCTGCGCAGTTCGGCGACAGACGGGCACTCGAAACGCCCAACGAACTGCCTTGGAAACTGCGGAGCGGTCCTGCACACGAGCGTGTCGCCATCCATGTGGAAGTGGTTCACATTGTCTCCCCACGTGCTGCTCTCGTCGAAGCCGAAGAGGTCACGGAACCACGCTGGCTTCCTGTGCTGCAGCGGCGGAGGCGGGGGCGGCGGCGTTGGAGCGGCTTCCATGGCTGCCGCCGCGGCACCTATTGCAGCTTCTGGCGACGCCTCCGCCTGCTGAAGCAGTGCGGCGACCTCAGAGTGCCCCTTTTCGTGCGCAACTTGCGCGGGCGTCTTGCTCTTTGGGTTGCATGCGCTCGCCGGCGCACCTGCAGCCAGCAACCTCTGAACGATTCGCATGTGGCCCTTGCTGGCTGCCGCATGCAGCAGACTCCAGCCAGCGTACATGCCGGTGGTCTGGCACGCGTCTGCGTCGATCATGCGTGACTTCAGCATCGAGGCGAGCTCCGCCTCTTTGCCATTCAGGCTGAGCTGGAATGCGCTGCTGATGTCAGGCATGCCGACAGTTGCCGCGGCGCCTAATGCAGCTTCTGGCGACGGCGCGGGTGCGGGTGCGGGCGCGGCATGCGCGGGCGCGAGTGGAGCGGGCGCGGGCGCCGGCGCGAGCGCGGGCGCGGCGGGCGCGGGCGCGGGCGCGGGTGGCGCGGGTGGCGCGGGCACGGGCGCGGGCGACGCCTCCGCCTGCTGAAGCAGTGCGGCGACCTCAGAGTGCCCCTTTTCGTGCGCAACTTGCGCGGGCGTCTTGCTCTTCGGGTTGCATGCGCTCGCCGGCGCACCTGCATCGAGCAACATCTGAACGATTCGCATGTGGCCCTTGCTGGCTGCCGCATGCAGCAGACTCCAGCCAGCGTACATGCCGGTGGTCTGGCACGCGTCTGCGTCGATCATGCGTGACTTCAGCATCGAGGCGAGCTCCGCCTCTTTGCCATTCAGGCTGAGCTGGAATGCGCTGCTGATGTCCGACATCAATTTGGAGAGGTACGAGGTAAACGCCTTCGCTCCGCTACCTTCTGGTCGCCCTTGTTTTCCGAGCGCGGCTCGTGTTCGCCCGGGCCGTTTCGATACTTGTACCGGTAGTAACGTGTGTTACTGGAATCCGCATCCCTTTTAGGAAACCTCTGAACGGTTGATGGCTTTCTAAACGCGTTCAGGAAGAACGTACCCGGTATCTTCCGGCTGACAGTTTGGGTCGATCGGGCGCCCGAATCCCGAGGTCACGTAACTTTACATGTTCATGTATTCGCGGTTTAAAACTTTAAATTCGCGGTACACACTACACAGGAGTTCGGAGATCGGAGTATCGGGTCGCGTCCGTGGCGAGCTTCTCGGCGCGAGGCGGGCGTCGATTACGAGAGTCGGCTTCCTGCTTTGGCGTGTACGGGGATGTCAGTTAGATCGTTATCGTTACGTTTATCGAGATCGAGCGTTACATATTGCGAGTTTAACCACGGCCACGCTGCGAGTCTCAGTCTGAACCGAGCAACAACAACGCCGGACGTCGCCACACGTGGGAAAGAGTGACTGCTTGAGTAGTCGTGAGTAACCTTAGACGTTGCACGCGGAGTGCGCAGAGAACTACAACAGGCGAGCTTCCGAGCAGCCCCCGTGCGACTCACGCCCGAGGAAAGAAATCGCGCTCGCGAGAAGCGATCACTATTCCACAAGGCGAACACGAGCGCGCGCCCGATTAGGAAATCGGGGCGCGGTGCCACGCTCCGGGGGCCGCAAGCCAGGGCAAGGGCCACACACTAACACAAGACGGCAGAGACCGTCTGACAGGGCAGCCTCAGAATAGCCTCAGGCATTTCCTTCGGACGCCACACACGCCCGCCCCACCGGCCACCGCCCCGCGGGCCGAGAGCCGCGCGCCCGTGCTCTGCACGTGCCTAAAAGTCAAATGGTCACCTCAGATGCCTCGTCTACCCGTCACGCTGCAGTCGTAACCGAGACGCTGGCACATGCTGCAGCGACTCGAGTCGTGCTGCAGCGACACGGAAACCACCCTTTCGAGCTCACTCTCCATGAACCACAACTCTTGGCCGTCATCGAACTTCACCTTGAACGGGCGATCCGACTGGTAGTCGACTTCGACTAGCCTGCCGGTTTCGCCCACGTACGGGCTTGTCTCCTGGTCAGATGCGCTGAGCACTCGCACTACGGCACCCGCGTGCAGGCGGCCGGGGTCAAGTTGGTCTGTTTGGTACGGCCACGTGCTCGTCTCGCAGGTTTGGCACTGCTGGGTTTGGCAATCCGGCGCAACGAAGCTCTCATGGCCAAGGTGAAGGCGGGACGAGCCACCCGTGCCGATACCCTGCTGGGGCACTGCTAAGTCCCTCCAGCACCACGGGCTCTTCCACCGTCGGCCACAGTAGTCGCACTCATAGTGGCCAAAGTACCGACAGACGTGAATGCCATCTACCAGATTCCGAGGATTCCGAGGTTGGCCACAGTCGCAGCCATCGGGTGCTGCGAGTGGTGGAGCATTCTGCCAGTATCCGCGCAGCGGTTCATCGGGCGGCTGCGGCTGCGGCTGCGGCTGCGGCTGCGGTTGCGGCTGCGGTTGCGGCTGCGGTTGCGGCTGCGGCTGCGGCGGCGGCGGTTGTGCCTCGTTGCTCGCCAAGGCTGCAATGAAGAAGCCGACGCCACCACTTCGGATGCTGCTTTGGCGCGGGGGATGATGCGGCTGCGGCTGCGGCTGCGGTTGCGGCTGCGGCTGCGGCTGCGGTTGCGGCTGCGGCTGCGGCGGCGGCGGTTGTGCCTCGTTGCTCGCCAAGGCTGCAATGAAGAAGCCGACGCCGCCGCCACCATTTCCGATGCTGCTTTGGCGCGGGGGCTGTGCCGTTGGAGCTGCTGCCATGGCTGCCGCCGCGGCACGTTTGGCAGCTTCTGGCGACGCCTCCGCCTGCTGAAGCAGTGCGGCGACCGCAGAGTGCTCCTTCGCAACTTGCGCGGGCGTCTTGCCCTTCGGGGTGCACGCGCTCGCCGGCGCACCTGCAGCCAGCAACATCTGAACGATTCGCATGTGGTCCTTGCTGGCTGCCGCATGCAGCAGACTCCAGCCAGAGTACATGCCGGTGGTCTGGCACGCGGCTGCGTCGATCATGCGTGACTGCAGCATCGAGCCGAGCTCCGCCTCTTTGCCATTCAGGCTGAGCTGGAATGCGCTGCTTATGTCAGACATCAATTTGGAGAGGTACGTGGACGCCTTCGCTCCGCTTCTTGTTTTCCGAGCACGGCGGCACCGCGCACACGAGGAGGACGAGGGTGTTATCGGAAAGCTCGCCTCTTGTTTTCCGAGCGCGGCTCCCACGATCCCTTTTAGGAAACCTCTGAACCAGTCATGGTCCGCGTCAAACGCCAGTGATGCACGCTTGCTCCGTGTAAGACGTGGGCCGAGCTACTGTATTGCTACTGTACATGGGCTGTCCATAGGACCTCGCCAGGGACGCGCATCTTTTTCCGCTAAGGAATCTTCGCACTCGATGTTCCTATCTCTGCTCTCCGTGGCGCCGTTGGTGTATGCACCGACGACCTCGGCGGCGCGTCAAGGCGGGCCGCATTGGCGACTCCGCACGGCCGCGCGCGTGGCGTCGATGAGCGAATTCGGGATCGAGGCGGTGACCAGCCTCGCGGCAGCGACGGCAGCAGCGAGCGGCGGCAGCATGTCTCTGCTGCTGCCATCGACTGACCTGCTGCGCTCCAAGCGGCCGCTCGGATCAAGTCAGCTCACTCGCGGGGGCATGAGCTGGATCACGCGCGAGTCGCGCTGGATGGCGCAGAACTACCTCTACTTCATCGAGCAGGAGACGCTCGGCTTCATCTCGGTGTCCGAGGAGGCAGAGTTGCTCGCGCTGCTGCGCGATCGGTTCTCAGCGTCCGCGCTGCGCCTGCACCTGCAGCGCCGAGTGGCAGAGGCGCCGCCCGAGGCCGGCCTTCGCCTCGCCGCCGCCGACGTGGCCGCAGCGCGCGCAGGCGCCGAGGTGGGCAGTCGGCACAACCCGACTGTCTGGGCGGCTTTCAAGCTTGGGGTGGAGCATCTGCTCACCGAGCGCGCGCAGAGCCTCGAGCCCGTCGCCAAGGTCCGGCGCGAGGGCGGCATAGGCGCCAGCGATGGGCTCGATGGCTCGCTCGACTGGCGGGCGGATGTGGAATGGGTGCTCCTGGAGCAGATCGGCGGCCTCGACGTGGCCGACTCGGCAGCTTCGCTCGCTGCTGCGCTGCCGACCGGTTCCGTCAAGCCTGTGCGACAGGGTGCTGCGCCACCCAAGCCGCGACAGCCACCGATGCAGTCGGATCCACCGAAGCAGGCCACGATCTCGAAGCAGCCGCCTCAATCCAAAGGGGCTTCGACGCAGCCGGCGCTGCAGGCTCCGCCCGCGCCGGCGCCGCCAACGCCAGCGCCGGCGCAGCGCCCGTCCAAGCAACCGAAGCAACCCAAGGCGCAGCTGCAGCCGGCCCAGCTGGCGCAGCCGCCCTCTGCTGCCGAGGACAGAAGCAAAGCACAAGCCAAAGGCGAGGCGTTGGCGGCGACGGTCGCGACGGTGGCGGCGGGAGGCCGCGGCGGTGCCAAGGCCGTGCCACAGCCCAACGCCGAGATTAAGACCGAGATTCAGACCGAGATTAAGGCCGAGATTCAGGCCGAGATTCAGGCCAAGGCGATCAAGGCCGCGCCACAGCCCAACGCGAAGCAGCCACTGGGCCGACGCGAGGTTGGGGCGCCCACGCTGCAGTGGCTCGGCACCGCCACCGAGCGCTGCGCGGTAGAGTACCTCGCCATGGCCGACCAGCTGGGCGAGGCGGCGGCGCCCAAGGCGGCGCCCATGGACGAGGAGCAGGCGATGGAGGGCAGCCTGCGTGCGCTGCGAGCGCGCTTTGGCATCGTGCCCCTGGTCCGTCGTGTGGACGAGATCCTCACGATGAGCGGCCCGCCACCGGCGGCGGCTGCGGAGCATGCAGAGCGCGTGCGGCAGCATGTCCCCACCGTGTGGGCCTCCTTCTCCTCCGCCGTACGCGCCCTCCTCCAGATACGATATGAGTCGAGCGCCGCTCTCGGCCTGAGCGCCACTGGCACAGGCGGCGGCGGCGGCGGCGGCGGCGGCGGCGGCGGCAGTGTCGGCCGCTGGAGTAACTCGAGCGCGTGGCTGCTGCTCCGCGAGGTGTACGCGAGCTCAAAGCAGGACAAGGCGTTCCGATGGCGTGTGAATGAGCGCCTTGGTGTGAATGAGCGCCAGGCGAACCGCCAACGAGCTGCCAACCGCCAACCAGCTGCCAACGCTAAAAAGTCGAAGTCGCAATCGTCGGCAAAGGCCGCGACCAAAGCCGAGGTCGCGGCCGATACCAAGGCCGAGGTCGCGGCCGCGCGCGCCGTCGCGGCGGCCACCCTCGTCGCGGCCGGTGAGCCGAATGCGCCCACGCTGAGTGCGAGCGCGTATCTGGCCGCGCTGGCGTTGGAAGCGCCGCCGGGCGCGAAGGCCGGAGAGGCATGGGCAGTGCCCTCGTGGTACGCGGCCGACGTCGACGTGCCGCCCCTTGCGCCTCTGCCTACTGGCGCGCCGCTACCAGGATCAGCGGCGCTGTTGGCCGCCGTGGGCCCGTACACTACGCGACTGTCGCGTCTGCTCCGGCAGGAGAGGGAGGCGGCTCTTGAACTTGCCGAGAAGGCTGTTGCGACGGCGGATCTGGACGCGGGCCCAGAGGAGGAAGACGAGGAGGAGGCGCTAGTTGCGGCGGCGACGGGGCAGGAGCAGGCGACGGCGGCAGCGGCGCTGAGGAAGTCGGTGGAGTTGAGGGCGGAGGCGAGGCTGCGTCAGCTGCGCGGTGTCCGCCTGAGCAATGTGCAGCAAGTCAATGGGAAGCTCGGACCCCGCGCGGTCATCACCATCGCCGCACTCGACACGAGCGAGGGCGCTGGTGCGAGCACGGACCGGTATTTGACGAAACGTCGCCTGCCGCGTTCCAAGCTCGCGGTGGGCGACGTTGTGATGGTCCGACCATGTGCGCGCCGTGCCGCCGCCAATGCAATTCTTGCCGAGGTCCAGGGCACGGCTACGGCGGTCGCCCGCTCGCAGGCCGTGGCGGCGGCTCGGAAGGAGGCGGCGGCACTCGGCAGACGGCTGCGAGGCATCATCACGCAGCAGTCGCAGGGCACCTTGACGATCACTCTCGAGTTGCCTATGAGCGACGAGACGGATGTAAACAGCGACGGCGCAGCGGCGGCGGCCGCCTCGGAACGCCTTTCCTTCTTCAATGCTGCCCCCACAGCGGCGGCGGCGGACGCGGCGGCGGCGGCGGCGGCGGCGCTGCTGTCGGCCGCCGCGCTCACATCGCTTCGTGCGCTCTTCCCACAGGAGGCGACGGCCCAGGCGGCACAGGAGGCGGCGACTGCACAGCTGGCGACGGCGGCGCGCGGCTTGCTAGGAGCAGAGGTCCGGCTCGATTGGATCGGAACCGACGTGACCCATGCTCGCAACCTCGCCGCCCTCGATCAACTCCAGAGCATCGCGGTCGATGCCGCAGAGCGGGGCAAGCCCGCACCCGCGCTCGGCATGATGAATGCCCTCCTTAACGCGCCCAGAGCTCCGGTCGCCGCCCGCCCGCCCGCTGCTACCACCGCAACGGCCGCGCCCGCCTTCCCCGCATTCAACGGCCGTCTCGAAGGTGCTCAGCTCGACGCGGTCGAGGCGGCCATCAGTGGCGCCTCGCCAGTGAGCGTGCTGCAAGGCCCTCCCGGCTCGGGCAAGTCTGCGGTCGCCGTCGAGATCGTCCAGCGTGCCGTCGCGGCAGGGCTCCGTGTCCTCGTCTGTGCGCCGTCCAACATGGCGGTGGATGGCCTGACGCTGCGCCTGCACGCTGCCGATCCCTCGATGCGCTTGGTGCGAGTGGGCGACCCGGAGCGCATCGATGCTGCGGCTCTCAACCTGACTGCGGACGCGGCCGCCGGGCGGCGCGCGCCGCTCGTGGAGGCGGAGGCGCAGATGGAGCTGCGCCGAAGGCTCGACGAGCTCCGCGCCGACCGGCGGATGGGACCGGAGCGCAAGGCGCAGATGCGCGACTATGTGCGCCGCAACACGCGGCGCCTGGTTCAAAAGCGATTGGCACGCGGCAGCGAGGAGGCCATGAGTGACGCGCAGGTGCTGCTCTGCACCACCACCGCCGCGGCTGACAAGTGCGTGCTCCGCGTACCAACACTCGATTTGGTCGTACTGGACGAGGCGGCGCAGGCGACCGCTCCGAATGCGTGGGTGGCGTTGCTGCGCGGCCGGCGGGCGGTGCTCCTCGGCGACCCTCAGCAGCTTCCGCCCACGCTCCTTTCACGAGACGCAGCCGCCGCTGGCCTGGGCACCTCCCTCATGGAGTGGGCCCAACAGGAGCAGCCAGGCTCCGCGACGCTCCTGGACACGCAGTGGCGAATGCATGCAGCGATCGCGGCGTGGTCTTCGGCGCAATTCTACGGCGGGCGGCTGCGTTCTCACCCGAGCGTCGCGACGCGTGTGCTCGCCGATCTGCCCGGCATCTCCCGCAACAGCCTCACAGCCAGCCCACTGCTAGGCGTGAGTGTGGGTGGCGGCAACTCGGAGCGGCGCGGAGCCAACGGCGAGATCTCAAACGAGCTCGAGGCGCGTGCCGTCGTCAGCCACGTGGCATCGCTGCTTCGTGCCGGTGTCCCCGCGAGCGACGTGCTGGTCATCTCGCCCTACGGCGCGCAGGTGGCGCTGCTGCGTCGACTTCTCCTCGACGCAGCAGCGACTGCCCAACGGCCCGACCAACCGATGCATGCGCTCTCCGCGGTTGAGGTCGCCACGGTGGATGCGTCCCAGGGGCGCGAAGCCGAGGCCGTCATTGTCTCTCTCGTACGATCTAATCGCCGGCGTGCTGTTGGGTTTCTCGCGGACGCGCGTCGCCTCAACGTGGCGGTGACGCGCGCATCTCGTCACCTAGCGCTCGTGTGTGATCCATCCACGGTGGGGAGCGACCCGCTGCTCGCGACGCTTCTCGATCACGTGGCCGCCCTGGGCGAGTGGCGCGCACCCGACGTGGACACGACCCATAGCTCATAGGTAACTCTCGCGCAGCACTACGTTATAGAAATGAGTATGACACCGAACGGTGCAAGTTGTAAAGCTGCACTGGATACACAACAAACCATCATACCTTGTGTCAAGATCTCCAGGTCGACCACATGTTAAGAGGTAACTCAACGGCTAACGCCGTGGAGCCACCGGCGCGCGACATAAGTCATAAGACACCTGACCGGACGCAAGACCCCCAACAGTGAGGCCGTCGCATCTCCACTCGCATACTGTCTGATTGCGTCATCACGTTGCCTCAACAACTTGCAACTTGCCTCGAGCGAGGACACCATAGGGGCTTCACGCACCACGCAGCATCCAGAATTCATGTTCTGAGCATCTTCCATCCCATGAGCCTCGCCTTTAGCGCCAGCTAACGCCCCACTGAGTGCTCGGGTGCTCGATGCCGTACTCGTACGCCGTGCGGGAGCCGTGGGCACGCCCTAGCACACGGTCCTCGTACGCCGCGGCTGCTTGCTGCGCTTCCTGAGCGGCGGCGGGCGCGGTGAAGGAGGGGATAGTTGGGGTGGCTGGGGGGGGCACAACTCCAGCCGTGGCCACAACGCCCCAGTGCGTGGATGGGTGCAGCATGCTGCGCTCGTACGCTGTGGGGCCGCCGTGGGCCTTCCCGAGCACGCGATCCTCGTACGCATAGGCCGCCTGCTTCGCCGCTGGAGCGGCGGCCGACCCTGGGGTAGCAGCAGAGAAGGACGGTGCGTGCTCCACGAAGGGTGCCGCATCACGCGTCCCCGCGGTAGCCACAACGCCCCAGTGCGTGGACGGATGCAGCATGCTGCGCTCGTACGCCGTGGGGCCGCCGTGGGTGCGCCCGAGAACGCGATCCTCGTACGCATAGGCCGCGGCCTGCGGTGCCGGAGGAGCGATGGCGTTTGTTGCCACAACCTTGCCAGTGAAGGTGGGTTTAGCAGTTTTTGCGAGCCATTTAGCCTTGGCTGCCGCTTCGGTGGCCGTCGCTGACATGCGAAGCGGCGCCACGCGTAGAGCCGCCACGGCGCCGAGCGTCAGAGCGAATGAGAGGGGCCTCATCTTCGATTTGTGAATCTTTCAAGGGGCGAAGATACGCAGTCTCGTCGATCTCGTGGTTTCGTTCTCATTATCCAGAGCGCTCACACGATCTGGGGGTTGCAGCCACATCGACCAGTGCGAGCATAAGCATACCTACCAGACCAAAGGGGAAGGGAAAAGGGAAATCTGACCAACCGAGAAGCGCGAACAGTGTGGGGGAGTCGGGAGAGCTCGCACGGGACGAGTTGCACGCGTGCGTGAAACGAGATCCGACAAACTTTTCGACTTCAGCAATGCGGGACCACACTCGACTTTTTCTCGCGGCCGCGCCGCGTTCAGATGCGTGAGTCCTATTGAAGGTGAGCGACCCGGACCTTGACGAATCATCCTTCGCCCCACTCTTCTGCACAACGCCTTCAGCTGCCTCGCATGCACCGTATCCTCGAAGTCCTGTGGCAACACGGCGGCCTCGCTGTCCACTCTTTCCAGAGTGGCCGCAGTGGAGTGCTTGCTGCCTTCTTGTTCTCTCACACTCTTGCCCTGTGAGCACCCCTCATGTGCACCACTCATCGCCCACGTGCAACCGTGTGCTCACCCGAACTGTGCAGGTACCATCGCGACTTTGAACCACTCATGGCACACACGCTGTCGCGTGCGCTTCGAACCGAGGCTCCTATCAGCGGTCCAAGCTTGCGCCACCGGCTGGATAAGGTGCGGCAGCTCTTTGTCCACCATGATTGACATAGTCCAGCCGTCGCCGGCCGCGGGCCGTGGCTGGCACGTTCTGCACACCACCACCACTTGCGGAGCCATTTCTGATGGCTCCGCACCCGCCACCCACGCCTCACCCCATCCCCGTGCTCCCGGACAGGTTCTGACACATTGGTAGGCATCCTCGTGGTGGACAAGGAGGAGCCCAGCAGCAAGCGCGGGCACGGCGACGCGTGCGCGAGCTCTGGCGGCGTGCGGACGGCGACGCTCACTAGCCGGCCCTTGAGAGAGGGCCGCGCGCCAGTCGTGAGGGTCCGCCGTGGGCGTTTGGGACCGGTCAAACGAGTATTGTACCGACCTCGTACATGCTGGGGCTGGAGGTACACGCATCAGTAACGTGTGTAGGCTTTACTAACGACCCGCATTCACTCATTTGTCGGAAAGCGACGCGCTTGGTTTCACCCCGGCATGCAACACGTCACGGGCAAGAGCTCGGGACACACGACACACGTCGAGAGCGGTAAAGCAAGCAAGCAAGCAGGTACACGTAGCGAGAGCGACGCTCGCGCAGCAATACGCGCTCTACATCTACACGCCCATGCAATGTTCTCGTGTAAGGCTTCGCGTATTGGTGTAGGTGATGTGGTGAAGATCTTGCCACTTGCGCCTCCCGTCGGTACGATAATCTCGATATCGACATATCGTCGTCTCTGATTGTTACAAAGTTGAATTATCCTATGTACCGACGCTACAGTCAGTCGCGGGCATTCACAAAGCACGAGATCTAAGCGTAGGCACCGTTTCTTTCTGACGGGCGATCGGATGATCGATGAGCGATGAGGGCAGGTCCCGGGACAGGTGGTCAGGTGCGCAGGATGCAGGATGTCTGCATCGCTAAACGCCACTTCCTCCCTTGCACCGTGGACCAACGCGCAGTTGTACCGCAATCTGTCGGGTGAGCTCCCACTTGGGCTCTTAGACCCTGTAGCAGCATGCACCTCACCATTCTTCGCATCACATCCAACATCATAGGATATGATCTCCTGATTCAGAAGTTAGAAGACCATGGACGCGACGTCACCATGCCTCAGCACAATGTCATCGCAGACATAGATCGAACGGAGGACGTACGCGATTTGCCTGCTGACGCTGCGATGAAGGCAATCCCTAAACTCCTGAAATACAGCAGTCGAGGATTTGTGTGCGGATGCCAAGCCACAGCCATGATCCTTCTCGTAGATAACAGTGCTCGAGGCAGCGGTAATCCTGGGGTTACTCTCACTGCAGGATGACTCGGCCATGCCGTTGGAAAAATTGAGGTCTCTGAACGCAAGTGCCGCTGGCTGGTCTGTACGCGAAACGCGATGCCGATGGAGGTGGACCAATGATACAAATATGACTGATATGGATGCGACGCTCACGAAGTTTCGATACCGCGCCGCAGCCATACGAAGGGCTTCAAGCTCACCCCCTTTGATCATGAAACGGTTTCGCACGTGTATTCACACACATTTTCTTGGGAAGATTCCTCTGACCTTTTTCAAGTTTTGTTTCGTGCGCGTCGCGCGTAACTCTCGCGGTCGTCGTACACTCCGGTGTGTACGTGCCATGCATCGTTTTCGAGCACCGAGCGTCGCTTTTCGGCGCGCCCTTTCGGACGCTGTGCACACACCCGTACGTGCAGGCAACGCGCCCATCAAGTTTGATGCTGTGAAGGACAAGCCATATTCCTGGTGCACGTGTGGTTTGAGCAAGAAGCAACCATTATGCGATGGGTCACACAAGGGCACGGGCTTGAAGTCGTTGAAAGTCGTGCCGACAGAGTCAAAGCCGATCATGCTCTGCACATGTAAGCTCACCAAGAACACGGATGGTGGTTGCGATGGCTCGCATAAGATCCCGGTCACCTAACGCCGTGGTCGCCGTCGTCTGTCGTGTTGCTGGCCTCTCGAATCATCTCTCGACTAGTAACACATGTGTGCTGTAGTACGCGGTGGGAGAGCCGAGAACAGCTGTATGTGATTACGTTGTGTCTCAAACCGTAATTTTACGGTCGCGGTGCTCTCTGGGTGTGCACCTGCACACTATCTCGTATCTGTCGACTCTGAGTACTGCCGAGTGCTACTCTCAACTCTGCGCTGGGCTCGTGCGTCGTGGGGCTTGGTCGGCTGCGTGGCCGTGGGTGCGTGGGTGCGTGCCGCATCGCGGCGTGCGCCGCCGCGGGCTCCTGGCCGCTGCGCCGGACACAAATAAACAGGATTGACACACGCGAGAGCCACGAGCGCGCGGATGAGGCCGGAACTAAGGGGTTGTTCACCGAAACTCTTACCGGAACGCGCACCCTTGTTCTGGTGCGCGTTGCTTTACCATATGCTATTTCACTCGTCCGCGAAGCCAAACTTGGCGGTGGCGAGATGGAGCGCAGTGCGAGCCTGGTGCACCTGCGGCGGCGATGCGGCGCCGAGGTCACTCGAAGATACGAGAGGACGCTCGGGAGGACGCTCCGCCATGGGTTGACGAACCGTAAGGCGCTCTCGCAGCGTCTTCATGCCCGCCCGCGCCGCCCCGGACGCGCCGCCGCCAGCGGCGCCGATGGCACCGACGGCAGCGGTGGCCGCGGCGCATGTCTCGACGATTTGCTTGAGGGCCACGAGGACCTGCCCGGCACGGCGCGCCTCAGCCGGCACCGACGCACAGCGCGCCTTCTCGGCGCAGCGCGCCTCGGCGAGGCGCAGCAGGGCTTCAACGAAGCCGAAGAAAGTCATCTGGCCGGGCGGCGGCATGTCCCATCCCGTGCCCACGTCAGCCCGAGCCGCACAGGCGGCTGCGAATAGCGCGGCCGGTGCGAGGGCCGCCGCGCCGCCGCCTCCGGCATGACCTCCGGCATCACCTCCGGCATGACCTCCGGCATCACCTCCGGCATGACCGCCGGCAGCAGGAGCGACCTCGGCGGCGCAGGGCGTTGTGATGGGCGTTGTGTACGCCGGACGAAGCAGCCTCTCGAAGGGCGTTGTGATGGGCGTTGTGATGGGCGTTGTGATGGGCGTTGTAACGTACGCCGGACGAAGCAGCCTCTCGAAGCTTGCCTGGCTGAGCGTCCACTGCACCCCTGCCTTGGAGGTCGCATGGGATTCGAAGAGCAGCCTGGCGCCCTCGAAGGCACAGAGCGGCCACCCTGCCTCGCCGAGCGGCTCAACCTCGCACTGCGCGCACAGTGCGGCCGTGTGCACGTCGGCGAGGCCAAGTTGCAGAGCCGCGCGCACCACCTTCGTCTTCACCTCGACCTCCTCCTCCTCGTTGCCCGCGAGGGCCATCGAGGGCGAATGGTTGATCTCGAGCAGCCAGGGCTTGAGGCTCCGATCTAGCATCACATCGAAGCCCAGGATCTGGAAGCAACGTCGGTGCTCGGGACGGGCAGGAGCCGCGCCCGCGCCCGCCGCCTCGCTGCCGCCGCCGCCCTCGCCGCCGCCGCCCCCGCCGCCGCCGCCGCCAGCGCCGCCGCCGCCGCCGCCGCCGCCGCCGCCCTCGCCGCCCTCGCCGCCGCCGTCCTCGCCATCAGCCGTTGAGCTCGGCGCCATCCGCGGCCGAAGCGGCCGCCGGCTCGGCGCCGCGCCCAAATTGAACGCCGTCGAGTAGCTATGGGCCACGACTGGTTGTATCGCCGCGAGGGTCCGTGCTACGAGAGACTTGATGTCCGCCTGCACCGCGCACACGTCGGCTCCGTTGGCAGCGAGGCGGTCCCACACGCGCGGGAGCGCCCACTTGTTGCTCACGCCGCTCGCCACTTGATTGATCGACGAGTTCGACAGGTGCATGAGCATGTCGGACGCGTTCTCGTCGTCGACCGGCCGCCATGGATGCGAGGCAAAGCGCGCGACGCCATTGGTGGCGAGGAAGGCCTGAAGCGGGCTCGCGCAGGTGAGGATGACGTAGAGGCGCAAATCAAACTTGAGTCCGTCGATGAGCAGCGGGGTTGGCAGGTAGCACTGCACCACCGCGCGCTCGGGCGCCTCGGGACGCTCCAAAAGCAGGCGCAGCGCCTCGTGGCTCGTCACCAGCTCGATACCCGCGCCCTGACACCCATTGTCGGGCTTGACGATGTAGGCGGGGCGCGGATAGGATAGCGTGCCGCCGCCGCCGCCGCCGCCCTCGCGCTGCTGCTTCTGCTCCTTGCAGTACGCGCGATGCGCTTCGAGCTGCTCTGCCCACGTCGGGCCCGTGCCAACCCACCAAGTGCGCGGCGCGAGCTGCGCAAACTCGGCCGGGTGGAGACGCGAGCATGCGTCGAGCAGGATGGCAAGGTTCACCTTGCGGCACACGCGCACCATCGCGAAGAACCTATTGGTCCGTGCGCCCGGCGGCAGCGCGAGCAGCCTCGGCTTCTTTGCTGGATCCTCGGACCAGACTACGTCCACGCCCGCGGCGAGCGGGCCGGTGGCATTCTCCCAGCCGAGGCTTTTGAGGGCCGCGCTCAACGCATCGATGTAGTACTGTTCGGAAGCGCGGCTCGTGTTGACCATAGGCACGCGGGCAGCCCGCGGGGGAGCGCCACCTGCTGGCATTCGGAAATGGACGGTTTTCTCGTCATTCACATCACACCTTTCACAGCAACCATGGCTCCTCTGAAAAAATTTTGGCCGCCTTACACACACCTCCAAGGGCCATTGGCGACGAGCTGGGTGTGAATGACACAACACGGCTCGTTACTAACGTGGTTTAGCGAGTACTGTGTACTGGGCAAAGGGCAATGGTAATGCTAATGGGTTCGTTCATTCGGCAAACGTGGCTTTTACCCCGCTGGATCGAGCGGGGAAGGGTCAAGGAAGGCAACATGCGCAACTTTTACCACGCGAATCCAGTCGACCAGCTGTGGAGGGACACTTTTGACTAAACCAAGGGGACTAAACCGCGGGCTAAACCGCCCACCCTTTTGCCTAAATTTGGGTGTAGTGTGTCAATCCAGACAATTTGCAGAAATATTTCCGAAGAAGCCCTCCGACCATGTGGCATGTGTGCCTCCCCGGGTACCACATATTACATGGCGCCCACTGCGCACTGGATTTGAAGTCAATTGCTATTCAATTCATCAACGAATTGTGGGACGACACTACATGTACATACATGTACATCGCTTTAATGCGAATCCAGAAAAACGAAGAAGGGTTAGAAAGAACTTATGGTCCGTTCACTGTCCGTGCATTCTTGCCTGCCTGGCACTGCCTGCCTGCGCAGACTTCAGGCTCGCGAGAAGGCCCCAGCGACATTCATCCTTACGTCCGCATACCTAACGCATACCTCATAGTTACCTAACGCATACCGATACCCCGTCCGAACGAAAGATTCTCGCAGAGAAGGCATCGCGACGGGGTTCAACTTCCGTCGTGAGCTCGTGACATGCGATTTGCATAACTTGAACCGTCTGAACGGGATCTGGTTCTAAGAATACTATTGCAGGCTGAATGAGATGATGGTTAGGATGGTCCAGGTTTGGTTCCCAGTTGCTCTACATGTATCGTGATTTTGTATCTCAGGGTGTATCCTGATGTATCATAAGATGTATCGTGATGAAGAGTCCAAGATACACGTATCCTGATGTATCTTGATATGTATCCAGTGTGACACCAAGGAAGCGCGCAAGATACATGTATCTTGATGTATCTGATGTGTATCCCAAAATGTATCTTGGACTCTTTGGGGTTACAGTCTACGTGTAAAATACATGCAAAATGTCAAGATACATGTATTCTCTTGGAATGTAACAGAGCATGTATAGAGCATGTAAGATACTTTTGAGATACATCAGGATACACTCAGGATACGTATTTATCCTTCAGGATACATGCAGGATACATGCAAGATACATCAGGATACGTACATGTAGGAACCCCCCCCTAACCCAGGTGCCAAGAGGTACATGTAGGGAACTAGGGAAGCATGGGGAAGGTCGAACATTGAGATCGGACATCGGAGGTACCAGTCCAAAGGGACGGACCAACCCAAAGTGCCTCAATGCACGTCTCACTGAGACGTGTGCGCTGAGACGTGTTTCGTGCCTCACTGAGTTGCGGATGTGGCTTGGGGTGTGTGCCTCACTCGTCACTGAGTCAGAAATGTTCCGTTAAGAAATCCGGCTCACTGTAGAGGCGGATTTAGCCATTTAGCGGATTCCCTTGATCCATTCACAGTGAGTCAGATTTTGCCGTATCACAGAGCAATTCCCAGAGGCGGATTCACGGCTCACCGAGACACAGTTTTTCCGCCTCTTCCCTCTACAGTGAGGCGCTTCGCGAGTTTCGCGACCGGTCGGCGGTCGTGACCCGAGCACCCACCAAGTACCCACCAAGAAGGGTGCCGACCGCCCACTGACGCCCACTGAGCCTACGTGCACGTACGCAGACGAAATCCTGCGCGACCTTCGAAGAAAAAGAGGATTTCGTCGATTGCGGGTCCACCCAAACCGGGGAGATACGCCGCCGGCGATTGGATTGCAACCAGAACAGTACCAGAACCGACCAAGACACGAACACAGGTCGCGTGGCATTTTGCCGTCGGCGTCCATCCCGCGCGCGCGGCCATGAAGGACGGGATGGGTTTCCGCTCTTCGTCGGTGCCCTACAACATGGGCTCGCCATTCCGCGAGCAGCAGGGCCACAGCCTGGCCGAGCCCGCCGTGCAGAAGCTGCTGAGCGTGATGCCGGCGCAGTATGCCCTGTCGACCCTGCCATCAGACCGCGCACAGCACGCGCAGCTGCTACAAAACCTGCATATCGAGCAGCAGCGAGAAGGCCGCGAATCGCAGAACGTGCACCTGAGCTGGGCGCCCTACGACTCCCGCAGCTTCTCGCTCTGGCTCGTCTTTAACGATCGGCGCGGCTCACTGGGCGTAATCACATCGGTGCTCGCCGAGTTTGGCATCGACATCTCGAAGGTGGCGGCCTTCTCGACGCCCGACGGCGTCGCCGTGGACTCGTTCGCGGTGAGTCGCATGGACGAGGAGCTCGCGGCCAAAATGCGCGTGCGCCTCTCCGCAGCCTTTTGCGGTCCATGGACGGCGGCGCACAACGTCACCGACGTTGCGATCACCGACTGGTCAGGGCTCTCGCTCGGTAGAGCGGCCGCGGACCCGGACACGATGATGGAAGAGCCGCCGCCGCTGCCGATCACGCCCGCTAGCATGCCGCCGCTGCCGGGCGCGTGCAGCACCAGCGCGGTCGGCGGCGCAGGCGGAGCATGCAGCAGCAGCAGCGTTGGTGCAGGCGGAGCCGCCACGAGCGCCAGCCCAAGAGGGGGCGCCGCCGCATATGGCGGTGCCATGGCCGACCTGACGAGGGAGGAGCTCCAAACCCTCGAGGGGCTCCAAGGACAGTTTAGCAACCTGCGCGTGCGGCGGCTCATCGACGAGGGCGCGTCGAGCAAGGTACGCGTGTGCCCATAGGGTGCCTATAGGAGTGCCCAAGGAGTGCCCATAGGGTGCCCATAAGAGTGCCCATGGGGTGCCATAGAGTGCCCATAGGGTGCCTATAGGAGTGCCCATAGGAGTGCCCATAGGAGTGCCCAAGGAGTGCCCATAGGATGCCCAGTGCCATGGAGTGCCCATAGGGTGCCCAAAGGGTGCCCATCGGGTGCCCATAGGGTGCCCACAGTGTTTATGATCACCCATCGCGAGTCTCTCGGGAGGAGACCCCGCTGTGTGTGATGGCTGCACGGCCGGCTTGCACGCTCGCGCGCGTGCCTCCTGTCGACCACGCGAACGCTGACCACGGGACGTTGCCGCGTGCTGTGCTGGATAGGTATGGGAGGCGGAATGGGCGGGCGCGCGCGTGGTGATCAAGGTGCTGCGCGAGGACGAAGCGCTGCGCTCCTTTTTGGGCGAGGTCAATATCTGGCGCCAGCTGCGCCATCCCTGCGTGTGCTCGCTCCTTGGCGTGTGCTTGTTCGAGGAGATGCCGGCGATGGTGCTCGAGTTCCTGCAAGGCGGCTCCCTGCACGACCTGCTGCACAACCCGGAAGAGCCGCCGCTCGTCCCTCCGAGACCCCCCAGCCGGGACAGCGACGTTCCTCCGAGGCCTTCGAGCCGTGACGGCATCAAAAATGCCGGCAGCGGGCCTCTAGACGCGCCTCTGCTCGCGCGCATCGTCAAGGAGGTCGCCTCGGGGGTCGCCTACTTGCACTACAACGGCGTGATGCATCGCGACATCAAGACCGCGAACGTGCTCCTTGACGAGTCGGGCCATGCGAAGGTGACTGACTTTGGCATCTCGACGCGCTTTGGGCGCTCGGAGTACACGGCCGAGACGGGCACGTACCGGCAGATGGCGCCCGAGGTGATCCTGCACAAGCCATACAACTACAAGTGCGACGTGTACTCTTATGGGATGCTACTGTGGGAGACGCTGCACCGCAAGATTCCGTTCACCGACTTCGCGCCGCTCCAAGCCGCGTTTGCCGTCGCGATGGAGAACGCGCGCCCGCCCATCCACTTGCGGGAGGATCTCAAGGAGTACGCGCCACTCATCACCGCCTGTTGGGATACCAACCCGGCAGCGCGTCCGGCGATGGATGCGGTCGTGCTGGCCACCGCCGAGTGCCTGACTCGGATCGACGCCGCTGCTGCCGCGCAGCACAAGGAGAGGATGCAAGCCGCCAGCGCCGCCGCCGCGCAGCAAGCGATGGCGGATGAGGAATCCCCACAAGAGGCGGGGGGCGGCGGCAGCTCGATGCTGGGGCGCGGTGTGATCGGGCTCACGGGGGCGCTCGCCTCCAAACTCTCCCTCTCGGGCCTCGGGCCGCCAAGACCGCCGAGCAGGGGCTGAGCAAGGAGAGGCGTCCCTCAGGCAGTTCCCGACCGCCGCGCCGATGGCGTCATTGCACGGGACTAGTACAACCAAGGGTCGGTGAAACGCATCTGGCACCGCGGGGGGGAGGAAGAGGAGGAAAGGACGTAAGGATGAAGGTCGCTGGGCGCGAGCCTAGAGTGCGCAGGCTGGCAGGCTGGCAGGCAGGCAAGAATGCACGGACAGTGAACGGACCAGTCCACGGACGCAAATGGCATACAGGGGCACGGCAGTGGGGACAGGCGGCGGCTGCCCTAACGAAGGGCGGCAAGGATCATCATAATGAGCGCCGCCGTTGGAAAAGGGAGAGACCATGCACAAGAGTCAGCTAGTGCCGTGTCACAGTGAGTCGGTTCGGGGCCCGTGTAGCGGGCTAGAGAGCGAGGTCTGGGGGGGTGGGGCTCGGGTCGGCAAGATACGAGTACGGGCGTCGGGTGAACCGAGTCCTAGACCGAAGAGTTACAACTGAGTGTTGGCGGGTAAGTGGGCTGCTTTCGCGTTACATATGAAAGGCGTTCCTCTCAGCTGAAAGGCGGCATTCCTTCAATTTCGCCCGTTACGACGCTTCGGTTCCGCATCTGAGGGCGCAAACATCCTCAAGCGACCTTCCGACCGCACGTTGTTGTCCCTTCGCGGGATGAGCGCACCACGATATTACACGGGCACCTTCTGCACGGGCCACGTGCCCATGGTCGGCTCGACTGCCATTCAATTCGAGGAGAACGCCAAAAAAGAATTCGTCGAGGAGTACAAGAAGTGCCACAACATGAAGCGTAAGAAGGGCCCGGGCCTCGGCTACGTCTACGACTTCACAGCGCAGCCGCAGCGGCCGTCGCCGGCGGTGCCCGTCGCCGGCTGCGCGCTCGCGCGCCTTACAACGGGCATGTTCCCCGAGCGGCAGGCGCCCACGTCATCAAAGGCGATTGGTAGCTGGTGGACAGACCCCGTCTTCCAGGAGATGAAAAACCATGCGTCCACGAAAGGCAAGGGGAAGCCACCCGACTGCCTCAGGGGTCCCCTCCGCTCCACGACTTCCGAAATTGGCTCCTACTGGCACGATCCTGAGCTCGACGAGCGCGACCCGTACATGGACAAACTGCGTGCCGAGAACGGCGCCAAGCGCGTGCTGCCCGTGGAGAGCAACTCCTCGTTCGCGCTCGAGGACCTGCCCACCGCGGATCGGCTGCTCTGAGCGCCATACGCATGGCGGCAGATAGGCACACGTGCGCTCTGCGTGGAGGCGCCGCGGCGCGCTCTCCACAATGCGCGAACGAATCTGTGATCGTCCGGCGGATACTCACTCGTACAGCACTGGAGTACAGCACACGGCACACGGCCACACGCGTCGATCCCGTCGGCACGGTGCATACGTATTCGTTTCCTGATTTTAGAGCTTTTCCTCAGACACAGTCACCGTGATCATTCCCTGTTACTGGACTATTGTGCACCTCTTACTATGAGAGTCTCGGATCTTGTTCGAAACGAGGGCGGAGGGGCCCACGCAGGCCGTCCTCGCTCCACGCTCCGCCGGCCGCCGCGCCGCCCTATCGAGAGCTTGGGTGCATGTGCATGCGCACACGCCTCCTCTGAGAGAGGACATTGCAGGAGCCGACGTCAGGCGGTGCGTCTGCGTCGCAAGAGAGGCCGCGAGCAACAAGCCCGCACGACAGGCGCGTCCTCGTCGTCGCTCGCTCCCATCATTTCTAGCCTGCTCGCTTGTTGCGAGGGAGCGCCCCCGGAGCCCATTCCCCGTGCGCACACGCGCGCGCGCGCACGCACACATTCGCTCAGCCACGCACAGCCGCCACCACACAGTGATGCCTTCGAGGTCACAGCTGCCCAGGCGCTCTTCATCCCTCCGCTACTGCCCACCTGTAACTGTACACCCTCCTCAGCGGGGATGTCGAGCCATACGCCCATCGAATAGGCCCGGTGATAGGCCCAGTACGCACCGCGCACGCGCCGCCGTCTCAACCGGCGACCGACTTCTCGGCCACCCTTCTTACCCGCCGGCCGTACCCCTTGACGTCCGTCTGGAAGAGCTGGGCAGCCTCCGGGTTGGCCGGGCTCGCGCAGTTCGGGTCAGTCAGCAGTGAGCGGATCGCCATCAGGATGGAGCCGACGGAGTAAACGGGGCTCCAGTTGTCCTGAATCAGGTCCATGCACAACGTCCCGTCCGGGTAGATGTTCGGGTGGAACTGCACAAGCGGCGGAGCGCAGAGAGAGCGAGGAGAGGGTCATGGAATCCGCGGATCCCGACGCATGCGTGACGCGGCAGGTGGGAAGCGAGGGCGCACGCAGGGTACGATGCAGCCAGGTGCGCGGCGGCGCGAGCGGGCGCGCGAGGTAGCGAGGGCACGCACCATCTCGGAGGTGAAGCGCACGCGCGGCGGCTTGTCAGGGTACTGCTCCGTGAAGGTCATCCTCAGCGAGAAGATGCCGCCCTCCCACGGCGTGTCATCGGGACCGAAGACGGTGCCGCCCCAGACGAGCAGGTTGTCATCGCCGATCGGGCTTGCGGAGACGCCCTCGGGCGGTTGCTGCTTCATCGTCCGCAGGTCGGACCTGCACAGGTCAAGCGCAGGGGTCAGGTTTGGCGGGAAGTGTGGCGTGGGGCGTGGCGGTGTGGGGCTGAGCACGGAGGTCGCCACGCGTCGCACAGGCGGCGTGCGCAGGGCCTGTGGCGGTCTGCCGCGTACATCAGGCGCAAGTGGCATCCCTGGTGAGAGCTTGATCCGGCCATCTGCCTCTTTGTGGGCCGTCGAGACCCTAGACGCGAATAGGACGAAAGGCGAGCCGAACCCAACAAATCGTGATGCCTATTCGTCTCGTAGTATCGATGCTGGTGTTCATCTCGTTACAGTGGTTGACAAGCCGCTCAACTTCGTCGCGGTAAACTTTTGTGCGGCGCCGTCGCAAGAACTGCAAAATGCTGCATCGTAACGCGGCACTCACGCTCAAGCTCCGGCCACTGCTTCGGGTCCCGAGCCGCGGCCTAACGACCGCAGCGGCAGCAGCGCATGGCCCCACAGCCTCGAGCATTTGGAGCATGGCGCGACGCGCCACGCTCTACGGCGCCGGCGCCGGCGCCGCACTCCTCGTGGGCGAGATGCTATACGTGCGCGCCAAGTTCCGGCTGCCTCCGGACGCGCGCGGTCCGCTCGCGGGCGTGGAGCAGCCGACGGCCGTCTCTTCCGCTGCCGCCGGCCGCGGCTGGCTGCGCTCCGCGGATCCGCCCCCGCGCCAACTCAACATCGTCTTCCTCGGCGATTCGCTTGTGACGGGCGTGGGCTGCAGTGCGGAGGCGTCAGAGGCGCGAGGGCCGGTGCTGCCGCGGCGCGTGGCCGAGCTGCTCGCGCAGCAGCTTGGCACCTCCGTCGCCTGGTCATGCGTTGGCGAGACGGGTGCCGACGTCTCGATGCTCCGCACGCGAATGCTACCGATGCTGCAGTCGGAGATCCAGCGCGTGACTGCGAGCGGCGAGGGGCAGAGGGTGGACGCGGTGATCGTGATGACGGGCCTGAACGACATCAAGGAGTGCCTGCTCTTCGCCAACCCGCGCCTCCACCCGTGGAGATTTGGCGAGCTCAGCGACCAGATGCCCTCTGATTGCGCTCTGATGACACTCTGATTACCCCTCTGATTGCATGCAGGCGAGCTCAGCGACCCAGATGCACTCTGATTACGCTCTGATTACCTCCCTGATTGCATGCAGGCGAGCTCATGGAGTCCCTCCTGTGCTCGGTCCACGAGATGGCGGGATCTCCCTCCACGCTCCTCCTCGCTGGCTGCCCCATCGAGGCAGTGCCGCGCTTCAATGACCTTTGGCCGATGTCGGCGGCGACGCGGGCGATCACGCGGCTGTGGGAGGACCAGAAGCGTCGTGCGGCCGAAGCTGCCTACGCGCGCGAGCTAGCCGCTGGCACCGGCGGCGGCAAGATAGCGTTTGTGGCGCCACCCCCGAGTCTGGTGACGAGGCTGCTTGACGGGGTGCCTTACTTTGCGTCGGACGGCATGCACCCGAACGACGCGGGGTACGTCGTCTGGGCGGAGCTGCTCGCGAGCGAGCTGCTGGCCACGTGGAAGGTGAGCGGCTTGCCGCCCGCCGCCGCGTGACCAATCGGCCACATGCATGCTATTTGATGCTATTGATGCAGACGGCGGTTGACGCGAGAGTTCGACACAAGGGCTTTTGCAGGCCAAGCCACTGGCTCCTTTCGAGCGAGGGGCGCGCATTATTATTGATGGTCGCCGAAGGAGCGCCGCCATAAGCGCCGCCCCTTCACGGCCACCATTGGAAATCACAGCTCTAGCGTATAAGACGGATATACAGCTGAGGGCCAGGGTGCCAGGCTGACAGGCTGTAGGGCTGTACCACTGTGTCCGAGTGTCGTGAAACTCAGATACAACGCAAGTGATGGCGGAAATAGCTGGGAAATACTGACTGGCCCTGGCGCGCCTCTAGAGCCTTGCGGGCCTACTCCCCGCTGGATGCATGCTTATTTGCGCCGCGCTATACGATTGCCGTTTCTTGAAACGAAGCGACTGTAGAAACTAGAAATGGGCGAACCTCCCGGTCTGCATGTCCTCATCGGATCAGCTGTCCTCGACGTTTTCTTCGGAGCTACTCGAGCTGTCGCCGAGGCGTTCGCTGTCCCCCGAACGGCATTATGGAAAATATGCGCGCGAGCACGCGCCGTCGTTGGTCTCGGCCTCGTTCCGTATGAGCGGAGCCCGACCAAGCTATGTGGTCAAGGGCTCGGAGGGCTTTCCCGGCCCGGGCTCTTACCGGCTACCTGCGCCAGCGCTCATGCTGACGCGGGAGGAGCTAGCACGCCAGCGTGTCGTGACGGGACGTGACGGCCCGCGCAGGACCCTCAAGAGCGCGACGCCTCAGTTCCACACACGGTCCGCGGGCTCATTCTATGACTCATTCGGCTTCGTGGAGTCGCCCTCGGGGGTTCGGCTGTACACGTCGTCGAGCTCCTCGGCTGCTCACGTTGGCCCGAGCGTGGTAAGCCGCGTCCCAGGCCGCGTGCTGCCGCCCGACTGGACGAAGAGCATCCGGATCGACGAGGGGCTTTCTTCGGCACCACTCTTGCGCACCCCTGGCCATGCGCGCACGAGCACCCCCGTCGAGCAGCATTACAGCTCCTCACACCGCAGCAGCCTCGGGCAGGATGGAAGGAGCTTTACGAACCACAGGCACGACGAGCATGGGCACGAGGAGAAATGGCGCTCGTCTCTCAAGCACCTCGCGCACGCGAATGCACGCCGTCGCGGTTACGAACGCGCAGCGGAGATGCGCCAGTGGCAGCAGGTGCAGCGCGCCAAGGCCGATGCCAAGGCGGCCGAGCGCGCCGTGCTCGTCGCACAACGAACCCTCAAGATTCGCGAGCGCATCACTGATCTGGTCGGCTACCTTCAGCTGACCTTACCGCCCGCGCAGGCGGCGCATTTTCGCGGCGTGGCGGAGCGCGCGAGCGAGCGCGAGCTAGTCGCGGCGGAAGACACGGACGAGGCGTGGCTCCGTGCCGATCTGAGCCACGCACGGCACGCTGACGTGATGAAGGTTGGGCCAGCGCGGTACGCGTGCCGAGACGACGCGGAGGAGCAGCTGCAAGCAAGCGCGACGCGGGTCGAGAGGCACCTCATGGCACCTCATTGGGTCTGCAGAACGTTTCCAATTCCGTGAATAACCCGGCGTAATAGTGGTTGGTCACAGCCGTTTCACGGAATTCGAAACGTCAAGTGGACATCATCAACGTGCTCCCCGAGCACCTCGACCTCCACGACACGTTAACGGACAGACCAAGTACGGTAATTTCACCAGCCCCAAGAAGATCGAGTGACGAGTACGGTGACTCTACGACTGGAGCGCTACCTCCGCATCGGCTATCGCGCGCACCATGCCCGGCTTCCCCTAGGCTTCCCCTTCCCCTCTGCTGTGCCCACGATTGAGTGTGCCGTGTGAATGGTCTCACTGTGTCTTGTGATTTCTGACACGAAACGCGACACACTCACGGATTCCTATCACGATAGAAGAACGGATGGAGAACTCGACGATGGTCACGAGTGAAAGTCCTTTTGACTCAGGCCGCAGACAGCAGCGCTGCAACGCCCCGCACATGGCCCATGGGCAGCACAGCTGGTTACCATATAGAGAGTGAGAGCTCGCAGTGTGGCGCCCAAAATGCTGGCGCCATGAGGTGTGTGTTAAAAAGGATTTTTGGGTTGGTGTGTGACTTGTGGAGTGAGCGTGGGGGACCGCGACGTGACTGACTGACTTGACTTGACTTTGCAACTTGACTTGATTGCGCACAAAAATGATGAGAGCAGTCGGCCCGTCTTCCTGGCTGCTCTCTCTCGTCTTCCTGGCTGCTCCTGCCGAATCAGCGGCGCTTGCCGATCTACGGCTACCGCGTCGCACGACGGCGCCATCGTTCCCGACAAAGGGCGTAGCACAATCTTCGGATGCAGCCTTCAAGGCCTGGCCCGCGCTCAACAACGAGACGACGAGGCGAACCGTGAATGCTGGCCGACGGTTCCGGCTCCACCTTGACACGAATGCCTCGCGTGTCGTGGACCCGACCGTTGAGCTCTTTCACGGCGATTCGCTCATGAGCCGATTCGCCATGGCAGTGGCCACGAGGAGATGCATCGACCGCAAGGAGTTTTTCGAGGCCTGCGAGTTCTTTGCGCAGGTGCAGGGCACGTTGGTAGCTGATGACGGGCTGCTCATTGATGTGGCGGGTGGCCACGGCCTCGTTGGCACGCTCGTGGCCCTCTTCAAATCGAAAGACTTTGAGCGCGTCATCATCCGCGACCCGCGCCGCCCCAAGGCCTTTGACGAGGTGGTATCTGCCGCGGTGGAGGTCGCGCCCTGGGTGAGTGGGCGCATCACTTACGAACAGAAGAAGATTCTGCCTTCGGACCCTCTGCCCCGCGGCGGCGCAGCAGTGGTGTGCGTGCACGGCTGCAAGTCGCTCACCGACCGGATCATCGCCGCCGCCGCCGAGGCCGAGGCTCGCTCGATCGCTCTGATGCCCTGCTGCTACCCTTCGGATGCGGCCCAAGCTCCCACGGCTCTGGTGCAGTCGCTCGGGACGCCCCTCGCGTCGGATGTGCAGCGCACGTATGATCTTCAGATGCACGGCTACGAGGTCCGTTGGAAGGCCATTCCACAGAGCATCACTCCGATGAATCGTATCCTCCTCGCCTCGCGCACTTCAACGAGCCTCGCGTCTCCAGCGGTGGCCTCTCTGGCTGTGGCCTCTCCTGCGAGTGCGCCAGTGATGGATTTGGCGGCCCCTGTGGTCCCTCCGACCATGCCTCCGCGGGTGGACCCTGCTGCACCCAAGTCTCCTATGAACGCCAGGCGGAACCGCGTGAGCAGCGATTTCCGGCCGGATGCCTTGGGCGGGGGGTCGACCGAAGGCACAAGATGGTGAAATTATAAATAAACGTGTTCACGTTCACATAGGATACGTTCACGAGCTGTGTTCCTCACGGCGGCGGAACTCGTCTTGACGCGCGCTGCTCTCCACGGCCCCATGGAGCCGGCGGTCGAGGCGCTGCTCGCGGAGCGCACCGACTTCGTCTCCATGGCGAAGATGCAGTCGATGGTTCGCGTAACGTGCTTGGAGATCATGAATTCGGCTCCCGAGCAGGTGATGGAGTATCGCAAGGAGGTGCTCGAGCTGAAATCCATGATCCAGTCCTACCTTTTGGAGGTGGCGAGCTTCAAAGAGCAGATGGCGGCCTCGGGCAGCAGCGGCAGCAGTACCTGCGGCTCCTTCCCTCCGTCGAGCCCATCGTCGGCGAGCACGTGCGACGCGGACCCCCCGACGCCGAGCAACGGCGCCCCCGTCACACTGCAGGCCAGCTTCATGCCGCCGCCCGAGTCGGCGTGGTACGAGCACAAGACGCTGCCGCGCTTCGCCGTGCAGCTGCGCCTGCCGTCGGGCAAGCTCTACCCGCACGCCGACGTGACGCTGCGTGTCTCAATGCTCAACGGCCGTGGCCTGCCAGAGGAGCAGAAGGCAAACGGTTCGGGTGAGCTCCTGGTCGGCGAGCGGAACGCGCGGGCGGGGCTCGCGGGTCTGGCCGAGTGGGACAACCTGCGCATCGCCGAGCCCTCCTCCAAGCACTATGGCAGCTTCACCATGCTCATAGACGTCGAGCGCGCGCCCCCCGGCGTCACGATCGAGCAACTGCAAGTCGGCCCCATCACCATCCAAGTGGGTCGGATGTGGTCCAAGCGGCGCAAGTCAGAGGCGGAGCTCACGGGCGACGACTCGATCTCCCAGATCCCGGGTGTGGGCGCACGGTACGTCTCGCGCCTGCAGCTCCACGGCGTCAGCACCATTGGGCAGTTTGCCGCGATGGCCGCGACCGAGGTGGGCAAAGCGACGCTGTGCAAGCTCTGCAAGGGGGACAACCCACGCAACTCTCTCAACGATCAGAAGCTGCAGTCGATGATCGATACCGCGACGGGCGTCGTGCGCGGCACCGTCGCCTACAAGAAGCGCAGCCTCGGCGTCGTCTCGGGCGCCACCACCGCCAGCGCGCGCGCCGTCTTTGGCCTCGGCCCTGCCGTCGACGTGCCCGAGCCCGAGTTCAGCATGGACGAGCTGCTGCTTCTCGCCTCGTCCGATGACTCGCCCTCGTCGCCGGAGCTCGAGCCACTGGCCGCGATCGGCACCGATGGGAGTGGCGGCGGCTTCAACTTGGGCTTCGGCACCTTCCGCGGCGGCGGCGGCGGCGTGGACATGGACCTGGGAGACGACGATGACGATCTCATCGTGCGCATGCGCTCAGCCAAGCTTCACAGTGCTCCCCTGGATGCCATCGACCATGACATGAGCATTCACAGTGGCGTGGGCGGCTTCGCCGTCCTACCGCCCAAGGCGCCTCCCGCGACCGGGGACGCTGGCTGCGCAATCCAGATCCTACCTTCAAAGCACAAAAGCGGCCTGTCGGGATTTGCCGCCTTCGATGCCCTCGAGGCCGCGCCACCAGCAGCCTACGCAGCGACGGTGCCGTTTGCGCCGCCGTCGCCCGCTCTGGCCGTCCTCCTACGCGCGGCATGGCACGGCGATGCTCACGCCATCCGCGAGGCGGCCGTCGCCGCTGGCCCCGAGGCCGCCGCCGGCGTTGATCGCTTCGGCAGTACGGCGCTCCATCTCGCGGCTCTCAACGGGCGCGCCGAGGGCGTGCGCGCGCTCTGCGGCGCGCTCGATGCCCGCGCCCTCGACGCGCCCTCGACGGCGCTCGGCGACGCGACGGCGCTCCATTTGGCGGCCGTCCGCGGCGCTCGTGCTGAGGCGGCCGCGGACGCGCTCCTCGATGCCGGCGCCTCGGCGACGGTGCTGATGGCCGGTGACGTGAGCGCAGCACACCTTGCCGCTTGGTCAGGTGCCCCGCGGCTGCTCGAACGGCTGCTCGAGACGGCGCCTGGACTCCTCGAGGCACAGACCGATTCGGGGCTGAGTGTGCTCGAGTGCGCGGCGCTGGGTGGCCATGCCGAGTGCGTCGCCACCGCTCTCTCCCATGGCGCATGGCGCAGCAGCAGCAGCAGGCTGCCGGCACTGCACTGCGCCGCCCTAGGCGGCGACCCGGACGTGCTCGCGAGGGTGCTCGCGAGCGCTGTGGGGGCTTCACAACTGGAGGCGCTCTCCGAGGCGGGGTGGCGGCCGCTCCACTGCGCAGCCGCCTCCGGTAACCTCCACGGCCTCACGGTCCTCGTGGCGGCTGGGGCGGACGTGTTGTCGATCACGGAGGACGGACTGAGTGCCCTCGCACTGGCGTGCGCCTGTGGCCACGCCGACTGCGCCGCCGAGCTGCTCACGCTCTCGCCGGGTCTGCTCAGCCCGGCCACCGTCCTCGCAGGCTGCCCGGAGCTCGTGCATGCGCTCGCGAGCGGCGACCCTTCGTGCATGCAAGTGCTCGTCTCGGCGCTCGCGCGGCAGGGCGTCGACGTGGCGTCGATGCTGGGCATGTCTGTCGAGGAGGCGTTCACGCGCCTCCACGGCGCCGAGGCGGGCGCCGAGGTGCACGAGCTCGCGTGAGAAGCGCCGACGCCGACGGTGGCGATGAAGCCGTGGCGAATGGTGCACACGCGACGGAGACGATGAACGTCACTGTGACGAGCTTGGTGTTAAATGTGCGCTCTTTGCAAGTGGTGTGAAAGTGAGCGTGCTGGAAGCGGCCGCGGTGACAGGTTGCTTGTTGGTTGCTTGCTTTTACGTCGATGTGTGGGTGAGATGTCAGATGAAGATGAATCGGACGGGATGATTCATTCGAGATTGCGGTTTGCGCGACGGAGCTCGGAGGGGAATCCGACGCGCGGCCCGTCCGGCGCGCCTCGCCTCGCACGCCTGCCGCGCCGCGCGCCGGCGCAGCAGCCCGCACGCCGCGGCGCGGGAACGCCCTTCGGCACCGCGCGCGGTCCGGGACCCGGCACCCGGTCCGGGGTAGAGTGCTGGTCACAGCGCTGAACAGCGCCCCAGTTATCTTTTACCCGACCGACACGTTTGCGGAACTCGAACCTCTGTTCTTTTCCGGACGGCAATTATGCATGCAAGTATAGATGGTCGCTTAACCACTAGTCTATATTCACATTGTCGGTATTGTGGCCGAGTGGTTAGTGCAGGTAACACGGAACGTGCTGCACGCGGTTCGAATCCCAGAGAGGGATTAACCGGCCAACAACCCTTACCGGCATTGTGCCGGAATGCCGCCGTCGGTGCAGGCGGCCAAACCGGGACTGAGGCGTGGCGCCGTCAACGGCCAACGCTAAATAACCAGGCCTAGGAGCAAGATGCTCGGCCTGCAAAATCGGAGTCCTCACAACGATCTCGGTTATGCTGGTCACAGCGCTGAACAGCGCCCCAGTTATCTTTTACCCGACCGACACGTTTGCGGAACTCGAACCTCTGTTCTTTTCCGGACGGCAATTATGCATGCAAGTATAGATGGTCGCTTAACCACTAGTCTATATTCACATTGTCGGTATTGTGGCCGAGTGGTTAGTGCAGGTAACACGGAACGTGCTGCACGCGGTTCGAATCCCAGAGAGGGATTAACCGGCCAACAACCCTTACCGGCATTGTGCCGGAATGCCGCCGTCGGTGCAGGCGGCCAAACCGGGACTGAGGCGTGGCGCCGTCAACGGCCAACGCTAAATAACCAGGCCTAGGAGCAAGATGCTCGGCCTGCATAGAGGGTCCAGCGAGTAGCCGCCTGTGGTTCCTTCCTCTCACGCGGACGGGTTGAAGGCTGAAGGAGGTTCTTAGATGTCACACTGGAGACACGTACTCTTCGCTTCGCGCGTGGACACACCTCACGAGCGTTTACCGCCGCGCATACCGGGACCCACGGCGCTTTTCACGTCGACCTCGTCGCTTACGAGTTACGTCCGGGCCGGATGCGCGCCGGGACCGGACTACCCCGACTCGCACATTGCGTCTCGACCCGACATTGGCCATCCGGGGACTAATCACAACATACAAACACATCTTCTATGAGCTGCGGCTCAACCGCGAGTCTATTTTATCAAGATCTTCGTAGGGACGGGAGGTGCCATCAGAGAGGTGCAGAGGCCATCTGAGGATCAGAGCTCGAGCACGAGCTCGCGCAGCTCGCACCTCGCATGATACGAACTTAAGGGCGCGCGGAGGTGGCGTATGCGAGGAGTCCCAGGACATTCAAACGGCAGGACCTCGACGTCGCGGCCTGCCGTCGCTAGCTCCAACCCAAAACATCGTCCCCCCGAATTGCGGTCCTTCACCGCGTCTAGCAACGCTTCCCCCCCTGCATTTCCGATTCTGTTCAACCCGAGGCTCAGGTTGACCTTCAGCGCTCTCGGGTTGACCTTCAGCGCCTCCACGATCGCCTTGGCACCGTCGTCGCCGATGTTGTTGGAGTCCAGGCGTAGGAAGGTCAACATCGCGTTGACCTTCAGCGCCTCCATGATTGCGATGGCTCCCTCTGGACCGATGCTGTTCTTGTAGAGGCCCAGGGTGGACAGGACCGCGTTGACCTTCAGCGCCTCCGCGATCGCCTTGGCACCGTCGTCGCCGATGTTGTTCATCCCCAGGTCCATGATGATCAGGACCGTGTTGACCTTTAGCGCCTCCGCGATCGCCTTGGCACCGTCGTCGCCGATCCTGTTGTTGTACAACTCCAGCTTGGTCAACACCTGCGTAGCAGGCATGAGATAGGCGACAAGCATGGCCGCAGGCACATGGAGCCCCCTAGTGAACAAGTCGATCTCCGTGACGCTGTCCTCACGCATTTGCTGCACTGGAATGCCGCAAATGACTCCTGAGCCCGCACAGGCAACGGCTGCGATCGTCAGCCTCAACGGTGGCTCTCCCTCGCCTGAGATGCAGCTGTTTAGAGCATCCTTAGCAGCACCATCTAGCAATGAAGGGCGGCGCCAGTCGCCAATGCCGTTTTGCAGATTCGCGGCCCGAACGGTGGCCACGTCCACCACATAGCCGTAGCCATGGAGGCGTGCCAGTCCGGGCAGCATCCGCCCCGCGATGGCGGCTTCCCACGGCCGGCCGGCCTCGATGAGCTGCTCGACGTCGAGGTCGGTGATCTCATCCAGACGTGTGGGTACTGGCTGCCCGTCGCGGCGGCACAGGCGCGAGCAGAGGACACGTTGCGCCAGCGCCCTCCAAGATCGAGTCACGCCCTTGAGCTCGGCCAACGTGGCCACGTCCACCAGGCCCAGAGCAGCCTCCATGGCGTCTGCCGAGAACGAGGGCTGCTGCAGCAGTGCGGGCGGTGCCGTGGAGCTGCCCGGCTGCTGCGGCGCCTCAAAGTCTTCTGGAGCAAACGCTGGCTCGCAACTTGACGCTGCGTGCTCCTCCGCGCTGCCAAAGTCACCACCCGCGCCGAGCAGCGCCCAGAGCTCGTCGTCCGTGGGCTGCTGCGGCGCCTCAAAGTCTTCTGGAGCAAACGCCGGCTCGCAGCTTGACGCCGCGTGCTCCTCCGCGCTGCCAAAGTCACCACCCGCGCCGAGTAGCGGGCCGAGCTCAAGAGTGCGCTTGCCGTTGAGCCGGGTAGCGATCGCGCCCTGGATGTGCTTGAGCGCCACCACGGGGGCGTCGAGATAGAGGGCGTCCTCGATGAGCTGGATCAGTTGCACGACCGAATGCTCGTCAGAGCTCGGCCACGTGTAGTCTGGGTCGTTCAGCTTGCACACCATCTGAAGCGTGGAGGCCATGATCTTGGGCATGGGATAGACATCATCTTCGGTTGTGGCGAGATCCATCAGATCCTTCAAGGTGCACATGAGTCGGGCTGAATCGCGCGACAACGTGACCTCCTCTCCGTCTCGCGCTCGCACGCGTATTTGCTCATCGCGCGTCATCGTGAAGGTGCCGGTGAACACGATCGTCTTGCCCGCCATTGCCTCAAGGCGGCGGAGGGACGCTTTGCGAGCGAACATCGCGCGTGGAAAAGGCGAGCTGTCTTTACAAGTGCAGCAAGGCCTTCGCACATCGCGCTCCTACAGTATTCCGTAGGTTTGGCTCTTCACGGTTCCAGCTTGGGAACGCTTTTGCTCATGTCGGGCCGCGAGTTTCTAGCTGCGAACGGCGTCCACGAGGCGTTGGCCGCGGCGGTGCTCGAGGTCCTGCACACACGCCCCGCCCAACCACTCCTCGCCATCTGCAAATTTCTGGCCGCCAAGGAGGCGGCAAAGAGAGAGAAACAGGCGGCTGCAGCTGCGGCGGCCGCTGCTGGCGGCAGCGGCGCGGCAGTCAGCCACGCCGACCGCTTCCTCCTGCTGTGGCGGGCCGGCGCCAGCGACCAGACGGCGCGCGATGAGCTCGAGGCAATCCTCGTCGAGTGCCCACTCGCCGGGCGCGTGATACACGGCGAGCTGGGCGACCCGAGCTTTGGCGAGCTCCTCTCTGCAGACTCTTGGAAGCGGGCCTCTTGGGTGTTTGGGGCCGACGCGCTGCGCGAGGGATTCCTCGGGCTTTCGGCGCGCGAGGTGTGCTTGCGACTTGGCATGGGCCAGTCGTGGCTCGATGCAAAGCTGCACGGACCCCGCCCGAAGCTCTTCCAGCTGTGTATCTTCCCAGCCGCGTCGGTGGCAGCCGAGCGCGCCACGTGGGCTGGTGTGGCACGGGTGCTGGAATCGCAGTACCCCGAAGCCTGGCAGCGTGTGCACCACCACTTGCCCACGATCCAGAGCATGCCATTTGCCGACATTCAAGCGCAGGCGGGCTACGACATGCTCGGGGCCAACCTCGCTGGGCGGGATCCCTCGACGGGAGAATCCCCGAGCGAGCATTACATGAGCCTTCAGCGTTTCCTGCGACTCGGCCCGTCGCCGTCTCTCGTCCAGGTGCGGCAGTTCCTCTGGGACGAGTTGGGCCTCAAGGGCCTCTTCAGGGGCGATGGCTTCACGTACGACGACCACGGCGAGCGAGGCTACGAGGAGTTCTTGGCATGCAACCTGAGATTGCGCGAGATTCAAGGCGCTGCCGTCATGCCGCTCAGTCGCCAAGACCTCCTGTCTACCTGAGGTCGCTCCTCCTTCCCCTCTTGATGAACCCTAGGTGAACCCATCTATTACCATCTATTTGCGGCAACGTCCATCGACCAATCGCAAAGGCGCTAACAAAGGCGCGCAAACAGACTTGTATGAATTGAGATACCAGGGTCGATCCTTCGGACTACATGTACGCGTACAGGAATTCAATGTACGCTTCCAGTGTACATATATCGGACCTCGGACCGCCCGAAAAGTCGGGTCTTCCGATAAATCCGGGTTTTCATTTGGTATAATTCCGGTCAAATTTTCCCACAAAATCTCCACAAAATTTTCCATCCGTCCTTCCAGGTCTGTAACCAGGTCTGTGTGATGTGCGATGAAATGACGATGAAGGCCCCGATCTACGGAATGCCCCCCTGCGGCCGCGTGTGCGTGCAGCCGGCGAGCCCTCAGCTCCTGAGCGCCATCGATAATCCCATCAGTGGGCGCTGGATCATCTCGTCGTCGGCGCTTTACTTGCTCGAGCAAATGTACGAGATCGAGAACGACCCTCCCCTGCACATGCGCCAGAGGCTCGCAACGGACTTGGAAGTATCGCAGCGGCAGGTATCTGCGCGCGCACGGCCGTCCTTGCGAGCGCGGCCTGGCTCCCTTCAACCTTCCTTTTAACCACTCCTACTTGCGACGTACCCGGGGGCTCCACCGCAGCAGTACCGCAGCAGATTAGCAGCAGATCTCTCCCTCTCTACACCTTTGCTGACCTGGCTTGCCACGCCCCTTCACTTCGCTCGACGCGACGCAGATCCAGGTGTGGTTCCAGAACCGGCGCTCGAACCGGCGCGACCGCAACCTCATCAAGGCGTCCAAGAAGCCCTACCCCAAGATGGAGTCGTCGGTGATGCAGCGCCCCGGCATCGCGAGCCGCTCGGCGAAGGACGGCGACGAGTCCATGGAGAGGGACGAGGCAAGCGACCACTGCGATGCGGCCGTGCTCGGACCCGTCGGGAGCGTCGCACTTGCGGACCAAGAAGGCACCGTGCGCTTCCGACAAGAACTGAGGCCACTACGAGAAAAACTCGAGCACTCCCTCGTCGTTGGCCTCCCCGTCGCAGGAGCAGTCGCACTCCGGAAAGACCGTGCCGTCGCTGCAGATGGCGCCTCCGACGGCGCGTCTCGCCAAATTCGAGCAGTCCTCGACAGACACCTCGGCCAACGGCTCAGATTATGGGACCAACTCTAACCAACTCGAACGACCTGAACGTCGACAAGGCCTTCGACTGGTTATCGACTGGCGCGGCGCCAACAGTATGACGGGCTTGGACATGCAACTGTGATCTTGGGTCGAGATCTTGGGCATGGCGGGCGAGGTCGACTCGAAGGCGGCCGTCGTCTGAGCCGCACCCTCGTGGGGCGCGGGGCTCGATGCCACAAGAGAAACGCCAAAGACCCGCCGCCATGAATGCGGGCGGCTTCATGCAAGATTGAAGATACACCGGCGGCCCCCCTCCGATACCCTGCTGAGGCCTGAGCTCATTATAGTACATGGTACAAGCGAGTCAGCCTTCCATTCGTCCGGTCCGAGTGTGTCCCGGCAGGAGACCGGAAGAGACGGGATTGAGTGGAAGAGGCGCCACAACGTGACGAACCGACGTTAGGCGCCACCGTATAGGCGTCGCAGCCCGGCCTCACACCGTAACGCGATAAACGGATCGCGAAGAATTGCTCCTCGGACGGCGGAGAGCCATGACACATTATTTATCATAGGAAACTATCCTATCTCTTGCGAGTTGCGTAGTACTGTCGCCTATACCGCAGTAATAAGATGAGTACTCGGTGTCGGTCGAGTAGCGGTGCATGCTCCCGACCGTCACACGCTACCTTAGACCCTACGTGACTTTCGTTCGATAAAGCCGGATGCCGTGCGTGCAAAGCCCACCGTCGAGAGCGTCAGCAGTCCTGCCACCGTGGCAAAGGCAGCATCATAGGATGTGGCTGTCGCGATGGCCGTCAGCCCAATGGGTGCGAAGATGTAGATCATGTCCCCCACCTGGCTGGACATGCCGCTTTGGATCCCGCGCCGATTCTCGGGAGTCACATCCACCACCATCGCCGCCGATGCATTCCCAAGGATCGAATCCCCGAGCCCAGACAAGGACATAGCCAGGAGGAAGCCCATGTGTGAACCGCACAACGGCATCGAGCCAAACGCGACGCCCATCATTGCGGCGCCAAGATAGATGGTGCGCTTGCGCCCTATGGTATCGGTTAGGAGGCCACCGACGGGGCCCCCTATGATGCCCATGACGCCGAGGACCGAGTACCTGTTGGGAGGGAGGCAATCATCAGAGGTCATCACTGGTCATCAGGGGTCATCAATAGGTCATCAGGTTCATCAGGGGTCATCCGCACGTCATCAGGGGCCATCAGAGGCCATCAAGTGTCATCAAGAGGCGATCATGGTTCCACGAGGACGGAGTTCCAGGAGCCCAATTCGACATCCAATTGAGTTCCAATTAATTCCAATTCCAATTGAGTTCCAATTGAGTTCCAATTCCAATTGAGTTCCAATTGAGTTCCAATTGAGTTCCAGTACCAGGAGCCCAATTCGACATCCGCGCTCATCAGCAGGTCATCAAGAGGCTATCAAGAGGCCATCAGAGGTCATCAGCGTACAGGGAGCCTAATTCGAGATGTCATCAGAGGTCATCAGAGGTCATCAGCGTACAGGGAGCCTAATTCGAGATGTCATCAGAGGTCATCAGCGTACAGGGAGCCTAATTCGAGATGTCATCAGAGGTCATCAGCGTACAGGGAGCCTAATTCGAGGGGCGTCGATCCGAAGGCGGCGATGGCGCTGAGCGGCACGATGGTCAGGTACGCGGCGCCGCTGACTTGGAGGATCACCTGCGTCATGAGAGGTCATCAGAGGTCATCAAGGGCTCTCAAGAGACCATCTAGAGGCCATCAGCGCCGCCGACTTGGAGGATCACCTGCGTCATGAGAGGCCATCAGAGGTCATCAAGGGCTCTCAAGAGACCATCTAGAGGCCATCAGCGCCGCCGACTTGGAGGATCACCTGCGTCATGAGAGGCCATCAGAGGTCATCAAGGGCTCTCAAGAGACCATCTAGAGGCCATCAGCGCCGCCGACTTGGAGGATCACCTTCGTCATGAGAGGTCATGAGAGGTCATCAAGGGCTCTCACCTGCGTCATGAAGATAGCCTGCTGGTTCGGGTCGCGGAGCAGCTCCCTGAAGTCCTCGACGCTCGCCGCGGGGAGAGGGTCGAGCAACGAGCCCTGGGCTTTGGTCTTCGCAATCTGCTCGATCTCGCGCAGCTCATCGAAGCTAATGAAAGCTTCGTCAGGGAGTTCGGAGCGGGGAGAGAGCACAAACGTCGGTTCCTCTCTCATCCTCTTTTGCAGCCACGAGAGGCGCAGGGGGCGGAGGGGGATGGAGACGGTCTTGGGCACGGGCCGGGTCGGTCGCAGCAGCTCCGACGGTGTCTCCTCCATGATCACATTGATCATGGGCACTGTGAGTAGCGAACTCGCCCCGACAAACAGCAAGGGCGCCGTCACACCGAAGGGAGTGGCGTTGGCGAGCCAGCCGCCCGCCAGTGGTCCCACCGCATACGCCAGGTTCGAGGTCATCGCCACGATCCCCAAGGCGCGTCCTTTGAAGTGAGGGTCGCATCGATTCACAATGTCGCCTTGGTAAGCGTCCATCGCTGTCGACCAGATTGAGAAGCTCACGCCCATGCCGAAGCGACTCGGAACGAGGAGCATGAGCCCGTGGGAGGCAGCCATCGCCATGCAGCTCACGCCCTGCACGTACGTGCTCACGATCAGGGGCTTCTTCTTGCCGGCACGGTCGATGAGGATGCCGCCTGGCAAGTTGAACAGCAAGCCGGCGAAGCTCGGCAGGGCGACGACGAAGCCCAGCGACTCTTGCATGCCGAGGCCGGTGAGCAACGCGGGAGCGCACGCAGCGACCGCGCCCGCGCCAAACTGCTGCACGCTGTACAAGGAAGTCAGCAGAGTCAATTGGGCGTATATGTGCGAGGGCGTTCGCCCCAACAGCCAATGAGCCCTCGGACTAAGTAGCGGAGGACTGATGGCAGCCTTGGGTGCAGGGCTGATCTTCTCTGGGCCCGTCGCCACTGCCGATGTTCGGAGAGTGCGCACAGCTCTTCTGATCGCTCTGTTCAAGTGCCGTGCCGAGTGGCCGTCCATCCAGCTTGCGCTCGCCGGCACTCGATGCAGGTGGCGATGCTGTAGCTCAGGCCTCGAGTCGCCATCGGCGGCCGTCTCGAAAAGCTGAGCAGTGCGCGACGGCGGCACGCCGTGCCGTGCCGCAGAGACGAGGCGTCGCTCGCAGAGGGCGAGGCTCCGCCGGAGCATCACTTCCACCGGGCGCCCTGGAGGCCATTGACGAGTGCTGACCGACGCGTCCTGTCTGGAAGGCGAGCACCGCGCCGCGTTGCTTTGAGCGATTCATTAATCCTTGTGAGTCCACATGATTTACGGTATACACATGCAAACGCGACGGACCCCCGAGGCACGTGGAAGATGATCTTATCGTATGGGCATTGAAGAGAAGGCGAGAGCGCGTGCATGGACGATTGGACGCACCAGAGCGAGAGAGACAGAGAGTAAGGGAGAACCTAAGGGAGGCTCTCAGTGCTTGCCGTTGGGCGCGGGCTGGTTCGTGCCATACTCGCCGTTGGCGTCAATGTACTCGACGATGCCGCCGAGCAGGGCATCGACCGCCTCGCCGCCAAAAGCCAGTACAATACGGCTTCGCACGCTCTTGATGAGCTTATCGAGTTTCGTGTACGGCGGTGCGCCCCCCGCGCCGGCCGCGCCGCCCTCGGGCGGGACGACCCCACCCTTTATCTTCCGCTTCCACGGCTGACGCAGCTGCGTGCGCGAGCGGTGCTTGCGGTAGTACTGAACCAGAGCGCAGAGCGTGTGTCCCGCCGTGAGCAGCCGGGCTTCCCAATAACGGCGCATCGGATCTCCCGCCGCGAGCTTCATCGGAGGTATCGCGCGCTCGGGCAGCCAGGCGCCCACGACGGCGCCACCGACGGCGTCTCCGACGGCGCCCACGACGGCGCCGGCGCTTCCGTCGGCGGCGGCCGGTGGCGGCAAGGCGTCGTGTCGGGCGCCGGCGGCCGAAGGTCGCTGGTCGGGGGTCGGTGGCGGCGGCAGCGAGTGCACCTCGTAGATGCATCGCTTCGGAGTCCCGCCGCCGGTCGAGGCCGCCGCCGCCTCCACGTAGAACATCGTGAGGGCTGAGGCGGCGGACGAGAGGCGGCCGTCGTATGGCGAGACGATCATGCCGACAAAGGGGAACATGTGGCACTCGCTGTCATGGAAGAGCGTCTGGTAGTTTTGTTGGTTCTGCACGTCGCGAATAGAGGGCTGCGGCGCGAAGAGCGGGTGCGAGTGGTACCAGCCGACCACCTTCATGTTACGCCCCTCGATCGCCGCGCGCACCTGTGGGGAGAGGGCGCCGTAGTGAGCACTTGCATGCGGCTCCCTTGAAGTGACGCGCCTCGATCGGCGCGCGCGCGCACCTGGACCTCGGCCAGGGGATCGAGCTCCACGTGCACTGAGCCGGTATCGTTGGCGATCGAGCGACACGGGAAGGCCTCGCGTAGATGGAGCAGCCGCTGCGAGGAGACCCCGAGCGCTGCAGTGAGCGCTTGCATGCAAGGCAGGCCATCAGTGGCAATCAACGTACCTGGGCGGAGTTCCAGTGGCCGCCGAGGAAGCCAATGATCTCTGAGGAGAGCATGTGTGCGTGGAAGTCGACGACGGCGAGCACGAGTGGGTCGACCGTCACCCGGAAGGGCTGCGCACCGGGCAGGCCCGAGCCCGGATGCAGATCGGCATACGGGTCACACCGGAGCATATGTAACGACTCGTCCTCGTAATTCGCGGTGAAGTAGCCGCCGCCGTTGGCGCCGCCAATGGCGCGCTTTCGACCTGATGAGGGAGGCAATCAGGGCGTCATTAGGGCGTCATTAGGGCGTCATTAGGGCGTCATTAGGGCGTCATTAGGGCGTCATTAGGGCGTCATCAGGGAGTCGAATCTCCGCGCTCTCGACCTGACGAGCGTCGTTCTCCCGCGACCTCGCCCGCGAGCGCCAGGTCGGCCTCGAGGAGCGCAATCGCGCTGGCTGCGTCGCGCGCCGAGGCAGCTGCCGACGCCGCGCCTGCTGCCGCGGCGGCGTCGGCCGTCGCGGTACTGGAGCCCGCGCCATCGCTGTTGGCGTCGCCGCCCGCCGCAGCGCCATCCAAGGCGACGCCCAGGACGACGCTTGCCTCGATGTCCATCTCGCTCAGGCGCGCCGCGCCGTGTTGGGCGCTCAGCACGGCGGACAGGGGCGCGGCGGCGGCCGAGCCCTCCGCCATCGGTGCCAACAACACCACCTCGCCGCGCTCGCCCCCGTCGCCCCCGTCGCCCCCGTCGCCAGCCATCGCATCCTCCATGGCCACATCCGTGGCCACCACCGGCGCGAGGTCCGCATCGAGCAGCGGCATCCCCAGCCTCTGGAGAGACGCCAAGGTGAAGTGCAGCATGGCCGGCGGCGCGTCGGATGCAGCGGCGTCAGCGCCGTCGGCGGATGCAGCAGCGGCGCTCTTGCCCTTGCTCCCTCTCCCTTGCTTGCGCGGCCTGCCTTCACCGGCAGAGGCTTCACCTTCCCCGACCATCATCCCAGGGAGCAGCGACGCGAGGCTCACAGAGATCGAATCGCCCAACTCGGCGCCCGCAGCCTCCTTGGCGGCGCCCAAGACGGCGCCTTGGCTCGCCGGCGCGCCGTCGCCATCCCCGGGTGCTTCGCCCTTGGTCGGGCGGCCGCGCTTTTTGACCGGTGGCGGTGCCGAGGCATCGGAGGCGGCGGCGGCGGCGATGGCGGCGGCGGCGGCGGCGCTCGCCTTGCCACGGCCCTTGCTGGTAGCGCCAGAGGTGGCGCCGCCGCCGCCGCCGCTGCTCCCGCTGCTGCTCGTCGCCATCGGCGCGCCGTGTTGGGCGTCCTCGGTAGCGCCGTGTTGGGCGTCCTCGGTCGCGCCGTGTTGGGCGTCCTTGGTCGCCCCGGCGCCCTCGCGGCCGCGGCCCCGGCCCCGGCCTCGCCCACTGCCGCGCCCCTTGCCGCCGCTGCCGCCGTCGCCGCTGTTGGAAGCGTCTTCGGGGGCGGGGGCAGCTTCAGGGGGGGCAGCCGGGGCGATGGGGGTGGCGGCGGGCGCGGCCGGCTCGGGCTTCGCCTTGCGGGCTCGCAGCCCTAGTCCAACCGCTCGGAGTGCGCGCTCGTCTTCGAGGACCAAGCCGCCCGGAACGGCGGGGGCGCCAGCGGCCGCATGCGCACCGCCGATGAGCGACGCGCCGTCGAGTGCGCCGAGGCCGCTGCGCGCTGTCAGCGGCGGCGGCGGCTGCTGCGCCAGCGGAGGTAGAATAGGTCCCGGCGCAAGGACGGGCCCCGCGATGGCCACCGCCGTGGCGCGCATCGCCGCCAGGGCCGCGGCACGGGGCGGCGGCGGCGGCGGCGGCAGCTTCGCGTACGCAAACGCAGGCCCTGGAGGCGGCTCGGGCAAGGTCGAGCAGTTGCCTAATATGGGTCCCATTGTATGCCAACGGCTCGCCCCAAATTTGGGTTCCTTGCCAGATTTGGGTTCCTTGGCCCCCTGCGCACGCGCTTTGGGTTCCTTGGCCTTCTTCGACTCCTTGCCTGTCTTCTCCTTCCTGGCACTGGTACCACCGGCACCGGGCCCGCTCGTAGGAAGTAATGGCTCACCTATGGGCCCTTGCAGCCCTTGCAGCGCCGCCGACGGCGCAGCCGGCGCCGGCGCCGGCGCCACGGCGGCGGTTGTTGCGGCGGTGAGTGGCCAGGCGCCCCCTGGCGCGTGCATCGACGCGGGGCTGTGCGCGACCCCGCCGGGAGGGAAGGGCATCGCCTGGTTCGTTGTCCCCGGCGCCCAAGACGGCGCACCGCCGCTGCCAGGCGTCGCGATGGGCACATGCCCGACGTCCGTACTTGTGTACGGGACGGAGAACTGCCCGACGCCCGACACGACGCCCGGCCTCCGATCGGAGACGTCCATATTAGGCAGCTGCTCGAGCGGGCTCGGGCTATCGTCGGCCACCAGGAAGACCCTGTCATCATCGTCATCAGAGTCCCCTTCATCGTTATGGAGAGCGTCGAAGAGCCCACCTGCCATATCGGGAGGCCATCATCAGGGCTCATCAGGCCATCATTCACAGGGCATCATTCACAGGCCATCATTCATCGCCATAAAGGGCGTCGTAGCGGGCACCTGCCAGGCGGGACAGCTCGAATCCCGAGCTCACTCCCAAACTAGGCAAGTGCAGCTCGATTCCCGAGCTCACTCCCGAGCTCACTCCCGAGATCCCCGAGCTCATTCCCAAACTTCCTCCCGAGGTCGTGCCACCGCTGACGCAACAGCTCGAGCAAGCGGCCGTCGCGCCGGTGCCACCGCCGAACGGGCTGGCACGCGAGGCGGCCGCGGCCGCAGCGGCCGCGCCACTGCCCAAGACGGCGCCTCGGCCGACCGCCGTCGCAACGCTCGCAGCAACGTCGCTGGATGACGCGCCCGGCGGTTCAGCTGGCACGGCGCCGTTGCCGCTCAGCACGGCGCCATTGCCGCTCAGCACGGCGCCAATACCGCTCAGCACGGCGTCATGCTCGCTCAGCATGGCGACATGCTCGCTCAGCACGGCGCCATGCTCGCTCAGCACGGCGCCCTTCTCGACGGCCGCTTCCACCACCACGGTGGACATGGAGGCGTCGTCAGCGGCGGAGGCAGAGGGCAGAGGTTCGTCACATGGCAGAGGTTCGTCACAGGCAGAGGGCAGAGGTTCGTCACATGGCGTGGGTCCACCCGCTGCCAGAGGTTCGTCACATGGCGTGGGTCCACCCGCTGCCAGATGCGCTGGTGTGGGCTCCGCACCGCGTGTCGCGGGCCTGGCTGTGGAAGATTCGCCACAGCCGCCATTGCTGCTGCTGCCGAGGGTCCATGGCCGCGACCACACGGAGCGCTGCTGCTGCTGCTGCTGCTGCTGCTGCTGCTGCTGCTGCTGCTGCTGCTGCTGCTGCTGCTGCTGCTGCTGCTGCTTCTGCGCGCTTGCGACACGCGCGGAGAGCGGCAGCTCGTCGCTGTCGGCTTCGGAGCCTTCGACGTCGTCGCTAGACAGCGCGCCGGCCACCTCCGCCTCGCCCTCACCCGAAGCGTATCCCTCGGGAATGGCAAGGCTGGCGTGCTCAGCGATGGCCGCCGCCCAGCCAGCTGCTGCGGCGGCAGCAGTCTCCGGCCCTTCCTGCCTGCTCCTGAGCGCTGGAGCATCGGGCGGAGCCCACTTGGCGAGGCGCGCTAGCTCGGCGATGTTGTGCGTGCTCAGCTCGGACGGCGGCACGCTCAGGCCGCTGTGCTGCGCCGCGGCTGCATGCAACGCACGCGGACACGGTGCAGCACCGGCTTCGTAGTGGCTTACAGGAGCGCGCTGTCGGCCGCTAGCTCGCCGCATCGCACCTTCGACCTGAAGATCACTCTTCGACGGTGCCACGACGCACGGCTCAGGCACAGCGGCCGGCGGGCCGCCGTGCGCAGAGGTGTAGCTGTCGGGTGAGCTGCTCTCCGCGGTCCAATGAGCAGTGGCTGCACTGGCGAGCAGCCCGACAGGCCCAACGGATGGCGAGGTGCTGGCCACGGGCGCCACCACGGGTGCCACTGAATGGCTCATCTGGATGGGCGTCCGACCCTCTGCCGCGAGGGCAGCAAGGCCGCCAGAGTGGACCCACCGCGCTCTCTCGCGATTCCGAAAAGTTTCGTGCGCCACCCCCCCCGATTTCGGATAACATGTACAAACCCCTATCCCCCGGGTGCACTGGTTGCAGGGAAGTGCCCGTAAGTTTCCTCAATCTGATGAGGGAGCACCACCCTCACCGACGCGCTGCCGTCCTCGCGGCCCTAGCCCTTGCCCCAATGCTGGCGGAGGCGGCGGTCCTCGCGCACCTCGGCCGACGCGCTGCCATCCTCGCGGCCACAGCAGCGCTGCACGGCGCTCCGCCCGCAGTCGCGGCCACGTGGGAGAATCCGTTCAAGCCGCCCGACCGCACTGGCCTCAAGAGCCGCCCGTTGGAGCAGCTGCGAATCTTGTTGCAGGACGAGGCCGATGCGATTCAATACGGCGGCAGCGAAGGGCTCGCGCCCGGCGGAGCGCCGCCAGCGACGGGCATCCTGCTCATCCCAATCCTCCAGATGCGCCAACGGCTTGCGGCCCTTGGGCCTGTGCTGACGCGCTACGACGGCGCCACGTGGACGGAAATGAGGCTGGAGCTCTCCTCAGGCAACTTCGAAACGGTCGCCTTCAAGAAGATATTCAACGCATTCTCGGACAACATTTACTACGGCAGTGAGACGCCCGAGGCGAACGCGTACCTGCTAGGAGGTGCCACGCCTTCTACCTCGCAGACGATGCAGTACCTACAGCGTAACGAGGCGCTCAAGCAGCTCACCGATCTACGTGACGAGCTGGGCTACCAGGGCGGGCTGCCAGCCGAGCAGCGCGACGTGGAGTACGCGCAGGAGCTGCTGGCGTCGACGGTGAAGGCCTTCGACGCCTATTTCAAACTCGCCCCCGCTGAGCAGCTGAGCTTCGCGAGAAAGGCGCTCAACCTGGAGGAGTGATCCTTAGGCGCGGCGACGAGTCTATCAGGCATGGCAGCGATCGGCTGGAGGCGAAGCGCGCGGGATATTGTCCGATTTTGGAGGTGGTCGGCACACAGGCTACAATGAGCCCCCACGGTTTCTTAGCGGTTTCTCGCGTCGTTGCCGCGTTTGGACATGGCACATGCATAGACCCTAGAGGCCGCGGTCCGTTGCTCCTAAACAACCACTGACAACATGAATCCGACATCTGATAATTTTCGGATGTCACGGCAAGCGACTTGTCTCTTGTGCCCGCGTTGGCTCGTCCTTAGCTTTCGGTAGAATGAATTTCCCAAAGCGACGACCTGGCTGTACGTGAGCAAAAAAGGGTTCACAGCCATTGGTTCACACAAGGCCTGAAGCCCCGGGTTTCTCATGACGTCCGCGCGAGTCGTCGCGCTGCTGCTGCTGCTTCATCCGCATCCCATTCCGGCCTCAGGTGTGCTCAAATCGTGGCCGTTCATGCTCGACGGCGGTCCGCGCACGAATAATGACGATGAGCCTGGCTTCACTGCAGAAAAGTGGGGCACGAATAATGTGCAGACGGAGAGCACCGACGAGCACCGCACGATCACAGTGAGAGGCAACAACCGAGTTTACGCTGTGGAGGACATCAACGTGCGCGATTGGGCCGAGGTTCGCTACCACAAGTTTCCCATACTCGACAAGCAGCTCTCTTTCAGCGTCGACCTCAGCGGTGTGAAATGCGGGTGCAACGCGGCCGTGTACTTGGTGGCCATGCCGGCGCGCGGCTCTGCCGACCCGAAGAATCCCGCCGCGTATTGCGACATCCAGGGCTATGATCGGGGCATCCCCGCCTGCGTCGAGCTCGATGTGCTCGAGGGCAACGCCAAGGCCATCCAAACGACGCTGCACACGTCCCGCGGCCATGGCATGGACGGCAGCTGCAACCAGGACGGGTGCGTGGCGAACTGGGGCAAGGCACACCACACGGCGCATCTCTACGGGCCCGGGGCGCAGGAAGGCGTCGATTCGAGTCGCCCCTTTGAGGTCGTGGCCTCGTTCAAGGAGATGGAGGATTGGCAGTCGCAGCAGCACACTCTCGGTGTCCAAATGGACGTTTCTCTGTCGCAGGTGGGACCCAATGGGCGTGTGCGCAGCGTGCACTTTTTCGATGGCGCCGCGGTGGGCGGCAGCCACGCTGCCCCCAACGAGCGGAAGCCCATTCCGCAAGAGGATAAGCGGCGCAGTCGCGCCGCCCTGATCAACCCAGGTGTGGCGCTTGTCGTCTCGTTGTGGAAGGCTGAGGACCTGTCGTGGCTCGATGGTGGTTGCGAGCAGTGGATCGCGCAGGGACGAGGCATGTGCGACCTCGAGTCGACGAGCTTCTCGATCAGCAACTTGCGCGTGTCGGAGATCCCGAAGCCCCCGCCCCCGCCGCCGCCGCAACTGCCACCCCCAGCTGCGCCGCGGAGCGTCTTGTTGGTGGCGCTCGGCTTTGTGGTAAGGCTCGGCTTCGCTTGGCAGTGGGTACTTGCGATCGCGCTCACCGTGGTGGCGGCCGTGCTGGCCCTGCGCAGCTCACTAGCGCCTCGGTGGCTTGCCGTCGGACGCGCGCCACCATCGCTTCGCGGCGGCGGCGGCGGCGGCGCGGGCGGAGGCGGGCGCAAGCGCAAGGTGACGGCAGCCGCGCCAGTGGTGGTGCCGAGCGCTGCGGATGACATCTTATGTGATGAAGATGCTGATGAGAATTAATGCAGAAAAAAGTTCACCCGTGAAAAAGTACACCCGTGCCGAGATTCGTGGTGTTGACTGCGAACTCGTGGCGTCGCGCGTCGTGAATGCGTCGTGATGAGCGTGAACAAGCAAGCTTGCTTGCTTGTTTGCTTGCTTGCTTGAGCGTGAACGTTCACACGACTGCGCGACGCTGACAGAATGGAAGCTTGGACGCGTCGTGATGGAGGACGGCCAAGTCCTTGCCGACCACGCGTGGGCACGCCGTTTACGCCGAGCCATCGCGGATGAGCCGCTCGCTGGCAGCCTCATCGCTGCTTGCGCGTCGCTCGCCAGGGTGGGCATCGACACTGATCTCCTCGAGGGGATCGTTTGCGAGCAGGAGCTCGACTGGCGGCGGCAGAAGAAGCTCGAGGGGCTCGGCCTGCCAGACTCGTTCATGAACTTCGCGCTGGCCATCTACGTGTACACGCTCACGTTCCCGGCCGTATACACGGCGGTCAACCGCGCCATGCACACCCCTGAGCGGTATGCCGGCCAAGACCTTTCCCCGGAGCTGCAGGCGTGCTTACCATACATCCGCTTCCTCGACACGGCGCTCGAGCGGCTGCCCGAGGCATTCATCTTCCGCGGCCGAGTCCATCGCGGCGTGAGGAGCCCGCCCCGCCGAGCGCGCACGCACCCCGGACTGACTGAGTCACTCGGAACCACCCACCCCCCCGCAGAGTGACTGAGTAGGGATTCCACTCGCCCCACCCCCACCCCCCAAGGACCCTTACGCGAACCAAGCCCCCGACCCCTGCGTCTCTCCTTCCGGCTGCGCGGCGCGCAGGTCCAATGGGTCTACCCGAGCCCGGACAACCACGACCCGGAGCGCTACTTCCAAAAGGGCGCGACCATCTACTGGTACGAGTTCAAGAGTTCGAGCACGAAGCGCGAACTGATGAGCCAGCCGAGTTTTTGTGGGCACGAGCCGGGGCCGCGCACCCACTTTGTCATTGAGGCGACGCGCGCGTACAGCATCGTGGCGTTCTCATGCCATGGCGAGAAGGAGGCGGAGGTACTCTTCCGCCCGCTGGCCAAGCTGTGCATCACCGATGCCGTGTGCAACATCATCGACGCCAAGGAGAAGCGCGACATAAGCAAGAGCGGCCACCCCGATATGGTGATGCTCAAGCAGCTCGATGAGGCTGTCGCGGCCATGCCGGTCGCGCCGCCGCACGCGCCGAACGCTCCGCATGCGCCAGCCACGCCGCTGCCGATGGCTCCACCTGCAAGCGCCGCCGCGGTGGAGCGCGCCGTGGCCGACGCGGATCCAGCCGCGCTCGTGGCGTTGTTCCAAGCGTACGCCATCAGTGCGCGGACGCCGGTGGCGAGAGGCATCGCCATCCTCGCCGACGCACCGCCTGGAGAATCGACGGATCCGATGCGTGGGGCACTCGCCGCGGCCGGCGCCCTCCCGCCGCTGGTGGAGATGCTCGGAGATGGTACTGCAGACGAGCGGGCCGCAGCCGCGGAGGCATTGGGGAAGCTAGCGCGCAACGCTGCCAACAAGGCGGTCATCGTAGCGGCGGGCGCCCTCGTGCCGCTCGCGGCGCTCGTGCGCGACGGCGACGCTCAAGGCAAGGCGAACGCCGCTGGCGCGTTGCAGAATCTGGCGACTGGCGACGATGCCATCAAGGTGGCCATGGTGATGATCAAGAACCTCGACAAGTCGATCGACAACAAGGCGCTCTATGACACCTTCTCGGCCTTTGGCAACATCCTCTCGTGCAAGGTCGCCACCGATGACATGGGTGCCTCCAAGGGCTGTGGCTTTGTGCGCTACAAGACGCAGGACGCCGCACAACTCGCTGTGTCCAAGGTGAACGGCATGCTCCTCAACGGCAAGAAGGTCTTCGTCGGCTTCTTCGTTCCGCGCAAGGACTGCGCCGAGTCGGGCGCCGCCGCCGATGCCACCTTCACCCACGTCTTTGTCAAGTCGCTCCCCGCCGAAGTCGACGACGATGAGAAGCTCATGCGCATGTTCACGCCGTACGGCGAGATCAAGTCGGCCGTGGTCACGAAGGACGGCGACGGCAAGTCGCGCGGCTTTGGCTTCGTCAACTTCGCCGAGCACGACGACGCGACCAAGGCCATCGAGGAGCTCAACGGCAAGGAGACGGACGGCAAGACCCTCTACGTCGGCCGCGCGCAGAAGAGGGACCGCGAGCGCGAGCTGCGCGATAAGTTTGATCAGCTCAAGCTCGAGCGCGCGAACAAGTTCACTGGCGTCAACCTGTACGTCAAGAACCTCGACGATATCGTGGACGACGAGAAGCTGCGCGAGGCTTTCGCGCCCTACGGCTCCATCTCGTCTGCCAAGGTCATGTCCGACGACAAGGGCAACTCCAAGGGCTTCGGTTTCGTTTGCTTTGGCTCCACGGAGGAGGCGACCAAGGCGGTCTCGGAGATGAACGGGCAACTGCTGGGCAACAAGCCGCTGTACGTGGCGCTCGCGCAGCGCAAGAACATCCTCGAGCAGCAGCACGTCCCGCGCTTGAACATGACCGGCATGCGCATGGCGCGCGGCCCTGAGGCGACGGGCGCCATGCCGGGTGCCTACCCAGGCCAGCCCTTCTTTTACGGCGGTGTACCCCAGCAGATGGGCATGGGCGCGCCACGCCCGGGCGGCCCGGGACAGTACATGTACCCGCAGCAGATGATGATGCGACCCGGCTACGGCGTCCCCGGGATGATGGGCACCCCGATGGGCCAGTATGGCCTGATGGGACAGATGGGGCGCGGCGCGGGCGCCGGCCGTATGCTGCAGGGACAACGCGGCGGCCCCGGCGGCCAGATGCGTGGCGGCAAGGGCGGGCCTGGCATGCAGGGGCGCATGCAGGGGATGCAGGGCATGCCGGGCATGCTGCCTCAGGTGCCGCCTCAGATGATGCCGCTGGACATGTTTGCAGCCTTTATCGCGGCGGCGCCGCCCGAGCAGCAGAAGCAGCTCCTCGGCGAGCGCCTCTTCCCGCTCATCTCCCAGGTTCAGCCAGCCTCTGCCGGCAAGATCACGGGCATGCTCCTCGAAATGGACAACGGCGATCTGCACCACCTGCTCGTGTCGCCCGAAGCGCTCGTCGCCAAGATCATGGAGGCAGTCTCAGCGCTCGAGATGCACGCCGACGAGGGCGATGTCAACCCCATGTAAGCGCTCGGCTCAGCGCGAGCCCCGGCAACCAGGGCGGCAGGCGGCACCGGCACGGCGCGGCACGTAGTGCGGGGCTGGAGTGTGTTTGCGCCTCCAGCCCCCCATTGCGTGCCGTCGGGATCGGGGTGCTCCTTTGTGAGCCACCGGTACGACAGCGCGACGAAGAGCCAAAGTCGTCGCCCAGCGCCCGCGCGACCCTCCGCAGCTCGCGCGCCGACCAAAAGGCCTCGGGCGGGGAAGGTATAACTTGAAGGAGCCCATTCCGCGTTGGCTCGTCCTTGGCCGTTCATGCTCGGCAGCGGTCCGCGCACGAATAATGACGATGAGCCTGGCTTCACTGCAGAAAAGTGGGGCACGAATAATGTGCAGACGGAGAGCACCGACGAGCACCGCACGATCACAGTGAGAGGCAACAACCGAGTTTACGCTGTGGAGGACATCAACGTGCGCGATTGGGCCGAGGTTCGCTACCACAAGTTTCCCATACTCGACAAGCAGCTCTCTTTCAGCGTCGACCTCAGCGGTGTGAAATGCGGGTGCAACGCGGCCGTGTACTTGGTGGCCATGCCGGCGCGCGGCTCTGCCGACCCGAAGAATCCCGCCGCGTATTGCGACATCCAGGGCTATGATCGGGGCATCCCCGCCTGCGTCGAGCTCGATGTGCTCGAGGGCAACGCCAAGGCCATCCAAACGACGCTGCACACGTCCCGCGGCCATGGCATGGACGGCAGCTGCAACCAGGACGGGTGCGTGGCGAACTGGGGCAAGGCACACCACACGGCGCATCTCTACGGGCCCGGGGCGCAGGAAGGCGTCGATTCGAGTCGCCCCTTTGAGGTCGTGGCCTCGTTCAAGGAGATGGAGGATTGGCAGTCGCAGCAGCACACTCTCGGTGTCCAAATGGACGTTTCTCTGTCGCAGGTGGGACCCAATGGGCGTGTGCGCAGCGTGCACTTTTTCGATGGCGCCGCGGTGGGCGGCAGCCACGCTGCCCCCAACGAGCGGAAGCCCATTCCGCAAGAGGATAAGCGGCGCAGTCGCGCCGCCCTGATCAACCCAGGTGTGGCGCTTGTCGTCTCGTTGTGGAAGGCTGAGGACCTGTCGTGGCTCGATGGTGGTTGCGAGCAGTGGATCGCGCAGGGACGAGGCATGTGCGACCTCGAGTCGACGAGCTTCTCGATCAGCAACTTGCGCGTGTCGGAGATCCCGAAGCCCCCGCCCCCGCCGCCGCCGCAACTGCCACCCCCAGCTGCGCCGCGGAGCGTCTTGTTGGTGGCGCTCGGCTTTGTGGTAAGGCTCGGCTTCGCTTGGCAGTGGGTACTTGCGATCGCGCTCACCGTGGTGGCGGCCGTGCTGGCCCTGCGCAGCTCACTAGCGCCTCGGTGGCTTGCCGTCGGACGCGCGCCACCATCGCTTCGCGGCGGCGGCGGCGGCGGCGCGGGCGGAGGCGGGCGCAAGCGCAAGGTGACGGCAGCCGCGCCAGTGGTGGTGCCGAGCGCTGCGGATGACATCTTA
>Ga0210239_100048_pt1 | contig 81175 bp, 30 predicted proteins | sample ChrtobMetP5a_0mM_FD_155451 | JGI IMG/M metagenome (GOLD analysis project Ga0210239, IMG submission 155451) | Chrysochromulina tobin associated microbial communities from unialgal haptophyte culture, Seattle, Washington, United States - P5a_0mM | ecosystem: Host-associated > Algae > Haptophytes >... | reverse complement strand
CCCCCCACCGCCGCCACCGCCCCCGCCGCCCTCCCCTCCACCGCCCTCGCCGCCGCCGCCGTCGCCGCCGCCCTCGCCTCCACTGCCCTCGCCGCCACCTTCGCCGCCGCCGCCCTCGCCACCGCCCTCTCCGCCCGTGGTCCCCCCCTCGCTATGCTCGGCCGTCAACGGCCGTCCGGCGCACGTGTTCGAGCGTGAGTACTTGCAGCTTGTCGTGTACGAGAATGCGACCCTTACCGACCCTCTGCGCGTCGCTCTGCTCCGCGCCCTCTCGTCCATGCAAGCCGAGCGCCGAGGCTGGAGCGCCACCATCCGTCAGAGTCTCCTCGGCGTGCCAGAACGCGTTACGCGTATTAACGACACCACCGTCCGAATTGCCATCGACGCACATCCCGGGTATGCCATCGACTCGCCCGAGACCCTCACGCTGGTCGTCCCAGCCAAGCTGGTCGTCTCCGGCCAGCCACTGACGTCCACCTTCAGTCACGGCGCCGTCACGGGCTCTGCTGGCCTGCGCATCGACGCAGAGCCCGGGAACGCGAGCATTGCTCTCCGCGATGGCTCGTTGCTCACGAGGGCCATGCTGCGCTCGGCGACCGAATACTCGCTCGCCCTCGCCCTCTACAGTGGCGAGCGATGGCATCCTGCGATTGGCCGGAACGATAAGTACTGCCTCGAGGGAGATCTCATCTGCCCGAGCCGTCAGCTACTCGCCTCCCTGCGGACGCATCCCCCAGTCATATACCATGACGTGGGAGGTATGCAACTAGCGCCGGCTGAGGCGTTCACTGCCTGGAACGCGCTGATGACAGAGGTGGAGACGGATGAGCTCGCTCATCTGCGCCTCTCTCGGCTCTCTGACACGCTCGTCGAGCTGTCACTGCCCCAGATGGCGCAATACTTTGTCACTTCGGCTGAAGCGCTTGAGGTGACGCTGCCTGCATCTGCGCTGCTCTCCAACGCTCCGCTTGCAATCGAGAACCCGCTCACGATCACCATCAATGCGACCAACGGGCGAGCGGTGCTGTCTGGCTCGTTCACACGACGCGCGTCGCTTCGTGAAACGTCCATCCAGCTCGACGAGCTGCGGCTGCGCATCACTCTTTTTGACGACCTCTGGGTGGACCCTCTCAGCCCCCAGGCTTGCCTCGAGCTCACTTCGGGTCTGCTTGCTGCCCCAGCCACGTTGCTGGGATGGACGGCGACGGTGCTTCCGGACCTTTCGTCGCTCAACTTCACGAGGGTTAACGACACCGTCCTCGACCTGGTCATCGTCGGTCGGGCGGGCGGAGCTGCTCGGTACGATCTGCCCGACCAGATCGAGGAGTTGACCGTCGTCCTGCCCGCCTCCGCGATCGCCTCGGCCGTCGTGCAGGTCGTCGAGCCACCGTTGCGTATCGAGCCGGTGCCGTGCACTCTAGCCCTTGAGGGCACTCTTGTGGGTGCGTCAGAGGAGGCGTTGCGCTCGTCCGGCGGGAATGACCTCGTCATCGTGCTCTCGGGATGCACATGGGCTATCAATCGGACCATCGGCCGAGAGATTCATCACTTTTGGGCCGCGGACGATGCCCCCGCGCACCTGCTCGCCGGCATCCGCTCCGATCAGGCGGAATCGGGCGGTCTGAACGCGATGCTCGATGTGACTGCGCCCAACGTGACGCTCGTCAATGCGAGTGCGGTCGTCATCGGCTTGCCGCCGCTCCCCAAGTACGACATCCACGCCCCGGAGCTGGTGCGCGTCACCATTCACTCGTCGCTCGTCTCGTTTGGCGCACCTGTCATGAACGCGGGCGCCTTTTCGATCGCGGCGGTCCCAGGCACGCTCGCGATCGCAGTCGAGTCGGTGCAGCTCGCGCCTCGACGGCCATCGAGCGAGCTGACCGAAGCCGCCATGCAGTCGCGCACCAACGTCTTGCGGCTCACCTTGGCCAACGACACGTGGGCGGCGGCTGTGGGACTATCCAGCATCGAGGGCCTTGCCGCCACAGCCTCGCTCCTCGCCAGCATGATTTCGAGTGGCTCGGAGGCACGAGGCTGGAATGCGGTCGCGTCCAGGGCGCTCGAGCCGAGGCACGTCTCTCGCGTCAGCGAGGCCGAGCTGCGCGTCGATCTCCCTCCCATGGACCTGTACGACCTCACCGAACCGGAGACGGTAGTGGTGACGCTCCCGCTTGCCTCGGTGCGCTCTGCGGCCGCGGTGCCGGCCGCCTCGTTCGTGATCAGCTCGGATGCGCCGCAGCTCTCTCTCGGAGGCACGCTGCTCGGGCAGGGGGGGCTCACAGAGCAAGCACTTGCGACCGCGGGGGAGCTGACCCTTGTGCTCAGCTTGATCGGCGCGACTTGGCGGGAAGCCGAAGCTTGGGGCGCCGACGGCGCCGGGCACCGCACGCCGAACTACACGTTGGCGCAGTCGGTGCTCAGTTCGATCGAGTGCACCACCGATCAGCCCTCAGGCTACAATGCCGTTGTGCGCCCTCGCCTTGCGGCCGAGGATGTGCGATACGTGGACGGGATCACGCTCGTCATCACCTTCTCCCAGTTCGCTGTGTACGAGATCGCGCAGGCCGAAACGCTCAGGCTGCACCTCCCGAGCGAGGCGACTCACTCTCTGAATGCCACCCTTGCGGCCTTCGACCTCGTCGTCCGGCCTACGCCCGGCCAGATGGACCTCAACGGCACCCTGTTGCTCGACGGCCTCAAGGAGACAAGTCTCTCTGCGGCCGTGCCGGGGGCGCCCTCTGTGTATGAGCTGTACGTCGAGCTGCGCCACGATACCTTTGTGAGCCATCTGACGGCGGACATAGTGGCGGATATTCGTCACGGCTTGCGCTCCTCAACAACCATCGCCACCTCCTTCAACGCGGTCCTGCAGCCGCTCGTCCGCGTTGAGCGACAGGCCGACTCTTTGCTCAAGCTGAGCATCCCCGCGTCGGCAAGCTACGAGATTCTGATGGACGAGACGCTCTCCCTCGAGCTACCGCCGAGCTCGCTGAGCTCAGGCGCTAAGATCGTCGCCCCGCTGTTGCTGCGGGTGCTCGCTGCACCGGGCTCTCGTGCCGAGCTGACCGACCGTAATTCACTCAACGGCCGTTTCCTGCTGCGCGATAAGACGGAGAGCGATCTGCGCTCCATGGAATCGCTCGAGCTGCAGATCGTGCTCACGGGCGACCTCTTCCGCGACGACGTGGGCGAGGCTTCCGAAGCCAGTTGGGCGCTGCTCCGATCGCTTACCTCGCTTCAGAGCGAGTCGGCCACGGGCTGGAACGCGGTGGTCCGGCCCCTGCTGAGGCCGAGTGACATCACGCGCATAGATGGCACCACGGTCGTGCTCTCGATCCCGCAAGCGGCCGCGTACGACATTACCGCTCCTGAGACCATTTTCGTCGAGATACCAGCGGAGGCCGTGCTCTCGGGAGCCAGCCTCGCGGTGGTTGCCGCAGGGCCGGCGGGAGCGCTGATCATCGATGCCACGCGCGGCAGTGCCACCCTCTCAGGTACCCTCCTTGCCAATGCCAACGGCGAGTCGATCCAATCGGCGAACGGCCAGAACTACCTCACCATGTACCTGAACGATGTGGACTTTGTCGATGCGCTGCTGACCTCCGAGGATCTCCAGACGGAGCTCGCCCGTGCCGTGCTCGCCGAGGCCTCGGACGCAGAGTTCGGCTGGAACACGATCGTGCGGCAGACGCTCAACTACACGAACGTGCGCGTCATCGACCTGCGCACCGCCAACATCACCATCCCGCAGTTCGCCGCGTACTCCATCAACTCGCCCGAGACCATCTCGGTCGTGCTGCCGCCTTCGGTCCTTCGGCAGTCGGGCAGCAATGCGCAGCCGATCTCGGCCCAGCCCAGCTTCATCGTGCAGGCGCCCGCGCCCATTGGTCTCTTCAGCGGCACGATGCTCCAAAACATCGCAGAGGCGGACCTGCGCCGACAGGCCAATTACTCGCTCTCGGTCACGCTGAGCGGCGACGAGTGGGCGGAGGGCATCGGTGAACCGTGTACCGATGGGGCCTTTTGCGTCACCACCGCGATGCTCGACGCGCTCGTGGCCACCAGCTCGCGCAACTCCTTCGGCTGGAACTCGATCGTACGCGGCACGCTACCCGCCGAGGCCGTGACACTCGACCGGGCGACGCAGCAGATCACAATCACGTTCCCAAGCTATCCCACGTACGAGATCGATTCTCCGGAGACCATCACGCTCACGCTCCCTAGCTCGTCGGTCAGGAGTGGCAGCCGCGTTTTCGTCGCGCCCGCCTTCCGGATTCGCGCCTCGAGCGGTGCGGTGCTCGTCTCAGGTCGGGCGCTCGAACGCCTCACCGAGGAGGATTTGCGCATGGCCGCCGCGGGTACCCTGACGTTCGAGCTGACCACGGTCAATGACACGTGGGATGCATTTGTGGGGCACCGATATGTCAACCCGGCGGCCACGGAGGCCTTGCTGAGTGGGGTTCGCTCGTCGTCCAATGAACCCAACGGATGGAATGCCGTCGTCGCGCCCCGGCTGCAGAAGCTCAATGTAAGGCGCGAGCAGACGACAGTCGTTACGGTCACACTGCCGACGTGTCCAACGTACGACATTTCGGTGCCGGAGACGATTAGCGTCTCGATCCCAGGCGCCGCCCTCGAAGCGGGGCAGAGGGTCTTGGCAAGTCCCTCGTTTGTGGTCATCGCCACCGCTGGGCGCGCGGAGTTCGGAATCGTGACAGATGCGAGCAGTGGCCTGACTGGCACGACCCTGACCGAGGCGCACGTACGCTCGATCTCGCCCGCCCAGATCATGCTGCGACTCTTCAACGACGAGTTCGCCGGCACGCTCGGCATGCGCACAGGCGCGGACGTGACCATGAGCCTTTTCGCGGGCTTGATCTCGTCAGATGCGGCGCATGGGCCCGAGGACCGTGGCTGGAGTGCCGTTGTGCGGCCGTCCCTCGTCTATTCCGACCTCCGGCGCGTCGACGCCACGACGGTCGTCATCACGTTGCCGGCTCTCCCTGCATACCACATCGACGCACCGGAGACGCTGACCGCGTACATTCCCGGCGCTGCCCTTGTGTCCGGGGAGCCCATTGTGGCGACGCCGAGTGTGGTGATCGAGGCGCTGCCGGGTGTGGCAACGCTCCACGGCCCGCTCCTGTTCGACACACGCGAGGAGCGCTTCCAGCTCCACCACCCGCCGCCGCCGTCACTACCGCCGCTGCTCCCACCATGGAGCCCGCCGGCTCCACCGTCGCCGCCATCGCCTCCAAGCTATCCACCCGACGAGGCTCCGCCTTCGTCGCCCCCACCATCAGCACCACCACGGCGTCCACCGCCTCCTTGCCCACCCCCCCCGTTGCCACCCTCGCCGTCGCCTCCGCCGCCAGGCGCACCGCCACCGTCGTATCCACCCAAGCCGCCTCCACGTCCCCCACCTGAGCCACCCCCCTCTCCGCCGCCCTTGCCACCTCTACCGCCACGGAGCCCACCGCGACTCACACCTTTTCCACCACACCCTCCCCCGCCGCCGTCACCGCCACCCCGTCGCCCGCCATCTGTGCCGCCGCCGCCGTTTCATCCGCCGCCGCTGCCTCCAGTGCCATCGGACACAGGCGCGTACGCGCCGCCCCCGCCCTTGGTGCCACCACCTGCGCCGCCGCCGCCGCCTTACGAGGTAACGTTAGCCGCGGGCGACCACAGTGTGAATATCACACTCTTCGGAGACCGGATCGCCGACGATGCCAACCTCGACGAGCTCGCGCTCGAGCTCATCTACTCGATGCAATCGAATGAGTTGGCCGAAGGCGCGTGGGAGTCGACCGTGCTTGCTACCTTATCGGGCAAGAGCGACGTGGTGACCGTGCTCGATGAGCACACCCTCGCTGTCCGACTCCCCACATCCTTGCTGTACAACACGCGGGCGCCAGAGACCATCTCCGTCGTCGTGCCCGGCGCACTGCTCGCTTCGAAGCAGCGCACAGTCGCGCGCCCGGCCTTTGTCATCTATGCGACCCGCGGCAGCGCGACGCTCGGCGGCACCCTCTTCGAGTCGAATCGCGAGCACCACCTGCGCGAGGCGGCAACGGACGGCACGGCGCTGACGCTCGACGTGACGCTCGAGGGCGATCGGTTCGTCCGCAATCTCAACCGGAGACTGCCTCTGATTGGCCCTGATTGTCTTGTGATGACCGCTGATTGTACCCCTCTTCAGGTTCGTGCGCCATCTCAATCTGGCCGAAGGCGCCGAGATTGTGCGCGAGCTGCTCTCCGGTCTGCGGGCAGTGCCCCGGTTTGTGGGCGGCCAGCAGCTCGAGAGCGCAGAACGGCATGGGTGGGACGTGGAAATGGCGCCGTTGCTCACGGAGAAGAGCGTGGTACGGCTGGACGACACGCATCTTCGAATCTTCTTGCCGCAGGCGGCGCGCTTTGACCTGCTTGCGTCGCAGGCTGTGGAACTGACGATCCCAGCTGCGGCCGTGCTTTCGAATGAGCGCATCGAGGCACGGAACACGCTGCAGCTGCGGGCTGAGGCCGGGTACGTCAGGTTATCAGGATCCCTGCTCGATGGCACAGAAGTCGCGGTGCAGACCGGGGCGTCGCTCTTCCTCACGCTCCACTCGGACGCATGGGTGGCTGACATTGGCCGCGCTGGCGAGGCCACCGAAGCGTTGCTCGAGGGCATTCGCGCCTCCGGAACCGAGCCGACGGGCTGGACGGCCATCGTCACGCCTCAGCTTGCATCGAACGCCTTCGGCCGGTACGGCAACGTCTGGCGGCTCAACGACACGACCATACGCCTCGACGTGAGGGCTCCCGCATACGAAATCACGGCGCCCGAGATGCTCTCGTTTGTGATCCCGTCGATTGCGCTAGCCTCGAAGGATGCCAATTGCACCGTATACCCCTCCCTTTCGATCGCCTCGACGCCCGGAGCACTCACGTTCGCCGGCGGGCTGTGCAACGTCACGATGCGCACCGTACCCACATGCGAGGTGAGTCGTTTCTTTCCCGCTCGTCGCATGGGCGAATCGTGCAACCGCACGCTCAGCGACGAGCACGTGTGCTTCTCTCGTGACACGTGGGTCCAAACGGGCCTTGCCAACTCGGCGCCGTGGAGCTCGATAGAGAGCTACTTCAACGCCACGCTCGAGTTTCGGCTGAGTAACGACTCGTTCGTGCCCGCAGTAGGCGCCAGGACAGCCGAGGGCGACGCCGCCACGACCCAGCTTCTAGCCGGGCTGCTCTCTGACCAGAATGAGGAGGGCGGTTGGAACCAAGTCATTCGGCCGAGGCTTGCACCCTCGATGCTCCAGCGGATCGATGCGCAGACGCTCGTCCTCAGCATGGCGCCTGTGCCCGAGTACCGCATCGCCTTCCCAGAGACCATTGGGATGCGTGTGCCCGCGAGCCTGCTCGTATCTGAGGCCGATCTCGAGGCGGCGATGACGCTTGAGATCTCGGCCACGCCGGTCAGCCGCGGTGCACGGCTCTCGGGCACGCTGGTCACCAGTGGGGACGAGATTCTAGTACGCTCGGCGGGCGCCGACGTGCACGTGGTCATCTCCCTCGAGAACGACACGTTTGCATTGCTTCCCGGGTACGAGAGGGCGCTCGTCGCTGGCTTCCGCTCGCTTGCGACGGCTCCTGAGGCTGGAGGCTGGGAGGCCATGCTCACCCCAGCCCTGACGCGTGATCTGGACGCCTATCTCGTCGACAATCGCACGATGCGCCTTGGATTCCCACAGGCCGCCGCGTACGACATCACCGCGCCCGAGGCGATCGCCTTTACCGTACCGGCGGCGGTGCTCGCCTCGCGCCGGGAGCTCGAGGCGGCCCCCACGCTGCTGATCCTAGCAGAGCCTGGCAAGGCGTCCGTGACCGGCACGCTGCTCGAGCACCCTGATGAGCTCACGCTTCAGATGGGCAGAGAAGGGGCCAGCGGCACACCTCTCACGCTGCAACTCGAGCTCGTCCATGACACGTGGGTCGATTGGCAGGAGCAGGGCAACAATCCATTGGTGCGCACGCTGATTGGGCTGCCTGCTGGCGCCATGCCGCTCCCGCTCCCGCTTCCCGAATCGTCGTGGGACGCAGTGATCGATGCGATCACAAGCGTGGGCGCCGCCGGTGGCCTCGGGACTGGCTGGAGCGCCACGGTGACGCCGGTGCTACGCGCGGCGAAGGACGCTGCGATTGCCGCGCAATGCCTGCTGCTGCCCTTCAACTCGACCAATCTTGTCAAAGATTTGCGTTGGGTGTCCGGGATCCCGTATGCAGTGAACGTATCGGCACCTGATCCTTTGGCGCCGCGTGCGCATGCAGAGATCCACTACGTCAACCGGACCATCTTCGCGCCCTGCCCGACCGACTTGCGCATCGTGGCTCTGGATGCGCATACGCTCTCCATCAGCTTGCCTCCGATTGCGGCGTACAACATCTCGGAGCCCGAGAGTGTGCTTGTGACCGTGCCCGGAAGCATCGCCAGGTCCGGCCGTTTCTACGCCGCGTGGCCGCCGCTCGTGCTGCTACCACAGCGCGGATCGGCCGTCCTCGAGCGTCGTGTTGGCGCGGGCTCGTCGCTCCTCGAGGCTGACGAGACCCTGCTGCGTGCCAACGCCACCTCGCTGGTGATTCGCCTCGAAGGCGATGAGTGGGTGGAGAGCGAGTTGAGTGGCATGTTTGAGGGGCTCACTTCGCGCGGCTCGGATCCGTTTGGATGGGACGCAGTGGTGGGCCCGCGGCTCACTTTGGACATGCTCCAGCTCGTCGATAACCAGACGCTCCTCCTCTCTCTGCCGCCCATGCCGCAGTATGATCTGATCAGCCGCGAGGACGTGGTCATCACCATCCCCTCCCGCTGCGTGCGCACCAACCTTCGACCGTCAGGCCACCTTCAATTCACCGTCGATGCGGTCGCCGGCTCCGCCATCGTTCAATTCAACGCGAGCGCAACTCTCATCCAGGAGCGCTCGATTGCCGACCTCGAGGCAGACTCGGTGTCCTTTGTCGTGCTGCTCGAGAACGACACCTTCGCCGCCGAGCTCACCGTCGAGATTCTCGACGGCATCCGCTGTGTACTCTCCACGGAAGTTAACGGCTGGGAGGCGGTTGTGCGGCCGGCCTTGTCACTAATTCATCTTCGGCGACAGAGCGACCGGGAGTTGCACGTGTCGGTACCCCGGGTGAGCGCGTACAGCATTGCGCGCCCGGAGACGATTGTGGTCACACTGCCTGCAAGCGCGCTCAACTCGGGCAAGGTGATCATCGCCACGCCGCCAATCGTCGTGATGCCGACACCGGGCGTTGCCTTCGCCAGCGGGTCGTTGCTGGCCAATCTCTCGCAGACGGCCATCAACGACTTTGGCGGGCAACAGCTGACCCTCACGCTGAGCGACGATACCTTTTCGGATGCTCTCACGAGCAACGTTTCGGCGGCTGTCGCCCTTGAGGTTCTCCACGGCATCCAATCCCTTCCGAACGGCGCGGGCATATGGGAAATGACCGTCCGACCGGCACTCAACGTGTCCGCCCTGCAGGTCCTCAGCCCGCAACGGCTGACAGTGACGTTGCCGCAGGTCGCCTCGTACAGGCTGTCCGAACCTGAGACGCTTCTCGTCGTGCTCCCCGCAGCGGCCGTGCTCTCCAACCAATCGATCGTGGCAGAGCCATCGTTCATCATCGTGCCTGCTGCAGCGAGCGTCACGCTGCTCACCGCATTGGACGGCGCCGATGAGACGGCCCTGCGCCCTGCTGTCGACATCTATGCTCCCCGACCGACGATCACGCTCATCCTGACGGGCGATGCGTGGCACCCGAGCGTTGGCAATCTGAGCGTGCCAGGGGCAACCATCAAGCTGCTACAGAGCCTCTTCTCCTTACAGTCAGAGCTCCACGGATGGAACTCGCGCGTGCTCCCGGTCCTGACCCCGCAGACGCTCGTCAGAATCTCGGATACGATGGTGATCATCACGGTGCCCGCCGTAGCCGAGTACGATGTCGACGCCCCAGAGACGATCACGCTCGCAGTGCCACCCGAGTCGGTGATAGGCCGCCAGGTGATCACGACCCCCCAGCGCATAGTCATCACTCCCGAGCCAGGACGAAGCCTTCTGGGCGGGCAGATCTTCTACAACAACACCGAGCCGTCGCTTCAACGTGAGCGGCTGGTGCAGCCCATGTACCAGCAGAACGCGACGGCCACCGTCCGAGGCACCTTAGTGGAAGTGCCGTCGGAGGAGACCCTGCGTGCGGGAGGGGCGACCTTGGTGCTGCAGCTGAGCGAGGACTCGTGGGCCAACACGAGCGTGGCGCTGAGCAGCTTCCTCGCTACCGGCCTGTTCGCCGATGGGGCGGAGCCCGGCGGCTTTAATGTGGCTGTGCTCCCAATGCTCCGCGCCACACAGCACGTCAACCTGAGCGAGGCAAACACCGTACTGACCATCACGTTCCCTCGGACGGCGTACTCGATTCGCTCCCCAGAGGTGCTGCACTTGAGCATCCCAGGGGCCGCGCTCGCGTCGGGTCGGAATGGGACGGCGGTGCAAGCGCTACGCATCGACGCGGCGCCAAGCCGTCTCTCGGTGCGTGCAGTCTTTCCGAGCGGGTCGGTCGGAAGGCCGCCGACGACGCTCGTGCTCGAGCTGCAGGACGCCGAGAGCGAGCCCTGGGCTGTGGGGATCCTCAACGACACAGAGCTACGGCGCCAGATCTTGCGAAGCTTCCAGAGCCGCCAAGACGAGCCGGGCGGCTGGGCGCAGACGGTCGCTCCGTTGCTGCAGGACAACTGCACGTGGTTCTTTGATGAGGGCAACGAGAATGCCACGGCGGACACTGGCCATAACCTGACCATTCGGCTACCATCTCCCATCCCGAGCTACTCGATCTCCGAGCCCGAGACGGTGGAGCTCAAGCTGCCAGGGGCCGCACTCGATGGTCGGCGTGCCGTCGGCGCGGCCGAGCATGCACTGCGCTTCGTCATCCGAGCCGCAGCTGCCTCGGCGGTGGATTTGCATGCGTACCTGGGCGACTCTGCCGCAGAGGCTCTCGAGGCGGATCAGCTGCGCGGCCCGACTGGGGTGCGCCTGCGGATCCGTTTGCATGGAGACCGTTTTGCTCCCGGCGTGGGGATCGACGAAGCTTCCACGCTCGATGTGCTCAGTGGGCTCGTGAGCCACGTCGATGCTACTGCCAACCCAGCCGGCTGGGCCGCGCTGGTGCAGCCTGCGCTCCGCCCCGACGATGTGAGGCGCCTCGACGAGCGCACGATTGAGATTTTGATGCCGCCCATGGCCGGGTATGAGATCAGTGCCCCCGAGACCCTCCGTGTCGCGTTGCCTCCGGCGCAACTGCTTTCGCGCCAACCGCCGGCGGCCCTCTCGAGCGAGATTGTCGTCCGGCCAACGGCACGGGAGCTTGCCCTCAGCAGCGAGACTCTGGTACGCCCTACAGGCAGCGTCAATGAGTCGACCGTTCGCGCCATCGACGGCTTTGCCACCGTCAACGTGACGCTCATGCACGAGGTGAATGGTTCGCGAGCATTTTGGGCGTTCGAGTACTACAACGACCCATTTCTGAGGCAAATGGCAAGGCTGGAGTTCCACAGGCAAGTGCATGCGACTCGTGCTGGCGAAGCCGAGGGTCGAGGCTTCAATCGCCTGATTCGAACGATCAGGGAGGGGCCGCGTGACGACATGACGATCCAACAGATCGACAACCACACTCTCATCCTCACGTTGCCTTCCCTCGCCGCGTATGACCCCTCGATACCCGAGTACGTGCACGTGTCAGCGCCGTCGTCGTCGTACTGCAATGCGCTCTTGTGCGACGAGTGCCCATGCACCAGCTTCGTCAACGGCGAGCACGTGCTGCCCTGGCTGCACGCGCCTGCCATCCTGCTGAGCGCCGAAGCGGGGTCGGCAGAGGCATGCATGATGGGCGTTTGCGTTCCTTTCGAGGCTTCGGGCGCTGGCCCACCCGCGGCCGTACTGCAAGCGGCCGCGCGCCTCCGTGTGAACTTCACCCTCACGAACGGCGAACGCTGGTCGGATGCGCTGCAAGATGAGCTCGTTGCAGAGCGAGGCGGCAGCTCTCAGGTCAATTGGTGGACGCATCGTATTGCCTGGACCCTGGTGGCGGCACAGCGAGCGAGCAGGGACGCTGGGCCGCACTCGTGGAATCGGCTGCTCCATGCGTCCGAATCGGTGCTGACCAACGTCCAGATGCATTTGGACAGCAATCAGACGCTTGTCATCGAGTGGCCGTTCGGCGCCTTGCAGCAGTATAACCCGCGAGCACCCGAAACAATTGAGCTACGACTCCCGGCCGACGCGGTACGGTCTGCGCAGCCGCTCGTCGTCGGCCGGTTCGTCGTCGGCGTGCCGCCGGGCACAGTCGCGCTCTCGGGTGCGCTGCTTGATGGCGCCGACGAGGCGGATCTGCGCTCGCTCGAGTCGTACACGCTCACGATGAAGCTGACCGGCGGCACGTGGCTGCCCGAGGTGGGGCTCGACGGTCCGGCGAGCACGGCGCTGCTCCAAGGCTTGAGCTCGGCACAGCAAGAGGCCCGCGGCTGGAATGCGGCGGTACGGCCTCTGCTGACGAGCGCGGAGCTTGCACGGCTCGATGACACGACCGTCGAGTTGACGATTCCGCAGATGGCCGGCTACGACATCGCCTCGCCCGAGACGATCTCGCTCACGGTGCCGCCGGCCGCGACGAGGGCTGCAAAGGCCATAACAGCGCCCGAGACGATAGTCATTCTGCCCATGGCTGGTGTGGGCCGTTGTGCAGGCAGTCTGATGACCTCCGGTAATGACGCGAGTGTCCAAGTGGGAGAGTCTCTCACCCTCGAGCTGCGGCTCACGGACGAGTCTTGGGTCGATCCGCTGAGCGTTGAGGTGCTAACGGCACTACTACAGGGTATCCGCTCGCTGCAGTACGAAGTGGGCGGCTGGAATGCGGTCCTCGCTCCTCGGCTGCTCGCGTCAGTGGCGAGCGCCAACATCACGCGGGTGTCCGACACCATCCTCTCGATTGCACTCGAGCCAGCGTTGACGTACGACATCAGCGCCCCCGAGACGATCACGGTCCGCGTGCCCTCCATAGCTGTTCGCTCGCGCCGAGGGATCGACTTCCAGCTGCCGTTTGTCATCTACCCGGCCACGCCCCGGGCGACGCTGTCTTCGTACGGTAACGACGCCATGAGCATCGCCGAGACGACGCTCCAAGATTCGAGCGCGTTCACACTCGCAGTGTCGCTCTCGGGGACAGTCTGGGCCCCCGAGCTTGGTGCCTTCACTGCCGCGGGCGTGCAAGCGAGCGCGGCGATGCTTGCGGGACTCCGAGCGGTGCTGGATCGGGAGCTTTTCGGCTGGTCAGCCACCGTCGCGCCAAGCTTCGTGGTTCACGATCTCGTGGTGCTCACGCCCACCTTACTGAACATCTCGGTGCGTCAGGCGGCCGACCTTCGCCTCGTGGCCGACGAGGAAGTCCAGCTGACCGTGCCCGCCATCGCCTTACAGTACGGGCTGACGTCCGTTCTTGCGAGCCCGTTGCTTGTGGTGCGGCCATCCGGGGCCTCGGCCGTCCTTGGAGGCACGCTGCTCTACGGGGGAGGCAACAGCGAGGCCTCGTTACGCACCAGCGTCTCCACGCTCACCATCACCCTCTTTGGCGCCGATTGGGGCCAATACACGCAAGTTGAGGATGGTGGCAACGGCCCAACCTCGGCCCTGCTTGCTGGCATTCGAAGCGCTCAGAATGAGCCCTTCGGCTTCAACAACGTGATCAAGCCCCGCTTGGGTGCGCCCGAGGTGAGCATGAGCTCCGATCGGCGCACTGTCACCATCACCATCCCGCCCGCCCCCGCGTACTCCGTGACGCGTCCGGAGACCATCACCGTCGTGCTGCCTGGCGGCGACCCCACCCGGAATCGGCGGCTGTGGACGATCTTATACGATCAGCCGTTGGTCGCGCGGCCCACGGTGCGCCTCAACCCAACGCCAGGCAGCGCCACCTTGACTGGCGAGGCGATCTCAACGGGCGTCGATGAGCGCTGGCTTGCCTCTCAGAAGCCCATCGTGTTTGACATCACTCTCGCGGGTGACACCTTCGTGGCGGAGTTGGGTGATCGCGACTTTAGACTAGGTGCGACGTCAGCGCTGGTTGCAGGCCTTCAATCCACTTCGGATGGCTTGACTGGCTTCAACAATGTGATCCGCCCTTCCCTCGACCACACCAACGTCGAACGGATCTCGGACACGCTGGTCACCATCACCATCCGCGAGTTTTACGAGTTCAACATTGACGCGCCAGAGACCGTGCGCATGACATTGCCCGCCGCGGCTCTCACGTCCCAAATGCCCATCGCCGCGGCCCATCAGCTCATCTTGCATCCAGTGCCGAGTGCGGTGGACATCGCCGGCGACTTTGCCCTCGCCTATGCAAACACGAGCTCCGAGGTGGCCATCCGTGTGGGCCTGGAGCCGCGGCTGGACGTGCTGCTCGTCTCCGACACCTTCGTGCAGGCCTTGGGTCGTGAGTTCGATCCCAATGGGCCGAGCATGCAGCTCCTCAACGGACTGACTAGTGAGCAGAACTCGCCGACCGGCTGGATGAAGGCCATTCGGCCCAAGCTCACGCCGTCGGCAGTGCGGTATCTCGACCCCGGCCACGTCGTGATCACGATGCCTCAAGTGCCCGAGTACGACATCGTCGCGCCCGAGACGATCACGCTGAGCCTGCCAGCAGCTGCGATGCGCGGTGCGGCCACGGGCATCCCCAACGCCGCCTCGTTTGTGGTGCTCGCCGCGCGCGGCACTGCTGAGCTTGGAGGCTCGGTCCTCCAAAGCCTCTCCGAGACCGACGTCATGAGCCGGAGTACGACCATCGACGTGCTGCTGCATCACGACACCTTCAATAATCAGACGGCCGCCATGTGCGTGAACGGTCTGCAGGCGGTTCTCTCTCTCGAGGTCGCACCGCTTGACTCGGAGTGGTGCTGGTACCTCCCGCCCTGGCCAAACCCCCAGGCGCCTCCACCGCCGCCATCAGGCACCCTTCGGTGCGAGAGGCAGCAAGAGCGGGGCTGGGCGAGCGTGCTCCGCGATCTGCCGTGCTCGGGCCTCACGCTCGTCGACAATCGCCGGCTTCGGCTGACAGTGCCGCCCTTTGCTGAGTACGACATCATCACCGCCGAGACGATTCGTGTGACCGTCAATGGCTTCGCTCTCACGTCCAACCGGTCGACACTCGCTCGGCCCGCCTTCGATGTGCACCCGATCCCGGGAAATGCGATCTGCTCGGGCACCTTCGTGGGTGCGAACGAGAGCGGCGTGCGGGCGGGTGGGCTCATCCTGGACGTGACGCTCGACGGCTCCAAGTGGCGTCCAAATTTGGAAGCGAGCGCGCGCCGGGCCGTGCTGCGTAGCATCACCTCGTCCAATCTCGAGCTCCGAGGTTGGGATCTCGCCGTTCTCCCGCATCTCGATGGCTCCGAGCTCGTGCAGCTCGATCAGCAGCGAGTCCGCATCACGCTGCCGCCCTTCCACGAGTACGACATCTACACGGCCGAGACTCTCACCATGCGTGTGCCCGCCTCGGCGCTGCTCTCGGACCGCGCGGTGGAGGCGAGCCCCTTATTGGTCATCACCGCCGTGCCAGGGCAGGCCAACTACTCCGGCTTCGTCGAGTACGACCGGAGTGAGCGCGCGGTGCGCTCGGGCCGTTCGACCCAATGGTCGATGGAGCGCAACCAGCTGCTGTCTGAGCCGATGGCATTGACGGTGAGGCTCACGGATGATGAGTGGAGCGCCGAGTTGGGCTCGGAGGTCGGCGAGGCCACGTCCCACTTTTTGGACGCGCTGCTGTCCGCGCAGAACGAGCCCGACGGCTGGAATGTGCGCATGCAGCCCGCACTGCGGCCGCACCACCTCTTCCGGCGTGACGCCCGTACGCTTCGCATCGAGTTCCCGGCGCGCGCCAATTACGGCATCACGGTTCCCGAGACGCTCACCATCGTCGTGCCGCCGCTCGCTCTTGCCTCGAACTCAACGGGTCTGATGGCGCCTACGATTACGCTCGAGGCCGGCGGCGGGCTGGCGTATGCATCCGGCGAGCTACTGGGTCATCTGCACGAGCAGGACTTGAGGGCGATGGAGCTCACGCTCCGCCTGAGCCTCATTGGAGACGAGTGGGTCCCAAATTTGGAAGCCAAGTTTGCACACGAGCTGCTCGATGGCGTGCGCGCGGTCCGTCCCGTGGGTGAGGATCCCGAGGGAGAGGATGCACTCCTCGCGCAGGGAGATCGTGGCTTCGATGCGGTGGTGCGGCCGCTGCTGCTCCCACGGCATGTAAGGCGCGTTGACGCCACGACGGTCACCATCACGCTCGCAGCGCAGCCAGCCTACGACATCCGCGTGCCCGAAACGATCGCACTGACCATCCCGAGCGTCGCAGTACGCTCGGCACAGTCGCTCGAGGTGGCCTTGCGCCTCGTGGTCTTGCCCGAGCCCGGGACGGTGACCATCGTGCGCGGCGGCTCGTTTCTCGAGCACGCGGATGAGGAGAGTGTGCGCTCCGCCATCTCGTATACTCTCGAGGCCCACCTCGTCAACGACACCTTCCGAGCCGAGGCAGCCGAGTACGACACGGGCGCGGGCGCATTCAGCCAGCTCCAGTCTGGGTTGCGCGTTGGCGAGCATGAGTGGTATGGCTTCAATCGCGTCGTGGGTCCAACGCTCGATCACCGGCTGTGGAAGCTCTCGAACGGGAGTACCGTAGCGACGGTGACTATCCCGCAAGTGCCCGAGTATGACATCACCGCCCCCGAGTCGCTCACGCTCACGATCCCGCCCGACGCGCTCGCCTCGCGCCAGCGCGTACGGGCCGCGGGCGTCGTGCGCATCAACCCGACCCGTGGCGTCGCCGAGCTCTGGCATGAGAGTGCGCTGCTTCGAAACTGCTCCGAAGCCGCCCTCACCTCCTCCACGCCCCTGAGCGTTCGGGTCGTCCTCCGTGGCGACGAGTTCGTGCCGAGCGTCGGCGCGAACTCCGAGGCTACCGCGGCTCTGCTGGCGGGCTTTACCTCGGAACAGCATGAGGCGGCTGGCTGGAACCGCATCGTCCTCGCCGGCCTCGACTTTCGTCGGCTCCGGCGTCTGTCCGCGCGCGAGCTCGAAATCAACCTTAAGCAGTTTGCGCAGTATGAGGTGTCGAATCCGGAGACGCTCACCCTGCGCATCCCTGAGATTGCCGTGCGCTCCAACCTGCCCATCGTCGCCGCGCCGAGTGTGGTGATCCGAGCGACGCCCGGCCGAGCCGTGCTCAGCGGCTCCTTGCTCGGCGCGCCTCCGAGCGAGAGCGCCGTCCGACGCGGAGGTCACACGTTGCGCATCACTCTGGTCGGCGATCAATGGAGTGCAGCCACACGCGTGGCTACGAGCTGGTCTACCAACGAACAAGCAGCGCTCGCGGCGCGTCACGTCATCGACGAGATCGTAACCTCGATGCTTTCTCAGGGCGACGAGCGCAACGGGTGGAATGCTCAAGTGCGCAGCAGCCTGAGAGGGCGCAACGCGACGCTCGAGGGCGACGATACGCTGATCTTCGAGCTGCCACCCGTGCCGGCCTACCGCATCACGACGCCTGAGACCCTAGTAGTGCGTCTTCCGCCCGCCGCGGTCGCCTCGGCCGCCACCATCGTCGCGTCGCCGCCATTGGTGCTCCGCACGGACTCACGCCGTGCACGCTTTGGGGGGCACCTGCACGAGCACCCCTTCGAGGCTGTGCTGCAGAGCGATACGTCGACCAACCTGACCCTGATCCTAGAAGGTGACATCTGGTCGCCGATCGTTGGACTCCCTCACATGGGGGAAGCGGAGAGGCGGTTGGCCGTTGCGTTGCTCGAGGGCCTGATCTCGTGCCAATCGGAGCCCGCTGGTTGGCACGCCGTCGTTCGACCGGCGCTGCGCGCCGAGGATGTGCAACGCTTGGACGACGTGACCCTCGCAATCACCATCCCACCGGTGGCCAGTTATGCCATCACGAGCCCCGAGACGCTCGTGTTCTTCGTGCCGCCGGCTGCCCTGTTGAGTGGCGCCCCGGTCGAGCTCGCGGCGCCCCTCATCGTGCGACCCTCGACCGGGCGTGCGCGGCTGTCGGGCACCTTCCTCATCGAGCCTTCAGAGGAGGGGGTGCGCTCGGCCCAGACCCTCGAGATCGCAATCACCCTGATCGGCGACTCGTGGCGAAGTAACGTCGGCCGTCAGGAGCCTGGGGAGGATGCGGCCGTTGCCCGGGCTCTGTTGGATGGCCTCGTGCCCCTCGGGGGGGCCTCCGAACCAAACGGCTGGGCCGCGGTCGTGCAGCCTGGTCTCGGGCAGGTGCATGTGTCACGCGCCGGCCCCCGAACGGTCGTCATTCGACTGCCGCGCTTCCTCTCGTACGACATCGAGGCTCCGGAGATGATCGAGGTGCGCATCCCCGCGGCGGCTCTCGTGTCGGCGCAGCCCATCGTAGCGACGCCGAGGCTCCGGATCCTCGCGTCCAATGGCACGCTGCTCGCAAGCGGCACGCTACTGGCCGAGCCGACCGAATACGCCATCACGAGTGCGCGCGACCCGCCGACGATTCTGCTCACCCTTCTCCAGGACGCGTGGGCCGATGGTCTCGGCGTCAACTATTTCGTCTACAACAGTCTCGGCAACGGCACGATGATGCATGCCAACGAGGCCGCCGCGCGTGCCCTCATCGCCAACCTGCGCTCGCAGCAGAACGAGCCGGCGGGGTGGGGCCAAACCATCCAGCCGGCGCTCACGCCCTTCCACCTGACGCGTCTCAATAACCAGACGCTCCAAATCATGCTGCCCAACGACGCCCGATCCGCGTACGATATTACGGCGCCTGAGACGATTGTGATAATGGTGCCGGAGGAGGCCATCCGCTCCGGCCGGCACATGGTGGCGCAGCCGCCGGTGGTGATCAACCCCACTGCTGGCACCGCCTTGCTCTCCGGCTCTCTGGTCGCTAATAATTCGGAGACGGACGTGCAGGGCGGCGGTATGCAGGTCACCGTGACTCTAGTCGGCGATACATGGGCCTACGGCATTGGCCAGCGGGGCGATGGCACGACACAAAGCTTGACCGCACAGGTGCTCGGCGCCTTCGTCTCGGCGCAGAGCGAGGACAGCGGGTGGAACGGAGTGGTGCGCAACGCGCTCACGTACAACGACCTGAGCTACGTTGAGGGCTCCTCCATCACCCTCACCCTCCCGAGCTTCCCCTCGTATAACCTTCTCCGTGCCGAGACGATCTCGGTCAATCTGCCGCCGGGCGCGCTCGCGTCGCGGCAGGAGACCTTTGCGGGCATCGGCGAATCGTCTTCGGCGCTCCAGATTAGCGCCAACACGGGCACCATTCGGCTCTCAGGCAGCTTCTTCACCGCCGCGAACGAAACCTCGATCCGCTCCGTCACCTCGTACCAGATCATCATCACGCTCACGGGAGACTCGTGGACGCAGGGAGTCGGCCAGCAAGACGAGACGGGCGAGGGCGCCTCGGCGCAGCTGCTTCGAGGCTTGACGAGCTTACAGTCGGAGGAGTACGGTTGGAACTCCATTGTCCGGCCGGGCATTCCACAGCGCAATGTCGAGCGCACCACCGACTTCATCGTCACCATCACCATCGATCAGTTTGCCTCGTACGATGTGAGTGAGCCCGAGACGATTGAGGTGGTGGTGCCTCCAATCGCGGTGAGCTCCGCGCAGGTCGTGCGCGCGCCGTCCTTTGTCATCTTCCCAATCAAGGGGCGAGCCAGTGTGAGCGGCCGCCTCGTCGAGCAGCCGACCGAGGAGGTGTTATGCTGCCAGGGTGGACTGCACCTCCGCATCACACTCACGGATGACACGTGGGCAGCGGGCGTTGGGGTGGAGCCCGGGCTCTCGTCGGCACTCTTGGCGGGGCTCCTCTCGCTGCAGGACGAGGAGGCCGGTTGGAATGCAGTGCTCTCTCCGGAGCTTGTCGCGCGCAACGTGACCGCGGTGACCCGCGTGAGCGATCGGGAGTTGGTCATCAGCATGCCTCCGCTGAGCTCTTACGAGATCCGATCCCCCGAAACCCTCGTGATCACCGTCCCCGCAAGCGCCGTAAGCTCGAGCCAGAGGCTCATTACCGACCCCGCACGCGGCATCGTGATCGGCGCGGCCCCTGCGGCGATCGTGCTCAGCGGTCCTCTCTTCCCCGCGGCCGAAGAGGCGACGTTACGCGTGGCTGGGGGCAACACGCTCACCATCTCGCTCCAGGGAGATCGATTCCTCTCTCGTGTCGTGCTCCCTGGCGAGGCGTCCACCGCGCTCCTTGACGGCATCTTCTCGACCGACAAGTGGGCGGGCGGCTGGAATGCCATCGTGCGCCCGCAGCTCTCGTTCGCTCACGTGGCGTGGGACTATGCGAGTGCAAGCAGCGTCACCATTTCGATCCCACAGGCCTACCGGTACGACGTGAGTGCACCGGAGACCATCTACGTCACCGTCCCGGCCTCGGCCGTCGAATCGGGGCGACGTGCCTCACGGCCGGCGACACTCGTGATTCTCGCGACGGAGGCCGTGATTCGCCTCTCGGGAGGTCTGCTTGATCGCGCCACGGACGACAGGCTACGAGAGAACCCTGACTCCACGCTGGAGCTCACGCTGCTCGAGGATGCGTGGAGCCCTGCGATCGGGCTGCAGAATGAGATGAGCAATCAGCTGGTGAGCAGCTTCGAGCCGGTGGAGATAACGGACGTGGCCCGAGTTCGACACGAGGCCGTTGGAAGCCTCTATCTGCCGTACCCACCGCCGCCGCCTCCACCGCCACTCACGCCGCCGTTGATGCCGCCCGCACCGCTGCCGCCGAGCTCGCCACCTTCCAAGTACCTACCGTCCCAAAGCGCTCGCGTCCTCCATTCGGACGGCACTCGGCCGTTTTTGGAGCAGCACCCCTTCTCGTTGACCTTGCGCCCGGCGATGACGAACCTCCATTTGGCGCGATTGAGCGACACGACTGTCCGGATCTCGCTCCCTCCGACCCCACAGTATCGGCCACTCGAGCCCGAGACTCTCATGATCACCGTGCCTGCGGCGGCCATCGTCAGCGGACGCACGACCAAAGTCGAGTCCCCGATTGTGATCAGCGCCAGTGGTGCCTCGGCGCGCCTCTCCGGCTCGCTCCTCGAGGCTCCGCACGAGGGCGTACTGCAGTCGCAAGCCACCCACCTGACCGTCACGCTGACGGGCACGAGCCTGCTGCAGCCGCTCGATGAGATGGCCATCAAGAGCGTGCTCGCCGGCTTGCATGCCATCGGAGGCGACGCGGCGCCTCATGGGTTCAACGCTCAGTACAGCGCCTCCGTGGCGGACGGCAACGTGTCGCTCGTGCAGCTCGGTGCGCAGGCGCTGCTCATCCAGCTGCCCCCGCTCCGTGCGCTGCGGCTCTCTGCCGTGGAGCGCGTCACCCTGACGGTGCCCGCCGCCGCCACCATGCTGCACGAGCGGCTTGCCGGCGACTTTGGCCTGGCCGACATCGTGTGCAACCCAACGCTCATGCTGCGTCCACGGCGCGCGTTGCTCTCCGGCACGCTCGTCGGGAACGTGAACGAATCCGCCATACGGACCATTGACCACACGCTCGTGATCTCGCTCTCTGCGGACTCGTTTGTGCCCAGCGTGGGGATCCCGACGTCGGAGGCGACGCTCGCGCTGATCGCGGGCGTGGGTAGCACCCTCGCTCTCGGATTGAGGCCGGAGAATGTGTACCGGATCAGCGCGACTGCGGTGCGCATTCTGGTGCGCTACGCGCTGCAGCAGAGCTATGCGATCAACGTGCCCGAGACCGTCGTGGTCACGCTGCCTGCCGCCGCTCTCGAGTCGCGCGTCGCCTTTCCTGTGTCGCCCTCGTTTGTGATCAGCGCCGTGCCGGGCGCGCCGAGGTGGTACCAGCCCTTCTTCTCTCCGACGGCGCGCACGGTTCAGCTCACGGCCGCTGACGTGCGAGACACGGTCGCCGACTACGAGACCTTTGTGGACCTCGTAAACGATGCTTGGGTCGCGAGTCTCGGCAGCGAAAGCGATGCCACGAGCGCGTTGCTCGCGGGCATCGTGAGCATGCAATCCGAGGCGTCGTCGTGGAATGCCGTCGTGCGTCCGCAGCTCACGGCCAGCGCCGTGCGGCGCATCTCGAACGCACGCATCGAGATCATCATCTCCGGCCACCCGAGCTACGAGCTCGTCGCGCCCGAGACTCTCCGGCTGGTCGTGCCCGGCGCAGCGCTCGTCTCCGGCCAGCCACGTCTCGCGAGCGGGCCGTTGTTCATCATCACGCCCCAGCGTGGCAGCGCGGCGCTCTCGGGCAGTCTCCTCGCGGACTCGTACGAGCGGCAGGTGCAGTCCGTCATGGGCGCTCGCCTCGTGCTCACACTACTCCAGGGCGAGCGGTGGGTACCCACCTTGGGCCAGCTCGCCCCGGATGGCACGCAGGACTTGTGCACGACCGCGATGGTCGACCGACTCACGCTGGACGCGGGCGCGACGCAGGAGTTTGGATGGCAGAACGTCGTCCAGGTGGCCCTTCGCGAGCGGCTTGAGACTGCCCTCATCCGGGAGTCGTACACGACACTCTCCATCCAGCTGCCACAGCTCCTCATCTACAAGCTCGACCGGGGTGCCGAGCGCATCACCGCGGCCATCCCGCGCGCGTGCTTGCTCTCGGGCAACGAGCTTCGCGCCGCCGACGGCCACATTGCGAACGCGCCCTTCTCAGTGCTGCCCGCCGTCGGCCGCGCGTACGTCTCGGGCTCCCTCCTGAACGACGCACGAGAGGTCACGGTCCAGATGAGCGCCTCGCAGCTGCGCGTGCGCCTGCTGGACGACATCTTTGTGGGCGACGAGTCGGGCATCCCGTCCATCCTCTTCGGCTCCCTGGGGGGCGCTGCCGGCGCGTGGGCCAGTGTGGTGCGCCCAGCTCTCGAGGCCACGTGCGTGGGCACCGAATGCGCGGCAGTGAGCATCGTGTGCGCGATGAATGGCGTGGTGATCGCGTGCTCGAGTGACGAAATCCGATCGAGCGCACTCGAGACCACGATCTCGATCAACTTCGACCCCGCGGCGGCCTACCAGATCTCCGAGCCGGAGACCATTGAGATTCGAATCCCTGGCGAGCTGCTCGCCTCCCGACAGACCATCCTGGCGTCACCCCCCTTTGTGATCCAGGTGGCCGGGGCCGAGGGGCTCGTCGCATATGGCTCGATGATCGATGGCGGCAGCGTCGACGAAGCTGCCATGCAGAGCGGGGCGCTGCAGAATGTCACGATCGAGCTCGTGGGCGACACATTCGGCGCGAGTCCGAGCGCCGGCGTGCTCCAAGGCCTCGTCTCGGCGCAGAACGAGCCCAACGGCTGGGGAGCCCTGATGCGCCCGTCGCTCAGCGTCGACCACTTCCAACTGCTCTCGAACACGACGCTCGCCCTCTACTTCCGAGGCTTGGGCGGTTACGACATCTCGGCTCCCGAGACGATTGCGATTGAGGTGCCTGCCAGTGCAGTCAGTTCGGGCCAAGTTCCACCCAGCGTGCCGTCCTTCACCATCACGGCCTCCGCGGGCGTCGCTGCCTTCACGTCGGATGGCCTCGCCCTCGCCCGAGGTGCGCCTTGCATGACAGCCTCGTCGTGCGCGGCCGCCGAGGCGCTGCTGAATTCGTCAAATGAGCTCGCGATATCTGGCCCGCAGACGCTCCAGGTGGTGATCGAGCTCCTCGGCAACACTTTCCGTCATGACGTGGGCCATGATCGCTGGGCCAGCGAGGCGGTGCTCTCCTCGCTCTTTGCGAGCGGCGGCGCGCGCGAGTCGAGCGGCTGGAATCGCGTCGTGCGCCCGCTGCTCGGCCGTTCGAGCCGCTATCTCACGAGATTGAGCGACTCGAGGTGCCTTCTCGTCCTCCCCCAGACCGGCACGTACGAAATCGACGAGCCCGAGACGATCGATGTGACCATCCCCGCTCATCTCGTCTCGTCGGGCCGAAACCTATCGAGCCACGGCCTTCTCGTCGTCCAGCCGCGCCCAGGGGAGGCCTCCGTCAGTGGCGGCTCCCTGAGCCAGCTGGGCGTGGAGACAGCGGTGCAGGAGGCACCGACGACCATCGTGCTCACTCTCCTCGGGGACACCTTCTCAGCCACCCTCGACAAGGAAAGCAGCAGCAATGCGACCAATACGTCGGCGGCACGCGAGTTGCTCGGGGCGGTCGTGTCGACACGGGACGACGAGGGTGGTTGGAACGACGTCGTGCGGCCGCTGCTGCTCGCGCAGGGCACCCTTGTGCGAGACGGCCCGCGCCAAATCACCATAACAGTGCCGCGCGTGGCCAACTATTCGATCACGCGCCCGGAGACCGTCACACTCGCGGTCCCTGCCTCCGCCGTGGTCTCGCGCGTCGCTCCGCTCATGGTGCTTCCGAGCGTCGTGATCCGTCCCGAGCGAGGGGCGGCCTCGCTGAGCAGCGTGCTGCGTACCGAGTCGGATGTACGCGCGGGCGATGGCTCCATCATGCCGCCGCTGACGAATCGGAGATCCGAAGGGTTGCACGACACAACGAGACCGATGACGGCAGTGACGCTGAACATCACCCTGGACGGCGATGATTGGGATCCTTCCCTGCTGCAGTACGTTGAGGAAGAGTTTGAGGTCTGCGTGCACCCCCCACCTCCCAATGCGACCCTACCGGTCAACCTGACGAACCTGACGATGTGCGTGGCCAACGCAGCGACGCTGCTGCCTGCTTTCCCACTCGCCACCAATGAGAGCAACGCGACGTGCGCCTACGTGGGCAACGGCACCAACGTCTCCCTACCCTCGACCTGGGCATGGGGCTACCCGTGGCGACTGCAGACGTTCGTCCACGGCATCACTGGCGCCCCTTTGTTCAAGCCCTCGTGGGCCTCTCTGGCCATTGGGGGCGCCGACTGGCGAGCGGCGCGTGCCGAGGGACTTGAGGCCACGGACCGCGTCGAGGCGACCCATCGAGAACTCGAGCCCATGGGCGTGGGCGTACAGGACCTCGAGCGCCTGTTCGGCTTGGTCAGCGTGACCATAGACACGGCGACTACGATGGTCTCGATGGCTGGGCTGGACGCGTTAAGACAGATGGAGGCCGAACCAAGCTCGCTCGCATGGGCTGAACGGCAACGGCGGCTTTCGCCGCCCGCTTCGCCGCCGCCGCCGCCGCCGCCGCCGCCGCCGCCACTCGCCAACGCAGATTCGAATGCGACCATCGGAGAGTGCCAGATGTTCATCCGCCGCGTCTATTCAGAGTCGACGACGAAGCTCCTGGCGGGCATCGTGTCGGCGCGCCTGGAGGAGCATGGGTGGATGCGTGCAGTGCAGCCGAGGCTGAACGGTGACCTGCTGCGACGTAACGGCTCGACGGTGACGCTCACGCTGCCCCCAATGCCGCAGTACGATCTCGATGCGCCCGAGATCCTCTCGGTGAAGATACCGCGCGAGGCGCTCCGCTCGGGCCGTCCGCTCACGGTCAACGCGACCGTGAGCATCGCCGCGCTCGGCGGGCGCGTCTTTGTCTCGGGCAGCTTCGCCGAGACGCCCCTCGAGGAGGCACTGCAGATGCCGCAGCCGTACCACCTCATCTTCACGCTCGAGGAGGAGAAGTGGGATGAGGAGGTCGGCCTGGATGGGTCGGTCGCCTCGCACGCGATGCTCGAGCGCGGGCTCCAGAGCCAACAGGCAGAGCCCTTCGGCTTTGCCGCGGTCGTGCAGCCGCAGCTGAGCGCGCGTCACTTGACACGTCACGACGACTACACTCTCACTCTCACGTTGCCTGCCTTCCCCAGCTATGCCATCTCGGAGCCAGAGACGCTCATCTTCGTCATCCCCCCAGAGGCCGTCGTGTCGCGACAGCCGGTGGCCGCGAACGCGTCGCTCGTCATCATGCCGTCGCCCGGCTTCGTCACCCTCAACGGCTCCCTCATCGACCAGCTGAGCGAAGGCTTCATCATCGCGGGCGACCCGCCCCTCCTGCTCGACGTGACGCTCTATGGGGACACTTGGGCGCCCAACGTCACCGCGCACAACTCGAGCCTGCTGCGCGCGCTCGTAAGCGGCTTCGCCGCACTCACGCCACGCGTCGAGCGCTTCGGCGAGCGGCTCTACTACGGCAATGTGACGCTCGGCACCAATTACTCGGTGCAGACCTACCGGTACACGGGCTGGGACGACCAGGTCAGACCCGCGCTGCTAGTGAGCCTGCTCGACGAGCGCACCTTGCGCTTTGAGCTGCCGCCGGTACCCTATTACGACATCCTCGAGGTCGAGATTGTGCAGCTCGCGCTCGCGCCGGAGCTTGTGCGCTCGCGCAACCCGCCGAAGATCGAGCCGCTGTTGCGCGTGCAGCCAGCCTCGGCCGCCGCATATGGGAACGTGGTCTCCTTTGGCCATCGGAGTGAGTATGCGATCCAAAACCACTCGAGCGCCGATCGCCGGCCGCTCGAGGAGTCCCCAACGCTAGCCCTCGTGCTGCACGGAGATCGCTGGGCGGCCTCCATCGGCACCGACTCGGATGCGACACGTGCGCTGCTCGCGGGCATCGTACCGGTCCAGGCGGAGCTTCACGGCTGGCTCCAGGTGGTGTCCCCGGCGCTCACCCACGAGCACGTGTACCGCGATTCGGACAGTGTCGTGCGCATCGTCGTGCCGCGACTGCCAAAGTACGACATCTCGGTCCCCGAGACGCTGCGCATCGTGGTGCCCAATATCTCTGTGAGCTCAAACCAGAACCTGCCCGTGCCCTACGATGTGACAATCTTCCCGACGCCGGGCACCTTTTTTCTCGGGGGCGCCATGGTTGAGTCGGGCTCGGAGGTGGATGTGCGTGAGCGCGAGCTCAACCGCACGATCTCGGTGCATCTCGTCGATGACGAGTGGGACGACGCGATCCGAGTGGGGCGCGTGGCGTACGCGTTTGTCCGAGCAGAGGAGGCGCCCGTGCCGTCGATCATCGACGCGCTGATCGCCAGCCTCGCCGCGGCTCGGCCGCACCAGTCGGGCGGCTTCGACGAGCAGCTCGCCCTCAACCGCACTCAGATCCGGGTGCGCGTGCCCACGACGACGCAACTCGACCTCGAGCTGCCTCTCTTGCCAAAGTACGATATCGTGCGCCCGGAGACGATCTCTCTCAAGGTGCCCGTCGCCGCCGTCAAGACCCGAGGCGCCCCCACGCTGACGAAACCCTGGATCATCCGGCCGTCCGTGGGCGTGCTGAGCGTGCGCACGCGGCCCAACGGTCCGCTGCTGGTCGCCGTGCAGGAGACCATCCTGCAGACGAATGGGACCACCTTCGTCTTCCAGATCGCCTCCGACGGGTTCGTCGAGGAGGTGGGGCAAGATACTGCGGAGAGCGTGGCGCTCATCGACGGCGTGCTCTCGCAGCAGAATGAGGCTAGAGGCTGGAACGCCATCATCCGCCCGACCCTCGACTACCGCTCACTGGCACGCTCGGCCGACGGCACGCGGGTCGAGATGCGAATCCCGATCTACGCGCAATACAATGTGCTCGCGCCCGAGACGCTCACGCTGCGTTTCGACTCGTCGGTGCTGCTCTCGGCCCAGGCGATCACGCTCAGCCAGACCATTGAGATCCTCGCCACCTCGGGCTACGCGACCGCGAGCGGCTCGCTCGCGCTCCAGGGCGGAGGCAACACGCCTAGCCAGCCTTGCTGCAACCGCGAGGACTTTGTGCAGGTGGGCGGCACGAACGTGGGCCAAGTCAATGCGCAGCGGCCGACACTCACGCTCACCCTGATCAACGATCTGTGGGAGCCCGGCGTCGAGTTCCACGGCTCGGTGCCGTTACGGGCGCTCACCGCCAACTTGCTCAGCAATGGCCGCGAGGAGAGAGGCTGGAACCGGATCGTGTGGGAGGCGATCACGTACGATCGGCGCACCGAGATCACGATGCAGAGTGTGCGCGGCGTGCGCGATACGCTCACCTTTCGGCTGCCGCCGCTGCCACAGTACCAGATCTTCACTCCCGAGGTGGTCGAGCTCGCGATCCCCGCCATCTCCGTCGTCTCGCGCAACGCGATGGTCGCATTCCCGTCGCTCCTGATCCGTGCGACCCCGGGCACCCTCAGCGTGAATGGCACCCTTGCGGACTCGCCCGTCGAATCGGTGCTGCAGTTCGGCACGTCGACGCTGCTCATCAACGCCGTGGGCGACCGTTGGGTGGACGCCTTCCGCACGCCTAACAGCCCCGAGGGGCGCCAGGCCGCCGACACACTTGTGCGAGGGCTGTGCGCCGGCAGCTGCAGCAGCAACACGAGCAGCTGGAACCGCGCCGTCACGCCGGCGCTCCTCGGGCTCTCCGGTGTGAACAACTTTAGCTTCGTCGTGATCACGCTCATCTCGAACGAGACGATCGAGCTCGCGCTGCCGCGCGTGAGCACGTACGACGTGCTCTTGCCCGAAGCGGTCGATCTGACGGTCCACTCCTCGCTGCTCATGTCCAACACGACGCTCGAGCTGCAAGAGGCCTTGACCATCGTGCCGACGCCCGGCTCGGCGCAGCTACGCGGCAGCGCGCTCACGAACCTGAGCGAGTTCCAACTCACGTTCAACCGCACCGTCGATGATCTCCGCCTCGAGATCGTGCTCAGCGCCGACTCATGGGTGGCGAGGTTGACAGCCAACATGCTCGCCGGCATCCTTCAGGGGATCGAGAGCTCGGGTACCGAGCGGTACGGCTGGAACAATGTGGTGCGCCCGAGACTCGCACCGTCCATGGCGCGGCGCGTCTCCGACAAAGAGCTGCACGTGCGGATCCCGTTCTTCAACGGTGACTACCAGATCAGCGTACCGGAGACCATCACGGCCACCATCCCCGTCGGCACGCTCGCCTCGAACCAGACGATCGTCGCGACGCCCTCGATCCGCATCCAGGCGATGCCCGGCTTTGCGACCATCACGGGGCCCATCCTCGGCACGAATGCGAGCAGCATCCGCGAGACTCGATTGCGCGAGGCGCCGATTAGGTTCAACCTGACACTGCGCAACGAGACGTGGCTCGAGGGCGTCGGCCAGCACGAGGAGGAGGGCGATATGCTGTGGGGAAACGTGCTCCTCACGCGCAAGCTCATCGAGGGGCTGACCGCGACCGGCCGTTGGGGCTCGGAGGCGAATGCGTGGGAGAGGATCGTACGCCCTGCGATGCTCGCGCTCAACCCGCCGCCCGTGTACCGCGTGGACGAGTACACGATGATCTTCGAGGTGCCGGCGGCGCCCTTGTACGACATCGAGGCGCCTGAGACGTTACTGGTGGTCGTCCCGCCGGAGGTTGTGCTGGCGGAGGCGGAGATCATCGCCGATCCCCCAGTGTTCATCAAGGTCGTCCCGGGCACAGCTAGGCTCGACGGCTCACTCGTCTGCCGCGAGCGTGGCTACTACACGGCCTTCGTAGTGCCCTCGCCGCCGCCGCCCCTGCCGCCGCCCTTTGTCGAGAATGTCTTCCTATCGCCGCCGCCTTCGTCGCCGCCCGCGATGCCCCCGGCTCCGACGAGAGCTGGCGGCATCAACCTCGGGTGCAACAACACGGAGAGGGGGGTGCGCAAATACACGCAACAACTGATCATCGAGCTGAGCAACGACAGCTACATCCCCATCCTGGCGAGCAGGCGTGGCGTGCCGCTGGGCGAGGCCGACATGGTCCTCGCGGGCCTCGTCGCCTCGTCGTGGCTGCACGCCAACCTCAACGTGTCGGAGCAAGAGCAGCAGCCGTTACTCGCCCGAGGGTGGAACCTCGTTGTTCAGCCGGCGCTGCGCGTGCTGCCGCCGCCGCCGCCGCCGCCGCTGCCGCCGGCGTTTCAGGGCTACAAAGTCACGCAGAACCCCGAGCTGTTCTACGTCGAAGGCGCCGTCATGGGCGGCGTCGTGGGCGCTCTCAACACCGTACGCATCTCGATCGCACCGAGCCCGTCGTATTCGATTTGGGTCCCGGAGACGCTCACCGTGAAGCTGCCGGCGACGGCCATCCTCTCCAATCACACGCTCGTCGCGATGCCGCCCCTTATCATCTGGGCCGATCCAGGCATCCTCGAGCCGCGTGGCGCCATCGTCGACGCGCCCTCCGAAACCACCCTCCAGCTCGGCGCGACCGTACTCGAGCTCAGTCTCGTGGGCGATCGATGGTCGCCAGAGGTCGCGAACATTGCATGCAACGCTTGCGACGAGGGCAATATCCCCGGCTCAAAGCCCAACGGACCGCGCCTCATGACGCCAGTACGGCCGCCGCCGGGGTGCCCCTGCCTCGCGGGCGACCCGAGCGCGTACTACGTGGATCATCACGCGAACGCAAGCTACCAATTTCTCGAGGCGCTCTTCGCGACGAGTGAACGTGTCGACCCAGGCAGCTGGAACTTTGTGATGCGTCCCCTCCTAATCGAACGCCGGCGCTTCCAGCCGGTGCTTTGGCGTGTAGATGATTTCACGCTCAATCTGACGCTGCCTCAACTCCTCACGTACAACCTGCGCACTCCTGAGACGCTCACGCTCGTCACGCCGCGGGAGGCGGTGCTCTCGGACCAGCCGATCACGATGCCGCCGATCAAGATCTTCCCGAAAAGGGGCCGTGCGATCGTCATCGGCACGCTGCTGCAAGGCGTCGACGAGAACATCATGCGCGACCGCGGGGTCGCCGATCAGCTTTCGCTAGTCATCACGCTCGTCAATGAGACGTGGGTCGAGAACCTCGGAAGCCCGGCAGCGCAGGCCGCCACGAATGCCTTCGGCGCGGGATTCCTCGCCGATGCCTCCAACACCAACCAATGCCAAGAGTTTGCTCGAGCGCCGCCCTCCGCACCACCCCTGCCACCACGCCCAGTCGGCGCGGTGGCGCCGCCGCCGCCGCCCTCCGTGCCGCCTGTCTGCATCAAGGGCGGGTGGATGGACACAGTGCGGCCGTTGCTGACGGGCCCGACCAACACGCTCCTCATGTTCCGCGATTCGGACACGACGATGCGCATCCTGATCCCCGCCATCCCGACATACGACATCTTCGCACCCGACATTATCAACATCTACATCCCGCCCGAGGCCGTCTTCTCCAACCAGCTGATCGTCGCGCCCACCCAAATCCGCATCGAGGCGACCAAAGGCCTGCTCTCCATCACCGGCGGCACCCTGGTCACCGACAACGCCGAGGCCGCCCTGCAGCGGCCGCAGTTTTACGGGGACGAGCGCGACGAGCTCACCATCCGGCTCAAGCTACGCTCAGATTCGTGGATTCCACAGCTCGGTTCCCCTTCGGCATGGGAGCAAGGTCAGGCGCTGCTCCGTGGGCTGCGGCGGCGTGCTGACCCCGATGGACGACCAGCGGAGCGAGACGGCTGGGAGACCGTGGTCACTCCCGCGCTCGTCGCCCGGTGCAACCAACTCGCGTGCACTGTGATCCAGCGGGTCAACTCCGAAGAGCTCATCATTCGAGTGCCGTCGGTGCCCGAGTACGACATCACCTACCCCGAGATCATCGAGATCGTCGCTCCTCGCCAGGCGGTCCTAACCGACAGAGCCATCCTGGCCTCCAACGTGCTCACCATTCGGCCGGCGCCCGGCACGGCGCACCTCTTCTTCCACTTTTTCGAGGAGAGCTCGCAGCAGATGGCGCTGCTCGACCCGGCGCTCGGCGGCACTCCGATCACGCAGGCGGAGATGATCGCAGCGAGCACGCTCCGAAGGCGCGTGGTCGAAACGATCGACGTGGTCAACGGCACCGACTACAACATCACCGTCAACCCCGGCCGCCCTCTCGTCCTCGTCCTCGACATCCGCAATGACACGTGGCGCGTCTCGGGGGTGCCTCTGACGATGACGGAGCCCATCAAGAATGCGCTCATCGACGGGCTTCGCTCCGAGAAAGCGGAGTGCACCGGATGGAATGCAGTCGTCGCGGCGCGCAGGGCGGAGATGGTCGCGGGCATCACGGTCCTCAGCCAGCATCGACTCTCTATCCGACTGCCCCCACTCGGCGGCGCATGCACTGCTCCGCCGTGTACGACGGCGCTCGGCTTTCAGATCCGTGTGCCCGAGACGATCTCGCTCACCGTGCCCGGCGTGGCCCTCACCTCGGCCGAGACGATCCCCACTGAACAGGAGGGCTACCCGCCCAACCGGCTCGTCCTCGCGCCCAATTCGGCGAGTCTTGAGAGCCGCGAGGTGCTCCCGCTCGTGAGTGGCCAAACTCGGACGGGCCAGCTACGCTACTTTTCGGAGCAGTGGTACACCTTCGATCCGGGTGCAGCGGCCAGTGCGGCGGTGCTGCGCGTCGATGTCGACTTCAACGTGCAGCAGTCGCGCTACGGCGCGCTCCACATGCAAATCTACGAAGACATGAGCCTGAGCACCATCCACTACTCTGGCTGCGCGGTCAGCTCCGGCTGCGGCGATGGGGTGTCGGTCGGCAGCAACGGGCGGAGCTGCCGGTGCGTGCGGAATGACTTGGCCGCCTCGCCCACGGCAACGCTCGTGCTCGACAAGGGGTACACCGTATTCGAGACGCCCTCGCTCGGGTACGCACCGGTAGCGGGTGGCTTGGGCTGCCAGAAGTTGACGCGCCGAATGTGGCTGTCCGTGCGCTGCGTCGTCGACGTCTGCGGCGACCAATGCCGCTATTCAGTCAGCATGACTGCGCTCCCGTATACCATCGACGACGGCTTCTCGCTGACGGCGCCGATCGCCGCCGGCGATTGGCACTACTTCCGCATTCCGCTGGGCACGTACGACATTCTCGACATGACTTTTGGCCGGCGCGGCGGATTTCCGCCAGGCGCGACGCCCGAGTACCGTGAACTGCTGCCGCCGACGCCCCCCTTGCCGCCCTTGCTGCCGCCGCCGCCGCCCCCGCCCTTCCAGCCGCCCAGGCCGCCGCCATCAGTCCGCCCACCGCCCGCGCGCCGCCGGCTTCTCCTCGTCGAGGACAGCGTCGAGAAAGAGGTCAGCAGTGAGAGCGGGGCGGCCACAGAGCTGGACGCGGAGCAGGAGCGCGAGAGGGGGGAGTGGGACCGGTGGGACGAGCAGCAGAAGCGCCTCGCTGAGCACGAGCCTTCGAGAGAAGCCCAAGGAAGCGATCTCGGAGGCGATCTCGGAGGCGATCTCGGAGGCGATCTCGGAGGCGATCTCGGAGGCGATCTCGGAGGCGATCTCGGAGGCGATCTCAGTCTCGTTGAGGACGCTGCCAACCACCCTACCTCGTCTGATGATGCTGACGCAGCCAACTACCCCACCTCGTCCGCCAACGCTGATGCTGACGCAGCCCACTACCCCGCCTCGGCCGCCAACCGGCGCGGCCTCACCCCCGGCGTCAACGAGAGGCTCATTCTGACGGAGCATGGGATCGTGGGGGCTGCGTACGCGCGCCGTAGCCAGTGCGTCTCTTCTGCAGCAGTCAGCGCCGGCTCGAGCTCGGCGTACGAGATTCTGATGGAGGCTGGTCTGCGCAACCAGCAGCAGACGACAGGACTCTTTTGCACCGACAGCACGCGCACGGGCGACATGTTCATCGGCGTTTTCGCCGAGGCGCTCGTGAACAACGTCACACTGCCGCCTCGCCACTGGTACGTGATCACGATCTCACATGAGAGATTCGACCCATCGGACCTCGTGAGCCGTCTCGCGCGCCCGGGCTGCCTCGCCTACGGCCAGTGGCGCGAGTATCGCATCCTCACGAGCGGCACGACGGACGGCACGCTCGACGCGCAGGTCAACGTGCCCGTGACCGCGATCTACATACGGCGCGACGCGCCGCCGACGGAGGATTTGTACGATGCAGTTGCCCGCTGGCCGTTGCAGCGGCTCGCCATCTCCGGCTGCGAGGTGGATCAGCCCACCGTCTGGTACGTTGCCGTTACGCTCGAGCGCCAATGGCTTGCCGACGGGCGCAGTCCACCGTTGCAGCAGCGCCGTTTCCAGCTCACGGCCAATCTGCGACAATCCAATGTGAGCCTGATGCAGATGGCGCTGGGCACGCGAGTCTCGATCCCACACAACTACCTGTGCTGTGGCGTGTATCGTGACTTTGTGGTGCCGGAACTGACACGTTCGCTCGCGTTGCGCGTTGAGATCACGGTGCATGAGGGCTCACTCTCTGCCATCTATCTGAAGCATCAAACGTGCGCGCGCTCTCCGGACGACATCGGTGCCGATGAGTCGTGCATCGGGCGCTGTCAGATGCAGTGGCTCACCACGTACGACCCGTTCACACTCGCGCCCGCGTACGCGACCGCAGCGTCCGTGACCGTGCCGATGGGCATCGCGTCCGCGGACATGCGAGCCGCCGGCGGCTGGTACATCTCCATCGGCAGCGCCTTCGACGGGCGCGTCGCCAATTTTTCGCTCATCGCCGAGCTGGTCGAGGCGCCCGTCGTCGACCGGTTCGTCCCGCTCGACGAAGACGGCGCGGCCGCCGCGCGGTGCGGCCGGTTCTGCGTCGTGCTTGACGAGGACGTCACCCCAATCATTGACGAGGATGAGGATGTGATCTTCGGCATCGGCCGCTCGTCGAGCGCGCCCAGGAGGGGCAGTGGCAGTGCCTGCGAGCTGCTGCCAGTCGCGCTTGCCTTGACCGCCGCGATCATTGTTGCGTGGAGCGGCGGCGTCGCTGCGGCGTGACGTGAACAGCTGAGCGCGTGAAGCTTTTTGTGGACTTCTCCGGTGCATCACACTTCCAAGTAATGAGGTTAATAAACAACCCAGAGCGTGGAGAGCTAGCTGGCCCTGTGTGCGGCCTTTGTGAGCCAACACGCAACATCCTGTTTTTATCCTTCGGTCGCTCGGTAAAAATTATCATAACTTCACTTCTAAACGACTGTTCATCAGGATCTCTCCTGGATCGCTGTGCGACGAAATCTCGTACCACGTGCACACACGACACCGCGCAGCGCGCGGCATCACGCGACGCCCGACCCATGGGCCGACCGATGCGCGCCGTTCATCCCCCTGCAAACAGCTGCGCCGACCATCGTTTGCCTCAAAGAACAAGGCCAAGCTCTTCGAGCTTCTACCGATTCTCGGCGATTCTGGCCTGCTCATCTCTGTCGTACTCATCCTCATCGGCGCCGACCTCTGCCTCGCTCAGCGGTCTGTACCTGTAGAATGGCACACCCAACTTGGAGACCTGGGCCTCGAGAAAGCTTGGAAGCGCATCCGCGCCGGCGCCGCTGTCGCTGCCCCGATGCGTCGTGCAGCCCATGCCGTCAAGGCGCGCGTACAGCGCCTGCCGCATGTCTGGCTTCTCCATCGCCGCGAGCGCTTCTGCCGTGAAGGCTTCGAAGACGTTCAAGCAGATCGTCTGCGCAACAGATGTGTACCTGCAGACAGCGGAAACGGGCAGGAAGAGGGAGCTGCGTATCAGGGAAGAGGGCGGGCTGAGGCAGCCCTATCAGGGGGCCTCCGCGGCGTACTGGCTGCCTAGGGAGCCCATGAGCTGTGGGAGTTCATGCTGGCTGAACGAGAAGGCGGCAAGCAGCTCGGTGGGATGCAGCCGGCGCAGCTCGCCCGTGCTAAGATGCTTGATCTCGGCCACGCTCAGCGGCGTCTCGCGTGTCGAATACTCTGCGGCCTCGCACAGCAGCGTACCGGGCGTCTGCAGGCTGCCGTATGAGCTCGTGAACGAGTGGGCGCCGTGCAGGTATCCGCGGCTGACGACGTGCGAGCGCTCAGAGGCCATGTTGAACTTGTTGGCCTCGATGAAGAGGCTCTCGCCGGCGGTGCGCCCAGTGGCCATCGAGAACGGCTTGAGCACCGTGCACAGCGGCGTCGGGGCGTTTGCTTGTGGTGGCGGCGGCGTGAACCGGGCGAGTGCCGCCTTGTCGCGGAAGGCGACGAGGACGAGCCGCAGGCGAGAGGAGGCGCATCGGAAGTGCGAGCCGGCCACGACAAAGATCTTGACGAACCATCCGAGCTGCTCGAGGTGCTCCACACTCAGGTGGTTGAGGAACGTGGGCACATTCTCGCAGATGAGGCATTGGTCCCACAGCCCGCGCTCCTCGCGCTCTGACAGTGCGCGCACCACGAGATCGAAGTTGTCGCCCCACCGCTCGTCCTCAAACCCCCTCCCTAGGCCCGCGCACGAGAACGGCTTGCAGCAAAAGCCGCAGAAGATGATCGTGGCTGCACGGGCGACACGCGCGTCGGTGCCCATGCGCGAGATGTTGTCGAGCGGCGCTACTTCCAGATTGCCGAACGTGGCCAGATACCTGTGACAAGAAGGCGGACGCCGGGCATGCTGGTTGGTGAGTTCCGGAGGAGTGGCCGCATGACAGGTGGCGGGCGACGGGTGCCAGTCAGAAGCTTGCGCACTGTGTCCGAGCCATGTCATCAGAGTCGCACGCCCCGACGCAAAGACCACCCCCACGGTGCCCCACGCGCGTGAATCCAAAGCAGGGGCCGTGAGCCCAATCTTGAAAAGTCCAAGGCGCGGCTGCGAACTCGGCATCGGTCACGTATTTGCCCACGCTCAACTGCAGCTCGGGGAAGGTGGTGCGCTGGTACCTGATGGTCGGGCCTGAGAGGTCGAGGACGAAGTCGGAGCAGGCCGAGCAGAGGACCTCGACGCCGACCTTGTCCTCACACTCCTTGAGCTTGATGTGCCAGCCGGAGCCGAGCTGCTGCGCACACGAGACGTGTGTCGCCAGCTGGCAGCCAGGACCCTGCCCTCCACACAGCACCAGCCCCTCGGTGTGACCATGGTGCTCGCACCCGGAAAAGGCGCACCGCCTGTTGCGCACCTTGGCCTTGTGGGCACTATAGGCACTTGTGGGAACTGCCTGCTTAAGGCAGAGCCCACGGTTGGAGTTGCGCAGGCAGAGCCGTGAGGAATCGTGCTGCTTCGCCAGCGGGTACTCGAATGTGCTGTTGTACTCCACGCACGCGACGTGGTACCAGCTCTTTTTGTCGGTCCTCCGGCGGAGGGCACCGCCTGAGTGCAGGCAGAGGGTGCACTGGGCGTCAGGTCCGCCCTCAAACGCGCAGCGATCGCAGTAGAACTTGATGTCGTCAATGCCCTTGCGCCCAAAACTGTCGCCCCTTGCATTCATGCCGTAGCAGAACATGTGCACGCACATGCCGCAGCCATCACAGAAGACAAGATGGTTGACATCGCCGCCCTCGGACCGGTAGCGGTAGTCGGAGGTGCAACAGACGGCGCAATACCGCGCGTCCTCCTCGAGTTCGCGCGGCCGCCCCTCGTCCACCACGACGCCCATTGCGCAGCTGCACGCCTCCCTCTCCATAGAGGAGTGCAGCTGGCCTGACGAGCGGCTCACGAGCCAGGAGACGTCCACCCCCTCCTCCTCGCCCATCACTGTGCCCAGCGCCTCATAGTTATGCGTGCCATCATCATAGTCGATTCGGAGGTCGCCCTTGGCGTCGCGCTCATTCCAGTTGACGGTGCCCCAGTACCACTGGCGGTCCGGCTCCCAATAGATCTTGACCCGTGCAGCCAGGAGCTGGCGGCACTCATTGTGCAGTGCTGCCGAGCATCCAGGCTTAGCACAGGGCACTAACATGCGCCTGCGTCCGCCATCTGCGCCATCTGCGCCACCTCGGCCTCTGCCCTCGCTACCGCTGGAGCTGCCGCTGGAGCTGGCGCTGCCGCTGGAGCTGGCGCTGCCGCTGCTGCTGTTGCCGCTGCTGCTGCCACTGCAGCCATCATCATCACGCTCCTGCTCGTCCTCGAGGCCCTCACCACAGACAATGCATGCCCTCTGCAGCCCAACTTGGCATCCAAGCGAGTTGCATGCCCAGCCCATCTTGGCCTGCGGGCAGCACACCCTCGAAGAGCCCAAGGGCAACTCTGAGCAGGGCGACTTGCACATTGTGGGCACACGCATGGCAAGCCTGTGGTGCCGCTCACAAAGACGCACCCCTGTGATGACCGGGTGGTCGAACTGAGCGGCCTCTGTGCACTGCGGAATGGTGCACTCTGGCCGCTTATTCTGTCTGCACTGGGCTTTGGCCTTGGCGGCAGTGGCAGTGCTTGTAGCCTTTGCGACCGTGGCCGGCTGTTGGTATGCTCCTGCCGTGGATGCCACATTTGCCTTGGATGCCAAAGCGGCCGTGGCCGGCGAGCCTTGGATGCCACGTTTGCCTCCGCTGCCTCCGCTGCCTCCTCTGCCTCTGCTGCCTCTGCTGCCTCCGCTGCCTCTGCTGCAGCCACTGGCGCTGCTGGCGCTGCTGGCGCTGCCGCCGCTGCCGCCGCTGCCGCCGCTGCCGCGGCTGCCACCGCCCATGCTGCTGCCCCTGCCGCCCCGGCCGCCCCTGCCGCCGCTGCTGCTGCCGCCACTGCCGCCGCTGCCGCTGCCGCCATTGCCGCTGCCGCTGCCGCTGCCGCCGCTGCCGCCGCTGCCGCCGCTGCCGCCGCCGCTGCCGCTGCCGCCATTGCCGCTGCTGGATGGCGGCCGTACAGGAAGCTGATGCACTGGAGTGTAGACGCGCATCCGACATCGTTCCCTCTGAGTTGTCAAGCAGCCCTCCTGCTCCTGACTGGAACTGGACACGGGATCATCGCTCAGCAGCCCTGGGGACACTAATATGGGGAAAGGATACCATTCTCGGTCCTCCGCTGCCGGCTCCACCGGCTCCTCGTCATCGGCCAGAACCCACTTGCCGACCTTCATCCATTGCTTGTGCCCGTCTCGGTACTGAATCTGCGGCTCCCAAACGCTGAACCAGAGATGCCAGTCCACAATCGTGCCGAGCTCCCAGTCTTGGTCCTCACCACGCCAGCCGCGCGCGAGCTTTCCGATGCGAGGGTCTGCTGGCCCTTTGCTTCGTGACAGGCGGTCCATCGCAGAACGTTGTTCGGTCTGTTGCCTCACCTTCCCCTTGCCGCCACCTCCGCTCCCGCCATCCTCGCCGCCGTCATCGGAGGCAGGCTCGCTCGCGCCAAACGGACGCTTGCGGGCGGCCTTGGAACCGGCCACCGGCGCGGCCACTGGCGCAGCGGCAGCGACCTCTGGTGGTGCCCTCGATACTTTGGCCTCTGACATCGGCACCTTCTTGGCTTTCTTGCCATTCGGTGCCTCGGGCTGCTCAGCAGATGCGGAGCCCCCCGAGCGAGCGCGCTTTGCACCCGCGCCGGCAGCATCCGTGCCTGCAGAGGCGGCTGGCGTGCTGGACCCCGCCTTGGTGCTCGCCTCGGTGCTAGCTTTGGTGCCCGCAGTGTTGCTGCTGGAAGCTGCTCTCTGAGGCATGCCTTCAAAGTCGTCATCGTCTGAGACCTCAATGCAAACGGAGAGGTTCTCTTCGCGGAGCGCAAACTTTTTGGGCTCGCCGTCTACCAAGACTGCGGCACATCGCACGCTCCTTGGGTGAGGCGAATGGAATTGGAGGGGCAGTTTGTGGGATGCATCAGGGCAGCCTGCAACACGCGTACCGTTCCAGCGATCACGCTCGACGTTTCGCGAGTGCACGGTGCCAGAGCGCCCGTTGAGGTCAGGGCGTGCGACAAGGCCGACGATGACGACGTTGGCGCCAAGAGCGAGGCACGCGCTCATCGTCTTCGTAAAGGTGCCGAACGATGCGCGTCCAAGAGCGCGTCGGCCTCGCTGAAGTGTCACAGAGGAGGACTTGTGCAAAATTCGTTTCGGTGGACCCCGCGTCGCGTGAACTAAACCGTTGGCCGAGAACTCACAAAAAATACGAGTCCGCGATGGGCAGTGAAAGGGTACAAGTATCGGATACCGCGAGATCGGCCTCTCTCGCTCACCATTTGAAAGCGCCGTGCATAGCCTATTGAGCGGCGCGGTGCAGACCGCATCCGAGTGGCTGATCGAGGGCATCAAGGGCTTGTGCGGCCGCGACGCGTGATATGCCCACCTGCCGCCGCTGCGGCCGCATCGGCCCTCATACGTGCAAGAAAGCCCAAGTTTCGACCGCATTCGGTCGGCCGCAGCGGCCCGGCAAGTCGTGGTCCACCGCCAAGCAAGATCTGCACGAGGAGCTCAAGCAGGTCGGAAACGAACTGGGCGAGCTGATGCTCGCCGAGGATATCTTAGTACGCAATGAGCGGCTCGAATCACCGCAGGACAAGGCGCGGCGCGAGAAGATCTCACAGGCGCGCACGCAGCTGCAAGGGCAGATCCAAAAGCTCCATGCCGAAGTAAAGCAGTCGGTGCAAGGCGAGCAGGTGTGGCGACGCACCGGCGTGCCGCCGGGCTACTTCAGCTCAGTGGGCCTGGCGTCCACGCCTGTCATTGCCGACGAAGGCACGCAGACGGACGTGAGCAGCGACGTCCCAAAAGCGCTCAGGCGGGCAGTGGATTCGTCAAAGCGTCGGGTCGAGGGCACTTCGTCCCAGCCGCCGCCCACGCTCGAGTCGCCGACGAAGAAATACGGCGTCACCTTTGCGGACGCGGCCGAAATGGAGCGCCGCCGCGCCGCTCGCAACTCCGTCTGCTCGGCCGTTGCGAAGCAACTCGAGGTCGATACTGGCGTTCGGTTGCCAACCCAGCTGCCGACGCCATCACGTCGCCACTCGTTTGCATGGGCCGAGGACTCGCCGAGCGCGCCACCGACGGCGCACACGGGTGCGCGCACCGCGCCGACCAACTTCGAGCCTTCCACAGCCGCCACCATCTCGCAGCCCGAGATCGCATCTCGGCGCAGCTCCCTCAGCCGCCGGCCTGCCATACAACCCACTGCATGGACGTCAGCTGCAGCGGCGCGTTGGGCGGGCGCGAGCGTGGTGGGTCCAGAGGACGACGCAGACGCGCGCCGCGCCCAGCGACTCTCAGCCCTGAGCTCTGATCTCGCTCGCTGGCGCGCCGAGGCCCGGCGTCTCGAGGCCTCAGCAGACGCGGCGGGTGCGGCGAGAGCTCTCGGGGAGGCAAAGCTTCTGCAGATGGAGGCGACGAAATTGGCGGCCACGCCGCTCGCGGCGCGCGTGCGCCGGCTTCGTGCGGAGCCGACGGATCAAACCATTCCATCGACGTCGCTGTCCAAGTACCTCGACGGCGAAGGCGCCGTCGCGGGCGCACCGGCGGCCGCCCCGACGATGCTTGACCGTGCACGTAAGATGCGCGAGCGGCTGCGTGCGGCCGCCACGCCGACGACTGCGTGGGCCGGTGCGCCGGCCGCGGAGGACCCGGCGGAGGACGCCGAGGCCGCCGTGATGTCGGCGATGGACACAGTGGCGAACGCGACGGTAGAGAAGGCCGTGGAGGTCGCAGCAGATCTCGCAGCAGATCTCGAGGCGACCGCTGCGGATGGCGACGAGAGCGACGGCGAGAACGGCGAGTGGAATGAAGACGCCGACGCCGCTGCCGCCTTTGCAGCGGCTCGCTGCACCTTTGCCGCTGCTAGCTATGCCGCACCATCCGCCGCTGCGCCACACCAACCACCATCGTACGGTGCAACGAGGCCGAGGGCGGGACCAGCCGAACCGGTACGAGCCGCCCCGACGACGATGCCCATGGGTGCTCCTACCGGTACCGGTACGATGCCCATGGGTGCTCCTCCGCCGCCGCAGCCCTTGCATCCGCAGCCCATGCCCTACGGCTACACTGGCACGTGCATGCCGCCCCTGCCGCCGCCCACGATGGTGCCGCCTGCCAGCCTGAGCGCGGGTGCTGCGTCTCACATGCGCGCGGCAGCGCATTGGGCGGCGATGGCCGTCCACCATGGGCAACCGCTCTCCTCCGTCGGACCTTCGTTTGGGCCCAACGCTCCAGCCTCGGCTGTCGCCGCCTATGCCGCCGCTACCGCCGGCTTGCAAGCCGGCTGGGCGGGCTCGCCTGACCATTTGCAGTCTGCACGAGGTGGGGGGGTATGGGAGGGCGTTGCTTCCGTCCAGAGGCCTGTGCTGCCGGCCGCTGCCGCCGCCGCCGCCTGGGCTGCTGCGCACCCGCCCTCGCTTTCCGCCGCGCCTGCAGCGGCGGCGGCGGTGCGGGCGGCGACGGCGGCACGAGAGGCGGCAGCCGCCACCTCGGCCGCCGTCGCGCGCTACTCTGCCGCTCACGCGGCCGCGCATGCCTTCGATGGGCCGCTACACCATCCGCCGACGGGCGCCGCCGCACCATCCGCAGCCGCAGCCGCCTTTGCCGCTGCTCGCTCCGCTGCCGCCCCATTCGCCGCCGCCCCCGCCGCCGCTGGTGGATTCTCTGCCGAAGCTCTCGCGGCCGCGGCGGGCTCGATGCAACAAACCTTCTGTGGCGAGGCGCGGTTCTCAGACGTGTCGGACTACGAGCGCGCGCAGCCTGGTGGTGCCACACCGAGCACGGGCGGCTGGTCCGCCCGTCATGCCGCACCTTCGACCCCTGGCGACTGGCACGGCAGCAGCAGCGCGCCATATCACACGTCGCCAAGCTTGGGCGCGATGCCAGGGGCACGAGGCACTGAGGCTCTACTCGATGAGTGGCTGCTCCGTGCCCGGCATCGAGCGTACGGGAACCTGCATGCGCACGATGCCCTATCCTACTCCCTCGGGGCTGGAGTGGGGGCACCGCTCGGCCATGGCATCGCGGGCGGCGCGCACGCGGCGATGCTCGCCGGGCTGCAGCAGGCGCAGCAGATCTTGAGCGCATCGGAGCTCCACCAGCAAGCCGCTCGCCTTGGGGCTGGGCGGTAAGGCCTCTCGAGTCGACAGACTCGTCGTCCACCGGGGGTTCACATCCGCGATCAGGTGCAGACGAACCAGCACACGCTTCACCTCTTTTATTAGTGTTAGTGACGTTATTATACGATCAGTTCTTTGTGCTTTTGTGGCATGTTTGTCGAGTTTCGGAATGTGGATCGAGCGAACGAAAATTCGGTCGTCAGTTATGAGTTAACCTCTTTTAACCAGCCGAGCGGCGCGGTCTTAACGCACGCGCGGGTCGACCGGTACGGACCGCGGTTTCCCTTACCCTTTCCGGGTTGAGCGTTTGATCGGGTCGGTCGCGTCCTCGCGACGGCCCAGCAGACACTCGAAAATCTGAACCGGCGCGAACGAAAGGACCCCCGCCCGGAGCACGGTTTAGGTTCCGCTCACAACCTGCGCGCCGCCTCAGCCGCAACAGCTGACCCAAACCGCACGATTGCCATCCAAGCCCGCTCGACGACGGTCCGCCCGGCACCGGGCTCGCCCGCACGTTTGGCGGCGTCCTCCTTGTGATGTACCTCGTCGGCACAGCAGTGCTCGAGCAACGCAATCAGGTGTGGAGCGCTTACCGCCGCCTCCTGCTTGCGCAACGGATGGATCTGCTCGAGGGTGTAGTGCTCCTCCACGAAAGTCTCAACCGCTTCAACCGTCAAGAAGAGCCAGCGGTCAGAGACGAGCGCCGGCGCAAAGCCAAGGCAGAAGCCGGCCATGCGCCACGCGGGCAGAAGCCTCGTGTACTTTGAGGACGGCAAGAGCTCCAAGAAGAGCTCAAGGTGAGCGGCTTCGGCGGCACGATGCTCCTCGATGAAGGCCCTGGTCTCCTCTGAAGCGTTGCCACGCAGCCGAAGCGCCGCAGCAGCGCCCTCGTAGATGCACACGGCTCCTGTCTCGCCAGCAACATTGGACGAGAGCTCGCGATCCATTGCGCACCATCGTCCTTGTAGGGTGCGGAGGCAGCACCGAGCTGCGCCCGATGAACGGCGGATATCTCTTCACGGCACGCCGCGAGCGACGCAAATATTTGCTTGTACTCGAGGGTAACGGGCGTTGAAAGCTGGGCGAAGGTGGACAGTCGGCGGCCGATGGGTAGCTGGGCGTAGGTGGACAGTCGACGGCCGATGGGCCTGAGACGCGAGGCGGACATTTCCGAGCGGCTAGAAGTCAAGTAAAGTCAAGTCAAGCCGAGACAAGGTCGCGTTGATTGTCGCAGGAAGCCGGTCACGCTCACCCTTGGAGAGCTTGGTCCCATGTGTTCACACCATGTGCGTTCGGCTCCGTGATCGTCTATTTTTTGCCACAATGGGGAATGACGCGAGAAAGGCGAAGGGTGCGGCGGCTCCAACTCTCCAAAAGATGGTGGATGCAGCCAAGGGCCGCACCTCCAAGGCCAAAAGGGGAGGCATACTCTCCGTCATCCCTGGCGGCATGCTCTCCGTCGGTGCCCTCCTCGTGGCTGTCGCGACAACCGTGCTGTTGACGCGGTCGCCGCCACAGGCACCGCCGAGGGCGCCGGGTGACGTAGTGGGCACCGAAAAGCCTAAGGACCGCAAGGCGCAGTCCGACTCGGATGATCCGTACTTCAAACCGCAGGACCGCAAGGCGCAGTGCGACAGCTGGGCGAAGGACGGCGAGTGCGAGAACAACGCACCGTTCATGCTGGAGCGTTGCCCGACGACGTGCAGCGAGCGTGCGAAGAAGAAGGCACCGCCCAAGAAGGCGCCGCCCGAGAAGAAGTCCGGCCTCGAGGACAAGGATCCCAACTGTGGCGTCTGGGCCGCATCGGGCGAGTGCGACAAGAATCCTGTCTACATGAAGGATCATTGCGCGGCGGCGTGCTCGGGCGAGTCATCGGAGGTGCTCCAGGACCTCAACCAGGACTGTGAAGCGTGGGTGGGCGACGGCGAGTGCTACCGCAACCCGGCCTTTATGCTCCAGCAGTGCCGGGCCTCGTGCGGCAAGTTCGCCTCCGAGAACGAGAACATCCTACAGGACACATCGGACGAGTGCGTCAACTTTGCGCTGACGGGTGGCTGCACATCCGAGCCGACGAAGGCGTCGACCAAGTGCCGCGCCTCGTGCCACATCCAGCGCATCTGTGCCAACCACACCGAGACCACCACGTGCTCCCGCGCGCTGCGCTGCGAGGCCCTCGGCGATCACAAGTCGGACTGTGAAGCACGTGCAAAGAGCGGCGAGTGCGCGAAGCAACCGATGAAGATGCTCAAGGAATGCCTCAAGTCGTGCTCGGAGCACGACCTCGAGGGCATGATGCGCTTCCACCTGCCGCACGTGCGCACCACGCTCTCGGCCCTGATCGACCCTGCATGCAAGTGCTCACGACGGCGCCCTCTCCCCTCTCCCCACAGGTGCGCACCACGCTCTCGACCCTGATCGACCTGCCCGGCGTCCCGCCCCGCCTTGCGGGCTTCTATGCGACGCCTCCGCAGTCAACCAATGCCGACCCGGCCGCACGCGCCATCACGCCGGCCAAGGCGGAGGGCTTTGCGCGGCGCCTCCTCGGGTACGCCGACCAGGCGCGCCACCGGCAGCGCTGGAACCGTTACCACTGGTCGCGCTGCTATTTCACGTACTCGGCCAAGCGGTGCGAGAAGCGCACGCCGCGCGTGCCGCACCGCTTCACTCCAGTGCCACGCGAGCTTGGGGCACCCGAGACGGCGCTCGTCGAGCACGTGCAGTTCTCGCCGCGAATACGTTACATCCACCGGCTGCTCTCGGCCGAGGAGTGCGAGCATGTGCTCAAGCTCTCCTTGCCCCGCTTCTCACGATCGCCCGTGCGCGGATCCGTCACGCGCGTGCGCACCTCGACCACGGCGATGCTCGGCGGCCGTCTAGACGACGCCGTGGTCAAGCGCATCCGCGCACGGATCGCGCGCTTCTCGGGCTTCCCGGTCGACCATCTCGAGCCACTCCAGGTAGTTCGCTACGGCGCTTCCTCGTATCCGGACCCTGCATGCAAGTGCTCACGACGGCGCCTCCTCGTACCTCCAGGTAGTTCGCTACGAGCGCGGCCAGAAATACGAGGGGCACCATGACTACTTCGACGTGTGCGACCTTGAAGATAAGACGTCCAGCGGCCGGCGGCAGGTGACGTTCCTGATCTACCTCGTCGACATGCCCCCGGGCGAGGAGGGCGGCGGCACGAGCTTCCCCGACCTCAACCTCGAGGTGAGGCCGGAACAGGGCTCCGCGATCGTCTTCAACGACTGCCACGACTGGGGCGGCGAGGATGGACGCTCGCTGCACGCAGGCCAGCCGCCGGTCAACCCGGACACGGTCAAGTACGCTATCAACGGATGGATCCGATCGCAGTAAAGCTCCTTCGCGGCTCGAATCTGCACAACGAACTTCTGCCCCTCACCTTGTCTGTGCGCTCACCGCAGCGCGCCCCAAACTCTCGTGCGCAGCCCCGTGTACTCACAGATGGGCGGCGACATGTTCTAATCACTGATGAACTCTCGGCATCGCAGCGCGCAGCCCCGGGCTAGACCACAACAAGATGGAATGCACAATCTGTCCGAGCGCGTAGTGCTCGCGAAATCGACACTTGGAGCCCATGAAGCCATATCTGTGTTCTCTTTATCGAGTCGTGAGTCTGTGCGCAGCATCGACTAGCGTGTGGAACGGAACGCAAAACCCGCGGGTTCTTAAGGCGACGTAGGCGATCCTTTGCCAGGGGCGTGGGACGACCCCTTCGATCCGATCCCGGCGTGCCGTAGGAAGTCGGACGCTTTCACCTTTCGTCCGAATTTTAATTTACCGGAATGGCGAGGACCGAGGTGCGAACAGGGGAAAACGGAGAAGAGAGTGAGAGGTGAGAACACCCCCACGCTCGGCGTGGCAGCCCCCATACACCGCGCCCTCCACGTTGGGTCTCCACGGGACCTGTGGCCGTGCGTCTTGCCGAAATGGCAATTTAACGTGTACAATGTACGTGAACGTTGGCAGCCCCCATTCACAATGAGAAAGGAGGGGCTGGAACATGCCGGCCGCGCACATGGAGGCCGATTGTTTGGCGCTTCGCATTCTGCTCGTTGCGGACATACATGACGACGTTGCTTCTGTGCGTCGGCTCGTAGGCTGGCTGCGTAGTAGCTCACTGCACGTTGCCATAGATCGCGTGATCGTGGCGGGCGATTTGAGCACGATGCCGATGAATCCCCTCTTGGATGTCTCTGAGTTCGAGACGCGTACGCAGGAGGTGCTGCTCGCGCTCGCGGACATTGCGCCCACTTACTTTGTGCCAGGGAATCACGATATACCACCCCTATTTGCTCATAATTCGTCAGCGCTGCCAGCGCTCGCAGCAGCGCGCCACAGGGTCCACAACCTGCATGGCCGATTTGTGAGCATAGCACCTGGGCTGAGTGCCATGGGCTGGGGCGGGAGCAGCGTTGCGACAGCGGGCAACGAGAGCGTCTGGCCCGGCTGGCCTTATGCCGAAGACGTCATCGCCGCCAATTACCAGCGGCTCCTCCAGAGCATCGAGGCTCCAAGCGAGGCAAGCGGAATCAGCCCGCCTCTCGGCGACTCGTTGCTCCTCGTGCCGCACTGCGGCCCGCTTGGCAGCGGCACGACGGCGGACACGGCAGCCGACTCGAGCAACCTATCGGCGCCGGGCGTGCGCGTAGGACCACCAATCGAGACAGGCTCATCCGCGCTCCGCCAGTTTGTCGAGGCACGCGCAGTGCAGCAGCGGGCGGTGGCCCTGGTACACGGGCACACGCATGCGGGCAGCGGCAGCGCACATATCGGTCGGCTGCCCATCTTCAACCCCGGGAGCCTGCGCTATGGTGGGACATTCGGCCTTCTCGAGCTGCAGCGAGGTGGTGCGATGCAGCACCATTCGCGCTGGCGCGTGACAAGTGCGCACCAACTCCATCTCGGAGCAACGTCGAGCTTGAGCCGCACGAGCTTCAGCCGCACGAGCAGGAGGGCGATCCGCACGAGCGCGTGCGGCCTAGGCTTGCAGGCCAGCCATCCGAAGCACCAGAACTCGCGAAGCAGGACGCTCCCAAAGGGCACCAACGCCATGACCACCGCGGGGCTCGTCCTTGGAGGGTTGGGCGGGATTGTCGGGCTCACGATGTGCATAGCCCTTTGGTTTGTGCGCGCTCGCCCTCGCGGTCTCGCATCGAAATTTAAGTAAAACAGACGTAAAATGATCATACTCTATGAGCCATCATCATCATCGTCCGCCACCAGAAGCCGCCGATTCCGTCGCCCGACGTGAAGGGGCTTGTCGTCGTCGTCCTCTTCTTCCATGTCGACATCCTCAACCGCAGACTCCGCGTGAACGGCATGCTGCACTTGGTGCTTCTGATACAGAGGCAGCTGCTTCAGTGTGATGCTGGAGACCCCGCGCTCCTCGGCGGAGGCACCCTCACTGGCGACAAACGTGTGTCCCCAACCTTTCTTGTTCTTCGGCTGCTTCTTCTTCACCGTCGTTGTGGGCACAGGGTTCACATCATCCCATAGCAAGTGGACGGGCACACCAGGCGGGCCGGTCCAAATCGGAGCCGTCGCGACGCTCACGACGTCCTCGGCTACCAGCTCGGCGGACACCATCGAGCCAGGAGCGTGCTGCATCCGTCACGAACTTCCTCGTGTGAACGCGCTCCTCTCGTGAATTGGCAGTTACACTCGAACCTGGCAGGAAATAGGTGTTGCGGAGGGGCGTGGGCCTTGGTGGTTCGTAGAGGAAGATTTGTAGGAATTACTGAAACATGTAAGACTATGCACTATCTCGTCGAGAGAGATTTGTAACTGACCAAGCTACCCTACCAATTGGCGGGACCCCTGGATTGCGGTGGTGGAATATGAAGGGGATGTCGGCGACGGAATGCGCCCCACACTGTGAAGGCCAGTGTCGTGTGTGAAGATTACGTGACGCAACAACATATCGGTCCTATTTTTCGGCGCTACTTGACTTCTCGTCCTCCAATCTCAGCAGCACTCGCTCGGGTGAGTAGAAGGAGAAGGCCGTGTACTTGTAGCGGCGCCTCATCGCCGACTTTGGGTAAATAGCATGCAGGTGGAGCCAAGGCACCGAGTACCATGGCGGCCAGTGGAAGCCAAGTGCGAGCTCACGCTCACTGAAGCTACTGCCCACTTCGGCGCGCACGAGCTCTTTCGCTTTGGCTTCCATGTCACGCACAAGTTCAGCATCAGATGGCTCAAGCCGCGAGGCGTCCCGGATGAAGCGCCGTGGGATCACGAGCAAGTGGATCTGCGACGCCGGCTTGTTATCGCGGAACACAAAGAGACCGCTGTCCGGGCGGTCTTCGACCACGTCAGCGGGCGCCTGACCGCGCAAGATGCGCCCGAAGATGTTGTCAGGCTCTGCCGCATCCATTGCGCTGGCCCATCTAGCGTAACCACCAAATGGCGATGTCCAGAGGCTGGCGAAGGAAATGGCCCCGTGTATCGCGCCTCGGCGGTGCCACACGGCCGAGGCGGTGGTCACGTGCGGGCTGGCATGCCGCGCGCGCGACGCGAGCGACGGCAAGAGGCTTGCCACGCAAGCCAAGAGCATGATTCCGGCCTTCGTGACATACGCAAGATCACTCGTGTGTGAACGTTAAGTAACACGACAAAAGAATGAGTTCTCGAATCGAAGTGCACGAAGTTTTGGCGCATTCACAGCAATTGTAAGGCGTGTTCGCTCCTCAGCATGGTGGACCCCAAGGCGAAGGATGCGCTGTTGAAGCTGTGGACGCTCGTGGTGTTGTCTGGATGCGCATGCAGAGCTGCTTCAACAACGTTGTCGCTCACTGACCGAACGTTCGATCAAGAGTTGCGAGAGTACCCAGTTGCGATGGTAGCGTTTGTGTCGCCGTGGTGCGGCCGACGCTGTGCCGAGCTGGGCGGCACACTTGAGATGCTCACCGCTAGCTTTGCAGACAGTGGCGTCGGAATCGCCAGCGCGTCGTCTGACACGGCAGCCGAGCTGCTCGACCGCTTCCAGGTGTACGCGTTCCCAACGCTGCTCTGGTTTGATGCTGCTGCCAAGTGGCCCCACTATGCATCTGACGCCAAGCCAGAGCGCTATGCAGGAGATCGCGGCTACGACGCGCTCCTCGCGTTCATCGAGCAGCGCATCGGGTTCCCGGCACCGCTTCGCGTACAACCGCCGCCGCCGCCGCCGCAGCAGCAGCAGCTCCACACTCCGGCTCCTCGCACCGAAGCTGCCGCGTGGGCCAACCCTGCAACCATGGAGCGAGTGGACAACCACGCATGCAAAGACACGTCGGCGACCTACGCGTCGTGCATGCGCCATCGCAGGGATCGGCCGCACCTGTGCGCGAGGGAGCGACACGAATACCTCCTGTGCATGTCGGGGCGTTGGAGCGTTCATCCCAACGACCACGCCCATCTGGCTGCGCGCTACAGTGAGTTCGCGGCTGTGTAGTGTAGTCTGTAGAGATCTCTAGCCATTTGCCTTAATCAAATCGTTTGCAGCCGTTACGAGTACTAGTACGGTGTGGAGCTCCATTAGATTTTTTTGCCGTGGAGCGTGGTTGGAGTTAATGGGAATGTCGGAAGGCTGGCCGCGCTGCCCGCTGGCGCCCGTCGCCGTCCGATTTAGCTATTTCAGCACAGAACTTTCGTTTAACGCTTCGCTTCTCGGCCCGGGAGCCCCGACGCAGGAGGGGGTCTTAAAGGCGCAAATCTCACAGCCACGTCTGGCGAGTGAGCGAGTGTGTGCACGAGCTCACGACAGCGCCGCGGACCCCGCCCATGTGTGTCTGATGCTCTGATCTAAGAGCTCATGGAGTCCCATCGAATAACTCAGCGCTCTCAGAGCTGGACGCCCAGGCACGGGTGGATCTGGCACGGGCGGTTTGATAGAAATGGAGCCGTTGCACCTCGCGTAGAAAAGCTGAAAGCTCAGAACAGGTCATACTGCATTGGCCAAAGTTCAGCGTACCTCCGTCAAGGAGCCGCTCACATAAAAGGCGAGCACATACGGTCATTCGCAAGAGTCCAACGGCTGCTTACGACGCAGCACCATTAGCGTGCCGCACGGATAGTACCTCGTAGATGGCATGCCAAACATTCCCGTACCATGCCTTCGACGCAAACGGGCACCATCCTCAGAGGCACGATCATTGGAGACGCCTGCACCACTTACGCACTGCTGAGCGGCGGTTAGGTTGAGCCCCCACCTGCTGCTTAGAAAGCGTGCTGTGCTGGGCACGTCCAGAACGTAATCAAGTTCCTCAAACAGCTCCATCAAGTAGAGAGGGTCGTGAGTGTTAATGTGTCCGTACCCTCCCTGGTTGAGGGAGGCCCACGTGAGAATGATACCGAGGCAGTTGTGGAGGTGCAAGTTGCGGATGAAGTTCGACTCCATCGCGTTTGGAACGTGCTCGCCCGCTTCTGTCGAGATGACCCAGTGAGCCTTAGGTAAAGATAGCGGCGTTGTCATGTCTGCAAACTTGACGTAACCTCGCGTCCACGACTCCACGTTGCCAGAGCCATCGTACGCACGGTACTTATGGAGCTGGTCGACTGCCTGCAACGCCTTTCCAAGCTGTCCCACGCCCGCCCCGAAGTCGGCGGCACTGTGGTAGACTTTGGTGCCGTCGTCTGTGTCGACGCGCAGGAACTGGTCAAGAGACCTCACAAATTGTGGAGAAGGCGGCCCGTGACCTTTTGGAAGGTCGTCTGAGCCTTTGCGCAACAGCCCATTAGGAATGAGACACCATCCTCCGGACTCTCTTGAGATAAAGGAGGAATTATTGCAAGCAAGCGCGGCCTCGTGCCGTGTTTGCAAGTACAGGGCCTGGAGGTCCCCTGAGGGCAGGGCTGTGAGATCAGTGATGCTGTACGGTCGCGGTAGACATTCGATGCCAGTGCGAAAGCCGCATGGCCGCTGGTTTAGTCTCTGAACATTGCAGCCAGGAGTGCACATAGGATCGGCACGTACGCAGGCCAACATGCTTGCAAGCATGCAGATCTGAAGACCGAGAGGTCGAAGGGGACTGGATGCTGTCGATGATGAGCATGCACAGTTGACGATGGACAGCCTGCAGGGCCCAGCAGTACGACGGCACGAGCCCATGGTCCCGCCGCTCGCCCGCGCACTCCTCTGCGCCCGGCGTTGTAGTAGTTTCGAAGTCGGCTCAACTCCGCTTGCGCTTACCTAGCGCGCCTCCTTGCACGGGGCGAGTCGGAAACCACATTGTCATGCCCTGGCGAACGGAAGGGACGTGGGGCACTAACAAGTCGAACCACACAGCATACCCATAACACACATACGCCCAAACACCGTGAAATTCACTGCCCGACGCGACAAATATAAAAATAATAATTCGATTTGGTCTTCACGACATGCACAGGTGGCTGCAGCGCGAAGCGGCCGCGTTCCTATTGTCGCGTATTGTTGCTCAACGAAATTGGGTTAAACTCTTACAGTAAACATGTCAGAAGTCTGTTACGCAAGTTGAAAGACGAAACGGATTTTGTTCACCGCTCCTTTTTCGTTCGACTGAGAGAGTTTAGGACCGCCGCGATGGCCAGACGCGCTTCTGGCTCCTACTCGAAGCCCAATCCCATCCAGGTGCCGCAATGCAACTTGTATGACGTGAACTCCAGCAAAATGTGGACGGAGCGCATTGCACTCGAGAATAAGTATAACGAGGTCAGGCATGTCGCGACCCAAGACGACGTGCGATCGGTTCTGCTGTCTGAAATGTCAAAGGCACCAAAAACAAGTTCGCTTCTCTACAAGAACGGAAATGGCTCGGAGCTCTCGAGGCTCTCGAGAGTGAGTGCGGTGTCGTTCACGAGCAGCGTCATGGACCGTATCGAAGACCTTCAGAAGGAGATCTTGATGGAGCAAACGCGGCGGAGAGCTCTCGAGAAGGAGCTCGCCGAGCGTGAGATCCGGCAGAATTCTGCACGCCTGTTCCCAGGCCGCCTCCCAGATTACGTCAGCGTGGGCCAGTGGTATGATAATACGTAAATTCGCCCATGCCTGTGCTACCTAATGAAAAGATATTCGGAATTCGCCGGCCCATGCAATTGCAAACCGGCTCCGCGCGGCAGACCCGGGCGCGAAACGCTCATGGCGAAACTCGAACGGGCGAGGCGATGGCGCATGGCGGCTTCGGCATCTGTAATGGCTTTCAAGTTCTCGTAGAATCGTAGAATCAAAAATACTTCCAGGCATGTTACTTCATGAACGGGCCGCGACGGATGCGTACGACGCGTAGCTAGTACTCGTCGCGTCGCAACTTCTCTGCCTTCCTCTCGAGTCGTGGAGACGCGATCCGCAGCGCACCCGGTGAAAGGGCACCACATCACCTCGGCGCTGGCAGGAACTGCCCGTGCGCTGGCCCTGTAATCCACGAGGCCACCGGCTGGTGGAAAGGCGAGGGCCACGGCACCATCTGATAGCCCGAAAAGCTGGACGGGTACGGCGTGAGCGACGGCGCAAAGTCCCTGTGTGCCGCCGCCGCCGCCGCGCCATTTCTGTCGCGTGGACGGCCTGGACTGCCAGCGCCAGCGCCGCGGCTTGGTGGTGTTTGCGTTGAGGTGCGACCTTGCGGCACGCGAGCGGCGGGGCGGTGTGAAGCCGTGGGCTCATGAGGTACGGCACGAGGTCGCGGCTGCTGAGGTTGTCGCGAGCGGAAGGCCGAGTTGCCGCGCGAAGAGCTCTCTGAGAAGCTGCCGCCCTTCAGTTTATCAATTGCAGCCGCCGCTTCGTACTCGCCTACGCCCGGCGTCTTCAGTGCCGCCGTCTTGTAGATGCTATGGGCGTCGCTGAAGCGGTCTGTGCGGCTTCCTTGGACCCCGCCACCACCACCACCACCACCACCACCACCACCACCACCACCACCACCACCACCACGGCCGCCGGTCGCAAAGCCCGGTCCAATCTTGGGCAGCGTCGAACCTTTGCTGCCGCCACTGGTCGTCGTCATTCCCGCCATTTTTTCTTCGGCGCTCATCATGGTGGTGCGTACCTCAAAAGCCATGCGCGAGAGGTCCGAGAGGTCGGCAAGGGACGTAGCCTGCGCAAGGCGATCGAGGATTTTCTCGCTCGTAGCGCACGTCACGCGGACTAGGGGTGCGAGCGCGTGGAGACGGCCCTCAGCCGCCTGGGCGCGCAAGCGCCACTCCGCCGCCTCCTGGGCGTGCTGCTGCACATCGTGCTGCGATTGCTGCAGGTATGCGAGCAGCGCCTGCTGCATCTGCTGCTGCTGGTACTGCTGTACCTGCTGTTGCCACATCCGCTGCTCATGCTGCTGCCGCCGCTGCTCGGTGAGCGCGTCGCTCGAGGCCAGTTCCTCGCCCGGCACGGTCTCCGCAGCTTCTTCGTCGTCCGGCCCACCCATGATGAGTCAATACAGTCAAGTCAAGTCAAGTCACGTCGAGTCTCGCCGACCGCTTGCGAAATCCACGCATATAACGTCTCTTCATCTGTCGGTCAGGCATTCTCTGTGCTGGAGCTCCATTCATGAACCCCCCGAAAACGCTCACCATGACGCGAACGCTATCTCGATAAACTTTGGCGAAAACGACTCTGTGTTTTTGGAGCCCTCGCGGGTCCTGCACTTCCTTTGGGCTTGTGGGTTGTTGCCGGCGCTCGCGCGAGGGAGGAGGCTGCCATGCCGCCCACGACCGTCTTCCACTCGTCGATGACCAACCCGAAGCCTATTGTTGCGGCCACGCGCACGCCCTCGCCGCAGCAGTCGCCGATGGCGGCGGGTGCACCCTCGGAGGTGACTGAGGCCGCCTTCAGCCGATGGAAGGTGGAGCTGCAGAACAAGCTGATCGTGGAGCAGGAGAAGGAGTTCTCGCGCGAACGCCTTCAGTACAAGCAGCACGAGAACAGCAAGTTCTGGGAGCGCAAGCAGGCCCTGCACAAGAAGACCGCTGACCAGTTTGGCAAGGCCAAGATGGAGGTCGAGGCGGTGCGGCAGGCGAACCTGACGCGCGGCGCGGAGTACAAGGCGGAGCTGGAGGAGATGAAGGAGATGGCGGCGCAGCAGCGTGAGGAGTGGATGCAGTTTGGGCACGAGCTGACCGTTCAGCACGGCCCGGAGCAGATGGAGCGCACCAAGGCGCGGCTCGCGGAGACTGCCGAGCAGAAGGCGGAGCTGGGGCGGCAGGTGAAGCAGCTCGCCCAGGTGAACAACAAGCAGCGGCACGTGCAGCGCACGTACCGGCTCGAGGAGAAGCGGCAGCTCGTCGAGACGACCAAGCACAAGGAGTTCAGTAACCCGGAGGAGTCTAAGAACTTCTCCTTCCATCAAAAGGAGGAGATGGGTGGCGAGGTGCGCCGCACCGAGCGGCGGTGGAGGTCGCTCTCGAAGCAGGAGCGCGAGGCGTTCCTGACGCACGCGCACGACAACCACGAGAAGAACGACTTCATCAAGGAGCATATGCGCGACGCGCGCAAGGATGTCATCAAGACCAAATCCACTTTGGCGGGCGCCGAGCGCGAGCGCAAGGTGGAGGATGCGATGAAGATCACCGAGAAGCGCGAGGAGCGTGAGCGTGCCAACCGCGAGCTGCGCGACGCGATGTACACGTCGCGCTTCGCCGACCCCGAGAAGGCGAAGCTCCTGAGCCAGCCTCGGGCGGAGGCGGCGCAGATTGCGGGCGTCACCATCGCGCCCCTCCCCGTCACGCCCTACCGCCTGACCGCTTGAGCGCGCGCGCGCGCGCGGGGCGCAGCCCTGCGGCGGGCAGGCGGCCGCGGCGTGCGGCCGGGGCCGCGCATGTGCGGCAAGGGGGTGTAAAGTGCCGGATGTGTGACCGCCGTGCCGAGAGCAGGGCGGAGCGCAAGGAACTCCCGAAGGGGGGGCGTGAGATGATCGTACGGTTTTTCCGCCGCGGGGGTGGTTCTTTTGATCGTGTGGCGTGTGTAGTGGTGCATTGTTCTGGTGTCTTTTAGACGATGTGTTGTGCAGGTGATGTGCACAATTCTGGGAGTATAGCATGCCGTATCGCAGAATGGATGTAATGCCGTGCCTTAGAAGTGACGAAAGAAATCCCGGGGCGGGGTAATCGCCCGAACCGACAACCGACTACCGAGTCCGCAAAACCGACCGCTTCGACTATAACCGCGAGGAAGGACTCGTTCCTCGTGGGGCCCTCTTCAGCTCGGCGAGGCGCTGTCGTGGGCGCTGTCGCGGGCGCTGTCGCGGGCGCTGTCGTGGGCCCATCTTCAGCTCGGTTGAGAATTGGCGGCCCATTGCGGCTGGACGTACGCGACACACCGGAAGGTGACTCCCTCCAGTGGCGCAGCGTCCACGACAGCGCCAGCGACCTCGCCTCGGAGCTCCCTGAGGACCGCCGCCGTGTCGAAGCTCTCTTCACCTGCAGCCAGGCTCACACCGTGCTCCACTGCCTCGCGCTCCAGCTGCCCCCCGCCGCCTCCACCGCCGCTGCCATGCTCGTCGCAGCCGCTGCCATGCTCGTCGCAGCCGCCGCCATGCTCGTCGCAGCCGCCGCCATGCTCGTCGCAGCCGCTGCCATGTTTGTCGCAGCCGCCTCCACTCGCGACTGCCCCGCGGCCGATACTTACCGCCAGCGGCACCTCAGCAGTCGACGGCACGCCGGCCATCGCAGGACGTAGGTGCCCGATAGTAGCCACGGTTGCTACGGTAGCCGCGGCGGCGAGGACGGCGGCGGCGACGGTCCTCGACTTTGGACTGCCGAAGGCGAGAGCACCGCATGCTACGAGCGCGGTGCAGGCGAGGGCGAGGGGGGCGAGGGGGATGGGGGCGAGGGGGATAGGGGCGAGGGGGAAAGGGGCGAAGAAGGCTCTTCGGACGCTCGAGTTCGGAGGGTGCAGCGGCGAGGAGGAGGCGGCGCCAGAGGCGACATCGGAACCGGCGGGAGCGGCGGGGGAGGCGGGGGCTGCTCTGGTGGCAGCTCTGGTGGCAATCGGGAATGGGTCCGCAGTAGTGACACACAACGGCTGTGGCTGCTTCGGCAGCGGCAGCCGCAGCCTCCACGCATGAAGCATCATCCGCACCGCGATTGTGTCGCCGCAATAGGCCACGTCACCGACGATCGGGTGCCCAGCTGCCCGGGTGTGCAGCCTCAGCTGATGCCGGCGCCCATCCTTGGGTCGCATCAGCAGCTTGGTCACGGGCCTTCCGTCGAGCGTCCCGCGTGCGACAACGAAGAGCTCCGTGGAGGCTGATAGGGGCTTAGTACAGCCCGGGTCGCCCTCGATGGCCATTCGGAAGCCGCGCGGGTCGGTGGCGTCCTCGCCGATCGCACCGCGCGCAGTGAAGCTGTCCCACGTCGGGTAGCCGTGTACGAGCGCTAGATACAGTTTGGAAGTTTGACGCGACTCGAAGAGGCGGCTGGCGGCGGCGGCGGCCTTTTTGCTCAGGGCGACGCAGAGCACGCCCGACGTGGCAAAGTCGAGCTGGTGCACGGGGCGAAAGCCAAAGGCCGCCTGCGGGTCGCGCAGCGCACCAAAGCACGCGTTCAGCTGCGTGTCGAGCGTCACCAACTCGTTCGGATGGTCCATGTGGAGGTCGTGCTGCTTGAAGACGAATAGGTACTCCTCGTGCCGTAGAGCGCTCAAGTCGCTCAGGCTCCAGCGTGTGCGCGGCGGCGGGCGCTCGGAGGGCGGCTGCTGTCGGCGAGGGTCCTTAAGCGAGCCTTGCAGGAGGGGTGCGCTCGTGCACGGAGTTGGCAGCCGGGACGGCCCGGGTGCCACAGCCGCCACCAGTGCCGCCGCCGCCGCCGCCGTCGGCTTGAGTGGACGCGCTGCCGGCGCCGGCGCCTCCTCGTCGTCCTCGGAAGAGTCCTCGAGCTTGACGCCGCCCGCGGCCAGCTTCGCTCGGAACGCGGCCGCACGCTCGCGCCGCTGCGCCTCGAGCGCCTCTACTTTCTTGGCATGCGCTGCGTCGGCCGTTCGTCGCTCGTCGAGCATGCGTTTGCCGCGCGCGTCGAAGAGCTTGCGCAGCTCCCGGCAGGAGATCTCGGAGACCTCGACCAAGTGCGCATTCGCGCCGCTCGGGTCGAACGGGCGTGTGTCGATCACGTGGTCGTTACGCGGCCGGACGAGGAAAGGAAACGAGAGGCGACCGGGGCCGAACCGAGGGCGGGTCACACGGTGCACGCATGACGCAAAGTAGTCCTTGGTCAAAAAGGAGAGAAAGTCGCCCACGTGCACCTCGAGGTCGCAGGCGCCGACGCCAGGCAGCTGCTCCACGCTCAGCCACTCGGGCTGACCGTCCTCTCCGGGCTGCTCGAGCTGTAGCCCCGGCGCCGTGGGACAAAGCGTCGAGAGGGTGAGCAGAGAGGAATCCGTGTGGGCATCGAAGAGCACCTCGACCTCGCCGTCGTCCTCGCCGCCGCCGCGTTGGCCGCCGCTGCCACGACTGGCGGCGGCGTCAGCGCGGCGCCGATAGTGGCACACGCGCAGTACCGAGCTGCTTAGAGGTTCGTCAGCTTCGTCAGGTTCGCCTCCGTCCCCACCGCTGCCGGTCACGGCGCCGCCACCGGTGGTGCCGTGTGGCGCTGGGCGTTCATTTTCGGCATCGAGAAGCGCAAGGAAGGCCTCGGCTGCGACGCCAATGTGCGCGGCGAGGAGCCGTAGCATGAGCCGCGCCATGCCATCGAGCCGGGCATGTAGGGCTGCAGCTGCTGCGCTCATGCCTGCCGGCGCGTCAAGCGGCGGGTAAGTACCTCTGGTTGGGCGCACGTGGACCTCAAGGAACTCGGAGTCGATCTGTGAGCTGTCGCGATAGCCGGCATATGTGTCGCCGACGAAGCGGAAGTCGCCTATGGCGCGCTTCTTTTCGGCTGGCAGCGCAAAGAAGCCGGCTGCCAGCACTCGTAGTGCCTCGATTTCCGCCTCTGCGGTGGGTGCAAAGCGCACGAGCGCATAGCCGTGCCGGTGCAGACGCTGACAAAAGTCTGATGTCGCATCTGCTGAGCCCGACTCCAGGTCGGCGTAGGGAATGGGCTCGACCACGCCGGACTCCATGTCGGCGCGCATTTCACACTCACACCTCCTCATCGAGTCTGAAATCTGTTACACATCTCTCATCATCCGACACGCACTGCACAGCCAAAATCGTCCGCGAGTTCACAACTCCTGCTTCTCAAGGTCCACGTCGTCATCATCGGCCACATCCTCAATGTCCACCTGGGGCCACCGTGGAATCCACTTGTCGCCATAGGTCGCCTTCATCACGGCCTCGTAGTCGTCGCGCTCCTCCTTGGGCGGCACCCAGCTGTCGCCATACACGTACTTGTACTGTGCCTCGTAGCTGTCCCACTCCTTCGTGAGCCGGCGCGCATCCGCGATGCGGTCCTGTGCTTCAAAGTCGGCCTCCCGCGCGGCGGCAAGAGCAGCCTCACGACGGTGGCGGCCCCCGGGCACGTAGCCCACGTCCGCCGCGAGCAACTCGAGCGCCGCGTACTCGCCCATCGCGTCCGAATACTTGGTGCCCAAGAGGAGCGTCGCGCGCTCGGCGGTGCAACCCTTGAGCAACTTCGCGCACGTGCCGCCGGCGCCACCGCCCGCGAGCACCTTTTGCGTGAGTTCATCCTGGTTGTCGCTGAGCACGGCGTTGGTCACCTTCGCAACGCGCTTACTGCACGCCTCGTAAGCAGAGAGCAGTTGATCCGCCCCCTCGCCATCGTTAACATTGCCGCGGAGCGCAGAGCCCTGAATGGCGAGCCCGCCCACCTTCATCGCCTCGCCGCGTTTGCCAAGGACCACGTTGCTGCGGCAAGCACCCCTTGTGATGGTGGAATTTTGGGGCAGATTGACGAGGCCAGCTTCCAGTGCGTTGGCGAGCGCCTCGGCGTACTGCTTCTTGCGATTCTTTGCGGCTGTCGCCTTGGCCTTGCTCTCCGTGGCGGCAGTGGAATCCTTGTCCATCTCTGCCTTGAGGCCAGCATTGTCCGCCTTGGCCTTGGCAAGCACGGTCTGCATGCGCCACACGAGCAGGCCGCACGCCTCGCATCGCTCTTCGCCACCGGCGGTGGCGCCAAGCACGCAGAAAATCGCCTGCAAGTAGATCGATCTCATCCTCGCGGCAAGCCGACCGGGTGGTCCCGCCGCCACGTCGACAGCTCAACTTTTTCTCAGATTTGCCGTCGGCCAAGTTCAAGTTCAAGTTCAAAAAAACTGTCGACATTTCCATGTAGGCACCCGTCGCGTGATGCCTGGCACATGACACTGCACGGCACCTCACCAACGCTCCCAAGCACCCCGTCCCGTGCTGGTGTCGTCCGGATGATTTCGGACAGCATATGCATGCATATGTGTCTCACTCTCAGGCCGTAATTTATATAGATGCGGTCATGCCCTTGGCCGCGTGCGTCGCGCTGCTCAGCGAAGCTCCTTCGTGCGTGCGCGTACGTGCGTCGTGCGTGCGTGCGTGCGTGCGTGCGTGCGTGCGTGCATGCGTGTGTGCGTGCGCGCCCGGCGAGACCCGAGAGCCCAGCGAGACGCGAGTGTGCTTGTGTGCGTACGTGCGTGTTCACAGCTGGTTGCGCGGCGGCCGCGCCACTCACAGCTGTTCGCCTTCACAGCTGTTCGTTCACAGCTTTTCGCGCTCGGCGAGGCGCTGCTTGAGGCCCGCAGGCAACGACGCTATGAACTGTGCCCATTGGTCAGGTGGCACTGACTGGCGGTACCCGTCGAGGATGGCGCGCATCTCCTCGTGCAGCGCTGGGGGCGGGGCTGACCACGAGGCAATCGCGTCGCACAGTTCCGTCATCGCCGTGAGCGGCGCACGCGGGTTGATTCGGATCATGCGGCACAGCCCGGTGAAGGCATGCTCCTTCTCAATGTCGTCGCGGATCGTGCGCAACGAGAGGCACATCGGCGCCACGTACGCATCGAGAGCTGCAGCTCCCAGGTCCGGGGCGACGATCCCGAGCCGGCCGAGCGTGATCGCCGCGTTCTGAATGAGCGACTTGTTGATCGATTGGTTCTGCCCGTGCGCGCGCATGATGGGTATCAGCTTGGCCAGCATCGGCTCGACGTAAGGACGCATCTCCTCAGGCCCCACTTTCATCGCGATCTCGCCGACGGCCCACGACGCGTTGTTGCACACGGAGACGACCGACGGCTCCATCTGCTCGGTGAGCAACGGGAGAATCTCGCCGAGAGCCGGGCGCAGTTGAGCGATGCAGGCCCTCGCCATGTCGCCCACGAGCGCGAAGGCCGACTGCCGAACATCTGCCGACTGCGCCGAAGTATCGCGCAAGCAGTGCAGCAGCAGCTCGGCCAACCCGGAGCCCTCGATGAGCGGGGCGATGTGCTCACCCATGCCCTCGGTCATGCCCGAGATGAGATCGAGGGAGCACACGATGAACTCCTTGTCGAGCGGCTCGACCGACGGGTCCGAAAGCGCGAGGTAATCAGTGTGGAGAGTATCCCGGATGAGCCTAAGGCAGCGGCCGTACACTGGCTGGTCGTACGGCACGAAGCCCACGCCGATGGCCTGCGCAATTGAGGTGAAGCACTCCAGCAGAGGGAAGAGGGAGCGGTCATCATCTCCGATGTTGGCCCACTTCTGGATCAAGGGCGGCATGAGCACGCCGATGTGCTCGGGCCGGTTGAGGGCGCCTTTGACGGCGTCGGCGAGCGTGCCGATGGCATCGTACAGCACGAGCAGATTCCTCGCTTGGTACCTGATACAAGGAGACCATCGAGCATCATCAGGGGTCATCCGGGGTCATTAGAGGTCATCAGAGGCCATCAGAGGTCATCAGAGGCCATCAGAGGTCATCAGAGGCAGTCCACGTACTTGCTCATGGCGAAGAGCAGGTTCTGTAGGATCGGGCCAAGGTACGGGATGAGCAGAGTCTCTGCGTCCTCCTCCAGCGTGGCGAACGCCGAGCACGCCGCCTCCTGCACCTTCTTGTTGTGATCGAGCACGCGCTTGAGCAGCTCTTGCATCAGGGGTTGCAGGTAGACGGATTGGTCGGGCTGCTCCACAATCCATTTGGTGTAACGGCTAAGGGTCCAGCATGAGATCGAGCGAATGAGGAATTTGGGATCACCGAGCGTCTGGATGAGCCAGGGCACGAGCTGCGGCAGGTACGGCTTGATGAGGTCCATCGACCCCTCGGCGATGGCGCCGAGCGCGAGGATACCACTCTCCCTGATGATGGAGGCAATCAGAGGCGATCAGAGGCAATCAGCCATGTACAAGCACGCGTGCGAGATCCACGCGGAGTGGTACCGCTCCACCCAATTGGGTGAGGAGAGCTTCTGCTGAAGCAAGGGCAGCAGCGTCTGCATGAACTCGGGCGTACTGCCAAAGTTGCGAGCGAGAACGTCGAGGCTCGAGGCGGAGCACTTGCGCAGGTTCCACTCGTGCCCTTCATCATCGTCATCGTCATCGTCCTCATCGTCCTCATCCTCGTCCCACTCCTCCTCCCCCTCCTCCTCCTCGGCACCACCGCCCTCGTCGCCCTGATCGGCGCCGCCGCCGCCGCCGCCGCCGCCGCCGACCACACGCGCCTTGTGGAAGCGCGGCTTGACGTCCTCTGGACGGTCGGGCTGTGCCTCGTTCTCTTCCTCCACGTCGTGCATGAGCAGGTCGTCCTCGGAGTAGACCATCTTGGCGAGCAGCACGGGGACGACCTAATTTGGGGCAGGGGACGGCAGGGGTCGACAGGGGAGCGCGCGCCGTAGTGAACTCCAGGAGGGCTCAGGTCACGGCATCAGGGGGAGCTACGGCAGGGGACTTACCTGAGCGAGCACAGGCCCACCGAGCGCCTCATGGACCATGTCCGTCTCGCACATGGCGGACCAGAACTCGCACGCCTCGAGCGCCACCTCCTCGTTCTCGTCCATCGTCGTCTGCAGCATGTACTGCACCACCTGCGGCATGTGCGGCCGCAGCCGCTCGAGCGAGCCTTCGAGCATCATCACGAGAGCATTGCATACGGCCTTCTTCACACGCTCGTCAGGGTCCGTCGCGAGTGCGAAGAGACCCTGAAGGTGCGCATCGGCGTGCATCACGAGCGCCGGCGGCTTCAGCGGCACGAAGTGGTTCAGGCAGAGCACGCCGAACAAGCGCAGCGTGCCGGCTTGCGGCATCCTTCGCATCTCCTCATTCGGATGGTGGAAGAACTGTAGGAACTTGGGGATGAGGAAAGTGAGTGGGTTGTTGGTCACATCGGCGGCGAGCTTCTGCGCGCTATCCTCGCAGATCTTCTCGAGGGTCCAGAAGGCGCCCTCGAGCGTGTTGTAGTCCGTCGAATCCAGCAGCTGGTACAGCGTCGGTACCACCGCTGGCCAAGTCTCCAGGCCGCCAGTGCTGATGATCGTCGTCACGCACGATCCGACGACGCGCCGAATGAACTGGGTCGGGTCGCCGATGCACTGCAGCAGGTTCTCGCGGACGTACCTGCGGCAAGCACGCGCAGCCCCATCAGTCGGCGCGCCAGGGCCGATGCGGCGTGGCGTGCGTGCAGCAGCAGCAGGCGGGAGTGATCAAGGGCCACAAGCTCGGCAGCGGCGACAGCGCGTCACGCACTGCTGCATCTCAGGCGTAAGCGTCCTCCACATTTGCTTGCACGTATTCTTGAGCTGCAAGCCAGCCATCTGACGCACGTGCGGCTCCTCTGTCCGTAACTGGTTGAGAATGTATGCCAGGTATAAGCTGTAGTCGGGGATCGCGTTGAAGTCGCTAAGCTGCTGCTGAATCTGCCGGTGCTGCGAATTATTGGCGGAGGCCGTAGCCCGAAAGAGTTCCACCAGCTGCCGCAGGCCTTGGGCAGAAGGAGCCCACGACATTGGAGCCGCGGCGGCCGCTCGCACGCGCTCGCTCGCACTCTGCGAGCCCCGCGGCCGAGAGCCACTGAGCTCAATACACAAGGCAAGTCAAGTCAAGTTCGAAAGGCCGGGGAGATCACTGGTAGATCTAGCTTCGCCTCGACCGCGGCTGCTGTACGCCCGTCTTGGGAACGGGCAGCTGCGCTGATATTCCCCCCACCCTCTCCGCCCTGGTATGTGGCTTCGGGCCCTCCCATTGTCACCCTGTAGCACTTCGAAGTCTCGATCACTACGACCTTGTCTCACCGTTGGCCCGTCGGAAACCATGAGGCCGTAATATATACCAAATTGCGCGGACACTTTCTTAGCCCTTCGAAATCTCGATAGCCGCGGTGCCGCCGGAAGGGGAAACCATCGCAGGAAATTCTCCTTTTTCCAGAGAAATCCTGCGAGCCTCTCATGCATAACTTCCAGGCCAAGGCGCCGGCCAATGGGGAGCCGGCGCGTGACTTGGGGAAGGCGAAGGCGGCGTTCGACGTGCGCGACCCGGAGGCATCCAAGGCGGTGCACTCGGTCAATTCGCTTGTGCCGAAAAACAATGAGACCCATCCGAAGATGGGCGTATACATCAAGAGCATCATGTACGGTGGCCTGGACGGCATCATCTCGATATTTGCGGTGGTGGCGGGCGCCGCCGGCGCTGGCTACGGGCCCAACGTCGTGATCGTGCTGGGCGTCTCCACGCTGATCGCGGATGCGCTCTCCATGGGAGTGGGCGATGCCATGTCGTCGAAGGCGGAGCAGGAGGTCGCCATGCGCGAGCGCGACCGCGAGAAGTGGGAGCTCGAGAACTTCAAGGAGGGCGAGGTCAGGGAGATGGTCGAGATATACAAGGGCAAGGGCATGGCCGAGGAAGATGCTGAGCTCGTCATGCGCGTGTGCGCAAAGTACGAGGACCTCTTCGTTGACATGATGCTTGTGGACGAGCTGGGCATCAATCCGCCGGACGACGACGATAGCTGGCTGCCACACGTCAAGGAAGGGCTCGTCGCCTTCTCCTCCTTCTGTGTCTTTGGCTTCGTCCCCATTGCAGCGTATTGCATCGTCGGCACCGCCAGCGATGACGTTGACTCGCTCTCCCTCTTCATCATCTCGTGTGTCATGACCGGCGTGACGCTCTTCTTTCTCGGAGGTGCGCTACGGCCGCGCGCAGCCCCGAGCCCACGACGCCCATCCGCCCCCCTGCGGCCCGCCCACGACACCCCCCCTCTCCCCTGCGGCCTGCCCGCCCACGACCCCCCACCCCTGCGGCCCACCGCTGACCCCCCCTTGCGCAATCGACCCCTGTCAGCAATCAAGTCGACGGTGACCACGCGCTCGTGGTGGATCTCGGGGCTCGAGGTGCTCGCTGTCGGCTCTCTCGTCGCTCTCGTCGCCTTCGGCATCGGGCTCGTCATCGATCTCTATGTTCTCTCGTGACGCATCTTCAGCACGGGCAGCGCTTAGGCAGCGCTCAATGTGGACTTCACTCACGGTAATGCATGCACGCCTGCCTCGAGGCAACGGAGCAGGACCTGCTGCTGTGGATTCCAAGCAGCACGGTCTAGCTAGCATGGCGTGCCTCGGCTCACTCGCAGCCGCCCAACGGCACCGCTCGACAAGAGTACGACGGCAGCGCTCGAAACCCGTGCGTCCGACGGCATCGCTCTCTTATTTGGAAGGGTCCATAGTGGAACCTCCAAGCACAGTGCAGAGACGAGAGTAGGAGAGTACAGCAGAAGGAGAGTACAGCAGAAGGAGAGTACAGCCGAAGGAGGAGTTCATGCCCATCCAATCTTTAGCGTTCGCGAGCAGTCGTGTGCGAGGGGCAGTCGCACGGTGCGATTCCGACGTGCTCCGTCGGCAGCGTCCAGGGTCCAATCAGGAACCGCGACGCAGTGCCCCCCGCGAGCGTCTCTAGCGGTCCCCGTCAGTCGAAGGATAGATGAGACTTATTAGCTGAGACACTCTGATGTATTGTGTCCCCACATCCACCCGCCTAACTACACCCTGGCTAGGCGCTAGGGGCTCCCAGCTTATTTAACTCCCAGCATGGCTGTGTGTCCCAGACCCTTGAGCTTGACGGTTGACGCTTGTCACCCCGGCTAGGCGAGGAGATCTACGCTGGCGACCGCACACAGCGCGGGCCGCGGCGAGACCGGATGCGTCCTCGCGGTTTCGGCGGCGGACCGGCGGTTCGACCCGACCGTGTGTGTCCAAACTCGATTTCGCGGCACCGGCTCGAGGACTCGCTACTACAGTAACTTCGCTCGGCGGCGCATACATATGTACGGTGACCTTCCGCTCATGGGGCGTACTCGTCCATTCGACCCCTACGAAACTATACTCAGCCGTGGGCACTCAAGCGGGCGCTACATCGTGGGAATGTGTGATGTGCCATCAGAGCACCGGAGGAGCGCGGGGCTCGCGGCGCCGACGCAGGGGTATTGCGGAGCCCTCGACCCGCTCGTGATGAGGTAGCGGTGGCATCGGCGGACGCTAGCGTCGGAGCCATCGGAGGCCCTGAAGCATTGTCGCTGTGCCTGACTGCCTGCTGCGCCTCTAACGCCGCGTCCTCGGGTTTGGCCGACATGCTCGCCTCCTCCCTCACTACAGTCGGCGGCCTGGTAATAGTCAGTCGGAGAGGTACTTGAACTCGCCGCTCACGCTCCATTATTGGTCGCCTCTCTTGGCTGCTCGTGGGCCGAGCTTCGTCTGGCCAGTGCTGGGTCGCTGTCTCGCTGCTCGCTGAAGATGAAGGTGTGGCGGCGATGCCAGTTGGCTTCCGCGCATGAATCCGCGGCCCTGCTGTTGGATTATCGACATGTGAGCTCTGCTCGTAGGCGTTCGGACGTGAGTGCACTCGTCGATAGTCCGCGGCAGCGCTTGCTCCTTGAGACATGGCGCGGAGAGGCTCAGTTGCTGCATCTACCACAGTGCCTTGACCTGCTGCTGCTGCTGCTCGTGCTGCAGTTGCTCTGTCTCCTGTGTTTGCTGCTGTGGTCGCTCGAGCTGCAGTTGCTCTGTCTGCTGTGGTTGCTGTGGCTGCTGTGAATACCGCGGTTGCTCATGCTGCAGTTGCTGATGCCGATCTGGTGGCTCCGAATGCTCTGGTTGCTCTGGGTGCTCTGGGTGCTGTGCATCTTGTGGAAGGTGTGATGGCGGCGCGAGAAGCGGTTGTGGCGTAGGATTCGTGAGACTTGTGCACGGTGCTTCATCAGCCGGAAGGGTCTGTACCATCGTCGGTTTCTGTTCGGAGCTCCTCGGCCTCACAGACGGAGTTTGCTGGGGGAGAGGTGAGACCAGCAGATTCAGCAAGCGCTCCTCAGTCCAAGTGGGCGAAGGCGTCCATGGCGTCCACGTGAGCGAAGGCAGCTGACTGGTAGCTTTTGGCTCGAAACGTGGTGGCAAGTCAGATAGGGGTTCTGTGCCTCGAGGCGGCGACGACGGTGAGCCGAATGTACCGCTCTCTCCACGTGCGCCAATCAGTGCGGGCGGAGCACGCTCAGTGCAAGGAACGGTCCCAAGCGAATGCCTCCTTCCTCTTCCGACTGGACGGATGCTTCGGCCCGTTAATTGCATACGTCTAGCTTCTTCAGTCGGCATCGGCCAAGAGTGGGCAAGGGCAAAGCAGAAACCCTCAGGCATTGAAGATCGGCTCGTCTCGGCTCGCAGCCGCTGCGGCCAGGTCGCCCCCTCATACTTCGCGGTCCGAGGATGCTGCCTCGCATGCTCTATAGCAGTGCCAGGCCGACGCAGATACCATTTATCGTTCTGTCTCCACGTGAGCAACGGCGAAACGATCGCCGTCTTGCATTCGTCCTGCAACCCGAGCAGATTTAGGACGGACATACCCTCAGGACCCCTCTGTGCGGACTTCGGTACCGGTAAAACATGCAACTCGCAACAAGTTCAGCAAAGATGAAACGTCTGACCGATGCGACGCTCTACGCCGTCACAGGATGTAGTCACAAAGGTGTTAGTCGTTCGGACAAACCGCTCAATCTCGATCTGCTCAAAAAGGATGAATATACTATATACATTTACACCACATTTTGTAGCGTCTCGCGTTTTCGCGTCTCGGGAGCGCTCATGAGAATGAGCTCACGCCTGGTACGACCCCACCTCCGCCTGCACCGTCTCCATTGCCAGTTGCTCTCCCTCGTCGTAGCCCTCGGCCACGTCCCCTCTCTCAAGGATCGTCCCGTCGGGCGCTTCCTTTCGAACCGACTGCGTGCGGCGCGCCTCGATGCCCGCCTCCATGCACGGGAAGCCTTGGCGAGGGCCAAGCGGCAGCATCGACCCACGACCCGACTGCTGCTCATGCCAGTACTGGGAGGCGCCCCTCGCCTCGGCCGAAAGTGCGAGCCAAACACGTGCCTTGTCGCGGTCCTCGCGCCCGCCCTCGCCCATGAAGAGCATGATCCCCAGCATCTGTTGCGCTTGAGGCTGTCCGAGGACGGCGGCCCTTGTAAACCACAAGCGCGCAGCCTTGGCGTCACGGGGGCCGCCCTCACCGTCATTGAACATGCTGCCCAGAGCAGTCTGCGCGACGGCACGGTGCGGTCCCGGCTGCGTGGCACTCTTTCGGTACCATGCGCGCGCCACGACGAGGTTCTTGGGCCCCCCTTCGCCCATGTGCATCATGAAGGCCACATGGCACTGCGCGAGAGCGTCGCCCTTCACCGCCGCGGCGAGGAACCATCGGCGCGACTCATCGAGATCGACCTCGCCGCCCTCGCCAGCACGGAGCATCGCGCCGAAGCTCACCATGCAGCCAACGTCGCCCAGCTCTGCCGCCGCGGCGCGCCAGAGGCGTGCACTCTTGAGGTTCACATGCCCGCCTAGGCCTGCTGCGCACATGTCTGCGAACTTGCGCATCGCCTCGACTATCCCGAGCATCGCCGCCTGCCCGAATGCGGCGCGCGCGCCGCGTAGGTCTACTTCACCACCTAGACCGACCATGCACATACGCGCGACGACCATCAGACCCGTGGGGTGACCTTGAGCGGCGGCCTTTGAGAACCACTGCCGTGCGACGACGAGGCTGCGCGCGCCGTCAAGCCCCTGAGCGGCGACGATGCCGAGCTGCACCATCGCGGTCACCACAGCATCCCGCTGGCGCAGAGCTCTCAGCTGACCAACCCATAGCTCGCCAAAGTCGGCCGCGCCGTTTGCGCCGCACGCGAGGACGCGGGAATCGGGTCCCACAGTGGCTGCGACGAGGAAGGAAGGTTCCACAGAGGCATGCATGCCAGCGACGAGGGAGTGAGGTTCCACAGCCGATTCCACAGAGGCACGATACGGGTCCGGTACCGTGACAGGCGATGACGCGGAGCTCTGCTTGGGAGCCGTAGTCGTTGAAGGAGCCGAGCGCAAGGTCGGCTGCGCTGCGGTCGGGGAGGCAGAAGCTGCAGATCCCACAGCAGAGCCATCGCCTCCCTCGACGCCAGCCGACGGTTCGGCCGACGAGGGCAGTACTCGACGGCCGTTGAGGTCCCACTGACGAGGCGGCCCTGCTTCCCCTGCCGCTGCACTGGCCGCGGCGTCCGTCTCCGCTGCCAGCGGCTCTAACTGCTCCAGGGCCTCCATGCTTGCCGCTCTCACGTGCCGCGCATCGCTCGCCAGCACCGAGGTCGAGAGCGGCACCACGCCGCAGCGGTTCAGGTACTCGCCGGTCTCGTCACCGCCGTGGAGCATGTGACTCCACGCGTCCAGGCAGCGGAGCTCCCAACTGCCATTCTTGGCCGCTGCTGCCTCCCTCGCGCGACGCAGTGACGCCAGACCTGGTAGAAAGGCTTCCTGGCACGCGGCGCGTTGCAGGAGCTCGCGAGCACGCGATGCGTCCCTCTTCAACTCCTCCTTGTCCACTACGTCATCTGCCCGCCGCGAACGACCCTCGCCCCTGAGGAGCATGTGTGCAAAGTTGGTCGACCCGATCGGGTCGTTGTGAGCGACCGCTGCGCGGAGAAAGTAGAGGCGCGCCAATTCCAAATCCACCGGGCCGCCGTCGCCCTGATAGAGTGCGCAAGCGTAGTTGCACAGTGCTGGCGCCGAGCCGTGTCCTGCAGCTACTTTGAGCAGCGTGCGTGCGGCTTGAGGATCTCGAGCGCCGCCAAGACCTTCGAAGAGCATGACCGCGAGGTTGTTGAAGGCAATCGGGTCCTCGCCTCGGTCTTCACCCACCGCTATAGACTTGAAGAGCCAGTCGCGACTGGCGCATAGCTCGCCTCGTCGGTAGGCCTCCATGCCGAGCACGCGCAGGGCCACTGGGTCGCCGCGGCCTGCAGCCTCCTCGTAGAGGCTGTACGAAGCATCTTCGTCGACGGTGGCAAGACAGCGCGCGAGCTCACGGGTGGCGCGCGCCACGCGTGGCTCGAAGAAGCGCGCGAGGTCGGGCAATATGGTGGCCATCGTCGAGCCGCGGCGCGGACGGCTTGCGCTCCCAATTATATCGCTCTTTCCTCGCCACTCTCATCAGACGATCCCCAAAATCATTCTGACGATCTCAAAGAAATTTATGCATGCTTCGAGCCGTGATCCGCATCGAGAACCGTAAAAAGACACCGGGGGGAGCCGGTACATGTACTGCCAACCCACGCTTCACATTGTGGTCCGATGAAGGTGCGACTTAACATGCGCCCATTTCGGCGCTATCGGGCGACGCGCGACGTGGGCAATGGTGTGACGCGAGCAAAATGGACCGCACGCCCACCGCCACCGCTCACCATCTCGCGAGCTCTCACCTTTGTCGCCCGGTGCCACCCCTCTCGTGCGCGCACAGGCGGACGCTCCGAACCCCAAGGCCTTCCCGCTCGCGGACGCCAACCTGTCGGTCACGATCCTCGACATCGTCCAGCAAGCTGCCAACTACAAGCAGCTCAAAAAGGGCGCGAACGAGGGTGCGCGCAGCAGCATCAGCAGCACACTGCACAGCACGCGGTCGCTGCGTGCGCTCGCGGCAGCAGACCGCACGGCCCCCTGCTGCCTGCGCACGCATCGCTCACGCGTGGCTCCTCTCGGTCGCCCTTTTCTTTTGCTGCACAGCGACAAAGACGCTCAACCGTGGTATCGCCGAGATGATCATCATGGCGGCAGATGCCGAGCCGCTCGAGATCCTGCTGCACCTGCCCCTGCTCTGCGAGGACAAGAACGTGCCCTACGTCTTCGTGCCCAACAAGCAGGCGCTCGGCCGCTCCTGCGGCGTGTCGCGCCCTGTGATTGCCTGCTCAGTGACTACCAACGAAGGCTCTCAGCTCAAGAACCAGATCCAGCAACTCAAGGACAAGGTTGAGAAGCTTCTGATCTAGAGCGATCAAGGCGGCGAAACCTACATCTGCTCGGTACACAGATGAAGTCTCTGCAGCTCGACGATCTTGATCGGATTGTGCGTGTGGTGCGCATGTTTTGACGCGATGAGGTGACTGTAGTGCACAGGATGATCCGCTTCATACTGTCGTTCGTAAACTGAAAACTCCCAGAAAAGCTTCAATCACTCACATACACGGCGACGCACAGTGACTGCATTGAGTGCTGTGATCTGTGGGGCTCAGCGCGACAGAGGGAATCCTGTGGGGGATCCCTGGCGGGATCGGGATTTGATCCCGCCCAGCCGTGCCAGCGGGACGCGCATGGGAACGCGACGTGTGTGGGACCGATTCAACGAACTTTCTCAAGGAAACATGAGGTTACGGTATGTTTGGGGCAGGCTCCGACAATGGAACACAACTCCGAGGCGGAGCGCTCAGCCGCGGTGGCTTGGGCGCAGGGCCTCCTTGATGACAAGGAGGCGCGCATCGCCTACGCCAAGAATTTGTTCGCTGAGCGTGACACCATCTCGACCGATGAGGCGATTGCGCTCGTGCAGAAGGTTTCAAGCTACTTCGATCTCAAGCTGCCGCCCGTCGAGAAGATCAAGAAGCTCGTGTTTCTGTGCGACAAGGACAAGGACGGCGCGTTCCATGACGGTGAGTTTCAGTCTTTCTTCAAGGCGATCCTCGAGTCGGTGGTAAAGCACGTCTCCACGGCCGTCGCTGCCCCCGCGGATGTGCAACTGCAGTTGCAACACATGACGACGGCGCAGATGCGCGCGGAGCTACGCAGCCGTAACGTGGCCATCGCCGAGGGGGCGGGCCGCGAAGTTCTTGAGGCGCTACTCCAGGCAGAGGGAGTCGTGGTCGTAACTCGCTCTGCCAATGCGTTCGTTCCCGATGTGACTTTCCCTCCCGACTCGCCATCCCCGACCGCGGCCAACAACGATCATCACAGTGCTGCAGAGGCGGAGGCGCAGCGACTGGCAGCGGAGAAGTTGGAGGCGGAGCGACGAGCGACAGCGGCAGAGGCAGAGGCAGCGGCAGCGGCAGCCGCAGCGGCAGAGGCAGCCGCTGCGGACGCGGACGCGGAGCGACTGGCGGCAGAGAAGGCGGAGGCCGCGCGGCTGGCGGCAGAGGCAGCCGCAGTGGCAGAAACGGAGCGACTGGCGGCAGAGAGGGCGGAGGCCGAGCGGCTGGCGGCCGAGGCAGCTGCAGCCGCGGAGGCGAAGCGACTGGCGGTAGAGAAGGCGGAGGCCGAGCGGCTGGCGGCAGAGGCAGCCGCAGTGGCAGAAATGGAGCGACTGGCGGCAGAGAGGGCGGAGGCCGAGCGGCTGGCAGCCGAGGCAGCTGCAGCCGCGGAGGCGAAGCGACTGGCGGCAGAGAAGGCGGAGGCCGCGCGGCTGGCGGCCGAGGCAGCCGCAGTGGCAGAAATGGAGCGACTGGCGGCAGAGAGGGCGGAGGCCGAGCGGCTGGCGGCAGAGGCAGCCGCAGTGGCAGAAACGGAGCGACTGGCGGCAGAGAGGGCGGAGGCCGAGCGGCTGGCGGCAGAGGCAGCCGCAGTGGCAGAAACGGAGCGACTGGCGGCAGAGAGGGCGGAGGCCGCGCGGCTGGCGGCCGAGGCAGCTGCAGCCGCGGAGGCGAAGCGACTGGCGGTAGAGAAGGCGGAGGCCGCGCGGCTGGCAGCCGAGGCAGCCGCAGCAGCTGAGGCTGAGGCGCTGGCGGAGCTGCTGGCTGCAGAAAAGAAGAAGCCTGTAGCTCTCTCCCCCGTGGCCTCGGCAGTGACCTTTGCCCTCACCAAAGCCGCCGCAGGTAACTTTGCCGATCTGCTGGCGCAGCCTAGCGGCAACGCGTGGCTGCCTGACGAGTCGCACGCGGCGGAAGCACCGACGCCGCCGCCTTCGATGCGACCGCCGACGTGGCTCGCGCTCTCACGCTGTCTGCCAGCGACCGCCGACGCAGCTGACGCTCTCTTTGTCGCCGCCGACGCGGCCGAGGCGGGCTCGTGCGCCATGGGGGAGGTCGAGGGCGCGTTGATGAGCCTCTTCACACGGCTCGATTACGTTCGCATGCGCATAGCCGATCCACCTGCTCTGGACCTCGCCTTCCGAGCTGCCGCGCTGAGCTTCGGCACGCGAGTCGCGCGCGGCGCCGAGTGGTGGAACTTGCTGCAGCGGCTCCGCGCGCGACTGGAGATCCTTGAGATTCTGGAGACCGCGGGCGGCTGGGAGCCTGGGCAGCGCGTGAGCATCGCTGAGTTTCGGCGGGCGGCGCGCGCGTTCGAGTCGTGGGGCGCGCATGCGGTCAGTGGCGCTGAGGCGGCCATCGCGGCCTTTGCGGAGATAGATGTGGCGGGCAGCGGGATGGTCCCGATTGAAGACGTCATCAGCTGGGCGGTCGAACGACGTGATCGCATTCGAGGTGGGGGGGACATCGTGCCACCGCCACCAGCGCTGTTCACACCGGACACGGAGGCGCTCACACCCGTGTACACTTCTGAGGAGACGGATCCGATCCACGGCCTGGGCTTCTCTCCGATTGGAGCTTCGCGCCCGAGCCGGCCCCTCCCCACGCGCCGTAGCGGCAGCTGCTGCTCATCACTCCGCTCCGGGACGACCCTCTCCCCCTCGTCCTCGGCGCCGATGGTCCCAGCGCACCGCTCGCTGCTACATCCGACCGCCACCAGCGGCCGTCAGCGCGGCAGTCCATCCGCGGAGCTCGGCTATTGGAATCCGTTCGCGTCCGACGACGACGCCAGCCCTTCACAGCAGCCTTCACAGCAGCAGTCTCCCTGGCGAGCCGCTGGCGCCCATCTCGAGATACAGATCGGCGAGCTTGGCCCCGGTCTGCGCTCGCCTCACGACTCGACGGCGCACGCGGCATGGCTAGCGCACGAGGCAGCCCTCGAGCACAAGCAGAAGCTGAATGGGCCAGCGGCGAGCGAACGACTACACCACGCTGCAATCGAGCGCCAGGCGCGGCAAGCGGCGCGCAAGGTGGAGCGCGGGGTGGCACTGCAGCCGGTGCAGCTCACGGCCACGCTGCTCAAGGAGCGTCTGCGCGATGAGCTGCGGCAAAGGCGCGACGAAGCTGCGAGCCACAAGGCGCAGGCCTCCGTCGACGAACGGCCTTGGAGCCACGCGGCGAAGGTCAAGGCCCACGCCGAGGCCTCCCCTGTCTATGACCCCTCATATGAGCCACAATGGCGCGCATCATCACCTCCGCGTGAGTTGCCTATTATGGACGGTCCACCAAGTTCGGCCCGAGCGCGCATCGAGTGTCCGCCGCGCGTGCTTCAGCTGGCGGCTATGCAGTCGCCCTATTACCGCGGCGAGCGGTATCCCGGACGCTCGCCCGCAGCGCAGAAGCTCGAAGCGGCCAAGGAGTCGGCGGCGGCGGCGGCGACGCGCGCGGGAGGGAGTGCGCGCGCGGCCTCGGCACAGACCGCCGCGACCCGGCAGCAGGCGGCGCACGAAGCGTCCTCGTGGCCCCATGGCACGCCGTCCCTCGGGCACGCTTGGGAGCAGCGCGCGGAGAAGGACGCGTCGCCGCGCACCCATGCCTTTGGCGTGGGCTCCCAACGGCCAGACCTATGGCTCGGCGCGGATGCAGCCAGTCGCGGCAGCGGCGGCAGCCTCACGCCGAGTAGTCTCGTCATGTCCGAGTCGCGCCGTCAACCATTCGCCATGCCAACGCTGCCCACTCCTGGGCCAGGGGAGTACGACCGCGAGGGCACCTTTGTCCCCACTCTGGGCGCCCAGCCTACGTGCAAGGCACCCACAGCCAAGCGTCCAGTCGCGCAACAGTATCGCGACCCAACGTACTATGGGCAGACGCTCCTCGGAAAAGACCTGATCGCGTGCCAGTGCTTGCCCGATACGCCACACGACCGCTGGATGCGCCAACAGGCCAAGGAGAAGGCCACCGAGACAATGAGACGCTTCGCGGCGAAAGCTAGGGCAGAGCGCGCCGCCGCCGCCGCCGCCGCCGCCGCCGCCGCCGCCGCCGCCGCCGCCGGCGTCGTCGTCGGCGCCACCGCCGTCGGCGCCACCGCCGCCGCCGGCGACAGCACGCCGCGGGCCAAGGCACCTTCGAAGGTGAAGCGGGCACATCAGGACAATCCGTTGTATAGGGTGCCCGCCGCGGCCCTGGCCGCCTCTCCGATGCGCTCAAAACAGCGCGATCTCGCCGGGCCCAAGGCGTCGCTCGAGGACTGGCTGACGAGCGATTGCCACATAGCGCCTGGCGACGCAGCCCACTACGCCATCGCGCTCAAGGAGCTGGGGGTGGACGCGCCGTCGGACCTGAGTCAGCTCGAGCAGGGGGACTTCCCTCCGATCGTCAAGCTGCTCCACCGGCGCCGCATCCTCGAGGTCGTGCACTTGGGCGGCGCGCCGTCATGAGCACCGGTGCCGCGACGGCGCCGCGACGGCGCCGCGACGGCGCCGCGAATCCTCGATGTCCCTCGATGTCGTGCGCTCTCGGGTTGAGCGCCGTCAAGAGCACCGATTCCATTGGCGAGGGCGCCGTTGGGTTGGGGATGAGTGACATGGGTTTTGTCGTGTGTGGGCTGCGCAGCAGCAGGGGAATGCATGTGTGCACATCAGATCTCCTCAGACTTCAGACATCCTTTCTGCATGCATCGCAACATATGATGAAACACACTTTCCAGAGAAAAGAAACGCATTTTCAAGGGACCTGGTGGACCGCGACTGACGCGATAGGACCGCCTGAATGGACCACGTCTCCGAGGAGCAGCGCGCTGCCGCATTGGTTTGGGCGAAGAGTCTCCTAGATGACAAGGAGGCACTGGCTGCCGTCGCCAAGACTGCGTTTGCAGAGTTGGACGTTGACGGCTCAACATGCATCGACACCAACGAGGCGCATGTATTGGTAATGAAGATTGCCCGCGACTTCCACCTGCAGATGCCGCCCGACGCAAAGATCAAGAAACTCCTCTTCTTGTGTGACAAGAACAAAAGCGGTGCGCTTCAAGTCCGCGAATTTCAGTCCTTCTTCAAGGCAGTGCTTGATTCGGCGGTAAAGCACTCCTGCGAACCAATCGTTGCTGCCCAGACATTGGAAGTGCAGCACATGACGACGGCGCAGATGCGCGCGGAGCTGCGGGCGCGCGATTTGAAAGTCCCTGAGGGAGCAGGCCGCGACATGCTCGAGGCGCTGCTTCAGCGCGCTGCTCAGCCTCTCCCCTCTGCCAGCGCCTTCGTTCTCACGTCTGTTCTGTACAGCACTCCGGGCTCTCCACCCTTGGGCGACGCATTGGCCGGAGACGTCGCTGCCGAGCCCGCTCTGGATGACACCCCATACACTCCACCTTTGGGCGATGCTGCCAGCCCGTTCGTTCCGACGGCCGATGATCTCATTGCTGATGGACTCTGGGCTGACGGCACTCCAGACTCTGCACCATCGGGCGGCGACTCGTTGGCAGGAGAAGCCGCTCTCGTCACGGACGCAACAGACGACGAGGACGGCGGTGGGGAAGCTCCAGCGGGGGGCGCAGCCGGGGCGAAGAAGAAGAGGAAGAGGAAGAAGAAGAAGAAGACCGCACAGAACAACGAAGAGGAGGCGGCCACGACTTGTGATGTCATAACTTGTGATGTCCCACCCGCGGCCATGGCCAACAGCGATCATCACGGTGCTGCAGAGGCGAAGGCTTTTTGGCTGGCGGCAGAGAGGGTGGAGGCCGAGCGGTTGGCAGCCGAGGCAACCGCAGTGGCAGACACGGAGCGGCTGGCGGCGGAGAGGGTGGAGGCCGAGCGGCTGGCAGCCGAGGCAGCTGCAGCCGCGGAAGCCAGCCAGCTGCTGCGAAAGCGGCTGGCGGCGGAGAAGGCGGAGAAGGCGGAGCTGCTGGCGGCAGCGGAACGGGAGGCCGAATGGATGGCGGAAATTGAGCGGGTGGCGGCGCGGCTGGCGGCAGAGGCAGCCGCGGCAGCGGAGGCGAAGCGTTCGGCTGAGGTGCTGGCTGAACTTCTCGCGGCCGAGAAGAGGGAGGCCGAATGGTTGGCGGAAATCGAGCGGGCCGCGGCAGAGGCAGCAGCGGAGGCGGAAGTTAAGCGGCTGGCGGCGGAGAGGGTGGAGGCCGCGCGGCTGGCAGCCGAGGCAGCCGCAGCAGCGGAGGCTGAGGCGCTGGCGGCAAAGCTAGCGGCAAAGAAGGTGGAGGCCGCGCGCCTGGCGGCCGAGGCACGAGCTGCAGCAGCGGAGAGGGTGGCTATGGAGCTGAAAGCAGCGGCCGAGAGGGCGGCTGATGCACGAGCTGCTGCAGCTGAAAGGGTGGCGATGGAGCAAAAAGCAGCGGCCGTGAGGGCGGCGATGGAGCAGGAAGCTGCTGCTGAGAAGGCTGAGAAGAGGGCAGCGGCTGACAGGGCGGCGATGGAGCATAAGGCAGCAGCCGAGAAGGCGGTGATTGAGAAGAGGGCAGCGGCCGAGAGGGCGGCGTTCGTTGAGAAGGCAGCGGCCGAGAAGGCGGCGTTCGATCAGAAGGCGGCAGCCGAGAAGGCGGCCATGGAGGGAGAGGCAGCAGCCGAGAGGGCTGCGATGGAGATGAAGGCCGCAGCCGAGAGGGCGGCCTTCGAGAAAGCGTTGGATAACGCAACAGCCGAGAAGGCAGCCATCGAGAAGAAGGCCGCAGCCGAGAGGGCGGCGATGGAGCAGAAGGCCGCAGCGGAGAGGGCGGCGATGGAAGAGAAGGCAGCCGCGGAGAAGGCGACAATGGAGGAGGAGGCGGCAGCCGAGAGGGCGGCCTTCGAGAAAGCGTTGGAGGATGTGGTAGCTGAGAAGGCGGCAATCGAGCAGAAGGCAGCAGCCGAAAAGGCGGCGCTCGAAAGGGGGGCAGCTGCTGAAAAGGCGGCGTTGGAGGAGAAGGCAGCCGCGGAGATGGCGGCATTCGAGGAGAAGGCTGCAGCTGACATTGCGGCATTGAAGGAGAAGGCTGCAGCCGACATTGCGACCTTGAAGGAGAAGGCTGCAGCCGCCGCCGCCGCCGCCACGCGCCGGCAGCAGCTGCTCGTTGCCACCCGCGTCAGCTGCTGCTCATCGCTCCGGTCATCCCCTTCGGCGTCTTCCCTCGGGGGGTCGCCCTCTCCATCGGCCTTGGCACAGCTCATGTCGCCTCAACGCTCGCTCGAGAAGCAGTTGCAGCTATGGCAGGAGGAAGAGGAGGAAGATGGCAGCAGGAGGAAATCCGTTGGCGATGCGGCGAGCGAGCGGCTGCACCGCGCTGCGAGCGAGCAAAAGCAGCGCCAAGCTGCGCGCGAGGCGGCGCGCGTGGTGTCGCTGCAGCCTCACCAGCTGACGGCCGAGAGACACAAGCAACGACTGCGGGATGAGCTCCGTGAGCAGCGTGACGCGGCGGTGGGCCAAAAGGCCGCGGAGGCGATCGCGGCGGCGAGCCACAAGCCAGTTGGGATGCTCTGGTCAGACGCGCACGAGGATGATGCTGGCGGCTCTCCCTCTGCTCCGACTCGCGCGCCACTGAATGCTGCTCGAGAGTCCGCTGAGGGCTCGGTGCGTGTGCCGGCGCGTGTGCTCGAGCTCGCCGCCATGCAGTCGCCCTACTACCGTGGGATTCCAGAGCCGCCGCCACCGTCCTTCGCTTCGTACATGGTGGACATCACAAGGCCCGCTTCCCCGCCATGGACCCCCACCTCGCCTCATGCCTCGCCTACGAGCGCGGGCGCGGTGCTGCAGCTGGCGACGCGCGAGCCGGGCACGACGCCGCACAACACCTCGGCTCGACATGACTTGTGGTTCGGTGCGGAAGCTGTCAGCCGCGGAAGTGGGGGCAGTCTCACTTTCTGCGGAGTGGGCACTCCCGAATTGCTACAGCAGCAATCGGCCATGCCAACACTGGCCACGCCTGGACCAGGGGAGTACCAGATTGACGGCACCTTTAGCCCCACGCTCGGTGCCCTGCCGAGTCGCAAGGCTCTACCACCCAAGCGGCCCGTGGCTCACAAGTACCGTGACCTGACTCTACACGGCCAGATCCTGCGTCGCGATTTGGCCGTGTACCAGTGCTTGCCCGATACCCCACACGACCGCTGGTTGCGCCAACAGGAAAAGGAGAAGGCCACCGAGACAATGAGACGCTTCGCGGCGAAAGCCAGGGTCGCTACTGCGGCCAGCAGCAGCAGCTCCCCACGCAGCGGCGGCTCGCCACGCGGCGCCACTCAGATGCCATCTCCCCACGCAGATGCCATCTCCAGCAGCTCCCCACGCAGCGGCGGCTCGCCACGCGGCGGCAGCGGCGGCGGCGGCAAAGGCGGCGAAGGCGCCCCACTAGCGTCTCACTTACGTACGTTGACGAGCAGCGCGCCCCGAAGAGCCTCGAGCAAGTTGCCCGGAAGGACGTCGCTCGAGGACTGGCTGACGAGCGATTGCCACATAGCGCCTGGCGACGCAGCCCACTACGCCATCGCGCTCAAGGAGCTGGGGGTGGACGCGCCGCCGGACCTGAGTCAGCTCGAGCAGGGGGACTTCCCTCCGATCATCAAGCTGCTCCACCGGCGCCGCATCCTCGAGGTCGTGCACTTGGGCGGCGCAGCGATGAGCGAAGCGGTGGAGCTGGGCTGAGCATGGGGAATCGCCATGGCGCGCTCGCTTCTCAACGGCGACCTCGACTTGCTTGTTGGCACTCCCCGTGGCGCTCGGGAACTTTGGTTGCATGCGCCATCGTGGGCGGCAAAAGCGTGGGGGCTTGGGCTGAGCATGGGAGAGAGAGAGAGATTAGTAACTGACCGAGCTACCTACCAATTGGGCTGAGCATCAGGGTGGGGCTGAGTGAGGCTTTTCTGGGTTAAGCGCTGCGCTGAGCGCTTGGTAGTCGGTCGTGGGTAGGTCGTGCTCGTGGGATGAGCTTGGTACTTGGACGTGCTTGGTGCTTGGTACTTGTACTTGGAGTAGGTCGTACTTGGACGTTGAGCGCTTGGTTTCACCCTGGCATGCAACACGTCTAGGGCTGCATCGGAGATCGGACGGCTCTCGTCTTCGGTCTTGGCATGCGGATGCACCATGCATCCATGACCGGTGAGTGAGTGAGCGGAGCGAGCTCGTAAGAAAGGAGGTGCGGCGCCCCTTCGCCCTTGTGTGGCGCTCTACTCGTGCCGGGGGCGATTGAATGGTTGAAAGATATTTACGCTAGTGGTTGTCCGTGGTCCACCATGTTGACACACCATAGGGTAATTGGCTACCTACCTGTAAAACTGAGTAGTTGTGAAACCCTACTCTCCCCCAACCCCGGCCCAAGGCGGGACACGGGTCAAAATCTCGCGCAGCTGGTCGGGATGTCGGGTCGCGGCGCTAGCCGTGGGGGATTCTCCGGTCCATAGTGGGTTTTTTTTGGCCAATCCAACTACAGTTACTGTACAGTCTTTCTTTCTGAACTGAACTGAACTGAAGGGCCGACCTGACGTGTTCCAATTTGGAGAAGAAGACTTCAGAGCGCCATGGTGAGCGCACATTTGGACTCAACTAGCATTTGAGTCCCCTGCAGCCGGCTGCAGCAATAGGACGCCGGAGGAGAGCGCGATGGAGAGTGTACCTGGAGTTGCTAGCCAGCGAGGTTCGAAAAGCCTCGTCGGGAACATCTCTGAGACCAGAAGCAATAGATCGGGCTCTCCATTGAATCGTCGTGGCTCACTTGGAGTGGCCAGCCAGCGCTCCAAGAACGTAACCTTCGGTCTACCCTCGGAAGATTTGGCCTACTCTTTGCCCGACTCTCAGGATCTTCCCGAATCGACTGGCTTCTTCAGCCCTGCTGGTCGGTCGCCCGAATCGACTGGCTTCTTCAGCCCTGCTGGTCGGTCGCCCGAATCGACTGGCTTCTTCAGCCCTGCCACTCGTGCGCGAGCCCAGCAGGCTCAGGAAGACGCTCATCGTCTAGCTATGCTAGAGAAAGAGTTCGAGCAGGATGAGGAGCAAGAGCTAGCAATTGAAAAGCTTCAAAGCTTGCGACGGACAGGTGTGATGAGCTCGCGCACCCGCGTCCAAGGAGCCTTGTTCCAATCGACAATTGATGCAGTTCGCCAACGTGGTAAGGCTGGGTTGCAGCAGTGGGACGTCGAACAGGACGACACATGTAGCATCAAGTGCGGCGGCTTCAATCTGAAGTTCAAGTTCACTACCACTCAGCGTTGGGGCCTGTGCTGCTTTTCGTGCCTCGCAGCTGCCATTTACATCGCCGCCACGACCAGCGTTTTCATGGCTTCACCACCCTCACCGCCGATGATGCCAGAGCCGCCGCTGCCGCCACCGGAACCGCCATCGACGCCGCCTCCGATGCCGCCGCCACCTCCGATGCCCTCACCACCACCGCCGATGCAGCCGCCGCCCTCGCCACCGCCACCGGCCCCGCCACCTCCTTCGCCATCTCCACCGCCGAGGCAGCCGCCGCCCTCGCCACCGCCACCGGCCC